>Ga0222673_1000061_pt1 | contig 66025 bp, 71 predicted proteins | sample AntAcemetagen801_FD_179845 | JGI IMG/M metagenome (GOLD analysis project Ga0222673, IMG submission 179845) | Saline water microbial communities from Ace Lake, Antarctica - #801 | ecosystem: Environmental > Aquatic > Non-marine Saline and Alkaline > Saline | place: Antarctica: Ace Lake...
GGCAGGCCTTATCCCGAAGTTACGGCCGCTTTTTTGCCGAGTTCCTTAAGGACCTCTCACTCGTTCGCCTAGGTCTTCTCGACCCTACCACCTGTGTCGGTTTGCGGTACGGAACCACTATGCTTAATCCAAACGAAGTTTTTCTCGGAAGCGTGCTCCCCTTATTTGCTTGACCGAAGTCGCACATTCAGACCCTACTCGGGCTTATGTCTGCCGGATTTGCCTAACAGACACCCTCATAGTTCCAGCACCAATCCAATAAGATGCTAAGAGTACAACGCTCCGTCCCTCCATAGGAACATAGCAGTGTGCAGGAATATTAACCTACTCTCCATCGGGTCCCCCATTCGGGATTCCCTTAGGACCGACTAACCCTTCGATGATCACCATCGCGAAGGAAACCTTGGTATTTCGGCGGACGGGGGTCTCACCCGTCTTGCGGTTACTTGTGCCGGCATTCTCACTTCTATACGCTCCACCGCGGGTCCCCCCTTGGCTTCATCGCAGAATAGAACGCTCTCCTACCACTCGTACACATCACGCTACGCGCGATGTGCGAATTACGATTGATTTATGAATAACGAATTACGTTGTCGTGCGCTTTGCGCACTCGTAATTCGTATAACGTCATTCGATATTCGGCATCACATGCAATGTGATGTGTACGAATCCGCAGTTTCGGTAATATGCTTGAGCCCCGATCATCTTCGGCGCAAGGACTCTCGACCAGTGAGCTGTTACGCTATCTTTAAAGGATGGCTGCTTCTAAGCCAACCTCCTGGCTGTTGGTGAATCCTCACCTCCTCAAGACGCACTGAGCATATATTTAGGGACCTTAACTGGCGATCTGGGCTGTTTCCCTTTCGACCAACGGAGCTTCTCCCCCGTAGTCTAACTGCCGTGCTTATACTCATTGGTATTCGAAGTTTGATAGGAGTAACGAGATTTCTCCCTATTTACACCTTCCAGAGCTCTACCCCCAAGAGAAACACACGACGCCAACCCTAAAGCTGTTTCGGAGAGAACCAGCTATTACGGAAATCGATTAGCTTTTCACTCCTTACCACAAGTCATCCGAGAGTTTTGAACGGCTCAACGGTTCGGGCCTCCACGAAGTTTTACCTTCGCTTCACCCTGCTCATGGCAAGCTCTTCCCGCTTCGGGTCGTATCCTTGCTCTATATTCGCGCTATTAACGCTCGCTTTCACTGTGCCTCCGGGGGGTTTCCCCTTAGACAAAGAACAAAGATACACTCGCCGGCTCATTCTTCAATAGGCACGCCGTCACCCCAATAAATTGAGGCTCCGACTCCTTGTAGGTATATGGTTTCAGGTCTATTTCACTGTCCTCAACGGACTGCTTTTCACCTTTCCCTCACGGTACTTGTTCACTATCGGTCTTCAAGAATATTTAGCCTTACCAGTTAGTGCTGGCAGATTCATTCGGGCTATTCGTGTCCCGAACTACTCAGGAACGATGGCAAAAGAGTCGTCAATATTTCGCGTACAGGACTATTACCTTCTAGGGTTACGCTTTCCAACGTACTCCACTATATTGACGTTTTGTAACTCTCTGCAACTAAATGCAACCACCGCCCTACAACCCCATGAGTATAAATACGCATGGTTTGGGCTGTGCCCGTTTCGCTCGCCGCTACTCGGGGCATCGCAAGGACCTTCTTCCTGACCATAATGGCTCCAAACACATCACGCTACGCGCGATGCGAGAATTACGAAGTACGAATTAGGAATTACGTAGGAATGCGCTTCGTGCATTTTACGTAATTCGTATAACGTTATTCGTCATTCGGCATCACATGCAATGTGATGTGCTCGGAATTCGATCAGAAAGAAAGTCCCATTATTTGCTTTCTATTCCTCCAGGTACTGAGATGTTTCACTTCCCTGGGTATACTCCTGCTTACGCAGGTAACTGTCGTAGACAGCTGGGTTTCCCCATTCGGACATTTCCGGGTCAAAGGTTGATTGGCACCTCGCCGAAACTTATCGCAGCCATTCCACGTCCTTCATCGCTTCTTGAAGCCTAGGCATCCACCATACACCCTTACATTCCTGTAAGGAATGCTGTACACCGCTGTACAATTTTTAAATCGCACAACAGTATTACAAAAGTTGATTCTGAGAGACTCGCAAGGAATGCTGCTTCTTACAGAAGCTGTTCAGGTTGCCGATATTTTTCTTCGGCTAACGCCTCCAAAACTATCTTGCAACCTCTTGCAAAAGTCCTCAGGACTTTCTCACACCGCTGTACAATTTTTCGTATTGTATTTTCATACAATACTTTTGAGTGTTTGTTTTATTTCTGAAAAATACATAATCAGAAATAAAACAGTTTGTGTGTGTTGTTTGCCGGGGACGAAAAGACCCTTCGAATAAACGAATAAATCTAAACCCAGCAAACTACCTGCCGAGCACCTTCTCACCGTAATCGAAACATTACAAAGCTTCAATATTTTAGAAGGTGCTCGGTGCCTCTGTGCGTCGAACACAAAGGACTTTTTGGAACTAGGCTTATCAAACCTAGTTCCGAGATATTCAGTTGTCAATAAACTGACGTTTTCTTTGAGTTTTTGCACTAAAAAAACCGCGATTTCGCGGCGCAGAAATCCACGAAGGAATTCTGTTCCGCTAGGATTTCTTAGTGAATAGTCTCATAAACGTGTGTGCGCCATTATACGCGAAAGCAATTAAGCGTCAAGCCCATAATCAGAGAGTAGCTCCATAGCCTGTACTACCAAAAAGTCCCGCAAAAGCGGGACTTTTTGGTAGTGAACATTACCTTCTTTTAGTCTCTATTTCGAGTGACTTTGTCGATGTAACGACCAGCTGCATCACGTCCACCAAGACCAAATGCAAGACCAAATGCAAGCGACCCGGCAAATACCAATCCTGCGAAGAGCATTTGTGCGAGCTCAGGAGCAATTTGGAGTTGACTTAGAATTGCAAGTACACCAAAAAGTATAATCGCATACCGTGCAAACGTACCGAGAAGTTCTGGAGCACCAAATCCTGCCGCGCGTGTTCCAGCCGCTACCGCCTTATCAATTACGTTTGCGACAATCATTGTTCCAAAGAGTATCAACACTGCCACAATCACTTGCGGAAGATAGCTCAATACTACATCTCGGAAGAATACTGTAACCTGATCAAGACTAAGCACGTCGAGTGCTGCAACAAAAAATACGATAATTGTAAACCACTTCACAAGAGCACCCACAAACGCACCAGCCCTTAGTTGGTATCCTGCACGTTTTGCAAGATCATCAACACCAGCTGCATTGAGAAGCATATCTATCTTTAGTGTCGCAAAAACTTTTTCAATAATACGCTTAAGTACACCCCCGACAATCCATCCAAAGATGAGGACAAGGAGTGCGATGATAATCTGTGGAAAGTACGCTACCACCTCAACCCAAAGTGCCTGAAATGAATACTGCACTACTTCTAACCAATTGCCTGACATAATCTAAATAATCTTAAAAATAAATAATATCAATATCTTGAACGTCACCTAGGTCTTATATTAAGAGAGAGCACCCGGCCCCCTCTTCACTTCTACCTATTATTTTACCACAGAGAAGTGGCCAGAATCGCCACATGAATTAAACTCAAGAAATGTGCCCTTTTTGAGACAGGTCGTTCTGCACACCAATTTTATCGATGAGAATCTTGTGAGGATAGTCAAATACATCACGTGTAAGTTTGTCATACATACCAACACGGTACTTGAGGTCTTCAGTGGCCATCGCCGCATATCGTATTTCAATGCCGATTTCAGATTCGAGCGAACGGATTGCACTTTCTATCTTCTGTTCATTTAATTTCTTCATAGCGACGAGCACGTCGAGACGTTGGTCTGATTCTCGAACAAAGACCCCTGCCGCGACGACGAAATCGAGCGGTCCAGCCTTGCGGACATGTTTCAGAAGTGTCTTTCCATCTATCGGTGCGGTCTCAAATAGAAATTTCTGCAACGACTCAAGCTGAGGAAACTTCTCATTGAGTACGAATCCTTGAGTCTTCACCTTCCGAGTACTTCCTTCTGCTTGCACATACATCTGCTTCTTTTTTATGACTTCTGCACGCTCAAGCGCGTTGAGCTCTGTGCGAGCAGTGCGACGCACCAGACGTGCGCGTCTTGAAATATCATCAAATGCAAATTCTTGAGTAGGGTTGAAGAGAAAGAAGCGCAATAGCTTCACGCGCGCGCCACTTCCAAACAGAATTGCTAGCGAATCAGACATATCCGGTTAGTGAGAAGTGGCATTGCGCGAAAGCGCGTTCTCTGCCTGAGTTATCATTCTGTAATCATTCCGACCTTTCATATCATTGCTTTCTTATCAGCGGCCAAACGATGCCCCTTTACTACTACCGGACATATCAGTATTTTTCGATTATAGCATATTTGGCTTTTCCACAGAAAATGCCTCGCAGACCAAGTGGTCTGCGAGGCATTTTCGTACATGAGAAAGGAAATTTACTTGAGGTTGACCTTAGCACCGTCACGAGTTACTAGGTGTTCTCGGTAGCTTTGCTACCTGTGAGCACAAAGTACTCGCGACCCCGCCTCGCATCGTTTTTGCTCTAGGGTTTGAGCAAAAACATCGCTGCGGCCCTGGAGCCTACGGTCAATCTCAAAACTATTTGAGATTGACTTTGGCTCCAGCCTCCTCGAGCTTAGCCTTAAGTTCTTCTGCCTCCTCTTTCTTCACTCCTTCCTTTACAACAGCTGGTGCGCCGTCCACCATATCTTTTGCCTCCTTAAGACCGAGACCGAGAATTTCTTTCACTGCTTTAATAACCGCAATTTTCTGAGCACCTGCTTCAGTAAGCTCTACAGTGAACGAACTCTGTTCCTCTGCTGCATCACCGCCAGCGGCTGGGCCTGCTACCGCAACTGCTGCAGCTGATACGCCAAAACGCTTTTCGAGTACCTTTACGAGCTCGTTAAGCTCAAGAACGCTCATCTTTTCAACCTGTTCAACAAGCTTCTGAAATTCCTTAGGAATCTCTACTGACTCGTCGACACCAGACTCATTCTTTTCTGGAGCCGCAACTTCTTCCTTTTTTTCTTCGGTAGCTGTTGTTTCAGTTGCCACTTCGTCTTTTTTTATTTCTTTCTCGTCTGCCATGTTTAAATTCTTAGTTTTTATTAATTAGTCTCTGAAAACACTTAGTCTTTCCTTAGATGCGAGGTGAACTGTGGTTCAGTGAATCTTATTTTCTGAAGTTCGACGACGCAAATGAAGTGAAATTAAGCGCTTTTTTTCTCAGCGATTTGATTGAGTGCAACTGCAAGTCCCTGAATCGGAGAGTTGATTACATTTACAAACATTCCACGAAGTACCTGAAGTGATGGGATTGATGCAATCTCTGTCATCTCATCTTGGTTCTTGAAAACCCCCTCGAATACTCCGCCCAAGATAGCGATACTGTCCGCAAATTGCTTTGTGAACGTACGCACATTCTGAGCTGGGGCCATTGCATCCTCGCTGTATGCAAGCGCAACCTCACCCTCAAGTGTTGGAATCTCACCTTCAAACGCTCCATCGAGCGCTCGGCGAATGAGTGTCTTCTTTGCTACAAAGTAGCCAACACCTTCTTCACGCAGTTTTGCGCGCATTGCAGTGCTGTCAGATACGGTCATTCCGTTAAAGCCGACGAATACGAGTGACTTTGAGTCTTTCTTAATGTTCTCAAGCTTTGTGAGAATCTCTTTCTTTTTGTCTTTTGTAATTGCCATCTTAGATTTAGTTATGAACTTAGTGAATTACTAAGTCTTAGACCGAGCACTTTGTGAAGCGATATATCGCTTCACAAAGTGCTCGGTTCTCGAAAAATATAGTCAAACGGAAGTTCTCCTTATTTTCCGGAACAGGCCACGATATGTGGCTTCGACCTCCCGTGCGCCTACTGGCACAAATAGTTAGCGGGACCTCGGCCGGCGAACAAATGTTCTTTACCCAAGCGGTGCTTGGACCAGCTGTCATGAGCCTGTCGAGGATGACTATACCAGAATATTGAAAATTAGAAAGGGCCGACGCGTACGTCGACCCCACCCTCATGTCTTCCTTCAGAAGGAACGTGGCGTCCAGCACCACTGCAATACCGTCGCAACAAACCATCTCGTCTGCGGCACCGCTTTCCGTAGGTAGTCGAGTCCTGTGATAAAGGTTAAATAGCCCCCAACCCAGTAGACAATTAACCCAGTGACCCAAAGAGTTGCCCCGACATACCACAGCCACTCCTCACCACTGTCTACTGTTGCGTGCACAGCGGTGAGAAGCACGAGTGAGCCACACTGGGCAGCCATTTTGATCTTGCCCGTATCAGTCACAGGCGGTCGTGTTTCTGAACTTGTTTCAGAGAACACGAACATTTCCTTGATGACCAGACTCCCACGATCGTGTATCGACCCAGACAGAGAGCGGACCGGGACAACAACCATCGCACCCTCGCGAATGATTATGACTATGGTCGGCATAATGACCAGTGCAGTCCACACAAACCACAGATCACCCAAATACGAAGGGCCGACCAGAAGATCGCCGTAGTAACCAAGTCCATAGACCGCACCCAGGATTAAAAATTTATCCGCCAAGGGATCCATAAAGGCTCCAAATGGCGTTGTTACTTTCCACAGTCGTGCAAAGTATCCGTCAAAATCGAGTACCGCTGCGAAAGAGAAAGTTGCAACAGCATACGCTACTGCCGCCTCTTCCATAAGCTGGATAAACAGAACTGCCAACCCAAACCGCGCAAGCGTCATCATAGTGACGAGTAGGAATTGTGCCCGGCGAAGCCACACTGGCTTCTCATTAATATCCGAATAAGCCATCGATCCCTCCCGAAGTGGTTGATGTATTGTCGCAACCTCTACAAAGCTACTCTACAAAAGAGCATACTCGTCAAAAAGAGCATGGTCAAACTTTTTTTGTTTAAAGCGACTCCACATCCTTCTTGAGCTGTTCAGCTTTCCAGCCAACAACATTTGCAAGTATCTGTAAGAAAGTGGCCACTGCAGCGATTGCAAGGAAGAGTACGACGTAGAACGTGTACGGAGTAAGAAGATAAAAGAAAGTCGTTAGCGCAGCTGCCCACACGCCAAAACACCACGGGCAGGAGATGAGCTCCGCAATTGCTCTACGTGGCCCGCGGAGCGGTTTGGTAAATATTACTTCCCCATCGCCGACTTCGTTAGCATCCCAAAACTGCTCACGAAAAAACCCTGTTATCTTATCGTACACAAAAAGCCTGATGACGCGAAAGGTTGCAAGTACAATCAGTACAACATCCACGACATTGAGTGAGTACAAAGGGCGATACGCATACTGCTCCAGTGAATACATATATCCACCAAGAAGCATGAGAAATAGAATTGCAAAAACAATATGCCAGATATGATTGTTTGTGAGTCGCATACAGATAATGTATTAGGATTGAGCGCCGACGATAAGCACCAAAAGCAACGTCGAAGCAATCACTGCTAAAAACCCAAAGAAAAATTTATAAAACGTTTTATTAAACACTCTTTAAGTATACCAAACGTAATTCATACATAGTACCGGAGTTAAAACGAGAAAAATGGCACACTCTGATCTCCCTCCTTGTACTGTCTCACACTTTCAAGGAACTTCGCTGATGTGCCAATATCTGGATATTTCTCAATCGCTTCAGCTAATACATCCTCTGCACGACCAATATCCTCTGCGAACAACGCCTGTTGTGCACTAATCCAGTAGTTAGCTGGATTGTTAGGTGACAAATGTTCCAACTGTTTTTCATAAAATGAAGTTTGTTCAAGAATCAACTTCTTTTCTTCTCCATCCTGTGTAAGAACGTACTCCAAAAAAGAAAGTCGCGTGAGCAAAAAAACCAAACGATAGTGTGTCGTATCTGCACTATATCGCTCTACTTCTCTATGTAAGTTCCTTGCGTCTTCCAGTAAGATGTCCCTCTCTTTTTGGGTTGTGGTTGAGAGCACTTCAGGTACGGCAACTATCATTTTTGTCATAAGATATTCCATCGTGGTAAGGTGACCGTTCACACTCGTATAAAAAAGTCTGCTGTAGTTTTCTGTACGCTCCATCACGGTCATATGTTCAGTCATCTCAATCAAGAGAGATTGTTGTTTGTACGGTCCGTATACACATATGAAAAACATGAAGCAAAAAACAAAGATAGCGATAGCTGCACCGCGAAATGATATGGATGACGGTAAGCGTGGGTAGGCATCCGGCATTTCATTTTGAGAATGAAATGCCACATAACCCAACACCATCACAAACATAATATAACTCGTCATTGTGTCAAAAAAGAATGCTTTCTCAATTAGACATGCAAGTACAAATCCTCCAAAGGCAGCTATATCTGCATACGGCAACAATCCAAATCTCCATGCGCTAAGGAGTGAGTATACTAACGCTCCAAATATACTGAGGTACGCAAAAAGAGAGAGGACTCCCCCAGTCACCGCAATCCCAAGATAAGTGTTGTGTGGCCTGTCAGTATTCGTTTCCAGACCAGAGCCATACTTATCTATATATAACGCTGACTCAAAATAAGCATAAAACGGAATAGAATAATTCTCCGGCCCATATCCTAAAAATGGATGCTCTAGGATTCCAGAAAATGCACTCTCCCAGAACACAAAACGTGAACCTACACCCTCCTCCTCAAGAAGCTGTCTTGTGAAGGAGTTTGGTACATGAATAGAAACCATTCCCCACAGCACAACCAGTACAAATAAGGACGTGATGATTTTGCTGAGTATACGTACAGCACCTTTACCAACCATGGAAGCATAGAGGAGTCCGGAAAAAATAATACCCACAATAAGTGCTCCCGAAGCTGCACGGGCAATCCCGAGCACGCCAAATGGGTCAGATAGGATTGAATGTACTCCAGCTACACTAAAAAATAGTGGGCACGAACCTATCAAAATAATTACACTTCCTAAAAAAAACCTCTTCTTACCTGAGGAGTGGAAGAAAAGAATAACTGCAATAAAAAAAACAAACAAAAGATACGTCCCTGCATATGAAGAGTTTCCAATCGTAGAACCACTCGCCAGTTGAGAGAAATCAAATAAATCATGCCCCCACTCCAATATTGCCACAATTCCTCCCGCACTCACAGCCGTAATTAGTATTCTGTGCCATGTTTCCTTGTCACGAACGGTAGTGAATAAAAGTACAGCGAACAGTGCGACATGGTATAGAAGTATCAACCCAGACATACGTGAAATGCTCGAAAAGAATGAGGATTCAGGACTGTCTCCAAACACTCCCGCAACCGTATAGACAAAAAGGAACAGTCCGCCTGCAATAAAAATTGGGTGGTGTAGTGAAAAATATTCTTTTTTCGCGAACACCACAACAAGCCAGAATGCCGCTGCTATCTCAACCAGAGTAAAAAATAAAAAAGTCTTTTCTGGAGTAGGTGAAAAGACAAACTGATTGGTCACACACAACGGAGTTAGAAAAACTATTCCAATGAGCAAATAGTGTATGATCTTGATCAAGAAAGGTTTTTGATTCATAAAAAATCTCCTAGAGCATACCATAAACGATAAAGCCCCGCGCCAAAGGCGCGGGGCTTTATCTCGTACTCTATTCTACACAAAAGACCCCCTTCGGGGGTCTTTTGTTTTGTCTGACAGGATTACCCTGTCGCTTCACTTTCGAGAAGATTCTTAACCAGAATCCATTCTACCTAACCAATTCTATTAGAAGAGGTTGAGGAAGATTGGGTCAGTTTCGAAGTCTCCAGGAAGACTAAAGTCGAAGACATTATCATCACCACCTGTTGCGTCATCCCAACCGATAGCTTCGAGCGATACCGCTGCGAATGCATCAGCTGTTGCTGTTACGTTAACAGTAAGTGTGATAGTTCGTGGTGAACCTTCCTTAATAAGGAATGTGTTCGCACTGTCAGCGTTTGTTACAGAACCTGATGCAGTCATCACACAATTAGTAGTGTTGCTACCATCATTTGTGACACTGTATGAAGTTGTTGTAGAAACTTCTGAACCATTGTTGTCTTCAGTACATGTGTTGTCAATGTAGATATCACCGTCAAATGGTGTGATCTCGTACTTGATAACAAACTGTGCCTGATCACCTGTGCCTGAAGTATCAGACGTTACCGTCTTTGTTTCAGTTGCGCTTACAAGTGAGATGTTGAATCCAATGTCGTAAACAGCATGCGCATCTCCTGTAGCTGTTCCCGTTACATCAGCGTCATCAAGCTCTTCACCTGACTCATCTTCAGCGTCAAATGTAGCAAGGCTTGTCTCAGTTTCTCCAAATGCAGCTGAAATAGTATCTCCATCTGCAAGTGTACCTGCTGTTGATTTAACCTTTGCCTTGACGATGAATTCAACTTCATCACCAGCATCAATCGTGTAGTCAAGATCATCGAATACGATCACTGATGTTGTAGTCGCTGACGTAGGAACAGACTCTGTACCGATCTTCTTGCCATCAGCAAAGAGATATACAGAACCTGTAACGTCATCGACATCAGCACCAAATGAAGTAAACGTGACCGGAACATCCTTGATCAAGATGTCAGAATCTCCCTCTGATTCCATCATGAATGAGAGAATTTCAACATTGTCAGTTGTGTTTGAAGCACTAACATTGATCACATGAGCATCGTTGATTTCTTCATCTCCAAGAGAGATTTTGAGCTCAACATCTGCTGCACTTGCGAAGCTTGCGAAGTCAAATGACTGCTCAAGAGTATCGCCATCAGTGTCAGTAGTTGTAGTAACACCGTCACCATCAACAAATCGGATGTTGAGGATGTCGACTGTCCACGCATCACTGTCGATGTCGCCTGAATCGAGGTTGCTGAGCGCAGTAACTGCGACAACGATAGCCTCTTCATCATCTTCACGGATGATTACACCCTTATCGAGTGCAATAGATTTCGTGTAGACATCTGATGATTCTGAGAAGTCGTCAGCATCTGCCTCTCCAACCATCTCACCATCAAACCAGATTGAAACTGATTTTGCATAGTCAGTAAGGTCTTCTGAGTCAGCAGCTGAACTCTGAACGAACTCAACTTTAACTGAAGTGATTTCTACATCTGAGTCATCCGCTTCAACCATAGCCTGGAGAACTTCTACATCCTCTTCGTCTTCTCCAACTTCCTCGCTAGAGTATTCTGAAGAATTAGAGACTGAAATAGAACCAGCTCCTCCCTCAAGATCAGATGATCCTGAAGTAGAGCCACCTGTTGTACCGCCAGAAGTTGAACCAGCAACCATAGCGTACTTAGCCTGTGAAAGTGGGCCGAAGTAACCAACAGCTGGAGCAACTCCGTTAGCTGCTTGCCATGCTGCTACCGCAGCTTTTGTAAGTGGGCCGAAGTAACCATAAGAAACGCCTGTAGGCATTACTAAGTGATTTCCTGCTACAAGATACTGCTGTAGGCAAGTAACTTGTGCGCCCTGTGAACCGACTGTAAGACTGCCTGTGAATGTACACTCAGCAGCTGTACTAGAACCACCTGTCATAGCAGCGATTGTGGCCGTAAGCTCAGCAATCGTTGCCTGGAGCTCTTCAATCGTTGCAGCCTTTGCGGGCATAGCAAGAGTGAAAAGCATTGATGTTGCTACAAAAGCTACTGCGAGCTTTGCAACAACATGATTTGCAATAATGTTCATAACTGTAATTACTCGTAAGAGTTTACTGTTAATAATACTAATAATAAGAATTAATTCTTATTTGCGATTAGCCTCGTTAATAAGGTTAATCACGAATACACTAAAGCCTAACCACGCCATACTGGGTCGACACCCAAGCGCTTATAGGTTTAGCTGTAAATCCAATACTCGTTTCTTCCGTATCTGTCATCTCTCAGAAAAAAGTCATGCGGGAATATTCTTGATCATACATACATATATATAGTCCGCTGTAGTAAGACGAGATAGATTCTAGAGAATCTAGTGTTTTACACAAAGACAGTTTGTCAAAGTACCTCACTTTCGAACACCTCAGACTACTTTCGAAAAGGACTTGGTGTGAAACGTCCGTATCGAAAAAGAGGTGCGCCGAAACGCACTAAAGTAGTTTACACTACCTCGTGCGATATTCGTCCAATATTTATGTGGATATAGAGACAGAAAACCGCTCTAAACCTTAATGAATGGACCTTGCGAGCATACGTTCCATTGAACATAAAGTCAATGGAGCACGCCCGTATCTGTTTTATGAAGACGCACACTTTTCACCTCTCTTACCTCTAAAAAACAATAGCACCACAGAAAGAAGGAATAGGCAAAAATAGTGTTCAATACCCGCAGATTATTCATTATTCTACGAACTCTTATCAAGCATTGCCCTATATCTGTCCCAGACTTAATAACCTAAAAGACATTTTTAACTTAAAATTAACGTCCTTTATGCTCTAGACAAGCCTATACTTACTCCATCTTTTCTCTCCTTCTCTTAAAACAGTCTCAGCTTGGATCATATCATTTAACTCTCTTTGGATTGTCTTTTCACTACAGTCTTTTATGGTATCTGAAATGTCCTTAATTGAAGCCCCTGGCTGTGAACGAAGTACTGCACGGATACGTTCTTTTCTATCTTCTTTTACACCCTGCACAGAATCACTAGGTACTACTCGTGACACAACAGATTTCTGTGACCGAACATCCTTTTGTGTCGATGATCTTATTTTTTGTGTAGCTGGTCCGTGTTGCATGCTACGCACAGAACGTATTGCAGAATCGATCTCAGCAGTAAATATGTTGAGGTGTTCTGTACGTAAATACCCAGTAGCATGGAGCACTCGCAGCTCGCTCTCAAGTAAGACTAGTCTTTGCACCAATTGCTCTACCGAGTGATGTGCTGATTCTGTGGACAGAGAAAGGGTACTCCCAACAAAAGTCAAAGTCTCCAATGCTCGACATTCGAGATTATCTAAGACAACGCTCCCTGTGCTTTTTTTTCTCACATCAGACAAAATATAAAAGACTGCACAGACAATCTTTTCTGTCTTTTTAAAAATATACTTAAAGTAGTACTCATTTGACATGAGACTCTCAGGTTCTCCGAGCGACATAATTATGTCCTTTTCTATCATAGTAGTCTTTTATACCTATCTGTCTCTGACCGTTATATACAACATACTACGCTTTTTTTGTCCCTGAAACAAGCCCTTGTCCATTAAAAATAACTCCATCAAGTAATGATTCCTTTACCGGAATGACCTCCTGGTGAATAATTGATTCTGGTTAAATCTGACAAAAGCACCAAACCTCTCCACAACCACACCATGTGGTGTATTACATAAGATGAACCAAGACCGCGGACCATATTATAAAAATCCTTTCTTTCTGTAGTTACAGAACATACTTCTGTTATGCACAGTCCGAGGTCGGAGTTATACCATGATAGTATTAACCATACCTACAAGATTTTGAGGGTTCCTATTTGATATGGCGCGCAAGAAAAAAAAGCATAAGAGAAACTACAATTTTTTTGATGACATCTCTCCTCACACTAAGCAGGCAATAGGTGCCGTCCTTTTTGCTGCATTGGGTGTTTTTTTTGCACTTTCGCCTTTTGAGTATGCAGGTAAAGCCGGTCTCTTCACGTACGATACTCTTACATTTCTCTTTGGGGCTGGGTTTATATTAGCGCCAATCGCATGCATGCTGGGTGTATACATACTTATGAAACCACGTGAAGATGAACGCGTGAGTATATCAAAGACCCTTGGAGCGGTGCTACTTCTCTTTTCTACACTTAGCCTTCTAACTCTCTATAACCAAGAGCTCGGAGGTATCGTGGGAAGAACGCTCAACACACCACTTGTGTGGCTTTTTGGAGGAGTTTCAACAGGTCTTGTTCTTGGAGCGCTCACTCTGGTTGGTACGTTCCTCACTTTTAATATAGGTCTGCACATACCAAATCTATTCCGTCGCAAGGAAACTGAGGAGGGAGAAGATGTGTATGCAGAATATTATGAGGATGAAATCACTGAAGAAGAGACCGGGGATTCAGACGAGGACGAGGCTGGTGAAGACTCCGAAGAGGAGGATGCAGAAGCATCGGAAAAAAAGACAGTCCGCGACCGCATCGGTCTCAAGTCACAGACATTTGTAGTCTCGAATTTTGCTGGCACCTACGCTCCACCACCACTTTCGCTTCTTGGAAAAGATAAGGGGCGAGCCAGTGTGGGTGATGTGAAAGCAAACGCAAACATTATTAAGCGCACCCTTCTCAACTTCAATATCGAAGTTGAGATGGACGAGGTTTCTATCGGCCCCTCAGTTACCCGATACGCACTTAAACCTGCTGAAGGAGTCCGCATTTCAAAGATAGTTGGTCTACAAAACAACCTCGAACTTGCACTTGCCGCAAGCCCTATCCGTATCGAAGCACCTATCCCCGGAAAGTCTCTCGTCGGTATTGAAGTCCCAAACACCACAAAAACAATAATAGGACTTGCTTCCCTTCTTGCTTCTCCTGAGTACACCGATTCCCCGAAACCCCTGCTCGTGGCACTTGGTCGAGACATCACCGGAAAAGCACACTTTGCAAACCTTGCAAAAATGCCACACACGCTTATCGCCGGTACCACAGGTTCGGGAAAGTCTGTTACGATTCACGCTTTCATCGTCTCGCTCTTGTTCCGCAATTCGCCAGAACAGTTGCGATTTATCATGGTCGACCCAAAACGTGTGGAGCTCACGCTCTATAACAATATCCCTCACCTACTGACCCCTGTCATCACCGACGCAAAAAAGGCAATCCTCTCTCTCAAGTGGGCAATCAAGGAAATGGAACGACGTTACGACATCCTCCAGACAGAAAAGGTTCGCGACATAGGTTCCTATCATGAAAACATCTATCAGCCTGCAAAGATTGAATTTGAAAAAAATGGCTCACCCGAAGACGATGCAGACGAACTCCCAGAGCCATTGCCATACATTGTTATTGTTATTGACGAGCTCGCTGACCTTATGCAGGCATACCCACGAGAACTTGAGGCGTGCATTGTAAGGCTCGCACAAATGAGTCGGGCGGTCGGTATCCACCTCATCCTCTCCACTCAGCGACCGAGCGTAAACGTCATCACCGGTCTCATTAAAGCAAATGTACCAAGCCGTATCGCGCTTCAAGTAGCGTCACAAATCGACTCCCGCACCATTCTCGATACTGTCGGCGCAGAAAAACTTCTCGGATCAGGTGACATGCTCTTCCTCTCTGGTGAGCTTGCAAAGCCATATCGGCTTCAGTCTGCGTACGTCTCTGAGGACGAACTTAAGAAAGTCTCTGAATATCTTGGAAAACAGTCAAATGAACAAGAGCTCGATGCGATTAACCTCGATGGTGACAATCAAAAAACCGACCCAGACGCGTTCTTTGGCGCAATGGTTGATGATGAGGATGAAGATGATCTCTACGAAGATGCCCTTGATGCGGTACGAAGTGCAGGAAAAGCTTCTACTTCATACTTACAAAGGAAGCTACGTATCGGCTACTCACGAGCAGCACGCCTTATCGACATCCTTGAGGAGCGCGGGGTTATCGGACCAGCCGACGGCTCTCGCCCGCGAGAAGTACTCGGTAGTGATGGCGAAGGGTCTGAGGAAGATAACGAGGATAACACCATATGACACCCCTTAATGTAAAAGCATGGTCTTTTGCCTCTCTCTTGCGAGGACTTGGTATGTTACTTCTCTGTGTCGGTATCCTCTGGTACGGATACTTTCAGGCACGTTTCTTTATAGCAGGACCCCAAATCACACTAGAATCCCCCACGGATATCGCTCAGAATGAACGAACCATCACTGTTCGTGGCCTTGCCGAGAATATCACCGAAATCACGCTCAATGGAAAGACTATACATACGAGTGAAACCGGTGCCTTTGACGAGGTTTTGGTCCTGCCCGACGGCTATACTATAATGACTATTGTGGCAGAGGATCGATACGGTCGTACCCTCTCCCTCTCAAGGACACTTGTATATAATCCTTCAAGCTCTAACGACTTAACCTATAACCACTAACTCATGCCCGCAAAAAAACAAAAAGCAAAGAAGGTTGTGCCTGAACCTACAAATGAAAAAGAAACACCATCTGGTATCTCGAGCATTACTGAAACAATTCGGAGTATCAAGACAAAGTTTGGCGATGACTCCATTATGACGCTCGGCGAGAGCAAAAAAGTCGACATTGATGTAGTACCAACCGGCTCCATAGGTCTTGATGACGCACTCGGCATCGGAGGACTTCCCCGAGGACGAGTTATAGAAATATTTGGCCCTGAGTCTTCTGGAAAGACCACCCTCTCACTCCATGCTATTGCCGAAGCACAGAAGACTGGAGGTGTCTGTGCATTTATTGATGCTGAACACGCTATGGACCCAGAGTATGCAAAAAAAATCGGTGTAAAACTCGATGAACTGCTCATTTCCCAACCTGACACCGGTGAGCAAGCGCTCGATATCGTTGAGTCACTTGTACGTACTGGAAAAATTGATGTTATTGTCATCGACTCGGTTGCAGCGCTCACACCAAAAGATGAAATTGAGGGTGAGATGGGAGCACACCATGTCGGTAAGCAGGCACGTCTCATGAGTCAGGCGCTTAGAAAACTCACCTCTATTGTTTCCAAAACAAAGACGGTCGTCATCTTCATCAATCAGATTCGCATGCAAATTGGTGTCATGTTTGGCAACCCAGAGACAACCACTGGTGGTAAAGCGCTTAAGTTCTATACATCGGTACGACTTGATATACGACGTATTGCACAGATTAAAAAAGGAGACGAAGTCGTCGGTGGAAGACACCGCGTGAAAGTAGTGAAGAACAAAGTCGCCGCCCCTTTCCGCACCACAGAGTTTGACCTCATCTACGGAGAAGGAATCAGTCGTGAGGGAGAGCTCCTCGCACTCGGTGAAAAATATGGATTCGTGAAAAAATCAGGTGCATCCTACACCTACACTCCCCCCGGCGGAGACGAAAGTGCTGAAGTAAAGCTTGGACGTGGATATGACGCAGCACGCACCACACTCCGAGGTGAAAAGAAAATCTCCAGCGAATTACTAAAACATATACGAAAAGCACTCAAAGAAGAGTCGTAAACCACACGTACATATAATGCATGGTGCAGTAACAATCTACACAACTTGTGTATGTTGATGTTTTGAAAATAGAGACGCGCGAAGCTGTACACGAAGTGAGAAGATACTAAAGATAAGCCCCCCGAGAAGGACCAGTGTCCATACTTCAGTATGAGCCACTGTGCCATACATATACCTTCCCAACTCACCTATTCGCACGTCGAGGAGATTGGTTACCACATGCGGAATAGAAACAAAGTAAGTTAAGGCAACCACCATAGTAAGCATTCCCACACCATGGATGGTGACCGGATGCATCACAGCGCGCAGTGCGTACGCATAATAGACCCTCTTCATTATTTTTTTACGTAATGTATTCATATATATAGGTATCGATTCATTTCTTGTAACTATGTCCCTGCCAAATAAGTTGCCCTGGGAACTTTACCAAACCCACTCACTACGATCGAGCTAGTAAGGTATGGTCGTTAGGGCTCCCTACTTTACTACACTCGCCTGCATACATTCGATATAGTCGCATACGCTCTTTATCTCATTCAAAAAGGTGACGGTGCTTCCTCGACATCTTTCTTTCTGAATGCCGCCTTCGCACGATGAATACGTGCCTTCACTGCACCTACGGTCTCCTCTGTTTCAGTAGCAATATCCTGATGGGACCATCGCTCTAGATAATGAAGCCGGAGCACCTGAGCGAAATGTCCGGGTAACTTTGCGAGCGTACGCTCAATTGCATCCTCATGCTCCTTAAATCCCGAATGGTCTCCATTTACTCCTTGCAATTCCCAGATTTCAGGATCAAGATGTACCGTCCTCTGGGATTCTTTCTGACACTTCTGGTACCGTGTAAAACCTGTATTCATAAGTATTGCATACCCCCAAGAAGAAAACTTAGCCCCTTCGCGCACCTCAAAACGCCCTGCATTAAGATATATCTTGGTAAAAGTGTCTTGCACAATTTCCTCTGCATCAAGTTCATTTCTCACAATTGACTTTGCCTTTCGAAGAAAGGCATCCTGATATCGTTCAAGTAGAATAGCAAAAAGCCATGGCTCAGCCTGTGAACGTCTCAACACCTCCTCGTCAGAGAGGTTCCTTGTGTCTTCTCGTGGCGCGCTATCAAACATATGCTATGATATCTGCTCTCGTATAGGCCTATAACCAAACCTTTCCCTATTTCGTTGCATACCTACATTATATACAAAAATCATGGCAATACTTTCATACAACGAAATCACGCTTAAAAAGGTCATCGTCTGGAACGGCGAGCCTTGTCTTGTACTTGCTTCACACGTATTCCGCAAGCAACAACGTAAGCCGGTTAATATCACAAAACTTAAGAGCATGGTCTCAGGGAGAGTAGTTGAGCAAACTTTCCACCAAAACGAAACCGCTACAGAAGCCGATGTTGAGACACGGACGATTGAGTTTATCTATGAAAACCAAGGAGCATACTGGTTCTGCGCCCTAGGAAAACCAGCCGAACGTTTTTCTCTCTCTATAGACATAGTTGGAGAGCAGGGACGTTTTCTAAAACCGAAGTCCGAGGTAGAAGCGATGGAATATGATGAAAAAATTATTGGTATCAAAATACCTATAAAAATAGACCTTGTGGTAAAACAGGCAGACCCGGCCGTGAAAGGCAACACTTCAAGTGGTGCAACCAAGGAAGTAGTACTCGAAACCGGCGCACATATTCATGTCCCGATGTTCATCAACGAAGGCGACGTCATCCGCGTAAATACCGAGTCGGGAGAATACGCAGAACGAGTTGAAAAGGCATAGTATGCCTTTTCAAAAGGTTGTCTGATCTCCTGATACAGGAGAAGATGTACTCATATTTTATGGAATTTATTATTGCAGTCAGTCTAACGCTTATTTTTGGACCATTTGCTTTCTGGATATTCTCGCAACTATCACAAGCACAGCACAGGTTTCCAATAAGCATCACCGGTGCTATTGGTGATACAGTTTTTCTTCCCCTATTCAACGGCGCAATCGCCTATCATGGCTTATTCAGTTTTACCTCTCTAGGGACTGACAAATTATGGATAAGCGGTGTCATCACAGTACTTTTCTCAATACTTTATTTCTTTTACCGCAAAAATAGCGACGATTGGATGACTGCCCAGAGTGGAGTATTCAATTTTGCAGGATGGTATCACCTTGTATTTGTACTATTCCAGTCATTCCTGATTTTTACATCTCTTATTCTCTTTTATCCCTCAATATTACTATGGGCTATTCTGCTCGGATACCTTAGTACGACAAAAATATTACCCAAACTCCTTAAATAAAAACTCACCGCAGGCTTCGCCTGCGGTGAGTTTTTATTTTGTGTACCTACCGACTGATGTACGGCACCAACGCCATAAATCGTGCTCGCTTCACTGCCCGTGCAAGGACACGTTGCTCCTTCGCAGAAAGGCTTGTGCGACGACGGTTGTAAATACGTGCATGCGGATTGAGATTCGCAGTAATGCGATCTATATCCTTGTAGTCAAAATGTTGTTTATTAATTGTTTGTTCCATATTTCAGTTAAAAATTGAAATTTTTAAGAATTACGAATATCGTTTTACGAATTACGGATTTGTCGTTGATAATGACAAAAAGTCATTATTCGTAATTCGTATAACGTCATTCGGTTTAGAATGGGATATCCTCTGGGTTGATATCCTCATCGGGATACTCCGGAGCACTCCCCCCACCCTTCTGGTCTGCATCCTGCGGGTTCTCTTTCGCTCCTCCAGTTGGCGCGCCTCCTCCTTCTCCTCCCCCCGGACGTGGGCCAAACTGCACACGATCAGCGACGATTTCTGTTCGGTACTGCTTCTGCCCATCCTTATCCCAGCTCCGCGTCTGCATACGACCTTCGACGAAGGTGCTACTTCCTTTTTTCAGATACTGAGCACTTGTCTCAGCCTGTCGTCCAAAGACGACAATGTTGTGGTAATCAGTATTCTCCTGACGTTTTCCATCGCGATCATTGTAGACACGGTTCGTTGCAAGTGAGAATGAACACACTTGGACACCACTTGGGAGTGATCGCATCTCAGGATCTCGCGTGAGATTTCCATATACCATTGCTTTGTTGATGTACATAGGATGTTATTGGATTAGCTGACTGTTAGTTTTCGTCTTTCTTCTCTTCTATACTACCATCATCAACTTTCTCTTTTGAGACATCCGTATCTTCAGTGATCTTCTCTAGAGATTCATCGAGTTTCTCTTCAGAGACCTGAGTATTTCCTTCTCCGTCAGAATTAGTGAGAACTTCTTTCTCTTCAACCACTTCAACCTTCTTGTTTTCCTTCTGAGCTTCGTGGAAATAAAAAGGCTTTTGCTCCTCCTCTCTCGTCAATTTGATAAGCAGGTGTCGAAGTACCTCTGACTGAAGCTTCATAGCCTCAAGCACCTTTGATGCAGTGTCACTTGCCATACGAAAGCGTACCCATCCGAAGTATGCGCTATGAAATGCCCTATTTTTTCCCTCTACATGTTCGACAATGTCGTATGCGAGATCAACTCGTTCAGGTGCCTCTTCACCGAAGATTTCACCTCCTTCTTTGGTCACGATGTCTTTGATTAGTTCAAAAACTCCGGACACTTCCCCTTCAGCAACCGTTGGAAGTACGTGGAAAGCGAGCTCGTAGCTATTTCGCTCATCATCATGAGTAGCTACAGCCGCCTCGGTTGCTGGCATAATTGCTTCTGCCATGTTTTATTTAATTACCTTCTAAGGTGGTCACAAACTACCACACATTTCTCTCTCTTTCAACAGAGTGAGAGACCAACGCCCGACCAAAACTAACCCCGAGCCAACTCCAATTCTACATTCCACAATCTTACAAAATACCTAGTTTAGTATGATATTATGTAATATCATACTAAAGTCACCATCCTTTCCTATTGTTTCTACTACTGTCTTTCCAAAATCTGATAGAATACAGGAGTTATGATAGTCCTCACAAGCAAGAATCTCTATACGGTTGTTATAGTACTACTCTTTATAGCCACATCAGTGCTCGGCTACCTCCTCTACCAAAAGCAGGTGGCCTATGACGCACTCTCGCAAAAACACCAAGAGACTGTCGCCTCCACCTCCCTTAAGATAACGGAGCTTGAAACAAGCCTTCTCGATACACGGACTCGCCTAGGTGAAGCGACGAGCACTAACCAAGAGCTCGCTACCGACCTACGACAAGAGAAAGGCCGTAACGATGATTTTGCTGAACAGATTGATGAAATCGCAGGAACTGTGGGTATCCTCGACAAACTTTCAAAAACAGACAAGGAGCTTTTACAGAAATACTCAAAAATCTACTTTCTCAACGAACACTATATTCCGTCCGATCTCTCGAATATCAACAAGGAGTGGCTTTACAACGAAACCCTCACTAAAAAAATTCATAGCAAAGTCGAACCATTCCTTGAAGATATGCTGGAAGATGCACTCGACGATGGCGTAAAGATTTGGGTGGTGTCAGCGTATCGCTCATTTGGAGAACAAGCGAGCCTTAAAAGCTCATATACCGTCACTTACGGTTCGGGCGCAAACACCTTCTCTGCTGATCAAGGCTACTCAGAACACCAGCTCGGCACCACACTCGATTTCACTACAGAAGGAATTAATGGTGGTCTCACTGGTTTTCAAAACACTCCCGCATACGAGTGGCTTCTTGATAATGCCCACAAGTATGGCTTTACACTCTCCTATTCAGAAGATAATGGCTACTACATCTTTGAGCCATGGCACTGGCGATTCGTCGGTATTGACCTCGCAAAAGCACTCGATAAGGCCGACGCACATTTCTATGACTGGGAGCAGCGGAAGATTGATGAGTACCTAATCAGTATCTTTGATTAAATAGCCTTCCCTGAAAATAGCGATCTGCTGTGTTGCAGAGCCTCTGCATCAGTCTCATCGTATTCCTAATACGCCTCGCCTGATACTTTCTCCGCGCCTTGCATCTCATCAATTTTCAAGGAAGGCTTTGACTCTATAGTTTTCCCCAGCAAATCCCCATATTTCACAACTTGACCTACTTCTAGTCAATGCGATAATGAGCATAGTAGCCGTTTCGGCCCGAGGCATATTCAATTTATTTGAATCACTGACCTAAGTGTGAAGGTAACTTCGCTTGCCAGGAATTTGATAGTAAAGGTGGATTGGTTGAATAGAACCTGCGGAAGACTGCACATTAGTAGACCAGCTAATGTGGTGGTCCTTTCTTCCAAAATGTGTGATTCCTTTCCATGCCTCTCCTAAACCTCTATCTCTAGGAAGCCTTGATTGTCATGGCACGGGATAGAGGTTTTTGTATTTCTCATAATCTGTACAACTTCCGTGCGTTCTCCATAAGCTGCGCGCGGACGGTTTCTTGACTCGATTGCAACTACCCTGTATAAGATGGACTGCTAGAGATTTCTGGGAGAACGACATGAGATTGGTTATGCCTGACGAGCTTCTCGGACACGAACGTGCACGTACAGAAGCCACGGAAATCTTGGAGAAGCTACGCAAGTCATCAGAAAGTTGGCACACACACTTGCTTAACGCGGAAATCCAGAAGTACAACCCGTACTGGGTCGCAGTACTCATTCTGGGAGCAGAACGTTCCAGTGACCCTCGCCAGTTCCTCACCGACTTTGTCCTCGAGAATGTGGGCGAAGACCGCAAGTTGAGCTGGCCCGGCTATGTTGCCGGAGCAATCCTGAAGGCGTCGCGCTAGCGTGACGCCTTCTATTTTTTAGAGTGAAATACTGTAGAGCTTCCGTGCATTCTCCATGAGCTGGACGCGGACGGTTTCTTCGTCTTCATTCTTTATTTCAGCTATTTTTTTATATATCTCGCGGACATGTAGCGGTTCGTTGCGTTGTCCGCGGTAAGGCTTCGGCGCCACGTATGGGCAGTCAGTCTCTGCATGAATCATGTCGAGGGGCGCATTTCGCACCACTTCCTCATAATCTTTTGCAAAGGTAATCACACCGGTAAAAGAAATAGTAAATCCAATATCGAAAAACTTCTGTGCCTGTTCCCAGTTCCCTGCGTAGAAGTGGATGTTGCCCGGCACTTTCGCGTGCTTTTTTAAAATTGCATACGTATCGTCGTACACACTCCCTTCCGCTCCCGCACTCGCTTGGTTACCCTGCGCATCACGCGTATGAATCATCAGTGGCAACTGTAATTCGTTCGCCAACTCAATCTGCTGTATAAAGGTTGCTTCCTGCTTTTCTTTTGTATCTGACTCCAGCCTATAATAATCCAAGCCACACTCGCCAATCCCAACAACCTTCCTACTCTTCGCCAATTCTAAATATTTCAATCGATTGAAAGACTCACCGCGTGAGGTAAACCCTTTCGACTCAGCACCGAGTTCCTGCTCGTCGTGATACGACGCGGAGGTGTGTATCGGATGCAATCCAATAATCGCGTACACGCCGTCCTCAAACTGCTCAGCTATTTCCACAGCACGCTTTGAGGTATCAAACTGTGTCCCGACATTGATATGCGCCACTCCCTCCTTCCGCGCACGCTCTGCAACCTCCTTCCAGTCGTCCTTAAAGGCATTTGTATTTATGTGTGCATGCGTATCGATGTATCGGTATTTATCAGTCATGTTTTTCTATTTTAAAGACGCACATAGGTAACGGACAGACATACAAAACTTTATTTGTCCGGTCATAGAACCAGCCGACCCAGAAGTCATACCAGAGAAGACTAAAGGTTATTCTGGTACTACCGACTGTCATATTTTTTAATCCACCAACATCTTACAAACGGCAACGACCATGTCGAGAAAAGATACCCACCAAATGGCACTAGCGCATTTAAGAATGGCTTATCGTTCTCAATAATGAAAAGCCACGCAACAGCAACAGCGTAAGTTGCTCCGGCAATAATAAACCTACGAGTAAGACTTGTCTCCCAAGCCTTATCAAGCTCAACCCTACTATTTCGCTCTTGTATCTCTATTAGTTTATCTTCCATACTTTATTGTAGCTGAACTTTAATTGATTCAAAAAACTCTGAGTCCTTTGGGTGAGTCAGCAACTTTGCAACCTCATCTACACGCACCCATCTTGCTTCTGGATTACCTACGTCTTGAGGAAGCAACTCAACCTGATGGTCTGTAGTAAATAAAAACATAGTAATGTACTTCAAGCTAGTTGTATCTTCACCAACCCCATTCTTTCCTATTTTAAATCTCTCATAGCTCCCGAGCTTTCTTATAAGCACAAGGTCTGTTACACCGCTCTCCTCAGCAATTTCTCTTCGAGCAGCCTCCTCTTCAGTCTCACCCGCTTCCAGGTGTCCTTTTGGCAAGGACCACGAGGTACCTTTTTGACTCACCACTATTACTTTATCTTTATTCAAGACGACTCCTCCTGCTGATTGTGTGGTTTTTCTTTCCATACTAGATGAGCTTTTCTTTTTCTAAGACCTCTTTCACTCGCTCAAACATCAACCGATGTCCTTCGGCATTTGGATGAATGCCGTCTGGTAAATATTTCTTCAAATCGTCTTTAAACAAGTCTGAAACATTAATAAACATGCCACCTTCTGCATCTGAAACCTCTTTGAGCCGAGCGTTATACATATCAACAAACTCCTGCGAGTAGCCACGATTTTCTTTCCATGGCATTGGCCAGAGCTTCTCATCATCTACCGCAAGTAGCCCTACCACAAAAATGCGTGACGTATATTTTTTCGCAAGTGCAATACACGCTTGAACATTTGTTGTGAACTCATCAATGGGCACTTTATTTTCTTTTGTATCAAGCGCACACTGTGAGTCATTAACGCCGATTGCCAGTACGGCCACACCCTCTTCTCTGCCACCAAGTCGTGCTTCAAGTTCGATCGGCATACGCTTTAAAAGGTCTTCGGTGGTATCTGCCGAGATACCAACGTTAAAGACCTCAACATCATACTCAAAATCGGAATCCACCGCTTTTTTGATAGTGTGTTGCGCAAGCCGATTACACCACCCACCCATCTCAGCGTCGTTAAACCCCTGCATGATACTGTCTCCAAATACAACCAGTCTCATATTTATTTCTTCCAGTCTTTAATAATTATCTTCTCGCCATCAAGCGTAATATCGAGCTTCTGCCGTTCCCTCCACCCCAAATGCCGAATAAATTCCACAGGGATGATGAGAGAGTAACTTTTCCCACCAGTTACGGTGATTTTATGCGTACGTGTATCAGAAATAATACGTCTTTTTGCCATAGAAAAAGTATATCATGCATCAACAGTTTGGCACGTCCTTTGGGACGTGCCAAAGGACGTGCTTGGTTAATCGAGTCGTTTAAACAAATTTTCTGGCTTTTTGTTTGCGAGGACGGCTTCCTTTATTTTCACGTTTGTTTCAGGCATGAACGGAAAGAGCATGCGGCCTATGGCGTAAAGATCGCGAAGAAGTTCCTGGATAATCGTTACCCCTTTTTCTTTATCCTCTTTCACAAGCTTAAACGGCTCTTCTGCAGTAATGCGCTCATCGAGCTCACCTACTTTCTTCCATACAAAATCCATTGCATTTTGAAACTCAAAATTATCGAGCGCGGCAGTGTATTCCTTATCAAAACCTACGGATTCAGGCCTCTCGATTGGGCTGTCGAGATTATCCTCCGCCATTTTCATAATGCGGGCAGTGAGATTGCCGAGACCGTTTACCAGATTGGCATTGTAGGCTTCTTTGAATTTTTCCAGAGTAACGTCACTGTCCTCAAATGGATGTGCATGACGAAGGAAATAGTACCGGACTGCGTCAGTGCCATATTTCGAGATGAGTTCCTCCGGGTCAATAATGTTTCCAAGTGTTTTGCTCATCTTCTGACCATCTACTGTAAAGTATCCGTGGACAAACACCGTTGTCGGTAGAGGAATATCTGCAGAAAGGAGCATTGCAGGCCAATACACCGTATGAAAACGATTGATACCTTTTCCAATTACATGGATGCGTTCGTCTGACTCTTTCCAAAACTTTGTATAATTTTCACTATTGTCTGCATATCCGAGTGCGTTAATATAGTTTGAAAGAGCATCAAACCACACATACATTACCTGTGAATCATTACCAGGCACAAGAATGCCCCAACCACGTGCTCGCTCGACAGAGCGTGAGACACTGAAGTCCTCTAGCCCACCCCGCACAAACGAGAGAATCTCATTTTTCTTCGCCTCAGGAGTAATCTTTAGTTCGTCTGACTCAATCAGTGTAAGTAGTTTGTCCTGGTACTTTGAAAGTTTAAAGAAATAATTCTTCTCTTGAACCACTTCAGGCTTCTTTCCTGGATGCTCGGGACATTCCCCGTTTTTATTAAGATCTTTCTCAGTTTTAAATTCCTCACAACCCACACAGTAAATACCCTCATATTCCTTCTCGTATATATTCCCACTTTTCACTGCCGCTTCCCAAAGTTTCACAGCTCCCCTTCGATGCTGTTCATCTTGCGAGGTCTCAGTGAAATAATCATATTTAATATTAAGCTCTACACACAGTTTTCGGAAAGTGTCTGCATGGCGATGCACATATTCAGCGACATCCTCTCCCGCCTCTTCGGCCTTCAAAACATTTTTGAGTGCATTATCGTCTGTCCCTGAAGTAAAAAAGAGTTCATCTCCCATGAGCCGACGATACCGCACCATCGCATCAGCCTGTACAAATTCAAGCGCGTGACCTATATGTGGCTTCGCATTTACGTATGGAATAGAGGACGAGAGAAATACCTTTTTTGACATAGGGCTTAGATTAGCACTGTTTTTGGGTAAAAAAAAGTGCTCAGGCGCGCTACCGCGCCTGAGCATCACAGCGGGACTCGAAACCGATACCACGGGCGTTGCCCTGCCATCTCAATCACGCCACATTCAGCGAGGTATCGGAGATGCGAGACGAAGTGCGCCCTGTGTTTTTTCATCACTTTGTCGCGGAAGCCGTACCTGTCCCAACGGGACAGAGCAGGAGGAAATTCTGGTTCGGGCAACACATCTTTTACCCATACCCAAAATCGTTGGTTTCTATCATTCTCTTCGGGTACCCGCACCCCTGTTCTTTTTCTGCAGAACATTCTCTCGACCTGCTTAAGACGCTGGTCAAAAGCGGTGAGAGCCTGTACGACTTCCGGAACCGAGAACCCTGGTTTTTCCAACCCAGGTAAGAACGGCTGATATTCCATAGTGCTCCCCCTAAATATCTTTCAGAGTAAAGGTTACTACTATTACTTTCGATGTCAATTATCCGAGCGCGTTAATGAGATTTGGTATCGCCACACGTTCTTGTTCACCGGTATCACGATTACGAACCGTAACCGTGTCTTTTAGGTCTGGGTTTTCTTCGCCGAGCGTGTCGAAATCAATGGTGACGCAGTGCGGCGTACCGATCTCGTCCTGCCTTCGATAGCGCTTACCAATGTTGCCATTGTCATCCCACGCAACATTACCAAATTGTGCTTTAAGCATCTTGAAGACCTCGCGCGCTTTCTCTACCAATTCCGGCTTGTTCTTCAGAAGTGGAGATACCGCGACACGATACGGCGCAAGATGCGGTGGCAACTTAAGATAGGTCCGTACTTCACCTCCCATCTCATCTTCGGTGTACGCTTCGGCAAGAATTGCAGTGAACGCACGTCCCACACCGAATGAGGGTTCGATTACGTGCGGGACAAACCGCGAACCATCCGGCTCAATGTATTCAAGCGACACACCGCTTGCAGCCATGTGACTCTTAAGGTCGTGGTCAGTACGGTATGCAAGTCCTGAAAGTTCATCAAAACCTTTCCCCGGATAATTATATTCAAAATCAATTGTACGCTTCGAGTAGTGTGCAAGGTCATTTTCCGGAACTTCTAGTTCACGAATATTCTCTGGAGAGAGTCCGATATGTTCATGCCATACGTGTATATCCTCACGCCACTTCTCAAACCGCTCTTCCCATTCTTTCTCTCGTATAAAATATTCAATCTCCATCTGCTCAAATTCGCGCACACGGAAGAGAAATTCCCGCGGAGCAATTTCATTTCTAAATGCTTTACCAACCTGTCCAATACCAAAAGGCATCTTTGGACTCATCGAATCCACAACGTGTTTAAAGTTTACAAAAATACCCTGCGCAGTTTCCGGACGAAGGTAACTCTTCATGTCACCTTGTGCGCCCACCTTCGTCTCAAACATCAAATTAAATTGCTGTTCTTCACCGAGTGCACCGCCACAGTCAGGACACACGCTCTTATCTTTAAGGTGGTCGGCACGGAAACGGTGATTACACTTTGCACACGTCACGAGTGGATCAGAAAACCCCGCACCGGTGTGACCACTCGCTTCCCACACCTTTTCATTCATTAAAATAGCAGCGTTCAGACCGTACATATCTTCCCTATCCGTCACAAACATCTTCCACCATTCGCTCTTTATCTTATCGTTGAGCGCTGCACCAAGCGGACCCAAGTCCCACGTTCCAGCAAGACCACCATAGATTTCACTCCCTTGAAAGACGAAGCCGCGGCGCTTGCAGAGCGAGACAATTTTCTCCATTTTGTTGTCTTCTTTTTCGGCCATTGAAATCGCAGTTTATCACTATTTTTACTCTGAGGCGACCACACGTCCTCCTGCATTGTCTCCGTCTATGACCGTCGTGAGTGCTGGCGTATCTGCTCTGACTGTCGTGTCCGTAAAGCGGTCTGTCGCGCGGAGACGCTGAGTTTCGATGATTGTCGGTATGGTACCGACCTGTGAAAGACTTGGAGTAACACCGAGCTGTACCGTTGCAGTAGTTTTTGTGTTTGAGGAGAGACTTCCAATATTCCATGATACCGTACGTGTCGAGGGGTTGTAGCTAAACGAAGCTCCTGCCGACACTTCATCAAGCCACGCAACATATTGTGGCAACACCGCGGTCACCTCAGCACCAATGAGATCATTACTGCCACTTTGCGCCGTGAGCGCAACACTATACTTGGTCAACTGTTCCGCAACCGGTGGCACTGGACCACCCGTATGCCCGACCGCTGAAGTGAGTCCTGCTGCACTCGTCACCCGAATAGTCCGCGACGCAGTCGCTATCAGCTCCTGTGGAACCCTATCTTCAAACACGCGTTTTCCTCGGGTCGTCACTAAAAGATTTATTTCAGGAGTTTGCTGTGCATCGACATCGGGTGTAATAGAAAAAGAAACAGAACTTGATTTCCCCGGAGCAATTTCCTTAAGAGCCGGAACACTCACTGAATCAAAGGTTATAATATTTGTACCAGAATTATAAAATCCATCTTCTACATCGACATCGATGTCTTTGAGAGCATTTCCACTGAGTGCGATTTCTACACCACCGTCATAAATAGTATCGTCGAGCGTATTGGTAAACGTAACGCGCACAATTGTTGGCTGTGAACGACCAATAGCAACCACATCCTTATTGTTGCCTCCGACTGAGACATCGACACCAAGAAAAGGCGCCTCAATGGCAACCTCTGCTTTATTGGTCGTAAAAATAGACGCGAGCGCATATTGGTCCCCTTCTGCCGGAAGTCCAGCTGAAATGTCGAAGACCTTCTCTTCATCTTGCTGACCTGCCAATATGCCGGTGAAGGTAATTTTTTGCATAGCCTGCGGGTCGAGCGTATCAATACGCCACATATTGTTCCCCGATATAGGAGCCGGCTCTGCTGAAGAAAAATCAAACCCAAATGGATAGTCCACCCTCACGAGGACATTTGAAAGTGTCGACGGCGAGTTTGAGTTCACCGTCATTGTAATTCCAATCTCTTGACCTGCACTAATTGACTTCACCGCGTCAACATCGAGCACCACTGGGGACGAACTAATCTTAAATCGAAATGGTTCTGCTTCTTTATAGAAGGTCGCGTTTGAACCTTGAATACGATACTCAACAGAAACATTGATTATCTTTTCAGCATTTTCTTCACCAAAAACGCGGGCTTTTGCGCTCAGATTGTGTATTTCTCCTGCTTCAATCACATGGAGCTCCTGACGCTCTGCAAATACCTCTTTATCATCTCCATCGGCAGACTGCGTGCCTGGAGGGTATTCAATAATGAGTGTCGCCGATTCTATTGCCACTGTGTTTTGATTGGATACCGCAATACGCAACGACAATTCCTCCCCCCCTCCTATGGCAAATGGGCCGGAGACGTCGATGGATATGTTTTCTCCTGAGATACTGTTGTTGCCCCACATAAGAAAAATGCCGGAGACAATCAGCATAAGTGTAAAGAACACCAATCCTCCCAACACAAACTTCATACGGTAACTTTTTGATTTTTTTTTCGTTGGCATATCTTCTGATTGTACCGGCGCTCGAAACTGCTCAGGACTTTCTACCGGAAGTGGCCGTGGTGCCGACGCAGGCGGTCGTGATGATATCTTCTTAACACTAGCCATACCCGTGTCATGTATAACCCCTTTAGTTGCGACAGACTGCTCTTTTGCAGGTGTTGTAGACCAATCTTTTCGTACCTCTTCCGTTTGGACTTTTTTTAACTTCACTCTTTTCTGTGGCTCCGTAGTAGCATCGCGAGCATAGAGACGCTCTCGAAGCGCATCGATTTTCTCCTGCTTTGGTGTCGACTTTTGCTTAGATTTTGAAGAGCGTTCTTCTGACATATTACTAGAGTATACCTTACGCCAACCCCCTACAAATGACTTACCGTGAAGGCTTCTGCAATTGATTCCCTCCCAGATTCTTCGTGTGACTCAGTCATTGTGCTCAATATGCCGAGCGCACTCGGCGCTTCTATGAGCGCGCGATTCGAGAGACTTGGAGCAATATAACCAAGCGTGCTCAGAATACGGAGCGTAAGTAACACTTCGAGCTGCTGTGTGAGTGTCGACTGTTCAGAGAGCGCACCGACGACATCGTCATACATAGTAGGTATCGGCGTCTCCCCCTGCACAAAACGATGGAGTGTCCGTACGATATTTCGAATTACTGCGCGCTCCTCGCGCGTCGTGGTAGCAAAGTAGAGATTAGTTATTGGCTCAGCACCGGTTACTTTCCACCCACCCTTTCCACGAACAAGGGAGACTCTCGCAAGTGAAAATTCCTGCAATGCATATCGCTGTTTTGATTTCTCTACACGCACGCTTCGCGCACTCGCCCACAGCATCCCTGCTTCTCGAGTGAAGAGGAGATACGACTTGTCAGATGTATTGTTAGCACGTGAACTGCACACCAATGCATCAGTAATATAAATCTGATAGGCCATAATGCCTTCTATTATACTTTCTTGATTTCAACAGTGAATGAGTGCTCCCCAGCAACCATTTCTGATCCTTCCGCATCGCCAAATGTAATCGAGTCAGCTCCAACTGTACGCTTAATCTCTGTCTCAAATGTTCGAACCATTGCTTCACCTCCATCAGACGTTTGTAGAATGAGAGTGATTCTATCCCCCGGTTCAAGCCCCTTATCTTTGCGCATGCCCTGCACCGCGCGCATCAGTTCACGTGCATCACCTTCCGTCTGGAGTTCCGGAGTGATATTTGTATCTAACTCAACAAAAGGAATGCTAGGATCAATCAAAACTTTTTTTACATTAATTTCGTCCTGTATCAGAGCTTCGTATTCACTTCCTAGCTGAATATTAATCTTAATACTATTCAATGGTTGACGAACTTTTATTCCTACTTTTGTTCTCGCTTCCAGAGCATTTGAAACCAGCTCTCTCGTCGAATCCATCGCTAATAAAACTTTCTTATCTACCTTTCCTACCTCCGGCCAATCTGCCAGATGAACACTCTCTATGTCAGATTCCTCTTTCACCTGTCTCCACAAATACTCTGCATAGAACGGCATCACCGGCGCGGTTACAAGCGCGAGTGTTCGAAGTACATACCTGAGAGTACCAAGTGCCAGTTCTTTATCCTTATCTGCCTCAGAACGTTCCTCAGTGGTTTCAGATGCAAGGCGCGGGGAAGATACCGACGTAGACGTAGGAGGCACTACGGTGGAGGAGGTATCGGGGCCCTGCAACACAGCAGATGACCGCTGTGGGACGTTCTGCTTTAAGCGGTCACGTGAGCGACGTATGTACCACACCGAGAGATCATCAACAAAGTCTGTGAGTGGTCGCGTTGCCTTATCGAGTTCGTAATTTTTAAACCCTGAGGTCGTTTCATTTACTAGTTCTGCAAGGCGTGCAGAGATCCATCTGTCGAGCACGTGCTCAGATGTGCTCGTAGCTTTTGTGCCGTCCGCGTACATCTCATACATCGCGAGCACATTATGAAGGCGACCGATATTTTTGCGCTGGAGTTCAGCCACTTCTTTTTCAGAGAAGTTCAAATCCTCACCGCGAATAATCGGTGACGAGAGTAAATAGTAACGCGTTGTATCTGCTCCAAATTGGTTTACAAGTTCTACTGGGTCAGGATAATTTTGGAGTTTCTTACTCATCTTTTTCCCATCCTCCGCAAGCACCATACCGTTCGTGATTACATTTTTATACGGAGACTTACCAAAGAGTGCAGTGCCAAGTACGATGAGTGAATAAAACCACCCGCGCGTCTGGTCGACACTCTCAGCAATAAAGTCTGCTGGATACCCCTTCCCTTTCTCTGGGTTAAACTCGTCGAGGTTTTCGAATGGATAGTGATTTTGTCCGTACGGCATAGAGCCAGACTCAAACCAGCAATCAAAGACGTCCGGCACACGCTCAAGCTTTACTCCTTCCTCAAAAAGCTCGGCGTCATCAATGTAGGGCCGATGATAGTCGAGTACGTAGTTGTCATTGTATGGGTATGGGACGAAAGTCAACTCGCGAGCCTCTGCGTTTTTAAGCCAGAAATCTTTCTTTATCTGAACAGCCTGTCCTACGTTTGCTCCCACAGCAACACAAGCAAGTGCATATGTGGAACTGACATGTCCCACTATAAGCACATTCTTTCCTTGATAGTTTTTCTCGATTTCGTACAGAAATTCGCCGACCCGTCTTTGAACATCGGCCCTTGTCTCATTTTCACCTGTTGTCTCTTTCGTGAATTGCTCTTCAAATGAAGAATAGAGCGCAGAGTGCTCATCCCAACTCTTACCCTGAAGCACACCATCCACTTGTATTTCCTTGATACGATCGTCTACGATGACCTGCTCTTCGGTGAGTCCCAAAGCAACGCGCACAATCTCCGCGGTATCCTTCGTACGATGAAATGGCGACACAAAGACCACATCAATATTCTTTTCTTTTAAATCTGCGATGTTTTCTTCCAACTGCTTCTTGCCCTTTTCAGTTAGTTGATCGTGCTTTTCAACATCTGTGCATATCATTCTACTGAGATTACTCTCAGCCTCAGCATGACGCATTACGAAATATCGGTTGCCAGATTTTGGCACGTATTCCTGCATTTCTTTTAGTGAGCCGAAGATTTTGTATTCTTTTGTCTCTGGGTTTCGCCAAATTGGAAGCGGGGCGCCCCAATACCGCTGACGACTAATTGCCCAGTCGCGCGCATTCTCAAGCCACTTACCAAAACGCGCGCGGCCAATATGCTCAGGAACCCAATGCACTTTCTTATTCTCTGTAACAAGTTTGTCACTGATATCAGTCACCTTCACAAACCATGAGGTCGTCGCGTAGTTGAGAAGCGGTGTGTCACACCGCCAACAATGCGGATAGCTGTGGGTAATATTTTCTTTCTTAAATAGTTTTTCGAGCTCTTTCAGCTTCTTTACCACTTCGATATCTGCATCGAGATGTGTCACACCCGAGTCGTCGTCCTTCGGCTTTACGAGTTGCCCTGCAAAATCCGTGACAAAGTCCATAAAGTGCCCGTCGGTATTCACGTGATGCACAATCGGTACCCCATGCTCTTTCGCAAGCTCCATATCTTCCTCGCCGTATGCGGGCGCAAGATGTACTGCACCTGTTCCCTCATCACCGATCTCAACGTAGTCGGCATGGTAGATTTTCCATGCATTTTCTTTATTTTCAAATTCCTGATTCTGCCAGTAATCAAATGGTGGTGTGTATGATTTTCCAATCAATTTATCCCCTTTGAATGTCTCAAGAACCTCGTATTCTTCTGTGCCAAGTTGTGCAAGACGCTCCTTTGCAAGGATTACTCTTTCCTCACCCTCATCTGTTTCTACTTGAACCTTCGCATACTCAATATCCTTATGTACCGCAGCAGCCACGTTGCCCGGAAGTGTCCATGGTGTCGTCGTCCAAACTAAGAGTGACGTGTCCGGCTCATCCACAAGCTGGAGCTTCACCGTCACCGCAATATCTTTAATATCTTTATACCCCTGGTTCACCTCAAAGTTCGACAGTGTTGTCCCACAACGCGGACAGAGATGCATATTCTTAAATCCTTCATAGACCAAGCCTTTCTTATTGAGTTCAGAGAACACATTCCACACGCTCTCAGTATAGGTCGAATCCATCGTCTTGTAGTCGTTCTCCATGTCCACCCAACGACCCATCCGCGGGATGATACGCTTCCAATCATCAGCATACTCAAGCACCGCGTCACGCGCAGCTTCATTGAATTTTTGTATCCCAAGCTCCTCAATATCTCGCTTTGTTGCAAGCCCAAGTTTCTTCTCAATCAAGTTCTCTAACGGTAACCCGTGGCAATCCCAACCCCATCTACGCTTCACGCTGTACCCATTCATCGTCCAGAATCGTGGAATAGCATCCTTGATGGTTCCCGCAAGAATGTGTCCATAGTGAGGAAGTCCTGTTGCAAACGGCGGGCCATCATAAAATACAAAATCCCCGTTCGGGGAATCCTTCTCTAAACTTTTATTAAAAATGTCATTCTCTTTCCAAAACGCAAGAACTTCTTCCTCACGAAGTGCAACCTCGCTCTTTTCAGGAGTGTCTTTTTTTATATTCATAGCCTTTTTATGCATATCAGACATAAACCGCATATATCAGATGCGTATAGGGATAATACCATGAATTTTTATTTTGAGAAGAAAATGCTGCCAGCATCACACCGGCGATCTAAGGAGTGCATCTGAGTTACAAGTGGCTTCGCTTAGTCAGAATTTGCCCAAGGGCAGAACAAATTCTGACAGCACCACACAGAGTATTTCCATTTTTATATTCCTTTTAATCATTAAAAATTAGGTCAAGTTCAGCATATAAAACTTAGCAGCCATTGGACTTCCTATTTCAGAGATTCTTCCTAGGGGAGGTCAAATATTAAATTAACAGCGTCCAGCAATTTCTTTTAGGGAAAAGAAAGAAATTGGGACAGAAATTCGCAATAGTCGCCTACGCTCGTTTGCTCATTTCACATCTTCTCTGGTGCTTTTATACCAAGTACCCACAGACCATTTTTTAGTGTTGTTTGCACTGCTTCTGCAAGTGCAACTTTGTACGATGCGTATTCATCTGAAGCATCTGCGATTTTCTCATGTGCGTAGAAACTATTGAATGCGCTGGCGAGCTCTGTGAGAAATGTCACCACATAATGAGGTGCTCTCTCAGCAAGTGCTCTCTCTATGACTTCTGGGAAACGATAGAGGAGTTTTTCAATTTCGTATGATGCCTCTGGAGCATTCACGGGAGAAGCGACGACTCCTTCTTTCTTTGCTTTCTCGAGCACAGAGCAAATGCGCGCATGCGTGTATTGTAGGTATGGGCCTGAGTCACCCTCGAACGAAAGTGATTTTTCTTTATCAAAGACAATATTAGAACCAACGCTATGCCTCAAAATTTGATACTTGAGTGCTGCGACTGCAATTTGCTCACCAAGCGCTTCTACATCATCAGCCCGACTCTCTGATGCTCGTGCATAAGCCTCTTCTTGCATCTCTTCAATGAGAGACTCCCCAGTAAGTACATTACCTTTCCGTGAGGACATCTTACCTGTCGTCAATGTCAAAAATCCTGTTGGAACATGCTCAATATTTTTCTCTTTTGCTTCTGGGAATACTTCCCTGATTGCTGAGATGACAACTTTAAAATACTCTGTCTGCTCATTACCAGTCACAATAATTGACTGTGTCCATTCCGGACACTGGGCCTGTTTTAATTTGAAGTGTCCTACATCCTTCGCTTCGTAAGTTGGAAGTCCTTGAGAATTCAGAAACACGCGTGTATGTAACCCGTATGTTTCTCCTTTAAAAATAACAGCACCGTCACTCTCCTCAAAGATGCCATCCTCGGTGTGCTGACGAACAAGTTCTTGTCCAACTGCTCCGGCCTCACTTTCAAATATTTCAAAATCAAATGTTGTTCCAAGTACTTTGCATATTGCCTCGAGACGTAAGCGAGATGTATTTATTCCCTTTTCCCGAAGAGAATTGAGCACCTCATCCTTCCCTTCATACAAGTCACGGTTAATTTTTTCTATTTCTTTTTTTTCTTTATCATCACGCTCGTATGCGTCATTACCAACCCGATACGCTTCACCCAACGCGTTGATATCTGACGGATTCCCGCCGGTTTTTTGTAGGCCCCACACCCCTTTTGCGACAGTAAGTCCAATGTCTGATGGATAATTTGCGCGCATGACCTCTGCCCCAGAAGATTCAAAAAGACGTGCGAGTGACTCACCGACAATATTGCCAACCAAATTCCCTATATGGAGGGGCTTGAAAAGATTGGGGCTGGTGTACTCACAAATAATCTTTTCCCCACTTTCTGAATCATTCTTCCCCCACGTATCTGGTTCGTTTTGGATGTGACTCAGTTCCTTCTGAAAAAAGTCCCGGGAAAGATAGAAGTTCAGAAATCCTGGACCAGCAATTTCAATCTTTTCTACATACTCAATACTTCCTTCAAGCGCCGAAAGCAATCGCTCTGCGATTGCTTTCGGCGCTTCTCCCACCTTTTTTGCCAACACCATTGCCACATTGCACGCATAGTCACCATGAGAGAGTTCATTCGGATGCTCCACAGCAAAATCAACCTCTGGGAGACCGAGTTCTTGCAGTGCCTCACTAATAGCAGTTCGTATTACCGATTCCATATTTCCCAGAGTATAGGATTATTCCACTCGTGTCACTAGTTCCTCTTTCTGGCCTGACACCACCTCAAACTTCTCACTCCCTAGCACTTGCCCACGAGCAGTCTCCACCCTGCATCGCCAAGAACCTTCACTGAAATTCTTTATCAGTGTATACCCGCGAAAACCGTTTCCGCGACCACCGGAAATTGAGTATGAAAGCCGAGAATGCGTCTCCCACCTCTTTGTGTCCTCATTGTATTTTTCCCATCGATGAAAGATCTCTGTTTCTAATCGTGTAGGCGCAAAGACTGAAGCAAAACAAAAAATGTTGTCGCCAGTGCTGTAATGGAAATCTTTGTCAGAATCACGGAAGAACTGCCACCACGCGGGTTTCTCGTACGTTAGCTGATATTCTCCGGTGTCGAAGCGAACGACACTATGGTAGACACCGACGTCTTTAAGGGAAAGGGGTATCGGCGGAATGATGTTTGTAAAATAGAGAACATTGAACGTAACAAAGATTGAGCCAAGAAAGAATATTAGTGTACGTGTGTGTAACTCTATGAAACGCGGGACTATCATTCTGAGCACCCGCAAAAAACCATACATGATTATGAGTGCAAGCACTCCGCTCCCCACAAATATCCACGCGCCCATCATGCCAATAATGACCGGGACGACTAATACCAAGTAGGAGAACAGACCCACAAACAGAATCGCGAGATTAAAGAGGAGTCTACTGGTTCGATTACGAAGTGTCTCATTCCCATAGATAACACCCAAGATAATGACCAAAAATGGCCAGCTCTCAAACCATGAACCGCTTCTGCTATAGAAGATGAGCATCCCTGAAAGTAATCCACCAAACGCATACTGGGTGAGGAGTGGTGCATACCGACGAGCAAACGGTAGTATTCTTTCAGGTACCTTCTCTGCAGAGGCAGCGTAGAGCAAGAGCAAGCTCCCCATAGCAAGGAGTACGTATGTCGCAAGAACAATATTATCAAACAACTGGTCGACACGATTGAGTGTGATGTTGTCGATTACAAATCCAAGAAGGAACGCGATCGTCAGCCAGTGCTTCTTATGACGCACGAATACTAATTTCGCTCTTTTAATATGTCGATGCATTATCCATATTGTACCCCGCTAGACATAGAACGCGAATGAAACAGTATCGTAGTCATTTTGACACGAACAAAAACTACCAATCACATTTTTTCTAAAAAACTGCGTTCAGTATCCAAACCATCACGTATAAATACCTATAGGTATTTATACGTGATGGTTTGGATGTTTGAGATTCTTTCGACAGAAAGCTACCCAAAATTCGCAAGGAAGATACACCCGGTCACACCACTACCGAAACCTGCGGAATATTGAGTGATTGACGTAACTTACACAAACGACTCAGGGACCGGAAACTTTTCACAGAGCGTTTTTATTTCAACTCTAAGCTCTTCCTTCTTCTTCTGGTCGCCCTTATTTTTAAGCGCGTCAATCATAATTTCAGCGATACGCGCCGCCTCAACCTCTCTCATGTTGCGTGTAGTGAGCGCTGGTGTACCAAAACGGACACCTGAAGGATCGACCGGCTTGCGAGGATCGTCCGGCACCGCATTCATATTAGTATTAATTCCGACAGCCTCAAGAACTTCTTGCGCCTCCTTCCCCCCAAGATTAAACGTCTTGAAAACATCAATAAAGAGAAGGTGGTTATCTGTTCCTCCGTAAAGCATTCTTACTCCATTGTCATGCATTACCCTTTCCATTGCTTTCGCATTCTTAAGTATCTGTCCCGCATACTCTTTAAACGCGGGGGTAAGCGCCTCACCAAACGCCACTGCTTTTGCTGCAACAAGATTCATGTGCGGACCTCCTTGAAAACCAGGAAACACACTTCTATCAATAAGTGTTGGGAGATTTTCTACACTTTTTTCGGGTGCTTTAAAAGGATTTCCAACCTTACCTTGTGAGAGGATGAGCCCTCCGCGAGGACCGCGAAGTGTCTTGTGGGTAGTAGTGGTCATTATGTTAAATCCATAATCCAACGGGTTCTTCACGACACCCCCTGCGATAAGTCCTGCAATATGTGCCATATCAGCCATTGTGATAGCCCCCACCTCATCAGCTATCTCTTTCATCTTCTGATAATCATACTCGCGTGAGTAACAAGAGAACCCAGCAAGAATTATCTTTGGCTTCTCTTTCCTTGCGGTCTCTCGAAGCTCATCATAATCAATTTCTCCAGTCTCGATATCTTTTACTTTGTACCGTACAAAATTAAAGAGTTTGGATATGTACGTAACAGGATGACCATGTGTGAGATGTCCACCGTGACCCAGGTCCATTCCTAATACCGTATCCCCCGGCTCAAGCCAAGCGAAATATGTCGCAACATTTGCAGGTGCACCAGAGAGAGGCTGGACATTCGCGTGATCTGCACCAAAGATTTTCTTCGCCCTATCAATTGCAATATTTTCCACAATATCGGTATAGGTTTGTCCTGCGTAGTAACGTTTTCCAGGATACCCTTCTGAATACTTGTTTGTGAATACCGAGCCGTTTGCCTCACGAACAGCTTTTGAGACGTAATTTTCACTTGCGATAAGTTCAAGGGTGGTCGCTTCACGCTTCTCTTCCCCCTCAATTGCATCGAACACTTCTTTGTCTTGGTTTTTTATATTTTGATACATAGATAAAACAGTTACGTAAATAATTTCTTCTGTTTTGAACTACGCTAAATCATATGTGAAATATTGTAACAATACTCTATGAATGGATTTTCTTATTAAACCCTCCCACGACTGCCAGCTCAGCCTTGATTGGCGGATGTGAATCATAATCCTCAAGCTTCACATGCTCTGTTCTGAAAGAGTCTAGAGAAGTTGCCTCATCATCTATGCTGACTTTCGGGAATGGTTTTGGTTCCCGTGTAAGCTGTTCCTTTATCTGGTCTCGATGACTCTCATAAAAGTGTACATCACCGAACGTGTGTATAAATTCTCCCGGCTTGTAGCCCGTAATCTTTGCAAGCACCTCAACAAGTAACGCGTAACTCGCAATATTGAATGGTACCCCAAGGAAAATGTCCGCAGAACGCTGGTATAGCTGTAGACACAATCGGCCATCTTTTATATTGACTTGGTACATATTGTGACAAATTGGGAAACGACAAGCTTTTCCTGGAGCAGCCATTGCATAGAGATACTCAGGATTCCACGAGGTCACGATTGCGTTGTGGCAACTTGGATCTTTTTTTACTTCATCTACAACCCACGCAAGCTGATCAATAGTCTTTCCATCTGAAGCGGGCCATTTTCGCCACATCTCACCATAGATGTGTGGAAGTTCCCCATACGTCTTTGCAAACTCATCATCTGTGGCAATCTTCTTGATAAACTCTTCTTTTGTAAGTTCTGGGAGATTTTCTTCTTCCTTCCTGTCGTTATAAATCCTGAGCGGATAGTCATCCCAAATATGCACACCATTATCAACGAGATATTTAATGTTTGACTGCCCCGAAAGAAACCAATACAGTTCATGGAGCACACCTTTCCAGAAAACCTTCTTGGTTGTAAGTAAGGGTAACCCATCAGCGAGATCGAAACGAATCTGCTTACCAAAGAGGCTATATGTAACATCCCCAGTATCATTGTCCTCTTGTCGATCACCGTGATCGAGTAGCTCTTGCATCAGATCGAGATATTGATACTCTCCGTGTCTCTTTTCCATAATTACTTTTTCTTAGACTTCTTAGTAACGTTCCGCGTTTTTTTCTTGCGCGCAAGCGGACCTGTCTTTGGTGGCACATAGCCGACAATGTTATTGAGGTGATACCTCCCTTTCTCTTTGTAGTCCGACTTCGCTTCTGAAGAAAGTGGCGAAAATGTGAGCTGAGCGATTTCCATACCCGGACGGAGGACAATGGGCACATTGTTGAGGTTGCAGAGCTCCAACGCAATATTGAGGAAGTGTCCCGGATTTACCAATCCTGCAGAGTTGTGTACAAGGAGCCCAATTCGCGCCAAACTTGATTTTCCATTCACTTCGATAAGAAACCGTTCTGATCCAAAGTATTCCTTGGAGTATCCGAGAATACTCACACCTGGATGCAGTATGAATTCTCCTCCATCCTCGACTTCTACAGAATGAGTATTTGGGTGTATACCTTTCACCGGATCAATAAGGCTCGTCGTATGCGGATCATTTATGATAAAAATGTTACCCAGACGGATGTCATAACTCGCTGGCTGTAGACGCTTTTTATCAAAAGGTTCAAGGGTAACTTCCCCTGCTTTTACCGCTGCATGAATATCTTTATCTGAGAGGAACATAGTTAATTAATTTTAGCTAACAAATCATCGAGAACATGCTCGTTATACAGACTGGCATTCACGCCAAGATGAAGCGCCGCATCAACATTCTTTTGGTCGTTGTCGACAAAGTAGGCATCTTTTGCTTCTACACCAATATTAGTGAGTACGTACTCAAAAAACTTCGAATCCTCCTTTCGGACTTTTAAGTCCGCTGAAAAATATGCTCCGTCGAGCAAACCAACTTCATCTAGCATCCTGCAAATCTCTTTTGCACGATACTTCTCATTATTTGAAGCCAAATAACATTTAATCCCTTTTTCTCGGAAACGAGACAGCGTGGATTGAATTCCTTCATTGAATACTAAGTCAGAGTCAAACCAGTATTTGAGAAAAGCATCCACCCCCTTATCCCAGTCCCATTTTTTTAAATAGGGCTCAAGTTCCTCTTTCAAATCAGCCTCACCCTTTTGACAAAGCAAGAATGGTCCTTTAAAAAACTCGACGACGTCCTCAAGGGGAAGATTATATTCACGCGCAAAACGTTCACTAAAGTACTCACCTTTATTTAAAATCACACCGTCTGCATCTAAGAGGAGTACTTTCATATCTATTCAATAGTAAACGTCTTGTCTGTTCCATAATACTCTGGCCAGTTTTCATTGTAGTGAGCAAACATACGTTCGAGACGATCCTGAGAGAGCTCTTCGACGCCGAGTTCATTCATAAGCGTGTCAATCTCTTCACGCACCTGTTTCAAAAGCGACTCGTCTTCGATAATTTTTTCAAACTCTGCAAGATACCCATACCCCGCATTCTTATCAAGACACACGTTCGTGCCTTTATATACATACTCCTCGCGTTCCCGAGACCACTTTGCCTGATACTGAAATCCTGCCGACTGAATAAGCTCGTCGAGTTCATCGAGCGTTACATCAACGGACTCTTCAAATTCCAGACGTGAGACTGTGTTCTCGCTCGTTCCTGCATCGACTGACGCCTTAACAACCAAGAGCACCTCTTCATCTTTTTGACGTGAGCGTACTGAAAACCTCTCCCCCTTCTCAATTACTCTACTAAACTTTTCTAACTCTTCTGCACTAAAAAGTTTTTTTGTATTCTCAAACAACTGCTGTATGTCACCGTCTTTAAAATAGTGATTCAGTTGCTTATTTTGTGCAACACATGCACAAGCTGGATCGAGGTCGCACATTTTCTTTTTCAATGCCTGTGCGTTTTGCTCTTCTCCAAGGAGACTTTTTACTTCAACTTCATAGTGTGCCATATCAGAGTAGTATACCTCCCCCACCTCTGAGTCACCAAAAGACAAGCCTCTCTCAATGTGGCATAATTCAATGAAACAAGGAGCATGCGCAACTATGTTGAACTGATGTCCCTATTTGCTCTCTCCTTGGACAAATCGCTGGACCAAAGTATTAAATTAAACAGTAATTCAAATGAATGCTCCAAAAAGACGACCGATGATTAGTGCCATAGCAGCGGTCGGCAAAAACCGTGAGCTTGGGAAGAACGGGGAGCTTATCTGGCGAATACGCCCCGATTTGAAGCGCATGAAAGAGCTGACGACTGGGCATGTACTTATTATGGGGCGGAAAACATACGAATCTATTGGCAGACCCCTCCCCAACCGTACAAATATTGTGGTGACCCGTGATACTGAATATCGCGCGGAAGGATGCGCAGTTACACATTCACTTGAAGAAGCGCTTAAAGAGGCCTACAGGGTGGAAAAAGAGGAAATATTCATCTTCGGTGGCGCAGAACTCTACAAAGAAGCGCTCCCTATTACAGAGCGTCTCTACCTTACAATTATAGATGATGAGGATACAGAGGCAGACACATTCTTTCCTGATTACAGTGAATTTTCAAAGGTAATAAAAAAAGAAAAAGGAGACCAAGACGGTCTCACTTTTGAGTGGCTCACGTTGGAACGACACTAATCTCCACAGAATTCTTTTAATAGCGGGCCGTACAAGTCACTTTCAATAGGGATGAGGAGTTCCTCTCGGACGTCCTTTTCCGTATAAACAATTCCCGGCACATCACGTGCGATCACGACAGGAGTCGCCTCATCACACTCACCACAAACTACCGCACTTGCCGATGCCAAGGAATCCGCTATGTTAGTTGACGAGAGTAGAATTTCACGCCCAAACAAATCTCTCTTACCTTCATGCTGCGCGACAGGCAGAAAACCCCAGAAAGCTATTGATATCCCCGTAACTCCTCGTCGAAAAGGCAGTAAGTGACTGTCTGTAATAATGACTCCAACATTCTTAATAGAGTGCCTTTTCCGCAAGTATTCCCATATCTCCTTTGCTGCCTCGTATGGTTTTTTCGGCAACAAGACATAGTAACCCTCACCATTACTCTCATCAATGCCACTTTCGAATAAGAAAGCGTTGTATTTAATACGAAGCGGATAAGATTTATTTGCAGACATTGCATGCTCCTCTTCTTGAGACACCAGAACTTCTTTTTCGATAAGCCCTATCGGTACACAAGCGCCTTGATGGATTGAAATCACCTTTGAAGTAACCAGCACAATATCTCCTTCTTGCACATCCTTGAGACACTTATCGAGTATAACGAACAAATCATCTTTAGGAGGTTTGAGAATTTTCGTCTGTACAGGAATGAGTTGCATATACTCTTAGTTGAGAGGAATAATCTCTATCGTATCAAAAAATAAGGACGACAGTTTATAAAAAGAAAACGGCACCTGAATTGGCTCCGTCTCCCAGTTTTTCCTACTTCACCTTGGAGTGATTGATGTTATGTACAGAGAGAAAGCATCTTCATGATGACGAGGCGTCGCTCCGGACGCATCTCGAGCTCAGAAAGTTCTGAGAGTCTGTCGAGCGAGATTGCTCTTACTTCAGAAATCTCCGAACTTTGGAATCCTACAGGATCCCGGAGCACAAGTCCTTTGATTACATGAAACTCTTTTGACCACAACCCAAAACCTCTCGGTTTTGAAGTCGCACAATCAAAAGAGCATATGTATTCGCGGAGATTCCAATCACCGGATGTCAAACCGGTCTCTTCTCGAACCTCTCTACGAACAGCTCTTCCGAGGCTCTCTACTCGGTTATTTATTCTTCTTTCTATTCCTCCTTTTGGTAAACCCCACCTGCCATGTTCAGCAGATTGAACGAGGATTATTTTTTTTGGACCAAAAAACAATAGTGCCGCTGCCACCTGCCTCATGGAGGTTTGTGGATTTGCGAGCGCCGCTCGGATAACGGCGTTTGGTCTCAGATACCATCTGAGCATCACCGCTACTCCCTCTTTCAATTTTCCCGTGTGCATCATATACAAAAACCTCCAGAAGTGCCAGCTGGCACTTCTGGAGGTTTTTGTATAACGTCAAACTACCCTTTTACCTGCACGCCCATTGAACGACACGTTCCTTCAATAATCTTCATCGCTGCGTCAATGTCGTTTGCTGAGAGGTCTTGCATTTTCTCCTCTGCGATTTCCTTAATCTGAGCTTTTGTAATTTCCCCCGCTTTTGAGGTTAGGTTCTTTCCAGAACCCTTATCCTTTCCAATCTTTTTGAGGATCAGCCGAGATGCTGGCGATGTCTTAATGACAAAATCAAAACTTCTATCTTCATAGACATTTATTTCAACTGGAACAATGTCCCCCATACGCTCACGTGTCTGCTCGTTGAATTGGTTTACGAACTCACCGATATTAATACCGGCCTGTCCAAGTACAGGACCGAGCGGTGGAGCTGGTGTTGCCTTTCCTCCCTGTGCCTGTACCTTTATTTTTTTGAGTATTTGTTTTGCCATAAGATCCGCCTACTATACTTATATTTTCTTTACTTGCAAGAAGTCGAGCTCTACCGGTGTTTCGCGTCCAAACATAGAAACGAGTACTTTCACCTTTCCTCGCTCCTCGTCAATCTCTCCAACCTTCCCTTCGAGCTCCTTAAATGGTCCGTCTGCAATCATCACAACATCATCTACCATGAAGTCCACCTTGTGTTTCGGTGCTTCACTCTGCATACGACTCATGAGCGCCTCGAGTTCATCCTTTCGCAAAGGAACGGGCTGAGTACCGCTCCCGACAAAGCCGGTAACGCGTGGGGTATTACGTACCACGTACCACGACTCATCGGTCACCACCATGTCCACAAGCACATACCCTGGATACACACGCTCTTCCTCAGTCACTCGCTTACCTCCCTTTACACGAATTTTCTTCTCTGTAGGGACAACCACTTCAAAAATTCTGTCCTGCATACCCAAAGAATCGATACGCTGACGAAGATTACGCGCAACTGCGTTTTCATAGCCTGAGTATGTATGGATTGCATACCAATGTCGCTCTCCGTCTGTTTGTTGCTTTGACATAACTATTGTTACAAAATTACACTGTATTTACCTATTACAAATCCTACTTCACGATTAAATCAATCCCTTGAGTAAAGAGATGGTCAAATACGCCTGTGAATGCGGCTACAAGAAGCGAAATCACAATCACAAGTATTGTATAGATAACAGACTGATGTACTGTCGGCCATGACACATGTTTTAATTCAGCACGTGTATCTTGAATATAGCGTACAAGTCGATTCATGATAATAAAACTTAAAAATACTAGAAATAGAGAACTTCATCTGTTCTAAAAAACGCCCCAGACGGGCGATTTATAGATATCATACACTTGTTTGACCAAAAGTCAAAAGAGCTTAGCGACTTTGTTTTCTTTATAAAACAAGAAGTACTCTTGTAGTGATAGTGTCCCACGCTATCTCACTTCGTAGCTGACATTCACCTGCGCTTTAACCGTATTTTCACCACTTGGTACTGACGGCACAACTGCTTTGTCCATCATTACTGAAGACTCAATACGCGCATCTCCCCCGTATCCAGCAGAGTAATAATTACCTTGGTCTTCCCAAAAGCCAGACATGCGTACAATTCGGACACCCAAATCATCCGCAAGCTTCTTCGCCTGCTCCTGTGCGTTAGCAATTGCTGCTTCGCGCGCTTCTGCTTTTAAATTATCTTCGTCATCAATAGTAAAGTTGAGTCCTGAAACATCGGTAGCCCCAAATTCTCCGACACCCGAAATCAAACTCCCTGCCATATCTGTATTTCGAACTTTTACTGAGATGTTCTGACTAACCTCATACCCAACTAGTACACGCTCACCCGGAGGACAGTAATTTCCAGCAGGACAGATGGTCTGCGGATATTCATATCGCGGATTTAAATTATAGTACTGAGTCTTTACATCTGCATCTTCGACCCCTTCATCTTTTAGATATTCGAGAATCGCGTTAACTGATTCTGCAGATTGTGACTGTGCGTCTGCTGCATCCTCTCCCTCAGCACGAACAGAAAATGAAAACGTTGCGATATCTGGGACAGCAACAGCTTCCCCTTCCCCAATCACATTAATTACCACAGGACCGCTATAAAGATAGCGCGCTTCCTTAAGTGTCAAGTGTATATAAGCCCCGAGTGCTATCACTACTGCAGCCGCGATAACTGGCGTCAATATCCTCATGTATGGTAACGAAAACATATATTTTAAAAATTAACTTATACTCAATCTTACCACCTAGCAGGCCACAGTGTGAAGTGGCCTTCGCCACAGACTTGCTGAAATTTTTCCTTATCTTCAGCCGTCAGACCCTTCTCAAAATCTTGCTCCCCCATAAGGTAGTACATGATTGAAGTCTCATTTTCCACATGCCCGAGCGACAGCGCATGCCCGAACTCATGTGCTAACACGAGTCGCAATTCCTCACCATCGTCATATTGGTAAATGTTAATAAAATCTCCTTGATAGTCCCCTTGAGTGAATTCCCGTTCTACTCCAAATGTTTTATTGTAAAAATTCACCACATTGTTGTATGCAGAGACAACCACACTACCCTTTTCACTAAGCGCATTGATATCTCGAACGGACTGATTAAGCTCGTGGGCAGTATTATTTAGTTTTTGCTGTTCTACAGTGAGTGAAGCCTGCTCTCTTTCCAAGTCATCATAGATACTTTGTGGTGCCCCGCCTTCTCTGTTCCATTTAACTACCTCTTGATTGTATGCAGTGAGGCGATTCTCATACTCTATTTTCGCCGTCTCATACGACGACACGAGGTCTTCATACTGCGCAACAAGCACATCATACTGCGCGCGAACCGCCTCACTCATATCTCGTTGTTGCTCCAATGTTTGCTCAATCTCCTGCTCAGTGTTTGTGAGCTCCTGTCGGGTATCAAAAATAAAATTTATCGTAAAGTCAGCGTCTTCCTTGTACGTAAAAAGATTTCGTCCCGTCGTATCTTCCCAGAGAGACTCTGCATCCGCGACCGCTGTGCGAGCTTCGTCCATCGAAAGCCCAAACTGCGAGTCAAGCACCCCGATACGATATGCAATCGGCGCGTTGCATATCGCCTCCGCGGTGTAATAAAAGTATCCTCCCGCAAAAATAACGGTAACGATAAGTAGTACTGAGAGCGACGTTCTCATATAGCCAGTATACCAAAACTGCTACAGTATGCGACGAAGGCAACATACGTAGCAAATCGCCCCGGTAAAGTATTTTACCGGGGCGATTCCTTAGTACGCGCTACTCACACGCACGACAAATCTTCTGACGCGTAAGTTGTTGTGCAGCATTCATGCTGTGTTGATAGTAGAGCGCTTTAACCCCCTGCTTCCACGCCTGAATGTAAAACTGATTAATCTCTTTAACCGGAGTATTTGGCGCCACCATAATATTGAGTGACTGCCCCTGGTCAATGTACTTTTGACGTATTGCAGCTTGTTCAATTACAACTGCCTGGTCAATTTCAGCGAATGTCCGAAACACCTCCTTTTCGTGCTCATCCAAAAATTCAAGATGCTGAACTGAACCATCGTTGTCGCGAATACTGTTCCAGATGTCACGCGTGTCTTTTTCCTTTTTTTCAAGCAGTTCCTGAAGAAATGGGTTTTTAACGGTAACCTTAAGTTTCGCGAGATCCTTCACATAACAATTTGACCAAAGTGGTTCAATGCCCTGAGAGACTTGTCCAAGAATAAAAGCGGATGATGTAGTCGGGGCAATGGCAAGTAATGTAGTATTTCGGCGACCATACCCCTTGAGCACTTCTGGCTCTCCATACTCTTTAGCCATCTCCTCTGACGCTTTGTATGCGTGCTCTTTAAGAAATTTGAAAGCTTCTACATTGAGCTTTCCAGCCTCCATACTCTCAAACGCAAGCCCTTTTGACTGTAAGAGTGAATGGTAACCAAGGACACCAAGGCCGAGTGCTCGGTTCTCTTTGGCAAACTTGTATGCACGCTCCATAAAGTCAAATGCCCGACGCTTTTCTGAATTCTCATGATCACGCAACTCTTCGAGCTTAAGGATGAACTCCTCCATCACCGCATCAAGGAAGTAAGTCATCGTTTCTACTAAGTCAGTATCCTTCCATGTTTCGTAAAAAAGTAAGTTTACGGAGGAAAGACAGCACACGAAAGACCAATCGTCCTTACTTGGAAGCATTATCTCACTACACACATTGCTGGCATAGATTGGCAGCTTCTTGTCTTTGTATACTTCCGGACGCCCCTCATTAGCATTGTCGATGAACATGATGTACGGGTATCCAATTTCTCCACGCCGTTGCAGTACCTTCGCCCAAATCGCACGCTTCTCTTCGTCCCCATCCACCATGGCCTGAAGCCATTTATTAGTAACCGTTACAGCGTAGTTAATACCCTGAATCGGATTACCCTCAGTATTAAGATCGAGATATTCTAAAATATCCGGATGTTCAATAGGAAGATACGCGGCAAACGTACCTCGACGGACAGACCCCTGACTCACTACGTCAATCAGAGAATCAAAGAGTTGCATGAAATGCACTGCGCCTGACGAGTGCCCATTTCCACTAATCTCCTTACCACGACCACGTAGTGCGCCGAAATAGCCTGACGTGCCCCCACCATATTTTGTCATCATTCCAATCTCAGCATGAGAGTAGAGAATACTTCCCATATTGTCATCAACATATGAACCAAAACAAGAAATCGGTAGCCCTTTACTCACGCCGAAGTTGGCCCATACCGGTGAAGAGAATGAGACCCATCCTTTACTCACATATTCATACAGTTTGTCAGAAAAGCCAGGTTTCTTAAGCAACTCTTCCGCTCGGTCGGTAATAGCTCGTACGCGATCTTCAGCAGACTGCCCCTCGCCAAGATAACCACGCGCAAGAAATGCTCGACTATTTTCATTCAACCAATACCAAGGCTTGTTGTAGTCCATAGGAGATAAAAATTACACACTAAAATAAATCACCACTCTGTACACTCTTCGATTTTTTACTGTAATTAATAGACCGCTTGTAAAAGAAGTCGACATGTTTTGTTGCAATGACCTCTGTATCAAACCAGTCTGTCTCTTCAACCAATTTTTCATTCACTGAAAAGATAGGTTGCATTCCAATACTCTTGAGAGAGTTATTGAGGCGATTCTTTACGAATTCTTTTACCACGGCTTTTGGCAAAAACTCGAGTTCCCCTTTCTCAAAGATCCAATCGATAATGTTACTCTCTGCCTCATATGCCTCAAGACAAAGCCCTTTCACTAACTGACGCTGTTCATTATCAAACCATTCCGGATGTTCTTTCTTTATAATGTTGATGAGATCGATACCAAACAACCCATGAATCTGCTCTTCTTTTGAGGTGGCCTCGACCGCATTAGAGATACCCTTGAATAAGTTCTTGTGCTTATTGAAGGACATCATGATAAGGAACTGTGAAAAGAGCGACACATGCTCCACAAAAAGAGAAAAGAGGAGTACTGATTGAGCATACTCACGATTCTCACTGGTGCGTGCAAGCGTAATCACCTTCTCAAGATAGTTAACACGACCATGAATCACAGGCATATCTGACAACTTCTGAAACTCATCATTAAGTCCAAGTATCTCTAGCAAGTGTGAATACGCGTCCATATGGCGCACCTCACTTTCAGCGAACGTTGCTCCCACCGCTCCGATTTCCGGCTTTGGCATTTTTTTATACACATCTCCCCAAAATGTTTTTACCGCAACCTCAATCTGCGCAATGGCCAGCATTGTATTTTTAATTGCATTGCGCTCTGCATCGTTGATGTTTATCTTGTAGTCATTTATGTCACCTGTGAAATTGAATTCGGTGTGTATCCAGTATGAATGTCGGACTGCATCCACATACTCTGCCAACTCCGGATATTCATATGGTTTCAGGTTTGTACGCTTACTAAAAATGTCCCGTTCACGGAGTTTCTTACGCGCATTTCGATACAGTATGTATGCTTTCGCAGTCTCAAAATAGTCCATTTCCATCAGGACCTGCTCAACAATGTCCTGCATTTCTTCCACCGAAGGATGTCCATCAACACACTTCTTAGACATAGGGTCGTCTGACTCTGCAGCAGCTGCTTGCACACACATTGCAACAGTTTGCTCGTGTACACGCTCGGCAACACGTTCAGCATCTTCCCTTGTCCCTGCATTTGTTTCCTGCAATGCTCGAGTAACTGCGTTCGTGATTTTTTCTAGATGAAACGGTTGAGTTGACCCGTCTCGTTTTCGAATATGCTCTATTTTCATATAAATATCTAGAATATTGATTTCTAATAAGTTCAGAGCATCATCCACCACAGACTTCGCGATTAATTCCAGAGAGCAAAAGACACAACCATGTTTATTTACATGGCGCTTTTCGAAAAGCGCGTGTCTCCAACTCGGTCACACGAAGAGCAGGAAACGTGTGTTAAATACATTCTAACTCTCTATGACGAAGCAGTAAAATTTTTAGTCTTTCCTGAGAAAAGCCTAAGTACGTTGAAAAATATAGGTTATTGAGAGAAGCAAGAAAGTTTGGTAAGGGGTTTTCTGTGGATAACAAAAATCAGAAATCATTTTTTTAGATTTGCCTAGGTCTCCAGACAGTCTGAAGACTGTCTGTAACCCCCAATTCTTATTTTCTGAGCGCATCGCGTATCTCACGAAGTAATTTGATGTCCTCTGGCGGCGGAGCAGGTTTATCATCCTCAGGTGCCTCATCCTGTTTACGCTGAAGATTCGTCATAATCTTGATAGCTACAAAAATTGCGAGAGCAATAATAACAAAGTCGACGACCGACTGAATAAATGCTCCGTACTGTACTTCTGCGTCGCCAACAGAGACAGCGAGGTCCGAAAAATCAGCACCGCCGGTCATAAGTCCCACAAGTGGCATGACAATATTATCGACGAGCGATGAGACTATCTTATTAAAGGCCGTACCGATAACGACCGCGACTGCAAGATCGACAACATTGCCGCGCATCGCGAAATTTCTAAAATCTTTCAGAAAAGATTGTGTCTGTGGTGTTTTCATGGACATAGTATATCAGGAGATTCACTTTCCTTCCGAGATATGTCCTTAGTGATGGTGGCTATGTCCATCTGAGAACTCCCCTACCGAATGTCCGCTGTACCACCACGCTGCAGCAAGCGTGGTGAGAGGTACCGCCAAGATAAGACCGATTGATCCTACAATGATTCTGACAATTTCTGCAGCAACCATTTCCTGATTTACTAAAAGTCCAAATTCTGCGTCCGTACGTGCTAAGAGTAGTATTAAAGGGAGTGATGCACCGACGTAGGCGAATGCGAGTGTGTTTACAAGAGATGCAACATGGTCGCGACCAACGCGGATGGCACGCTGATATAACTCACGGAATTCAAAAGAATTATTTGCCGCTTTGAGCTCTTGCACAACTGACGCCTGCGTAATCGCCACATCATCAAGGACACCGAGCATTCCGATAATAATGCTTCCGAGAAGGAGTGCTGGGAAATCGAGTGCACCACGTGTACTTATATTGAGATACACTGAGGCGTCTGAAGCGAAGCCTGTGAGATTTGCTGCTTCTACCCAGAAAAAAGCAACAAGACCGGTCACAAACACTGCACTGAATGTTCCAAAAAATGCGATGGTCGTACGTGCATTTACTCCATGTGTCACAAAAAGAATAAGGGCGAGAACAATACCTGCAATCCCCACACTCGAAAGAACAGGTGGATACCCTGCGAGCAACGCAGGGACCAACAAGAAGAGAATGGCAAATATACTAGCCAAAAGACTGACTAGTGCACGGAAACCTTGCCTACCAGCGAAGAATATTAGAAGCGCTGCAAGGAGAATGCCCAGACCCACCAGGACGCCCCGGCGGTCGACGTCTTTAAATTCATAGTACTCATCTCCGTTAATAGTGATGATGTGATTTATAAAAATAACATCACCTTTCTCAAGAACAGCAAGGTCATTATCGAAGGTTACTACCGTTCCCTCGTATTCTCCAGAAAGGAGGCGTGCAGACACTGTCTGAACAAGCGCTGTTGCTTCAGTGCCAATAATATCTCTCACTTCCTCTTTAATAATATTCAACACTTCAGCGCGTTCTGTACTCTGAAGATCTTGATGCACCTCCTGTGCCACTCCTTCATTCGGAACAAGAAAAACGCACATGAAGACAAGAAGCAAGAATTCCTTTTTCATGTGCCGATTATACCTTTCTTGGACACTTTCTGCAGATACCATAGTACGTGACATCATGCCCCGTCACGTGCGCAAGTGTTCTTACCGTTCGTGGCGCACGGTGTTCGTCAGTGCATGGGATATGAACCACTTTTCTGCAATTAGTGCATACGAAGTGATGATGGTGTCCGTCGTGGAGCGCGTAGACCGTGTCACCATTTTGCAACGTGACGGTTTCTACCAAGCGCTCCTTTTCCAACATTCCTATTGTGCGATACACACTTGCCTCGTCAGCAGTAACGAGGTGGGTCAACTCCTGGATGGTCTTTGGTTGCGCCACGCCACCCAGCACCTCAATAATTTCAATACGCTGCTCAGTCACGCGGTACCCACGATCGCGTAGTACTTTTTGTATACCCCCTGTTGCGCATTTCATATTCCCATGATATCTTATTGCAAATTATTTGCAATAACTTTATACTACACTTTATGCCATATCCGCTTATCGCCTCAATTATTGTTGCCTCCTGCTCTCTCGTTGGTATTCTATTTTTCAGAAACTCTGGAAGACTTTCTGGTGCACACCGCTTCATCCTTCCACTTGCTGTTGGCGTATTTCTTGGGATTGTATTTTTTGAACTCGTACCCGAGACTCTCGAGGGATCCCCTTCGTTTGGACCTCTTGCAATACTTGCAGGATTTTTTACCTTCTACTACATAGCTCACCTACTCACGACGTATCACCATCACCATCATGACCATCAAGACGGATGCACCTCTGGCGGAGCGCGCATGCTTCTCATTGGAGATGCGATTCATAATGTCGCTGACGGAGTGGTCATCACCTCAGCATTCCTCATCGACCCAATACTCGGAATAGTGACCACAATCGGTGTCATCCTTCATGAACTTCCACAAGAGATTGCCGAGTTCGGTGTTCTCATCGCCTCAGGTTACTCGCGTACGCGAGCACTAACCCTCAACTTCATTTCTGCATTAAGTATTGTCGTCGGTACTTTGATTACCCTTATGTTTGCTTCCTACATCGGAGAATATATCTGGATACTCACCGGTATCGCAGCGGGCAACCTTCTCTACATCGCCACCAGTGACCTCATTCCAGAATTACGCCAATCACATCGAGATCATTTCTATAAAATATTTAGCGCAGCACTTCTTGGTGTTGCATTCATCGCCCTCTCCCTTTCTCTTGCGCATACATTCACGGAGTCCCACGGAGTAGAACACGAGCATGGAGACGAACATTCTGAACACACAGATTTACACTAGAAAAAGAGTCGCGCGAGGTAGTACCCAAGCCCTGCACTGACGGCAAAGGTGAGTAGGATAAAAATAATAAGATCGTTGCGTTCCATGAACTCTTAGTATACCGGAAAGACGGGGTTGCTGACTGAGAGGAACTGGATTGCTCTTATATAAGATGCCTGTTGATATATAGGGATGTTGAAAATTATTGATACAATAAACACACCATGAGTATCGAAAATCCTTTCTCTAAAATTATTAAAGCTCGAAAAGAATCAGATGCGCGTAAACTAGATGCCGCGCGTAAACCAGGGACATTAAACCCGCGAGGGAGAGGTGGTCCCATCTTTGACGAAATGAAAGAGTCATTTCAGACACTCGGCATAAATGACGAGGATGTAGACCAGAGTGATGAGTCTAAAGAAGTAAAAGAAGATGAAGATAATGAATCTGCAGAAACAGAAGAGGGACGTGTGCAGAAAAAGGTAGATTCTATACGAAATTTGTTTGAGAAGAATCTCCGAAATCGTGGCCTACGTATTTACAATGAATATTTGCAAGGAAAAAAGGGTTCACCTTCCCACGCTACATTTGTGGCTGAGGTAGAAAAATCCTTTAACCGCGGATTTGATTCGTATCTTAAGGTCGCGCTTCGCCTCGATGAAAAGGACGCTCCCAAACCCCACAACCCACGTCGTACGCTCATTCACGGTGCCGGTCATCGCATGGTAAGTGACGAAAATGATAAAGATTTCTATCTAAAAAAGTACCTCGTAAAAGGTAACGATGTTGTAGAGGACTTGCCCATTAATAATCCCAAAGCTCATGGATTTGAACCCACTGAAGATTTTGAGGGCTACGCAACGAAGTATCAACAGACCTCAGGTGAGGGCGACGAGAAGTCTGCAATGGAAGCGTACATGTTTGAAAAACTCAGACTCTTTTCTGGTGAATTTTTTGACATGCTCGACGAATCACTTCGTCGCGGTGTACATTACAAAAATGCGATAGACCTCGCCGAGTATGTGTACGGAAACAACGCAAGCATATATGCTGAAATGGAAGAGAAAGGGATAGAGTCTAATGTCGTCGCTTGGCAATCGAAAGCAAACCGAGCGAGGGTGCGAGTTTCTTTGGAAACTTATCTTGCCTTGGGTCCAAAGCTAGAAGAGCAATACCCATATGTACCAGGTTTTGGAAATTGGGTGACGAGTCCTAAGATGATCCGCAACATAATTTTTAAACATCCCAATACTGCTGAGCAGGGGTTATTGATTGTAGACCGTGAACTTTCCCGTCTGAAAGAGCTCTTTCCGCATGTACCTCAAAGGCTCATCATCGAGCTATGCGTCTCATCTCCTGATCAGTATGAGGAAAGCATTAGAAACTTTGTGGACCAGACTGAGTTATTGATGCAGAAATATCCAATATCTGAGATGACTGAGGGGTTGAACTCAAATAATTCCCACGTGTTTGCATATTATCAGATGGATGGTCCTGTACTTACGCTACTGGAACGCACATCAGTAAAAAACTGGGACAAAGAAATGAAACGAGTACTGGAATCTTTCGAACAAATTCTAACAAAGGCTGAGGCAGAAAACATTGACACTTCGTACTCTGCTCAACGGCGAATGTTGCGTAGTCTTCTCTCCTACAACGCCGCTCCAGAAAAGGTCCTGCGACACGAATTACATGCTGCAGAGCGGAGGCTTGGCCACTACAATAAATTAGTGGCTCGTGCTGAAAAGACAGACCCCATATGGGGTGAATACTATGTGGATTTGGGTCACGGTGAAACTGACGAGGAAATCTTGTCGAACGGAAAAACAATAGTCGATCTCATCGTAGAACATTATGGTCCTGATGATGGTGAGGAATACCTCATCAATACACTTCACACTTTCTATGTCTATATTGACTCCGGTTTCTCTGATGAAAAAGAGGACCTCGACGCCTTAAAAGACGCGCTCACTATGGATCCTTTCAATACGAAAAATTTCTACGAACATACACTTAGACGAGAGTGGCCAGAAGGATTCGAGGAGATTCAGCCAAACAATACAGAACTTAGTTAGCCGTTTGCACTTTTTTATAAAGAGGTTACAGTAAAAGCTGGAGGGGAGATGCAGCTGTCAGTTCTCACGTTCTGCGCGATCGTCTGGCAGAGTGACGTATCTTCCCACCCCTTTAGGTTAGGCGTGGCTACCACCGCGTCTCTTTTTTATATAAGTCACCCACCTTTGTACTTTGTAAGATTCCGAATCCCTGTATTAATAAAAGACTAGATTGACGCTACTCTTTTAGGGGCGAAGAGATTTCTCCGACAAAATTAGTGTTTATGAAGTCTTCTAGGTCTTCCCTTTTAGTCTGACCTTGTGCGAGGGCCCACATTAATTTCACCTGTGAAGCAACATCTGTAAGGTCACCGGTTGGAATCGCGCCCGCCTCCAATGCAGCCACACCCACTTCGTACACGTCCGCATGCACATTACCACCCACAAATTTTGTAGAAATGAGAACCGGAATGTTTAACGATACTGCCTCTGCTATGACTGGGACTATGGAGTACTCATCAAGTGTCGGGACGTTCCCTGCACCAAGAGACTTCAAAAGAAGTCCGTGGGACTCACCACTTCGCACTAACGAACGAAGCATGGATGGCTTTAGTCCTGGTACCAGTTCAATGACAATGATATTGGAATCAAACTGTGGCTTTATCTGCATTTCTATACTCTCGTCCTTTTTTAATACTGCAGGAGAGAAAATAGTTTTCGATGCATTGATTGATGCAAGATGGCTAAATGCCGGAGAATTAAAGGCATTAAAAGATGCCTCACTTGTCTTAATAGAACGATTTGCTCGTAACACAACATCGTTAAAGACAATCATCACTTCAGCAACGTCTTCTTCACTCGCGTTCACCAGTGTGTCGACTGCTCGCTCAAGATTTACCCGAGCGTCAGTCTTAAAAGAGACGAGCGGCAGCTGTGAGCCTGTAAACACAACCGGAATCTTTAGACCTCGCCCAAGTGCAAAAGAAGTTGCCGTTGCGGTGTACGCCATCGTGTCAGTACCGTGAGTGACTAAGATACCATCATACTTTTCACACTCACTCGCAATAATCATGACGAGTTTTGACCAATGGGCCGGACCAATGTTGGTACTATCTTCGTTTTCTATTTGTTGAAAACTGACATCCGCACACTCGCGAATTGCAGGTACTTCCTTAAGCAACTCTTCTATCGATTTTGCTGGCTTGAGTCCCTTTTCACCAGGAATCATTGCAATCGTACCTCCAAAACCCAATATTAGTATCTTCTTTTTATCCATAAATACCCTTATCCCATTATCCTTGCACGACATAATACCACAGACGCTACTGAGGTATTTCTGAGAAAAAAAGATTCGTTAGTTTTGGGAGTGCTTATGAGAACACTTGGTTTTTTCTTATATTTTCTAGCTACTTTTAGTTTTTTCATCTTACAGAATGTTTAGACTTTGTAATGAGGTATACCACATACGAACACCTAGTAGGGTCATGAATAGTGCGATACCTAAATACACTTTTGTCATGACCTTAGGGTTTGTGAGTAGGTTACGTGATTTCAAGAAAAGTAACATAATACCGAAAGTGCTGAGACCCCAGCCGAGTTCAAATGCAACCATGAAATAAAAAGCGGAAGTATACAGTTCAAATTGCTCTGCTAGTTGCCAGATAAGGGGTGCGCAGACAGTGACCCAGAAAATATAAAGGGGCGCGTTAGTCGCTGAGAGTAGATAGATCTTCTCGGCTGAAAACACGGTGTCTGTATTGTAAGGACGGTCAATTTTAGAAAGTTTAAGTATCTGTAAAGCAAAGTAGAAAAGTACGAGACCGCCAATCAAAGCTAGATATAAGAATATGTCGGGTGTAATTGGTAGTGAGAGTAACAGAATGAGTAGTATAAAAACCACAGAAACTTCTGCAGCCATACACCATGAAAAAGCTCTCATACCTGCTTTGAAACCACCCTGCATAACAGAGACAAGGAGTATTGTGAGAACTGAGCCAGGGACTACTCCGCCGACCAAGCCAAGAAGGAATGCCTCAATTATGATTTGCATCTAAGGAGTATACCAAAAGTTCCTAACTCTCATTAGAGATGCGAAATGTCAGAACTTAAATATCTTTTATATGTCTCCACAAAAAAATATTTCTCGATGGGCGACTATCGGGAAGTTCGGTCAGGAGTCGACTATTTTCATAGTCGCTACCCTCCTTGAAAATATGTCGTTCACGACCCTGACTCACTTGTTCGTAAACTCACATAGCTCCGTCTTTCGATTCCCGAACGCGAGTGAAACAGTTCACTCGCTTAGTCGCCCCGATACGAGAAAAGCCCCTTTCGGGGCATCTCATATCGGGGCGACGTCGTAGAATGAGAAAGTATTTACATACTTTCTCAAGAGGTTGCCAGCTCGTCAGAGCGACAACCTAAACAGTCTCTGTATAGAGATGTTCGAACTGTGTTTGAGGAGAGGAATGACATCACAATTTATGCCCCAGCATTTTCTTTAGTGTAGAATTAGGAATTATGAAAGTCTTTATAGAAAATAGAGCTGACTCAAACCAAAAGAACCTATACGACGAAAAGACACTCGAATACAAGAAGACAGTTACTGTCTCAAGAGACTATCCGTACCCGTATGGGTTTATCCTCGATACTACCAGTGGCGATGGTGACAATCTCGATTGCTTTGTTCTGACTAACCAAAAGTTAGAGGCGGGTAAGGTTTACGACTGTGAACCAATCGGACTTATGGAACAAATAGAGTCTTCTTGGTCACCAGAAAATAGTGAGGTTATGGAGGAAGACCATAACGTGTTAGCCTGTTTGGCCACAGAACAGGTTGAAGTAACTGATGACGTAAAAAACAAGCTAACTAATTTCGTATCACATGTGTTTGACCACATTGAAGGGAAGGTGGTGAATGTTGGAGCATTTCTGGAACGTGAATCCGCTAATCAGCTGCTTGAGGAGACGCAGGATTAATACACAACGCTATGAAAGTCTTTATTGAACAAACCTGTGAGCCGAATAAGAAAAATGTGTTTGATAAAACGACCGGAGTATATAGCAAGACAGTCGATTTTCACCTAACGTATCCTTTTGCATACGGATACATCCTAGACACATTAGCTTCGGATGGTGATGAGCTAGATTGCTACATTATCACTGACCAAAATTTCGAACACAGTGTCGTTATTGAGTGTGAACCCATCGGCATGGTGGAGTATTTTGAAGAAGGACAGGCAGACCACAAGATGTTCGTAATACCACTTGGGGAAAATGGAAAGGTTACTGAGGAGGTCAAAGAAAGACTACTAGAATTTGACTCTCGTTATTTTGAAGGAAGGTCAGATAAAAATACTAGAGTAGGTGACTTTTTAGGGAAGGATGTGGCACTAGCAGAAATTAAAAAAGCAGAGATATCAACCTAATTCCCAAACCTTATCTACCACCCATTCAGTTTCTAGTTTCTTTAGGATAGCGATATTGTCAAACTTCATATTAAAATTGGGTTGCTCTAGACTATTTAGATAACTCTGAACAGCTTTAAAATCAAATTCCTTCAAGGCGCGCATAGTGAGAGTGGCGTGAAAATCACTACCGTTGTCGTATTCGTCAAACTCGAGGCTTGGATGAGTATGCAACGCATCCATTAATTCTAGAACATCTTTTCGCATCTTCTCAGACGGCGTAACGTCCAGAAATAAAACGTCTTCACGAAAGTTGCTAAATCGATTCATCTTGTAGTCGCTTTGGGAATGTGTTGCTGTGTACTCATCGAGTATATTATGGAGTAATCGCATGTCTGCGTCTGACAACTCAAACCAGCGTTTTAGGGTGAGGTGTGGAGGGATACGATTGTAGATTGGAAATATGTCAAATTTATCAACTAGGTCTTTGGTCAATTCAATGTGATAGTCCCTAGCTTCACCACGAACGAGATGGGCAACGACGTGTCTCATTTCAGCAGTATACCAGCTCGAACGTCTCGATAGGCTACTCAGGAAAACCTTATATCACTTCAAAATCGTGGGCGACGTCGTAGAGGATGTTCGAACTGTGTTTGAGGAGAGGAATGATACAACTATCTATATTCCGATACTTACTAAGGAGTATCTCTTGACAGCTTTGCTATACTGAAAGTATATGAATGAAGTACGTATACACAACAAAGCAGGGTCAATGGGTCACTCTGTAAGCGATTTTTACCCGATCATCGGTATTCTGGTAGTGGTCGCAGTATTTACTACCGTCAGTGTTCTAGCATTCAATCAGGACCTAATGCTAGCTTTTATGGGCTGGTTCTTTTTGGTATTTGGAACACTCAAGGTTATACGTATCAACGGATTTGTTGAAGCGTATCAAATGTATGATGTGCTTGCTAAACGAAGTAAGGCATATGCGTATCTGTATCCGTTCCTTGAACTTGGCTTTGGTCTAGCATATTTGTTCGTTTGGCAAATAGAAATCGTATCAGCGGTAGTAGTAGGGATAATGCTTATCAGTGCGTATGGTGTATACCTGAAACTGAAAGAGCACGAAGAAATACCCTGTGCATGTCTTGGTACAGTATTCAAGGTCCCAATGACGTGGGTTACGCTCGGTGAAGATTTGCTAATGGCAGGTATGGCATTGATGATTTTGCTATAATAAACACAATGAACTGGGTAACTAAAATACTTTCTTTCACGCTCGTCACATTCTTTTTGGGAACAATGTTCTTTAGTTTGTTCCATACGTCGATGGGAATGGATATGTCACAAGGGATGATGGACTGTCCGTTTATGTCACACGAAGAAGTGATTTGTACAATGAACCTTACTGACCATATCGGAGCGTGGAAATCTGCTTTTCTTTCAGTAGTTCCTACACTTACGCTACTTCTAGCGGTTGCAGGTATAGCAGTATTTGTGGCTTCAATAGCACCCAATCTGTTGCGAAAAATACAATGTGCTTCACCGCCATTGTATAGATGGCTTCAAACCAGAATATACACTTTTTCATATCGACCACTCCAAGAACTGTTTTCAAACGGTATACTTCACCCAAAACTGTTTTAGTGAATACAAAGCACTTTTATTCACTAACATAAAAATAAATGAACAAACAAACTATGCTGATAGCTATTATCGCTCTACTTATTGGCGGTATTGGTGGCTATGCTATTACAGATAAACCATACAAGGAACGTGAAGAGGTGATGTCAGATACCCCAACTGGTATGCATCGTATGCCTGATGGGACAATGATGGGTGGTCCTGAAAGTAGCATGAGTCAAACGGACCACTCTATGATGATGGTCAAAAGTGAACGCGAGTTTCTGACCGGGATGATTCCCCACCATCAAGAAGCGGTAGATACTGCCAAAGAAGTGATCGCACGAGGAGGTTCAACCCCTGAAATTAAGTTGCTGGCTGAAAACATTGTGGCAGCTCAAGAAAAAGAGATTGCCCAAATGAAGCAATGGTATCAAGATTGGTACGGAGTAGTGTACGAAGCAAAATCAGAAGATTACGAACCAATGATGCGAGAGTTAGCTAATCTATCTGGAGCGGAGCTTGATAAGCGGTTCCTTGAAGATATGGTAATGCACCATATGGGAGCGATTATGATGGCTCAAAGTGTTCAGCCATACATTGAACATAATGAGATTACAGAACTTACGGAAGCTATTGTGACTTCACAGACAGTTGAGATTGAGTTGATGAGAAAGTTGATTGGAGAAATTAATTAGCCATTCACCATATACCTAAAACACCTTGCAAGTATCGTAAGGTGTTTTTAGTTCGAGCCTCCCACTAGGGTATCTAGAAAACCCTTATAAAACCTACTTCAAAATGCTGGGCGACTATCGGGAAGTTCGGTCAGGAGTCGACTATTTTCATAGTCGCTACCCTCCTTGAAAATATGTCGTTCACGACCCTGACTCACTTGTTCGTAAACTCACATAGCTCCGTCTTTCGATTCCCGAACGCGAGTGAAACAGTTCACTCGCTTAGTCGCCCCGATACGAGAAAAGCCCCTTTCGGGGCATCTCATATCGGGGCGACTATCGGGAATCGGGGTCAAGTTTCTAAACTCACTGCGTTCGTTAAGAACTTCCTCCCCGGACTCGCCGACCCAAAGGGTCCCCGGCTCCGTCTTTCGATTCCCGATAGATCACTCCAAACAGCAACGACCCGAAAGTATCCACTTTCGGGTCGGCTGATTTGGGCGACTATCGGGAATCGAACCCGAATTGAGGGCTCCACAAGCCCCAGTAATAACCGTTATACCATAGTCGCCATGTGGAAAGCATCTTAGCCGTTTTTGGTGAGAAAGTCGAGACTCTCACACACTTCATTAAACATGTTTTCGGTTTCCGGATACGTGATTTTTTCCTTGGCATCCTCGACAAAACACCACACGTAATCATCAACTTCAGTTTCTTGGGGAATGACTTTTTTACTTTTCAGGAACGCGGGGAAATACGTCACCCGCTTTTCAATGACGGAGCCGTCCAATTCTGTGAATACATACGATTCCGTCGCGGACACCTCTTCCTGAATATCCAGTTCGGTACACCCAATCTCTTCACACACTTCTCGACGTGCAGTCTCAACCGGAGACTCCCCTTTTTCAGGCGTACCTTTTGGAAATCCCCAGACTTTTGGACCAAGACGCGACTGCAAGATAAGAAGCGCCTCGTATTCTCCTCGTTCATTTTTATAGAACGGGATGACACCGTACGAGTGACGTTTTTCGTTCTGCATACTCAATTTTTACTATGATATATCATAGTAGATTACGGTACTCTTCATCCCGTTATTAGATGGTCGCATGCTGTCACCTCTGTTTCTGGCCGAAGACACGTTTTCAACACTAATTCATTACAAACTCAACAGATACTCAATGGTACTATCTGGCAATTCGTGACTACCGTTGGTCGAGCAAGCCCCAAAATTCCCAACTCCTGGAGTCTTTGAGTCGACGAAGAGTCCATCCTTCTCCTTTAGTTTGAAGGTCTTAATCATGAATTCAAGTATCGATTTACCTAACCAGTCATCTTTCTCTGTATAGCCTGAGGTGTCTATCTCACCTTCTTGATTCTTAAAAATAGAGTAGAGAAGCGTGATATCTCGTATGTGATAGCCACAATTTTTTGCAGAATCTTTCAAGAAGTACCCACTAGCATCTGTTGGCGTGTACGAGTACAAAAGCCAACTATTTTGGACGGCCTTCCCATTTGCCTTCACCCGCACGAAGTCGAAGAAATTAGGGGGTGCACCCTTTTTTACAAGATGCCCACTCGAATACACCAGTTGATTTACTCCAGCAACAGCGTATTTATTGAATTTGTTTATCAATCCTTGATGTATATTGGTGCCATTAAAACCATCAATATTTTCCATCAAGTCCGCCGCCCTACCAAGATCGCGCGCAACCTGCAAATGCTTATTTAGAGTTCCACCATTCCGAGCTGGCGAATCTTTGCTCGTTTTTGAGTGAAACCATGCACAGGTATAGCTCGACTTAAGGTCACACGCCCCACCGGAACGCAGCCCGCCACTCTTTATACGGTCAAGTACCAACTCCATCGCAGCAATCCCTATCGTTTTATAAAATTTAAGACGATATTCATCTGTACCCCCTTTCTTCAATAGTTTATAGTGAGTAGAAAGCCCAAACATTGTCAGGTCTGCCGCACCCATTGCATCATATGCGACACCGAGATTGTTAAGCCGTACAATACGCTCAACCTTACTGAGATCGATCCTTTCATTTTCATCTATTATGTCTTTGAGCACATACATCTTATTGGTCTCACCCTCCTTATATAGACGCACCTCTGGTCGAGACAGGACATAGAGCATCTGCTGATACAGAAACTCTTGTATTGGTGCTGAGATATCTTGTGCCACTGCTGATGCAGCAAGATCCTCTAGACACGGATTTGCTCTGTGCCACTGATCAAAGAGATCAAAGACAACGTGTTCAGGTAAATTTTTCTTCACCTTAAAAGTAGTCGTCTTGACCAAATTACAACGACTCTCCGGATCGAGTCCAAGTTGATTTGATAACTTTGATGCGGACATTGCTGCATTTACTGCTGCTACATTGCTGGTTGAGAAACCTCCTGAAGCAAAGATATCATTAACCCAATGATAGAAGGATACGGCGATACCAGAAGGTGATGTTACTACTGAACTCACTCCAGCGTGTACTGGAGTGGCCGGGGCTCCGAAAGACATAACTACAAAAAAAAGAACGGTCAGCACGATTCCTGAAAAAGTAAATTTTTTATTAAACATATATAGGGATTCTACCATCCTCTTTCATACTCTACGGCCGGTAACTGGATATCTTATTATTCAAATTTCCAATGAAAGTGTCATTTTGCATACCTACCCTTTCCAATCCTCAACAATAAGTCGCTTCCCCTCCCTCTTTACCACAAGCTTTTGGCGTTCACGCCAGCCAAATGCACGAATGTATTCTATTGGTAATGTGATGCCATAGCTTGTACCGCCCAATTTGGTCAGTTTGCGAATGTTTCGATCTTCAAATTTGTTTACTGCCATATGTTTCAATACTAGCATAGTGATTTACGTATTTAATTACGTAATTAAATACGTAAATATCCCCCAGTATAAAAATGTCCGACACAATGGCCGGACAAGGTGGGAGCTTGCATCTCCTTTGTATCGTCTTTTGTGTGGGCCTTCTTTAGGGGTTGCCCATTCCGTTTCCGAGAATCGCCATTACCGTGAGGCGATTAGGCACGCCGGTTTGGATCAGCCGGATACCGAGCCCCTACCACTATCGCAGTTGAGGGCACCCTAGGCGGCGACTATGTCCGTCGCAAGACCTGTCGATACTCGTTGTCCCCATCAGACGAGACCTGAGGGAAGGATTTTTCAGTGAGGCCTCAAAAACCCTCCAAAAACTCCGCCCATCCATCGCCACTATGCGGGTAACTGTTCTGCAAGTAACCATTAACGGCACGTGCGATGACCACCAATTTTGCTTGTGTTCGAGAAACAAGAAGCGCAAGTGGCATTTTTATAGTACGTTTTATACAAATGGGGTCAAGTTTCTAAACTCACTAGCTCTGTACTTGTGGTCACGAGTTACTAACCAAAATAAACACTCCGTATTTATTTTGATTAGTACTTCCTTTCTTACAGAAACTGTTTGGGTTATTTACATAGTTTTGGTCACGAATCACTAAGCATATTTCTTCATTGCACTCGAAATCTACTAAGTGTTCTCGACCCCATCTCGCGGTTTCGGCATTAGTAATAGCCAAAACATCGCTACGCTTCACAAAACTTTTTGGCGTCAGGTTCGTCTTGTGGGGTCAAGTTGCTAAGTATTTTAATTCATTACTTTCTTAAAATACTAAGCACTTCCTCCCCGAGCTCATCTATTTTTGCATTAGAAATAGCAAAAATATGACTCCGCTTGGCACCAGTGCCCAGAAGCAACTCAAGTTGCTTCCTAATACAACACACACTCCCGCCATTTGGCGGGAGTGTGTGTTGTATTACGCTGGTGCCCAGGAGAGGACTTGAAACTTACAGTTTCAGTACAGGTTGTCGATATTTTTCCTCCGTCAAAATATCTGGCAACCTCTTCAAGTCCTCTGACCAAAATAAAATACCCGGCACGGAAGCCGGATATTTTATTTCGGTGCTGTAATTATACACTTTGCTCGAACTTTTTTCGAGGGGAAACTGAACGAATGAATCAGCCCCGCCACCCGCCGAGTACGGCGGACACCAAAGAAAAATGTTCCTTGCTTTTCGGATTTGAGCG
>Ga0222673_1000064_pt1 | contig 64773 bp, 71 predicted proteins | sample AntAcemetagen801_FD_179845 | JGI IMG/M metagenome (GOLD analysis project Ga0222673, IMG submission 179845) | Saline water microbial communities from Ace Lake, Antarctica - #801 | ecosystem: Environmental > Aquatic > Non-marine Saline and Alkaline > Saline | place: Antarctica: Ace Lake...
GGCAGGCCTTATCCCGAAGTTACGGCCGCTTTTTTGCCGAGTTCCTTAAGGACCTCTCACTCGTTCGCCTAGGTCTTCTCGACCCTACCACCTGTGTCGGTTTGCGGTACGGAACCACTATGCTTAACCCAAACGAAGTTTTTCTCGGAAGCGTGCTCCCCACATTTGCTCAGCCGTAGCTTTGCATTCAGACCCTACTCGGGTTTATGTGTCCCGGATTTACCTAAGACACGCCCTCATAGCTCCAGCACCAATCCAATAAGATGCCGTGGGTACAACGCTCCGTCCCTCCATAGGAACATAGTAGTGTGCAGGAATATTAACCTGCTCTCCATCGGGTCCCCCATTCGGGATCCCCTTAGGACCGACTAACCCTTCGATGATCACCATCGCAAAGGAAACCTCGGTATTTCGGCGGATGGGGGTCTCACCCATCTTGCGGTTACTCGTGCCGGCATTCTCACTTCTGTACGCTCCAGGGCGGCTCACGCCTTCCCTTCATCGCAAACAGAACGCTCTCCTACCACTCCATATTTCCGAAGAAATATGGAATCCGCAGTTTCGGTAATATGCTTGAGCCCCGATCATCTTCGGCGCAAGGACTCTTGACCAGTGAGCTGTTACGCTATCTTTAAAGGATGGCTGCTTCTAAGCCAACCTCCTGGCTGTTTGTGAATCCTCACCTCCTCAAGACGCACTGAGCATATATTTAGGGACCTTAACTGGCGATCTGGGCTGTTTCCCTTTCGACCAACGGAGCTTCTCCCCCGTAGTCTAACTGCCGTACTTAACCGACTGGTATTCGGAGTTTGATAGGAGTAACGAGATTTCTCCCTATTTACACCTTCCAGTGCTCTACCCCCAGTGGAAACATACGACGCCAACCCTAAAGCTGTTTCGGAGAGAACCAGCTATTACGGAAATCGATTAGCTTTTCACTCCTTACCACAAGTCATCCCCGCGTGTTGAACGGCGCGTGGGTTCGGGCCTCCACGAAATTTTACTTCCGCTTCACCCTGCTCATGGCAAGCTCTTCCCGCTTCGGGTCGTACCCTTCCCCCATAAATTTCGCGCTATTCACGCTCGCTTTCACTGTGCCTCCGTGGGGTTACCACTTAGACTGGGACAAAGGTACACTCGCCGGCTCATTCTTCAATAGGCACGCCGTCGCCCCGAAAGGCTCCGACTCCTTGTAGATGTATGGTTTCAGGTCTATTTCACTGTCCTCTTCGGACTGCTTTTCACCTTTCCCTCACGGTACTAGTTCACTATCGGTCTTTACAAATATTTAGCCTTACCAGTTAGTGCTGGCAGATTCATTCGAGCTATTCATGTCTCGAACTACTCAGGAACGACAACCAAAGAGACGTTAGTATTTCAAGTACAGGACTGTTACCTTCTAGGGTCGCGCTTCCCAACGCGTTCTTCTATAGTAACGTTTTGTAACTCTTCCAGAACTAAATCTGAGTTGTCGCCCTACAACCCCAATCATGTAAACACGATTGGTTTGGGCTGTGCCCGTTTCGCTCGCCGCTACTCAGGGCATCGCAAGAACCTTCTTCCTGATCATAATGGCTCCCTCCAAAAGGAGAGAATTCGACCAGAAAGAAAGTTCCCGTATTTGCTTTCTATTCCTCCGGGTACTGAGATGTTTCACTTCCCCGGGTACGCCCCAGCTTACGCTGGTACTGTGCGGAACACAGTGGGTCTCCCCATTCAGAAATTTCCGAGTCGAAGGTTGATTGGCACCTCGTCGAAACTTATCGCAGCCATTCCACGTCTTTCATCGCTTTGTAAAGCCTAGGCATCCACCATACACCCTTACATTCCTGCAAGGAATGCTGTACACCGCTGTACAATTTTTTCGTATTGTGAACTTCGTCGAGGGTCCGAACAAAGAAAGGCTCGGACATAATGAACTTTTTCCAACAAGGACTGGAGCGGTAGGCCACATCACATATAGAATACGAAGCCTTCTGATAGTTCCTACCGCAATGGGTGTCGTGGCGATTTCTGACTCCCTTTTGTTCCTCAACGAAGTTCACAATACTTTTTGAGTGTCGTATGCGCATACCTGCGCATACTATTTGTGTGTTTGTCTATCGGGGACGAAAAGACCCTCCGAAAACGGATAAATCTTTACCCGATAGACTACCTGCGTTCGCGTTGCAACGAGTAAACGCTTACGCGTTTTCTACGTCTTCGCTCGGACTAAAAACAAGCAAGCTTGCTCTTGTCTCTCGCTTGCCGTAGTAACGGAGCAACGCGAACGTGCCTGCTGGGCGTCGATTCCACAGCAGGACTTTGCGGAATCAGACCTTATCAATCTGATTCCTAGATATTCGATTGTCGATGATCGAATGTTTCCTTGAGTATGGCCCAAAAATTCTTCTGAAATTTTTGACTAAAAAAACCGCATTTCTGCGGTACACGAAGTCGCGAGGCGATTCCCTGTTCCGCTTAATTGGTTCTTGTGGTAATACTCATAAACACGTGGTGGCTATTATACGCGAGTCTCCTAAAAGGTCAATGCCTTTCTGAGAGAATTTTCGTGGAGTAGCGAAGCATAAAAAAGCCCCCTTTAGAGGGGGCTTTTTTATGCTTCTATATCCCTATCCTAAGATTAGTTAGGGAGCGAAATTAATCTCCTTTCATCATCTTTCCGATGTAGCGACTTGCTGCTTCTTTTCCACCAAGTCCGAATGCGAGTCCGAGTGCGAGCGCGACTGCAAACACAACGCCTGCAAAGAGCATCTGCGCAAGATCAGGTGCAATTTGCAACTGACTCATGATCGCAAGTATACCGAAAAGGATGATTGCGTATCGTGCAAAGGTGCCCAAGAATTCTGGTGCACTAAAACCTGCAGCACGAGCTCCCGCAACGATTGCTTTATCGATCACATTTGCAATGATCATCGCTCCAAAGAGGATGAGTACCGCAACGATTACCTGTGGCAAGTAACCGAGCACGACATCGCGGAAGAATACCGTCACCTGTTCGAGTCGGAGCACATCAAGTGCTGCAACAAAGAATACGATGATGGTGAACCACTTTACCAATGCTCCCACAAATACGCCGGCCTTCAACTTGTATCCTGCACGACTTGCAAGATCATCAGCGCCCGCTGCGCTGAGTAAATTGTTAATTCTCAGCGTTGCAAAAACCCTCTCGACAATACGCTTAAGTATTCCTCCGATGATCCAACCAACAATGAGGATTGCGATTGCGATAAGAATTTGCGGCGAGTACGCGACAACATCCACCCAGAGTGACTGGAATGAATACTGCACAACTTGTAGCCAATCTCCTGACATACGTAATTAAAAATTAATGAGTAACAACTGTTTATATATGTCTATATATACCCGAAAAGAGTTTCCTCTTTCCTTCTATGAATATTTTAGCATGCCCCTACACCATCAAATGGAGATTCAGGAAGAATAACTCTTCGCAAGAATTTCGTTTTGTATACCAATTTTGTCTATCAAAATTTTGTGAGGATAATCAAATACGTCACGCGTGAGCTTATCGTACATTCCCACACGATACCGCAGATCCTCGCTTGCCATTGCAGCATAGCGGATCTCAATACCGATTTCTGCTTCGAGTGAGCGAATGGCACTCTCGACTTTTGACTCGTTCAGATTCTTCATTGCAAGGAGTACATCGAGCCGCTGATCGAATTCACGAATAAACACTCCGGCGGCAGCGACAAAATCAAGTGGTCCCGCCTTCCGTAGGTGCCGAAGCAGCGTCTTGCCGTCAATTGGTGCAGTTTCAAAGAGAAATTTCTGTAGTGACTCAAGCTGGTGAAACTTATCGTTGAGTTTAAATGCCTGCGATTTTACTTTTCGCTTACTTCCCTCCACCGATACAAAGAGTCGCCTCTTCTTTACGACACCGGCACGCTCCAGTGCATTGAGTTCAGTACGCGCGGTGCGACGCACAAGGCGTGCGCGTCGTGAGATATCTTCAAAGACAAATTCCTCACTCGGGTTAAAGAGAAAAAAACGGAGAAGCTTTACCCGTGTCTGATTTCCGAACAGAATTGCAAGCGGATCGGCGGCCATGTGAAGAGGATTATAGCATATAGAGCTTTTCCACAGTCTTGACGAGAGACCGACCCTTATTTGTGCGACTTTTTCAATCGCTGCCAAAATTCCTCTTCAATCTGTTTCTTCTCTTCAATGAATGTCTGTGGTGTTAACATGCCATCTTCGACTTTTTGTATAGCTGTTTCCGTTATGTCATTCCAGTATGTTTCAGCAGCTCGAGTATCGAATGCAAGCGTCAGATCGTCTGGTGTAGCTTCCTGCCAACTTTTTATAGATGAGACAATGCCCGTACGCTGTGCAGCCCAAAACAGATGGTCCATCTTTTCTTCCCACGACACATCCATGAGACGCAGTGTCCCCTCCATCAACTTCCTGTATAGAAAAGCCATAGAACTAGAATGTAACCAACCTCCCTCCTGTAATAGGTATTGCACTAAGTTATCTTTTTCTTCAGAGTACGTCTTCCGCATAACCTCATCAAACTCACGAGCAAACGGATTAAAACCTGCCAACAGAAATCCGTATCCATTCATGATGACATTGTGTGTTGCATTGTATGCAGAGCGTTTAGAATACACATGTATGTCTCCCTGGGATGGCAATAGGTCCCTTGCTTCTGTGCTACTTAAGTGGGTGTGTATATTAAAGCGTCCTCGCTCAAATCGATGATGTACCACCTCGTCTCCAATGGTGTCAAAGTGCATCGTTTCTCCGTATAAATTTGTTTTTTCTTCTGTAAACCCGGTATTGATTTTAGCTAACCCATTTATTCCCTCATAACAGGCGAGTTCGTGTGGTATATCAATAGATGCAATTGTCTGAAGAAAAGAGAGGTTTTTAAGTTCTCCTATACTTAATTCCCCGCGCACAGGAGTCTCTCCTGTATATACCTCAAGGCGATCAATGATGTGCTGTTGGGACGGGGTAAATTTTTCGCCCTCGCTCGATTTTGGAGCTTCAAACATATCGCAAGTATAGCAAAATTGGATTGAGTGCACGTATTTAAATTTTAAGATTCACTGCGTCACAAATCACTACGCAGATTCTGTCGTAAACTCCAGAATCCGCCAAGTGTTCGTGACCTCACCTCGACGCTCACGAAAAAACAGTCCCCCGGACTGTTTTTTCTGTATCACGCGTCTGCGGTTCAAAAGTTAATTTGAATTACTTCAAATTAACTTTTGCGCCAGCTTCTTCCAACTTCGCTTTGAGTTCCTCAGCTTCTTCTTTACTCACACCTTCCTTCACAACTGAAGGTGCAGCGTCTACCATGTCCTTCGCTTCTTTAAGACCAAGACCACATACTTCTTTCACCACCTTAATAACGGCGATTTTCTGTGCTCCAGCCTCAGCAAGTTCAACAGTAAATGAACTCTGCTCCTCAGCACCGCCAGCGTCACCGCCGCCAGGTCCAGCAACTGCAACTGCTGCAGCTGATACACCGAATCGCTTTTCAAGGACTTTCACGAGCTCATTAAGCTCAAGAACGCTCATTTTTTCTACCTGTTCAACGAGTTTCTGAAATTCTTTTGGTACCTCAACTGACTCATCTACTCCAGTATCTGAAGCAGTTTCAGTAGCCTCCTCTTTTATATCCTCTTTCTTCTCTTCTACTGCATCGGTCTTTGTTTCTTCTGCCATGCTTACTTTTTCTTATGAGTGTAACGAATGAGAAACAGGTTAGCCGTCACAATGTACTTTCCGTATGTCTCATTGCGAAGAACGTATTCCCATTCGTGCACTAATTTTAATAATCTAGATTAAGCGTTCTTTTTCTCTGCAATCTGATTGAGTGCAACTGCAAGCCCCTGTATCGGTGAGTTAATCACGTTGACAAACATACCGCGGAGTACTTGGAGCCCAGGAATAGATGCAATTTCTGTCATCTCCTCCTTACTCTTGTACACACCTTCAAACACACCTCCGAGAATAGATACCTGATCGGTATACTTTTTCTCAAATGCACGAATATTTTGTGCAGGTGCAATCGGATCGGTACTGTACGCAACAGCAACCTCGCCGTCTAATGATGGGAGTTCCCCCTCAAACGCACCATCGAGTGTGCGCTTCAAAAGTGTCTTTTTTGCTACAAAGTACCCAACACCTTCTTCACGAAGTTTCGAGCGCATCGCAGTTGAATCGGTCACACCAAGTTTGTTAAAACCAACAAACACCAGTGTTGTTGCATCAGATTTGATTGATTCTAGTTTTTCAAGAATCTCTTTCTTTTTTTCTTTTGTAATTGCCACGTTAGATTTTACTTACGTGTTAAATTTCATCAAAAATTACATCAGGGATGGTAATTTTGGATGGCCTCCTACTACACAACCGCTTGTGCTGATTGTAGCAGAGACCAACAGACCACGAACTCTTGTGGCTTCGACCTCCCAAAACGTAAAAGTAGAGGGACCTCGGCCGGCGAACAATGTTCTTTACCCTCAGTACTTCAGTACCGAGGACCAGCTGTCATGAGCCTGTCGCAAGAGACTATACCCCCACACCCACTTTTTTGCAATATCAAAAGCGCGTGCGCAAAATGCACGGCAGAAGAGTGGGTGTGGGGGGTATGCCAGGATTATATATAAAGACAAGAGGTCTACAAATCTTCTACATTTTTCTTCAGAAGTTCTGCCTTCCAACCGATCATATTAGCGAGGATTTGGATGAATGTTGCAACCGCAGCAATAGCGAGGAAGAGAACGATATAAAACGTATACGGCGTGAGTAGGTAGAAAAATGTCGTCATTGCCGCTGCCCAGACACCAAAGCACCACGGGCATGAGAGGAGGTCAGCAAGCGCGCGGCGTGGACCGCGAAGCGGCTTCGTGAATACCACTTCCCCAGCCCCCACCTGATTAACATCCCAAAATTGCTCCCGGAAAAATGCAGTGATCCTGTCGTATACAAAAAGTCGTATCATGCGGAAGGTTGCAAGTGTAATCAGAAGCAGATCAGGAAACGAGAGCGAAATGAGTGGCCGGTATGCATACTGCTCGAGTAGCGAGATATAGAAAGACAACACTCCAAGAAAAAAGAGTGCGAAGATGAATTGCCACACGTACTGATTGGTGATGCGCATATGTTAATGACTCTTATTTATTGTACCCCTGCACCAACAACCAACACAAACGTCAACGTTGCGGCAACCACCGCGACAAACCCGAAGAAGAATTTAAAGAAGGTATTATTAAACATGTCTGCTAAGTATAGCAAAACCCGCGGACGAAGTCCGCGGGTTTTGCTATACACCTCCTTTGACCCTTCTATGATTATCCACTGCTGTCTATGTTTCCCAAAACAAAAAGCCCCCGAAGGGGCTTTTTGTTGCTTTCGCAATGCTAATTCAACTCATGTTAAGCAGAACCAGCACATGCGACCAGTACCTAGCTGCTGATATTTCTAATAGCAGTAGGAGACTGTTGTTTGCTGGAAGGAACTTGCTTACCAGCAACCTCAGTGATAGTAACTTCAGCCCAGTCGCCGTTAGTACTACCAGAATCTCCGATAGTGTAACGAACACGGAACTGAGCATCACCTCCAGCTTCAACTGTGAAGTTAGGAGCGCTGCCAGATACATCACTAGAATCACCTGAAACGGATAGTACGCCGACTGAAGTAGTGGCAGTACCAGCAGTAGTAGAAGCGATGCTAGCCTGGGTTACCGCAAAGTCTTCATCGTCAACGTCAACGGTGAAGAAGAAGTCCAAGAACGTACCAGTTGCAGCTACAGTCCAACTGTAACCATCTACAACTACTGCAGAAAGAGTAAGTGAGTGAGCCTCGGTAGAAGCTGTACCGCTACGGTCACCCGAAGCAATATTATCACCCTCTTCATCCTCAACATCCCATGCAGCACGTTCAGTTGAACCAATGCTCATAGCGACAGTGTCGCTTAGACCGTAAGTGCCAGCAGCATCGTACTCGAGGATATCTACCTCGATAACGAACTCGTACTCTTCGCCAGCCTCAAGGTCAAGGTCAAGGTTGGCAAAGGTTACAGAATCAGCTGCTGGAGCGTTCTCAGAACCAACTACATCGCCATCCATGTACAAACGAAGTTCGCCAAAGATGTCATTTAGTTGGGTTGAGGTTCCAGTCATAGTTGAAGTAGCGACGAGGTCATCTAGAGTCATGTCAGAGTTACCTTCCACTTCAACCATGAAGGAGAAGATTTTAACATTGTCTGACTGGTCATTGTCTTCAACTTGTAGCAGTTGAGAATCATTGATGTCGTCATCTCCACCAGAGATCTTCAACTCAAGGTTAGTTGCGCTCGCGAAGGTAACGAACTCGAAAGCTCGTTCCTGCGTAGAGCTAATGTCGCCCTGATTTGATTCAGTGATAACAGCACCGGAACCATCACGGAATCGAACAGATTCTACTGATACATCCCAGTCGTTGTTAGCACCATTAAGATCGGTTGAGTCAATGTTGCTCTGAGCAGTTACTGCAACTACTAGATCCTCAGTGTCACCCTCGCGGATGATAGCTCCGCGATCAAGCGTTACTGTGCGAGAGTAGTCGTTGTCATCCTCGAACTCGTCAGCATCAACAGTAGCGACTTTGTTTCCATCAAACCACACAGTTACCTCTTCTGCGTAGTCATCAAAGTCATCACTACCGGCACTTCCGTTGTAGTCAAAGTCAATTGTAACTGCAACAAGCTCAATATCTGAACCGTCGTCAGCTTCAATTTCTAGACCAAGCACTTCAACATCATTTTCGTCTTCACCCACGTCTTCGTTGTTGATAGAAGAAATGAAGTCAGCGTCGTCGATGTTACCAGCGCCACCGTTAAGTGTAGTTGATCCGCCAGTTGTTCCACCAGTTGTTCCACCAGAAGTTGAACCAGCTACCATGTTGTACTTAGCCTGTGAAATAGGACCAAAGTAACCTACAGCTGGGCTTACGCCGTTCGCTGCTTGCCATGCTGCTACTGCTGATTGTGTAAGGGGACCAAAGTACCCGTAAGAAACACCAGCAGGCATCACGAGGTAATTACCTGCTACAAGATATTCTTGAAGACAAGTAACTTGTGCTCCCTGTGAACCAATTGTAAGGCTCCCAGTGAACGCACATGCAGCAGAACCACTTGTTCCACCACCTGTGAGAGCTGTGATTGCCGCTTGTAGCTCCACAATCATAGCTTGTAGCTCTTCAAGAGTCTGCGCCTGTGCAGGCGTAGCCAATGTGAAAAGCATTGCTACTGATACAAAAGCTACACCGAGCTTTGCACCAAAATCTGTTGCAATTTTTTGCATATTCTACTAAATGAAGTAATTTTTCAATTACTAATAATGTTTACTAATAAGAATTAATTCTTATTGACGAATAGCTCGTGTCGAACGAACCACTCATCAAGGTTTCACTAACTCTTTCATACTTTAATGGATCGACACCCGTATAAAAGAGGTAGTAACAATTCCATGCTGAAAATCAATCGTTAAACGGTCCGGCCCTAACGCACGGATGTGCTCAGGCAAACAGAAAAAAGTCACGCGGTATGCATTTTTGAACAACTTTCTACTATGCAGTTGTCAATGTACTTTTGGTTGCAGCAATCTTTAAAAAAGAGCGCCGAAACGCATGTAAATAGTTTACACTACTTACCCGACATTATTTCGTATGTGTTTGTGGATACGCACACGTCTCACTAACGTAAAAAGGAGAAAGAAACGCGCTGAATCCCCATGCGAAATAATGCTGAGAGAATACGTTGCATTAACGAAGATGTCAATGCATCACACCTCTCTTCTATACTATGTAGACGCGTCAAATATCCACTTCTTACTCTAAAGAAAAAGGCGCCACAGAAAACCAAAATATGCAAGTTTTACTAGTGTGTCACAAAATGCCCCGTCAGCTTGCTGCAGGGATAGCGAAGACGCTTTTACGCCACACCTCTACCAATTACCATCCTCACACAGATAGGTAGCAAAAATGTCCTTAATTCCTTATGCGACATTCAAAATTGTCTAAGGAAGCTGTCCCTTTAATTAACCAGTTACTGAATAGCGACTCCATCTCTTTTCACCTACTCTAATGACGTGACCTTTTTCAATCATGTCGTTTAGCTCACGCTGAATTGTCTTCTGACTGCAGTCCTTTATCCGCTCAGAAATGTCTTTTATAGATACATTGGGCTCCGCCCGAAGTAGTTCCAGGATACGTCGTTGTCGATCTGACTGTCCTCCCACATCTATTTTTTGAGGCGTCTGATGTGTCATATTCTGGATTCCTTTATGCCTGTTATAAGTAGGTTGTTTAAGATCACGAGGAGAAGAAGTTTGTGCCTGCATACCAAGCCCACGTATAGAACGTGTGACTATATCTAATTCAGCAATAAACACGTTCAAATGGTCTTGACTGAGGCGTCCAGACGCATGAAGGACCCGCAACTTACTTTCCAAAATTACGAATTCATGCACGAGACGGTTTCTCACCTCCTCTACTCGCTCAATAGGAGAGGACAGCGACAAGCTTACCAACGACAGCGTATGAAGTGCTTGTGATTCAACATCACCAACAAGCGTGTCCTCTTTTAGATTTTTATCTAAAAGAGACAATATATAAAAGACTGCACATACTATTTTTTCTGTCTTTCTAAAAATATACCTAAAATAATAATCATTATGTATGAGTCTGTCTGTACTTTTGAGTGCTGATACTATGTCCTTTTCTTGCATATACATGTCCGTTACTTGTGGGTTTCTGAACTTTTGTCCCCATAGACTACATGCTTTATGTCCTTTAAACAAGGGTCTGGTTACGGTACATATTTATATGGTTTCTCACACCTCGGGTTTTTTAGACACTCCTCGGTATGTACCGGTATCGTGGTTATAAAACCCAAGAGCATAAACAGGATTACATTGATATAGAGAAAAGTGACCGTGCTACTATGTAGATGACGCTAACGTCTGGAGCGTATTTTGTTATGGCACGGAAACGAAAAAAACGATCGAACAAACATAATTTTTTTGACGACATCTCACCGCACACCAAACAAGCTATCGGTGCTTTGCTTTTTGCGGCACTAGGTATCTTTTTTGTGTTAGCGCCATTTGATTATGCAGGGCGCGCCGGAATATTTGTGTACGACACACTCTCTTTCCTACTTGGAGCTGGCTTTGCGCTCGTGCCAGTAGGGTGTGCGCTTGGTGTATACGTACTCATGAAGCCAAGAGAAGATGAGCACATCAGTATTGCAAAAGCCATTGGTGCCATACTCCTCCTACTCGCAATCCTTGGACTAGTAACACTCTATAATACGGAACTTGGTGGCATTGTTGGCAAAGGACTCAACTGTCCATTACTGTGGCTCTTTGGCGCGCAAACGAGCGGCATCATACTTACCGCGTTTGTATTTGTGGGGTTCTTTCTAACTTTTGACGTTGGGCTACAGTTACCCGGATTCTTGCGTAAGAAAGAAATCGAGGACGATGATGAATATGAAGAGTATTATGAAGACGAAATAGGAGAACCTAAGGATATAGACGAGGAGGAGTCGGAAGATGAGGGGGATGAGGCTACTCCAGTAAAGGAGAAGAAGAAAACTCACGAAAAGATTGGGATCAAGTCACAAGGATTTGTCGTCTCCAGCTTTTCAGGTACCTACGACCCTCCCCCCCTCTCCCTCCTTGAGAAAGATAAAGGACGTGGCAGTGTTGGTGACGTCAAGGCAAGTGCAAATATTATTAAGCGCACGTTACAAAACTTCAACATCCAGGTCGAAATGGATGAAGTGTCTATCGGCCCGACAGTAACCCGTTATGCAATGAAGCCTGCCGAAGGTGTGCGTATTTCTAAGATTGTCGGGCTGCAAAATAACCTTGAACTCGCACTCGCTGCCAGCCCGATCCGTATTGAAGCACCAATTCCCGGTAAATCGTTGGTTGGAATAGAGGTGCCGAATATAAAGAAAGCGACTATCGGTCTCGCCTCACTTCTCTCTTCTCCAGAATATATAGACTCTCCGAAACCGCTTCTTGTTGCACTTGGGCGCGACATAACTGGTAGTGCACACTTTGCCAACATTGCAAAAATGCCACATGCACTCATCGCAGGTACTACCGGCTCCGGTAAATCAGTTATGATTCACTCATTGGTAGTCTCACTCCTCTTTCGCAACTCTCCCGAGCAGCTGCGCTTCATCATGATTGACCCAAAGCGTGTAGAACTGACACTCTACAACAACATTCCACACCTCCTTACACCAGTGATCACCGATGCAAAAAAAGCCATTCTTTCACTCAAGTGGGCAATTAAAGAAATGGAACGGCGCTACGAGATACTACAGGCAGAAAAAGTGCGCGATATCGGTTCATATCATGAAAACGTATATCAACCGGCAAAGGCGGAGTTTGACAAAAAAGGTTCCAAAGATGGTGAGGATGAAATGCCTGAACCGATGCCATACATCGTCGTTGTTATTGATGAGCTCTCTGACCTAATGCAAGCATATCCACGAGAACTTGAAGCGTGTATTGTGCGTCTCGCACAAATGAGTCGAGCGGTCGGTATTCATCTACTCCTATCAACTCAGCGTCCGAGCGTAAACGTCATCACCGGACTTATTAAGGCAAACATCCCTTCACGTATCGCACTGCAAGTTGCCTCACAAATTGATTCACGCACCATCCTCGACCAAGTGGGGGCAGAGAAACTCCTTGGTGCCGGCGACATGCTCTTTCTTTCCGGTGAACTTGCAAAACCATTTCGGCTACAGAACTCCTACGTTACTGAGAATGAACTTAAAAAAGTGGTCGACTACCTCATCAAACAATCTGATGCACACGAACTCGATGCCATTGACCTCGATGGGAATGGCGGTAACAGCAACCCTGACGCGCTCTTTTCGTCAGTAGAAGAGGATGAGGACGATGACGAGCTCTATGGTGACGCAAAACAAGCAGTACAGAGTGCAGGTAAAGCCTCTACTTCGTATCTCCAGAGGAAGTTCCGCATTGGTTACTCGCGCGCAGCGCGGCTCATCGATATTCTTGAAGAACGCGGTGTCATTGGTCCCGCCGACGGCTCACGCCCGCGCGAAGTGTATACAGATGAAGGAGACGACAGCGAGGAGGACGAAGAGCGAGAGGATGAATGAAAATAATCACCATGGCTCCACTCCGACTCCGTACATTTTCCATAGCATCACTCCTTAAAGTAGTCGGTATTGGTGTTGTTATTGTGGGAGCCCTCGGCTATGCCTTTTTCCAGGCACGTTTCCTCATCGTAGGCCCTCAGATTACGCTCGAATCGCCTACCACCATCACACAAACCGCCCGAGTGATCGAGGTGCGCGGCACTGCACGCAACATCACCACACTCACCCTCAACGGTAAGACGATCCATACGAACGAAGAACACTATTTTGAAGAGATACTCGTACTGCCAACAAGCTATACTATAATGACCTTGCGGGCTGCAGATCGGTACGGCAGGATACGAACGCTCACACAAGAACTTGTCTATTCCCCAGAGACCACTATCAGTTTAAGAAAGTAACATGGCTGCAAAAAAACAACCTAAAAAGAAAGAAACCTCCGTGAAGACAGAAAAAAAAGATACGGGCATCACCTCTATTACTGAAACGATACGAAGCATCAAGACAAAGTTCGGCGATGAGTCAATCATGACACTTGGCGAAAGTAAGAAGGTAGATGTTGACGTCGTGCCAACCGGCTCTATTGGGCTCGATGACGCACTTGGTATCGGCGGCCTACCACGCGGACGTATCGTCGAAATATATGGTCCAGAATCTTCAGGGAAAACCACTCTCTCTCTCCATGTGGTTGCGGAAGCTCAAAAAATGGGAGGGAGTGTTTGTGCGTTCATCGACGCAGAGCATGCGATGGACCCTGAGTACGCAAAAAATATCGGTGTAAAACTCGACGAACTTCTGATCTCGCAACCAGACACTGGTGAGCAAGCACTCGATATCGTAGAGTCATTAGTGCGCAGTGGCAAACTCGACGTCATCGTTATCGACTCAGTCGCAGCATTGACACCAAAGGATGAAATTGAGGGCGAAATGGGAGCACACCATGTTGGCAAACAGGCGCGACTCATGAGTCAAGCACTACGTAAGTTAACGTCTATTGTTGCCAAATCAAAGACGGTGGTGATCTTCATCAACCAGATTCGCATGCAAATCGGCGTCATGTTTGGTAACCCAGAGACCACACCAGGCGGCAAGGCATTAAAATTCTATACATCCGTCCGACTCGATATTCGTCGTATCGCACAAATTAAAAAGGGTGACGAAGTCGTAGGTGGACGGCATCGGGTGAAGGTTGTGAAAAATAAAGTAGCTGCCCCATTTCGCACCACTGAGTTTGACCTCATCTATGGTGAAGGCATCAGCCGTGAAGGTGAACTTCTCGCGTTAGGAGAAAAGTATGAGCTTATACGAAAATCTGGCGCATCATACACCTACATTCCTCCCGGAGGAGATGAGAGTACCGAAGTGAAACTCGGTCGTGGCTACGACGCAGCGCGCACGACACTTCGTACTGAAAAAAAGATCATGGATGAACTCCTCAAAAATGTGCGTAAAGCAATGAAAAACGACGACAAATAAACCGCTAAGCTGTCTGAAGGGCTTCTTTAACCAACATCCGTGAGTGCACACGAAGTGACAATACGCTCATGAATAGTGCGCCAATAATTAAAAGTGTCCACACTTCTGTAGTAAGTGCTGACGTATAGAAATAGAGTACCAACTGTCCCACCTCAATATGGAGGATATTGATAATGACATTTGGAATTGATACGAAAAATGTCAGGGCGACGCTCAATGCGCCGATTAATGCCCCGTGAAGTGCTGCAGGATGCTGCGCAAGACTGAGTGCATACGTATAATACACACGCCGCATAATATTTCTTTTTAGAATGTTTTTCTCCATACATTGTCTACAACACTACAACTATTATAAAAGTGACGCGCCCGTCTGGCGCTTGCCGCTCTCTTCTTGGAACGCACCACGCGCGCGGTGTACCCGCGCCTTCACCGCGCCCACACTCTCTCCTGTTTCTTTTGCAATATCTTTGTGCGACCACCGCTCTAGATAATGCAGACGAAGCACTTTCGCAAAATGTCCCGGCAAGCGCGCAAGTATTCGCTCAATTGCATCACGATCTTCCGCAAAGGCGGTATGATGTACTTTCTCCCCCTGCAGTTCCCATATCTCTGGATCAAGGTACGCGGTACGTTCGCGCTCCTTCTTCACCTTTTGATATTTCGTGAAAGCAGTATTCATTAATATCTTATACCCCCACGAAGAGAACTTAGCCCCCTCTTGCTTCTTGAAACTTCCCGCATTCATGTAGATTTTTGTAAACGCATCCTGCACCACTTCTTCGGCATCCAATTCATTGCGCAATACTGTTTTCGCCTTTCGCAAGAACGCGTCTTGGTACCGCTCAAGGAGAATAGCAAACAGCCACGGCTCATATTGTGAGCGGCGCAGCAATTCCTCATCAGAGAGGTCTCGCGAAGGACCCTGTGGCAGAGATGTAGACATGATGGTATGATGCGTCCGCTTTATTTGTACAACCAGTCAACCACGACATTAGTTACAACGCAATTCTATGGCAATCCTCTCCTACAACGAAATCACCCCAAAGAAAATCATTCTCTGGAATGGTGAGCCGTGTGTTGTCCTCAGCTCGCACGTATTTCGAAAACAGCAACGCAAGCCGGTCAATATCACAAAACTGAAGAGTTTAATTGGCGGCCGTGTCGTGGAACAGACTTTTCATCAAAATGAAACTGCCGAGGAAGCCGATATCGAAACCAAACAAATTGAGTTTATCTATGAAAATAAAGGTGAGTACTGGTTCTCTACACCAGGAAATCCGTCAGAACGCTTCCCCCTCCCTATCGCCATAGTCGGCGCAGAAGGAAAATATCTCAAACCGAAGTCAGAGATTGACGCGGTTGTATATGATGAAGATATCATCGGAGTGAAAATGCCAATCAAAATGGAACTGTTGGTTACAGAGGCTGCGCCCGCAGTCAAAGGCAATACCTCAAGCAGTGCCACAAAAGAAGTCGTGCTCGAAACCGGCGCAACACTCCACGTGCCAATGTTTATTAATGAAGGCGACCTCATTCGCGTAAACACAGAGACGAACTCGTACGCGGAGCGTGTCGAGAAGGCTTAGCCAAAAGTAAACAGCCGCGGGCCAAAGGCCCGCGGCTGTTTACTGTACAAATATAAAATCTCAATAGTGCCACCAAACTTGTTTTCGGCTAAATCTTCAAAATTGTTTTAGATGCGAGGCGCAAGCGAGAAATGGAGCGAGTGGTATATAGACATACCATGATCGACATTTCTCGCGAAGTAACGACGCAGATGAAGTAATTTCGAGGGTTTAACCTAGTGGTTGATGTATGGTACCAATGCCATAAACCGAGCCCGCTTCACCGCTCGCGCGAGTGCCCGCTGCTCCTTGGCAGAAAGATGCGTTCGGCGTCGATTATAGATACGCGCATGTGGGTTTAGATGTGTCCCCATACGATCCGTATCTTTGAAATCGAAATGTTGTTTATTGATTGTCTGTTCTTGTTTGTCCATATTTGTAATGATTTACGATTTACGATTTAAGATTTATGATTCAGGAATTCTGAGTATTGCTTTTTTAGGTCTTAAAATTGCTGCAGATGCGCGGAGTGCAAGGAAAATAGTGTGAGCCGTATGAGTTATACGGTGAACGCTATTTTACCGAAGCTGCGACAAAGCAGCTGTAGTGATTTCAAACCTAAAAAGGGATGTCTTCTGGATTAATGTCCTCATCTGGATACTCCGGTGCACTCCCTCCCTGATTATTATCCTGTGGGTTCTCTTTCGGTGCCCCTGTATTAGCACTAGGACCAGAACCCTCTCCGCCACTTCGTGGACCAAACTGCACGCGATCGGCAACAATTTCTGTTCGATACTGCTTCTGACCATCCTTATCCCAACTTCGTGTCTGGAGTCGTCCTTCCACAAATGCGCTGCTCCCCTTCTTTAGGTATTGCGCGGTTGTTTCTGCCTGACGCGCAAAGACAACAACATTGTGGTAGTCAGTCTGCTCTTGCTTCTTGCCATCACGATCGTTATAGACGCGATTTGTTGCAAGTGAGAATGAACATACCTGCACACCACTCGGGAGTGAACGTAATTCAGGATCACGCGTGAGATTTCCGTAGACCATTGCTTTGTTGAGATACATAGGACGTTGTAGTTGTATTGATTACTCCTTTTTAGCTTCTTTCGAAGTCTCCTCTATAGTATCAGTTTTTTCTTTGGACATATCGGTGTCCCCCTCAGCGATCTTTTCAAGAGACGCGTCAAGTTTCTTTTCTGAGACTCTCTCACTTGGTTTTACTTCTTTCTCTTCCACTGTCTCTACACGCTTCGCTTTTTGTGCTTCATGGAAACGAAAGGGACGCTGTGCTTCTTCCTTTGTGAGTTTTACGAGCAGATATCGCAACACATCAGTATTAGAGTCGAGTGCCTCAACAATCGCCACGAGCGCGTCACCTGCAAGATGAAAACGAATCCATCCAAAGTATGCACTGTGGAATTTACGATTCTTCCCTTCAACGTGCTTCACGATATCGTATGCAAGATCCACACGTTCTGGTGACTCATCATCAAAACGTTCTCCTCCTGCTTTTTGTATAACCTCTTGGAGTGCCCTAAATACATTGGCAACTTCCCCCTCAGCAACCGTTGGAAGTATGTGGAAAGCGAGTTCATAGCTTGAACGTTCATCTGCATTCGCAGACGAGTCGTCCAGACCTACGTCCTCCGCTTCGGTTGCTGGCATATTATTCTCTACCATTTACTAATTCTTAGTTATTAGACACTAGTGACTAGGAACCTAGTACTCTAGTGTCGCTACGCTACCACGAAAATACCAACTAATCAAACGGACTGCCGGAGAAAGAACGGCTTGAATCTGCCACTGAATCAGGTTTTATCTTGGTACGATGATAGAAAAGTGATTGTCCGGGTGTTACAATGCTCTGTGTGAAAAGCGATCAATCGAGTAAAAATATCTTTACCGCTGCTACCGCCCTACTGTTTGTGGCTGCCTCCGCGCTTGGCGTGCTCCTCTATTTAAAGAACGATGAGTACATAGCGCTACAGAATACGCACAGTGCACTCATTGCAACCACTACGGCGCGCATCAGCAATCTGGAATCGCAACTCGGCATTACACAGAGTGAGCTTCATAGAGCAACGAGTACCAATGAAGAACTCGCGCGTACGCTTCAAGAAGAACAAGGACGCAATGACGAGTTTGCGGCACAAATTGATGAAATATCCGACACCGTCGGCATTCTTGATAAGCTCTCCAAAACCGACGAAGAACTCCTACAGAAATATTCAAAAGTCTCTTTCCTAAATGAGCATTATGTTCCTTCCGACCTTTCGAAGATAGATAAAAAGTGGCTCTACGACGAATCTCTCACTAAGGAAATTCATAGTAAAGTTGAACCATTTCTCGAGGACATGCTCGAGGATGCGCTCGATGACGGAGTAAAAATCTGGGTTGTTTCTGCCTACCGTTCGTTTGGTGAACAAGCAAACCTCAAAGGTGCATACACCGTCACCTATGGCTCAGGTGCTAACACATTTTCTGCCGATCAAGGGTATTCAGAACACCAACTCGGCACCACCATAGACTTTACCACTGAAGGAATCAATGGAGGACTCTCTGGGTTCGGCAATACCGAAGCGTACCAGTGGCTTCTCGATAACGCGCACAAATACGGCTTCACCCTTTCCTACGACGAAGAAAACGGCTACTACGTCTTCGAGCCATGGCACTGGCGCTTTGTCGGTGAGGATCTCGCCGAAGATCTCCATGACGACGGCGCGCACTTCTACGACTGGGATCAGCGGAAGATTGATGAGTACCTCATCAGTATCTTTGACTAAAATCTTAGGATGCTGTGCATAGTGTAAAATTAACAGATACTGTCTTGATCCTTTAGATAATATGGAGGGCTTCGAAAGAAATAATGGTAATAATATCAATTCCGCAGACTGTCACGAAAGACTTGGCATTGCGCCAGGTGCAACATCCGAAGAAATTCTTACTGCTTTCAGGAAGCTGGCAATGCGGTACCATCCCGACCAAGGAGGAAGCACAGATCACTTCAAATTACTTGTAGAGGCAAAGGACCATCTACTAGATGGAATCAACAAAAATGTTGACTCAGGTGCAACATTAGACTCCGTAGAACAGACAAGGAGTTTTGACGAATTATATGCCGTACTTGAGCAAATTGGAGGACTAGAAGGTTCCAGCGGACGTCACTATTCCCCAAGTGCACTACGGTCAATAATTGAAAGGGTCCGATCGGGAGAATTGTCACTCGGTCACATCACACGTACCCAAGGTCTCCGCAACCACGTTGAGCAATTACTGGAAACTTGAAATGGCAATCATATTTTGTAGAGCTTCCGTGCATTCTCCATAAGCTGCGCGCGGACTGTCTCCTCATCCATTTGTTTTATCTCAGCAATCTTTTTATAAACTTCCTTCACCATCGTCGGGTCACATCGCTTTCCTCTGTATGGAACTGGTGCAACGTATGGACAGTCCGTCTCTGCGTGCATCAAGTCGAGTGGCACTGCTTTTACCACGTCTTCATAATCCTTTGCGAAAGTAATGACACCAGTAAATGAAACGGTAAATCCAATATCAAAAAACTTCTTCGCCTGTTCGTACGTACCCGCATAAAAGTGAACGTTCCCCGGCACTTTTGCATACTGCTTTAACACCGCGTACGTGTTGTCATACACATCGCCAAGTTCGTGATTCGGCTCTTTTGGATTGCGTGTATGGATCATGAGAGGCAAACTCAACTCATTCGCCAATTCAATTTGAGCGATAAATGCAGCCTCCTGCTTTTCAATAGTATCCGCCGCAAGGTGATAGTAATCAAATCCTGTCTCGCCAACTCCCACAACCTGTCTGCTCTTAGCGAGCTCACGATACACATCCATATCAACCACTTCACCCTTTGACGCAAACGGATCACTCCCTTCCCCAACCTCATCTTCGTCATGATACCCAGGAGCAGTTTGAATCGGATGGAGACCAATAATTGCGTAGCAGTGCTCATGTGCTTCAGCAATCTCCACTGCCAATCTGCTCGTACTCACCTTAGTGCCCACATTAATAACTGCGACACCCGCATCCTGCGTACGCGCAATAACCTCCTCCCTATCCTCATCAAAGGCAGAAAGATTCAAATGCGCGTGCGTGTCGATGTGTTGATACTTTTCCATAAAATATGGCTCTATCATAGCATTACTTGACAAAGTAGGTGGATATGTTATAATATACTTTAAACCTGAACCTTGGGAGAGAATTACATGCGGAAGTTTATCGTCGGCATCATCATCGGCCTTGCAGTTGGAGTAGCGGGCGCCAGCCTGTCCAACGACGTGAAAAAGTACATCCAAGTCGCCGCGATGACGGTGAAGGAGTCCTTCTTCCCGTCCGCGTTGCAAGACGCCTGTCGGGAGGTCCCGATGCCTTGCGGCTTCGAAACCCGCATCGCCCTCGTCAGAACGATCGAGGGCGCGATTGGCAGGAGGATGTTCGTGACCCCGTGGTGCGAGACGAGCTGCTACTACGGGTCATCGATCCAGAATATCCGTCTGGCGGCGATGATTCGCCATCCGGCGAATCAGGTAATCCTCCGTGGTTACGGAGAGTTCTCCAGGTGGGTCACTGACCCACCCACGACTCAGCTTGCGTCGGAGTAATGCGACGCAAGCAACCAAGCCGCCCGGCTTTTAAACCGGGCGGCTGCTTTGTTTTAGGATTCTAATCGAGCAAAAAGGTTTTCTGGTTTTTTGTTTTCCTTTACCGCTTTGAGAATGATTTCTGAAGTCTCCGGCATAAACGGTTCAAGAGATATGGCAATATGATAAAGTTCTTGTACATAAAATTGGATCATTATCTTGGCAGCTTCAAGATCAGTCTTAACTACTTTAAAGGGCTCTTCCTCAGTTATTTTTCTATCAACCCTTTGGACACGCGAAAATATATGATTTAAAGCTTCGTGGAATTCAAACACATCAATAGCAGAGGTAATCTCTTGCGGATATGATTGGTGTACTGGAAAGGTTATTACAGTTTCAACGTAATTATCTTCCACCATTTTCATCACTCGCGCAGTGAGATTCCCGAGTCCGTTCACCAAGTTCGCTGTGTACCATTCGTCCATCTTTTCCCACGTGACGTCGGAGTCATCGACGGGGTGCACGTGCCGGAGCAACATGTAGCGTGTTGCGTCGGTACCATAGCGCTCCACCATCTCGTACGGTGAAATGACATTCCCTAACGACTTACTCATCTTCTGTCCGCCACTATTGATGAAACCGTGGTAGAAAACCGCATCTGTTGCTTTTACACCCGCACTCTTGAGCATTGCCTGCCACATAATTGACTGAAAGCGCACCTGGTCCTTCCCCGCCAGTTGCAACGTCTCGCCTTCTTCCCAAAACTTTTTAAAATTACCTTCTTTGTCTTCTGGCCAGCCAAGTGTACTGATGTAATTGGTAAGCGCATCAAACCACACGTACATTACCTGTTCATCGTCACCCGGTACCGGCACACCCCAATTGAGTCGTGCTTTATTGCGAGAAATACTAAAGTCTTCAAGTCCAGCGTGCACAAAATTCAACGCCTCCTGTCTCCGCCACTCGGGCACAACCACCCCTTCTTCCCCGAGATATTCTTCAAGGTAGCTCTGATAATTTGAGAGTTTAAAGAAATAGTTTTCCTCTTCAACTTCTTCGACGGGTGTTTTATGAATGAGGCAACGGTTGTTCTCATCGAGTTCTGATTCTTTGTAGTAGAGTTCGCAGCCCACGCAATAGAGTCCTTTGTACTTTTTTTTATAAATATCGCCCTTCTCTTCACAGAGTTTCCAGATGTGCTGTGCAGCTGCTTTATGATCTTCATCCGTGGTGCGGATGAATTTGTCGTATGAGAGATTGAGTTCTTCACCGAGCTTTTTAAATTCGTTTGCGTAGTGGTCGACGTACTCTTGCCGATCCTTCCCCGCTTCGTCTGCCTTTCCAGCAATTTTCTGACCATGCTCGTCGGTACCGGTGTTAAAAAACACCTCGTGACCCATGAGTCGCCAGTACCGTGCAAGCGCATCGCCTTGGACAATTTCAAGCGCAAAACCGATATGCGGATCGGAGTTCACATACGGCAACGTCGTTGTTATGTATCGTGGAGTCTTCTGCTCTGACATAAAAAACACTCTAGCACAGCGCTTAGAGCTTATCCAATAAAAAAGCCCAGGTCGCGCGCGTTTGCGCGACCTGGGTGTTTGTCAGCCGCCGAGATGTCCGCTCCGAGGAGTGTCATCCTCCTCGTGCTGAACTTCACGCTTGCGTGAGGGAGGCGACCCTTCCTCAACACCCTGCATGAGGGCGTCGAGAAGAGGAAGGCGTCCCATGTCATCGTTCTCTTCTGGGATGGGAGGGAGGGATGATTCCCCTTGATGCACCTTCATAAAATTTTGTACTCCTTAAAATTTTTGAAGGAATAAATTATATAACAAAACTATATTTAGTCAATATATTCTACCGTAGATGGTTACTGAGGTCAGACATAGCGACACGCTGTTGTTCCCCTGTATCGCGATCGCGGACGGTAACGGTATCTTTCAGATCTGGGTTTTCTTCGCCAAGCGTGTCGAAGTCAATGGTCACACAGTGCGGTGTGCCGATTTCGTCTTGCCGGCGATACCGCTTACCAACGTTGCCGTTGTCGTCCCACGCGACATTGCCAAATTCTTTCTTCAATATTGTAAATACTTCTCGAGCCTTTTCTACGAGTTGTGGTTTGTTTTTCAGGAGCGGTGACACCGCTACACGGTACGGCGCGAGATGTGCTGGCAACTTAAGGAACACACGCCCCTCTCCACCCATCTCGTCTTCTGTGTACGCCTCACATAGCACAGCAGTGAATGCACGACCGACACCAAAACTCGGCTCAAGTACGTGCGGAATGAATCGTTTGCCATCGGGCTCGATATACTCCATAGAAACGCCACTCGCTTCTTGATGATTTTTCAAGTCGTGATCGGTGCGGTACGCAAAGCCTGCAAGCTCATCAAACCCTTTGCCTGGATAGTTGTATTCAAAATCGATCGTGCGTTTGCTGTAGTGAGCAAGGTCGTCGGCCGGTACATCGAACTCGCGGATGTTTTCTGTGGTAAGCCCGAGTCGCTCGTGCCATGCGCGAATGTCTCCCAGCATCTTTTCGTACTCTGCTTCCCAATTCTCTTCTTTTACAAAATACTCAATCTCCATCTGCTCAAATTCACGCACACGGAAGAGAAAATCTCGCGGCGCAATTTCATTGCGAAATGCTTTACCAATTTGCGCAATACCAAACGGGATTTTTGGCGCCATTGAATCCACAACATTTTTGAAGTTTACAAAAATACCTTGCGCAGTTTCGGGACGAAGATAGCTCTTTATATTTCCTTCAGCACCGACTTTCGTCTCAAACATAAGGTTGAAATCTTTTGATTCTCCCAATGCGCCTCCACAATCAGGACAGATCTCTGTGTTCTCTAAATGGTCGGTACGAAAACGATGATTGCATTTAGTACACAGTGTCACTGGATCGGAGAAACCCGCGCCCGTGTGTCCCGACGCCTCCCATACTTTTTCATTCATCAGGATCGCTGCATCGAGTCCGTACATATCTTCCCGACTCTCTACAAAATGCTTCCACCACTCACGCTTGATGTTGTTGTTGAGAAGAACTCCAAGCGGACCGAGGTCCCACGTACCACGAAGACCACCATAGATTTCACTTCCCTGAAACACAAAGCCACGTCGCTTAGAGAGCGACACGATTTTCTCCATCCCGTTAGAGTCAGATTGCGATTGTTTTTCAGTTGTATTTTTCTCAGTCATATGTACCTTCGTTAGGATATACCTTATTTCTTGCCACCGTCTCCGTAATCGCAGACTCTAACGGGATCCATGGTGTTTTCCTCTTTCATATCAGAAATACCCTACCACTATTATTACCCCAGCGTTACTCCTTTGCCTGCACACGCCCTATTTCTTTATCGCCGTCAAGAGCGGTAGTGACTGCCGGCGCATCAGCGCGAACGGTGGTGCCCGTGAATCGATCGGTTGCACGAAGACGCTGTGTATCCAGAACAGTAGGCACAATACCAACCTGCGACGTACTCGGCGTCAGCTTCACTTGGATAGACACCTGTTTCTTTTTATTGGCATCAACCGTACCTGCGTCCCACGAAAGCGTGCGGCTCCCTGCACTATACGAAACCTCTCCCTGTGGCGACACGGTGTCGAGCCACACAACATACGGTGGAAGTGTCGCCGTCACTACCGTGTCGGTCATATCGTTACTGCCTGCTGATGCCTCAAGAATGAGTGTGTATGTCGTCTCTTGCTCAGCAACCGGTGGCGTGGGACCTGTATTTGCAAACACACTTCCAAAAAATGCGACACCTGACGTGAGTCCTGCAGTACTCGCAAATTTTATAGTGCGCGACTCTGTTGCCGCCAACTCCTGCGGAACTCTGTCCTCAAACACGCGCTTCCCTTTACCGGTCACCTCAAGGACAATCTCGGGCGTTGAGGCAATAGTACTCTTTGGTTTCATACTAAACGACACTGTGTTCGACTTTCCGGGAACCATTTCTTTCAGAGATTTATTATCTACTGAATCAAACGTGATGGTGTCGGTCGTGGAATTAAAAAAACCACTTCCCGCGTTTACCTCTACGTTATTTGCAGCCGCACCTTTGAGTGCTACCTCAATCACACCGTCATACACCGTGCTATCGAGCGTGTTGGTGAATGTCACTCGCACATCAATCGTGTCCCCGGGATCGGCAATAACGACCGCACTAGTATTGTCATTCACGGACACATCGACACCAAGAAATGGCGCCTCGATCTTTACCTCTGCAGTACCGATGGTAAATACGGAGGCAAGACTAAATCGGTCACGCTCATTTGGCAAACCGACTGACACGTCGAATACTTTCTCTTCATCCTGTGAACCAGACATAATTCCGGAGAGTGTGATGACATACTCCTCTTCCGGTTCGAGTGTATCAATACGCCAAATACTATTGCCCGATACGGGAGCTGGATCTGCTTCTGAGAAATCAAAACCAAACGGATACTTAACCTGTACTAACACACCAGACAGTGGCGACGGTGAGTTTGACCGCAACGTGAGTGTCATCTCTGATTCTTGACCCGAACTGATGCTCCGCACTGACTCAATGTCGAGCACCACTGGAGATGAGCTTATTTTAAACTTGAATGGCTCTGCTTCCTTATAGAAGGTTGCATTAGATCCACTCACCCGATACTCGATACCTACCTGAACTATTTTTTCTGCATTTTCTTCACCGAAGACCCGTGCGTCTGTTGAAAAATTGTGCACCTCGCCTGAGGCAATCACGCCGATTGGTCGTCGCTCAATAAATACATCGGTATTGTTGCCTGCCGCCTGTGTTCCTGGCGGATACTCGATGATCAGTGTTGCTGACTCAATAGAGACTGCATTTTCGTTTGCCACACTAATACGCAGCGGCAACACTTCGCCGCCACCTACTGCAAATGGACCGACGACCTCAACGCCGATGTTGCTACCTGAAATGCCTTTATTACCCCAGACGAGAAATATTCCTGAGAGTATGAGGGTGAATAAAAAGAATACGAGTCCCCCAAGAATGATCTTCGATCGATATGCACGTCGTGAGGTGTTGCGAACTATCGCTTCTGGCACTTTTTTTCTCAAAAGCACGTTTTTCTCTGCAGATTGCGACTCCGTAGTAGTGCTGCGTGATGTATTAGATACACGAGTAGACGCGCGCTTTTTCTGCGGCGGCCGTGTCTCCCAATCTTCAGGAACGGAGGTCTTTTTATTCTGCTGAAGCTGAGTGCGCTTTCGGGTACGCGGGGTATCATCGCGAGTGTAGAGGCGTTCCCGGAGCTCATCAATCTTCTCCGGCTTCTTTTTCTGCATTGGAGAATTATATCACGCACATAATCAACAATACTTTTCTATAAGTGACTTGTCTCAAACGCGCGAGCAATTGCACGCCTGCTTTCAACTTCGTGTGAATCAGTGACGTCGTTCAACACTGAGAGTGTATCCGGTGCTTCAATAAATGCACGATTCTTCCCTTCAGGATCAATATATCCAAGCGCCGACAGTGTGCGGAGCGTGAGGAGCAACTCCAGACGATCAGTGAGCACGTCCTGTACAGAGAGTGCACTCATGATGTCGTCATATACCTCAGGCATCGGTTCCTCACCACCAACAAAACGCCGGAGTAGCCGCACAACATTACGCACCACAGCGCGCCCTGCGCGTGTCGACGTATTCCAATAGAGGCTGGTAATCGGCTCAACGCCAATCACCTTCCATCCTGCCTTTCCCCGCACCAGTGAGACGCGCGCGACAGAAAAATCCTGCAGTGCGTAGCGATGCTTTGACCGCTCTTCACGCGCACTGCGTACCGACGCATACAGCATGCCAGCCTCACGTGTGAAGAGTGCGACTGAGCGGTCGGACGTATTTCGATTATAAGTTCCGCACACAAGTGCCTCGGTGATGTAGATATGGTACGACATCCCAGAATTATACTTTCTTCAAAGCGATCGTGTACACATGATCTCCCGCAGTAATTTCTACCCCGTCAGTCTCTCCGAGATTCAAAAAATCTGCACCGACAGTCTGCGCAATTTCTTTTTTAAATGTGTTCACGACGTCTTGCCCGTCGGGAGATGTCTGTATTGTGAGCGCAATGCGATCACTCGGCGCAAGATTTTCTTTCTTGCGCAGATCTTGAATTGCCCGCATAAGCTCTCGTGCGTTTCCTTCTTTCTGTAGTTCAGGTGTAATCTCTTCATTCAAACCGACGGAATCATCCGAATCTGGGTATTCAACAATATCTTTAACATTGAGTTCGTCTTTGATTAGCTCCACAAACTCCTTATTGCTCATTACACTTGCATAAGTTGGACCAATAAAAAGTGCTTGTAGTGGCTGTCTAACCTTCAATCCAGCTTTAGTTCTAGATTCAAGTCCTTTGGAGACGACTTCGCGGACTAATCGCATACTCACCAAAAGTTCTGCATCAAACACACTAGCTTCCGGCCAATCAGCAAGATGCACGCTCTCCGCATCTTTCTCTCCTTTCACGCGGCCATAGAGGTACTCAGCGTAGAACGGCATGATCGGTGCCATCACCAAAGATAATGTCTTCAATGTGTAGCGCAGTGTCGCAAGCGCATGTTTTTTGTCTTCAACGTCTTCTCCCTTCAATCGATCGCGCGATCGACGTAGGTACCACACTGACAGATCGTCAATGAAGCCTGTAATTGGTCGCGTCGCCTTATCGAGTTCGTAGTTCTTGTATCCTTCGGTAATCTCATGCGTTATCTCGTTCAGTCGTGCAACAATCCACCGATCGAGTACGTGCGGTGAATCATCGGCTGCATCAGTTCCGTTGGCAAACATCTCGTACATCGCAAGTACGTTATGGAGGCGCCCAATATTTTTCCGCTGCAGCTCCGCAACTTCTTTTTCGGAGAAGTTCAGATCTTCTCCACGAATGAGTGATGAAGAGAGTAAGTAATACCGCATCGTATCTGCTCCTTGTCGGTCGACAAGCTCGAGTGGATCAGGGTAATTCTTCAGCGACTTCGACATCTTCCGTCCGTCTTCTGCAAGCACGAGCCCATTGGTGATCACATGCTTGTACGGCGCACGCCCAAAAAGTGCAGTGCCAAGCACAATAAGTGAGTAAAACCAACCACGTGTCTGGTCGACACTCTCCGCGATGAAGTCAGCTGGATAGCCTTTCTTTTTTTCTGGATTAAATCGATCCAGGTGATCAAATGGGTAATGGTTCTGTCCGTACGGCATCGACCCTGACTCAAACCAACAGTCGAACACGTCAGGGATACGCTCAAGTTGCACATCACCTTCGTACAGCATGAACTCGTCAATGTATGGCCGATGAAAATCAAGCTCGTAGTTTTCATTGTGTGGCACGGGCACAAACGCCAATTCGCGGAGCTCGGCATTTTCTACATCATATGAATCGTCCTCAATATGCCCGGCAGTCTTCTCCATACTGTCTCCATATGCTGCGGCTTGAAGCATTTGCAACGTACCATTATGTGAGACGAACAAAATGTTCTTGTCTTTGTGTTTTTCCTCAAGCTCATAGAGAAGTACGCCAACACGCTGCTTTACCTCAGCCCACGTCTCCCCTCCTTTTGGTTTTTTAGTGAGACTCCCCGCACCATCTTCAAGAAATGCATGGTAGTCGTCGATATGTTTGCCTTCAAACTCTCCAAAACTAATTTCCAGAAGTCGATCATCCGCAACAAGTGCCTCACTTGAAAGATTGAGTTCTGCAGCAAGCATTTCTGCAGTCTCTTTGGTACGCACAAGTGGTGAATAGTAAATGAAGTCGATCTCTTTTGATTTCAAATCTGCTCCCAAGATGACGACCTGCTCCTTCCCCTTGTCGGTGAGGGTATTACTCTCTTCTCCTTTCGAGCTTATCGTTCCTTTCGTATTAAACACTGACTCGGCGTGTCGCGTAAGGAAATATGTGTTCTCAGATTTTGGTACGTACTCCTGCAGTTCTTTGAGAGAACCGAAAATTTTATTCTCCCCTGTCTCTGGGTTTTTCCAGATCGGTAGTGGTGCGCCCCAGTATCGTTGACGACTGATCGCCCAATCGCGAGCACCCTCGAGCCACTTACCAAAACGACTCTTGCCAATATGTTCCGGTACCCACTTTACTTTTTCATTTTCCGCAACGAGTGTGTCTTTAATATCGGTTACGCGTACAAACCACGACGTGGTTGCGTAGTTGAGGAGCGGTGTGTCACAACGCCAACAGTGCGGATAGCTGTGGGTGATGTTTTCCTTTTTAAATAATTTTCCACGCGCTTTCAACGCTTTCACAATCTCAATATCGGCATCAAGGTGCGACACTTCTGCATCCTCATCGTCTTTTGGCTTTACGAGCTGCCCAGCAAAGTCAGTCACAAAATCTTTAAACCGCCCATCTTGTCCGACATGATGTGCAACCGGCACTCCTTCACGTTGTGCAAGCTCCATGTCTTCTTCACCATACGCAGGTGCGAGATGCACCGCGCCAGTACCCTCTTCGCCAACTTCAACGTAGTCTGCATGATAGATTTTCCACGCGTTTTCTTTATTCTCAAATTCTTGATCCTTCCAATAGTCAAACGGTGGTACGTACGACGTGCCGAGCAGTTTTTTTCCTTTCATCTCTTCCAGTACCTCGTATTCATCAGTGCCAAGCTGCATGAGTCGGTCTTTTGCAAGAATAACTATCTCTTCACCCTCCTCAGTTGTTACCTTCACCTTTGCATACAACAAATCTTTATGCACCGCTGCAGCCATGTTGCCCGGCAGTGTCCACGGTGTTGTTGTCCACACAAGGAGTGAGGTATCAGTTTCTTTGCCACTATCGTCGAGCAACGGGAGTTTTACCGTCACTGCAATATCTTTAATATCTTTATATCCTTGATTCACCTCAAAGTTTGAGAGTGTCGTCCCACATCGTGGGCAGAGATGCATCGACTTAAATCCTTCGTACACCAACCCTTTTCTATTCAGTTCAGAAAATGCCCACCACACACTCTCGGTATACGTGCTGTCCATCGTCTTGTAGTCATTCTCCATATCAACAAAACGTCCCATGCGTGGCACGATTTGTTTCCAGTCGTCAGCATATTCTAAAACTGCATCACGTGCCGCCTGATTAAACTTTTTGATACCGAGCTCTTCAATGTCGCGCTTCGTCGCAAGACCAAGTCGCTTTTCAATAATGTTTTCAAGTGGCAGACCATGACAGTCCCATCCCCATCGGCGCGGCACGCGGTATCCGTTCATTGTCCAGAAACGCGGTATCGCATCTTTTATTGTTCCTGCAAGGAGATGTCCGTAGTGTGGCAACCCGGTTGCAAACGGTGGACCATCATAAAATACAAAATCCCCGTTCGGGGCATCTTTCTCTAACGTCTTATTAAAAATGTCGTGCTCGTTCCAAAACGCAAGCACATCCTCTTCGCGGCGTGAAGTCTCGGACTTCGTCGCCTCTCCACCTTCTGTACGACCACTCACATCGGTCGTCTTCACCTTATTTTTTTCCATAGTAATAGTATGTTATGTGTATCAGACATAGTGAATATGTATGGGATACATGTTCACGGCGTGCATATCAGACACGCTTTTGCATACTATCACGTTTTTTTGTTCTGGAAAGAAGGAGCGGCCGTCCGAAGACGACCGCGAAGATGTTGTTGCCTCAAGCTGTTTCAGCGTCTCGGCGCTGAGAACAGCATCGTGCCAAACCCAATGATCACCAGAGTGGCGATGATCACGAGCTGAATGAACGAAGGTGGAAAAGTCGTCAGCCCCTGATTAGTGACAGACCACATGTTTTTCACTCCTCAGGTTTGTCGTCCCTACACAAAGTATGGCAAGAACTCTGTAAAAAGCAACAAGTGGCTTGCCGAGGATGCAAAAGCAATAGTCGCTTGCGCTCGTTTGTTCACTTCACATTCGCTCTGGCGCTTTGATGCCGAGTACCCACAGACCATTTTTAAGTGTCTGCTTTACTGCTCCCGCGAGCGCGAGCTTGTATGGTGCATATTCGTCCCCTGCATCCGCAATCTTTTCTTGTGCGTAAAAGGTATTAAATGCACCGGCCAGCTCGGTAAGGAACGTTGTCACATAGTGCGGTGAACGCTCAAGAAGCGCCTGCTCCACCACCTCAGGAAATCGGTAGAGAATTTTTTCTATTTCATACGGTGTCTCTGGCACATGCTGCAGCGACGCGCTCACTCCTTCTTTTTCTGCCTTCTCTTCCACAGAACCGATACGCGCATGTGTGTACTGCAGATATGGACCAGAGTCACCCTCAAATGAAAGAGCTCTCTCTTTATCAAACACAATATTTGAACCAACACTGTGACGAAGAATTTGATACTTCAAAGCTGCTACAGCTATTTGTTCTCCAAGTTCAGGATCATCAGAACGAGTATCTCCCGCACGCTTATCAGCTTCTTCCCACAATTCATCGATGAGTGATTCCCCTGTAAGTACATTACCTTTACGAGAAGACATCTTTCCGGTCGAGAGCGTGAGGAACCCAGTCGAAACATGCTCCATACTTTTATCTCGCGCCTCTACGAAAACTTCTTTGATCGCCGCAATAATGACTTTAAAATATTCTGCCTGTTCATTTCCTGTCACAACCACTGACTGTGTCCAGTTTGGATATTCTTTCTGTTTGAGTACAAAGTTCCCAAGATCCTTCGCTTCATATGTTGGTAATCCTTCCGAATTAAGAAACACGCGTGTATGCAACCCTACCTTTTCGCCGCGATACACAACTGCACCTTCACTTTCTTCAAAGATATTGGTATGTTCCTTCACTATCTCAGTTCCAAGTGGACCCGCTTCACTTTCAAAGATTTCGTAGTCAAAAGTAGTACCCAGCACATCTAATAACGCGTGCAGATGTTTTTTAGATGTTGCGAGTCCCTGTTCGCGCAGTTTTGACAACTCAGGGTCACTGTCTGTGTACAGTGCTTTATTGACTGTGATAATTGCTTCTTTCTCTTCTCCTTCTGATTCATACGCAGCATTACCCACACGATACGCTTCACCAAGTGCTGATATATCGGAAGGATCTCCTCCTGTTTTCTGAAGTCCCCAGACTCCCTTTGCGACCGTAAGGCCAATGTCCGACGGATAGTTGAGTCGATACACCTTTGCACCACTGTATTCATACAGACGTGTGAGCGCTTCTCCAACAATGTTTCCAACCAGATTACCGACATGCAATGGTTTAAAGAGGTTTGGACTTGTGTATTCAACTAATACCTCCTCACCTCTCTCACCTTCATTCTTCCCCCAATCATCAGCGAGTATGCCGATGTGTTTGATTTCTTTTTGAAAAAAGTCTCGAGAGAGATGAAAGTTTATAAAACCAGGACCCGCAACTTCAATATGCTCGACGTACTCGATCTTTCCTTCAAGCACCGCGAGAAGTTGCTCTGCAACTTCTCGCGGTGCTTTACCTGTTTCTTTTGCTACACCCTTCGCAACTACCATCGCCACATTGCTCGCATAATCTCCATGCGCAAGTTCTTTCGGATGTTCAACGGAGAAATCTACTGAAGAGAGCTTCAGCTCATGTAGTGCCGCACTGATTGCCTCCCTGATTACTGTATGCATAGCACTCACAATACAAAAAAAGTACCAATTATGCGAATTGTTTGATGGGAGCCGCCCTACTCCATCCTTGTCACCTCCTCACTCTTTACGCCACTCTCCACGGTAAATCGCTCACGACCGAGTACTTGTCCACGTGCAGTCTCCACCGTACAGCGCCACTCGCCGTCCTGGTAATTATGAATGAGTGTATACCCACGAAATCCTTGCCCCCTTCCTCCCGAGATTGGATACGAAAGTCGCGAACGCGTCACCCATTTCTTTTCCTCATCGTCATAATATTCCCAACGATGGAAAATGTCGGTCTCCAAGCGCGTTGGCGCAAACACTGACGCAAAACAAAATATATTATCGCCGGATTCATAATGAAATGTCTTGTCAGAATCACGCAAGAACTGCCACCACGCAGGTTTCTCGTAGGTCAATCGATATTCTCCCGTATCAAATCGTACAACACCGTGATAGATACCCACATCTTTAAGTGAGAGTGGAATTGGCGGGATAATATTGGTGAAGTAGAGCGTATTAAACGTTATAAAAATGGCACCGATTGTGAAGATAAGTGGACGGGCATGTACTTCAATAAACCGCGGCACAATCATTTTGAGCAAGCGTACGAAACCATACATAATGATGAGTGCGAGTAATCCACTCCCAACAAACACCCATGGGCCCATAAACCCGGTAATGACCGGTATAACCAAAACAATGTATGAAAAGAACCCAACAAAAAGAACGGCAACATTGAAGATCAATCGACTTGTCCTATTCCGGATTGTTTCGTTTCCATAAATAACCGCAAGAATAATGAGTAAAAATGGCCATGACTGCAGCCAATCACCACTCCGTCCGTAAAAGATGAGCATGCCGGAGAGCAAACCTCCAAACGCATACTGGGTGACGAGTGGTGCGTACTTGCGTCCCGGGTGAATAAACCGCTCGGGAAGTTTTTCTGCGGACGCTGCGTAGAGTACCAGCAGACTCGCCATAGCGAGAATGACATACGTGGCGAGCACAAGATTATCAAAGAGTTGATCGACGCGATTGAGTGTGATGTTATCGACCACAAATCCAAGCACAAACGCAATGGTGAGCCAGTGTTTCTTATACCGATCGGCAACAGCTGCGAGTCGTTTAGGAAGAAACTTCATTCTCTGTATTGTATCAGTCGCACTCCATTGTAAAAGCGCGCAGTCTCTCCCGCGCGCTTTCCTCTTACCAATCCCCGCTCTAGACCGAGACGGCTGTCACCGCCAATTGATTGTTGCGTTCATTGCAGCATGCCTCGGAACAACACAGCTCCTCATTCCTAGAGACATGAGAACGTGTACTCCCATCTCCTGTCGCACGCAGCGTAACGTCGCAGCGCGTGTTCGCACACTGATCGAGGACGGGTGCAATGGTCGGCTTCCGCATTTCGATTCTCCTCCCAAATAACAATATTCCTAGAGGATACAACCACGAGAATATTTCGCAAGTTTTAAATTTTAGACAAACGATTCTGGTACCGGAAACTTCATACAGAGTGTACGCACTTCTTCGCGCAATTCCTTTTTCTTCCCTGCATCATCTTTATGCTTCAGTGTCTCAATCATAATTTCTGCAACACGCGTTGCCTCTCCCTCCTTCATGCCACGTGTGGTCATCGCCGGTGTGCCAAACCGAATACCTGATGGATCCATCGCACTCCGTTCATCGTCCGCGATCATATTTTTATTGAGTGTAATACCGACTTCGTCGAGTACTATTTCTGCTTCCTTCCCCGTCACACCGAGCGAGCCAGACACATCTGCCAAGATGAGGTGGTTAGACGTACCTCCACCAAGCATACGTACATTTTGTTCCGCAAAGACCTTCTCCATCGCTTTTGCATTTTTCAAAATCTGCTCAACGTACGTTTTAAACGCCGGCTGGAGCGCCTCACCAAACGCGACTGCCTTTGCAGCAATCACGTTCATGTGTGGACCGCCTTGGAGCCCTGGAAATACCGCCTTATCAATTTTCTTTGCGATGTCAGCATTCTCGCGTGTCAGAATCATGCCGCCGCGTGGGCCACGCAGCGTTTTGTGTGTTGTGGTGGCAATCACATCAAATCCGTCGTCAAATGGGTTTCGTGCGACTCCTCCAGCGATAAGTCCCGCAATATGCGCCATGTCAGCGACAGTGTACGCACCCACTTCTTTTGCAATCTCTACAAACTTTGGGTAATCAAGTTCACGACTATATGCAGAAAATCCGGCAAGAATAATCTTTGGTCTCTCTCTTAAGGCAACTTCGCGAAGTTCGTCGTAGTCAATCTCTCCCGTCTCAACGTCCTTCATTTTGTACCGTACAAAGTTGAAGATTTTATTTATCCAGGTGGTTGGATGTCCGTGCGTCAGGTGACCGCCATGCGAGAGATCCATACCGAGCACCGTATCTCCCGGCTGCATGAGCGCAAAATACATCGCGACATTTGCCGGCGCTCCTGAGAGCGGTTGTACATTTGCATACTCACAATTAAATAATTGCTTTGCGCGATCAATCGCAATTTGCTCTACGACGTCAGTGTAGTCCTGGCCACCATAGTACCGCTTTCCTGGGTAGCCCTCAGAATATTTATTGGTGAACACTGAGCCATTCGCTTCGCGCACTGCCCGCGACACATAGTTTTCAGATGGAATGAGTTCCAAACCCTCCTCTTCCCTCTTCTCTTCTCCGACGAGTGCGTCGTATATTTCGTGATCTTGTTTTTTTATAGATTCGTACATAGCTAAAACAGTTATTGTTTTTAATTATTCTGCTCTAGCCGGACTCAGATCATAGTAAGTGTATTGTAACAATTTTAGGAGTGGATCTTCTTGTTAAATCCCCCCACCACTGCAAGCTCTGCCTTGATTGGCGGATGCGGATCGTACCCCTCAAGTTTCACATGTTCTGGCTTGAACGTATCAAGCGATGTCGCATCATCAGAAATCGACACTTTCGGAAACGGGCGTGGCTCACGAGCCAACTGCTCCTTAATCTGTTCTCGATGCTTATCGTAGAAGTGCACATCACCAAACGTGTGTACGAATTCCCCCGGCTTGTATCCGGTGATCTTTGCAAGAATTTCAACAAGAAGCGCATAGCTTGCAATATTGAATGGCACACCGAGAAATACGTCTGCTGATCGCTGATAGAGTTGCAAGCACAACCGACCATCTTTGATGTTTACCTGATACATATTGTGACAAATTGGAAATCGGCACGCTTTGCCTGGCGCAGCCATAGCGTAAAGGTATTCAGGATTCCATGATGTCACGATCGCGTTGTGACAACTTGGATCTTTCGTCACTTCTTCAACCACCCACGCGAGCTGATCGATAGCGCGGCCATCAGACGCGGGCCACCGGCGCCACATCTCTCCATAAATATGCGGAAGTTCACCGTGCTTTTTGGCGAATTCCCCGTCATTCGCGATTTTCTCTACAAACTCTTCTTTCGTGAGTTCAAGCCACCCTTCTTTGTCTCGTGCATCGTTGTAAATGCGAAGTGGATAGTCATCCCAAATATGGACACCATTATCAACTAAGTATTTGATGTTTGATTGCCCAGAGAGGAACCAGTACAACTCGTGCAACACACCTTTCCAAAATACTTTCTTTGTTGTCAGAAGCGGTAAACCTTCTGCGAGGTCATATCGCATTTGTTTTCCAAACAGACTATAGGTGACATCTCCGGTGTCATTGTCTTCTTGCCGATCGCCATGATCGAGCAATTCTTGCATCAGATCTAAATATTGATACTCGGGATGTTTCTTTGACATGACTATTTCTTCTTACGTTTTTTTAACAACTTGTTGACCTTCTTTCCGGCACGCTTGCGCTTTGCGAGTGGTCCAGACTTTGGCGGCACATAGCCCACAATATTATTGAGATGGTAGCGTCCTTTCTCTTTGTAGTCCGTCTTTGTCTCGGAAGAGAGTGGTGAGAATGTCAGCTGCGCAATCTCCATGCCCGGACGAAGCACAATCGGGACATTGTTGAGGTTGCAGAGCTCGAGTGCGATATTGAGATGATGTCCTGGATTCACCAGTCCCGCTGAGTTATGTACCAAGAGCCCAATACGCGCCAAACTCGACTTACCATTCACTTCAATCAAATACCGCTCTGAGCCGAAGAACTCTTTTGAGTACCCGAGGATACTGACGCCAGGATGCAAGATAAATTCTTTTCCATCTTCAACCTCAACTGAATGTGTATTTGGATGGATACCTTTCACCGGATCAATCAGACTCGTCGTGTGTGGATCATTGATGATGAATACGTTGCCAAGTCGAATGTCGTAGCTCGCTGGTTGCAAACGCTTTTTATCAAACGGCTCAAGGATGATATCACCTGATTTTACTGCCGCATGAATGTCATTGTCTGAGAGAAACATAGTTTATCTTAACTCACCCTTAAATTCGTTACCTAAATCATCTCTAAGTAATTGTGATAATACTCCTTCTTGGTAAAGAAGAGCGCTAATACCGACTTCTTTCGCAGCCTCCACGTTCTTTTCCTCATTATCCGTAAAAGCTACCTCCAAGGCTGGTAGTGCTATGCGTTCAAGTGTAGTCTCAAAGTACTCAGGGTTTTCCTTTCGGACTTTAAGATCAGCAGAGAAAAAGTACCCGTCGAGCATATCTCCAAGTACTTCTTCTATTTTCCGCGCTCGGTAGTGTTCGTTATTTGAAGCCATGTAGCAGGCAAGCCCTTTCTTGCGGCACTCACTCACAAAATCTTCTACTGAATTATTGATGGTAATGTCCTCAAACCAATAATTTAAAAATTCATCAATGCCCTTGTTCCAATCCCATCGCTCGAGATATGGAGTGAGTTCTTCTTTTAGATCCGCCTCACCTGTCTGACATCGTACAAGGGGTCCTTTAAAAAACTCAACTACATCATCGATAGCCAGGTCATACTCTCGAGCAAAACGCTCGCTGAAGTACTCCTCTTTCTTTAGAACTACGCCATCTGCATCGAGAAGTAATGCTTTCATAATTTATTCGACGACGAACGTCTTATCGGTTCCATAATACTCTGGCCAGTTTTCATTGTAGTACGCAAACATGCGCTCGAGTCGATCCTGCGCAAGCTCTTCCATTCCTAATTCCTGCATCAGCACATCAATCTCTTCTCGCGCCTTTCCAACCATTGATTCATCATCAATGATTTTCTCAAACTCTGCGAGGTAGCCATAACCCGCATTCTTATCGAGACATACATTCGCATCCTTATACGTATACTCCTCACGAGCACGCGACCACTTTGCTTGGTATTGAAAACCTGCAGACTGAATTAATTCATCGAGCTCGTCGAGCGAAATATCTACCTTCTCCTCAAATTCCAATCGCGATACCGTATTTTCACTCGTACCCTCATCAACTGATGCTTTTACCACAAGGAGTACTTCGTCATCCTTCTGCCGTGAGCGGACTGAAAAGGAACTACCCTTCTCAACAACCTTCTGAAACTGCTCCTGCTCGCTGTCATTAAAAAGGTGTTTGGTAACTTCAAACAATTGCTGCATGTCGCCATCTTTGAAATAGTGATTGAGCTGTGTATTCTTTGCGACACACGCGCACGATGGATCGAGTTCGCACATCTTCTCACGAAGTGCTGTCGCATTCTTTTCTTCTCCAAGAAGACTTTTTATTTCTACTTCATAGTGCGCCATAGTGAGGGTATTATACCCCTACAGGCTTTTCTCATCCAAAAGACATCTGGTCTTCCCTGTGGCATAGTAGTCTCGGCAGCCTTCCACAGGAGGACAAAATTGTTGTCCAAAGAAAAGGTAAACTATATATAAAATCAATGTCAGATAAGACAAGTCCTGAAATTATTGCAATTGCAGCATTAGGTAAAGACACTAAGGCTATTTGTCGTGACCAAGAATTACTTTGGAGAATTCCTGAAGATCTAAAGAGGGTCAAAAATATTACCTTGGGTCATCCCCTAATAATGGGAAGAAAGACCTATGACTCAATAGGGATGCCTTTGCCAAACCGCACAAACATAGTAATTTCAAGAAACGAAGAGTACTCTGCGCCTGGATGTAAGGTTGTACATTCTTTGGAAGAAGCCTTTGAAGTCGCCCATCAGTCAGATGGTGCTGATCAAATTTTTATATTTGGAGGAGGAGAAATTTATAAATTAGCCCTGCCAAAAACAACTAAACTTATTTTGACATTGGTGGATAGCCAAAAAGATGGGGATGCTCACTTCCCTAACTATGAAGACGAATTTAAGAAGACACACTCTGACGGAGGAGGTATCCATGAGGGAGAAAAATACGAATGGGTCACTTTTGAGCGCAAATAAAAACAGCCGCAGCATTCGCTGCGGCTGTTTTTATTTTAAAAATTGTCTATACAACTTTGACTCCTTACAGATTCTGTTCAGGTTGTATGATATTTCCGTCCAGCAATTTGCCCTACGGCAGAACAAATTGGGACATAAATTCAGAATAGTCGCTTGCGCTCCTTTCTTCATTCAACATATCGACAACCTTCGTAAAAGTAGCTTAAACTACTTTTACGCCCATTGAGAAACAGGTGCCTTCAATGATTTTCATTGCAGCGTCGATATCGTTTGCAGATAGGTCTTGCATTTTCTCTTCAGCAATTTCACGAATCTGGTCTTTTGTAATTTCACCAGCACGTGAGACAAGGTTCTTTCCAGACCCTTTATCCTTTCCGATTTTTTTGAGAATAAGCCGTGATGCAGGAGATGTTTTGACTATAAAGTCGAAACTTCGATCGTCATACACAGAAATCTCAACGGGCACGATTTCACCCATTCGCTCACGTGTCTGCTCGTTGAACTGGTTCACAAACTCACCGATATTAATACCGGCCTGTCCGAGCACAGGACCAAGTGGTGGAGCTGGCGTTGCCTTGCCCCCCACTGCCTGAACCTTAATCTTTTTTAATACTTGCTTTGCCATACTGTGGGACTACTATACTTATATTTTCTTTACTTGCAAGAAATCGAGCTCGACAGGTGTCTCCCGCCCAAACATAGAGACGAGAACCTTCACCTTTCCTCGATCTTCATCAATCTCACCCACCTTCCCTTCAAGCTCCTTAAATGGACCGTCCACAATAGAAACGACGTCATCAACCATGAAATCAACTTTATGCTTTGGTGCCTCACTCTGCATGCGGCTCATGAGCGCATCGAGCTCGCCTTTTTGGAGCGGTACCGGCTGTGTACCACTGCCCACGAATCCAGTCACCCGCGGCGTATTTCGCACCACGTACCATGATTCATCGGTCACCACCATTTCTACCAGTACGTATCCTGGATAAATACGTTCTTCTTCCACCACACGCTTCCCTCCCTTCACGCGAATCTTCTTTTCTGTCGGTACGACAACATCAAAGATGCGGTCTTGCATACCGAGAGAATCGATACGCTGTCGCAGGTTTCGTGCAACGGCGTTTTCGTATCCAGAGTATGTGTGGATCGCGTACCAGTGTCGCTCTCCTGTTGACTGTTGTTTTGCCATAATAAATTGCGAATGCGATTAGCGAATAAAGAGATTGAGTACTTCTGAAAAGATGAAGTCAAACGCACCCGTAAACGCCGCGGTGATGATTGAAATTACAACCACCAATAGTGTGTAGACAATTGCCTGACGTGTTGTTGGCCAGGTGACATACTTAAGCTCAGCGCGAGTATCTTTGAGATACGTAATAAATTTTTGCATAGAAAATGTGAGTTCTAAAAATCGGATTTCTCCTCTAAAAAACCCCTCTCGGGGCGGAATAGAAATATACTACACTACTTTTTTGAAAAGTCAAAACGTCGCAGGTCCCTTTAGGGACCTGCGGCGTTTTGCACCACTGTGGCAGTGTGCCCCGCGCTATTTCACCTCGTAGCTCACATTTACACGAACGGTTGTTGTATTTTCACCCGCTGGAAGTGATGGGGCTACGCCGCCGTCCATCGACATAACCGCGGATTCCATGCGCATATCGCCGCCATACCCGTATCCGTACGCACCTTGATCCTCCCAGAAGTTGGTCATACGCACGACACGCACACCAAGATCGTCGGCAAGCTTTTCAGCCTTTGCCTTTGCATCAGCGATTGCTTTCTCGCGAGCGTCTGCTTTGAGACTATCCTCATCATCGATCGTGAATTGAAGTCCCAAGATGTCCGTAGCACCAAACTCTCCCACGCCAGAAATAAGCGTGCCCGCCTGATCCGTATCACGCACCTTTACTTGCATGGTTTGATTCACCTCGTATCCAACGAGTGTTCGCTCTCCCGGAGGACAGTAGTTGCCTGCTGCACAGATTTGCTGTGGGTACTCGTAGCGTGGATTGAGATTGTAGTAGAGCGTCTTCACATCTCGCTCTTCAACGCCTTCACCCGCAAGATATGCGGTAATCGCATTTGCTACCTCTGCAGACTGTGATTGCGCAGTGGTTGCGTCGACTGCCTCTTTTCGCACTGAAAATGTAAATGTCGCAATATCTGGCACCGCAACCGCCTCACCCTCACCCACAACATTAATAATGATTGGGCCGCTATAGAAGTAGCGCGCCTGCTTGACGGTAAATTGTGTGTACGCACCGAGCGCCACGATCAATAGGACCGTTGCAATAGGTACGAGGTACTTCATAAATGGAAGTGAAAATATGTTGTTCATAGCTTTTTATATTAATGCGTGGATAATAATATCACCTTTTTTAGACTACGCGCCACACACCCGCTCATACTCCTCCACATCCTCGTTCGATAGACCGTCGATGAAGGATTGTTCCTCCATGAGGTAATACATAATCGACATATCATTCTCGACATGATCGAGGGAGAGAGAATGTCCAAGTTCATGGGCGAGCACCAACCGCAACTCCTCCCGGTCACGATACTGGTAGATATTTATTTCATCATTCCGATAGTCACCCTGGGTAAACTCACGGCCGTCATTAAACGTCTTGTTGTAAAGATTGATGATGTTGTTGTACGTTGAGACCAACGCATTCCCTTTCTCACTCAGTGCATTGATGTCTTCCACGGTGGAGTTGAGCTGCCGCGCGGTCGCATTCAACTCCTGCTGTTCCTGTTTAAGCTGTACCTGTTCATTTTTTAATTCTTCAAACACCTCTTCCGGCGCACCGCCTTCTGCGTTCCATTTCGCAACGTCTGCGTTATACGCAGTCAGGCGCGCTTCATACGCCCGCTTCTGTGACGCATACACTGCAGTGAGTGAGTCGTACTGCGTCTTCAGAGCATCATATTCTGCCCGTACCGCTTCGCTCATTTCACGCTGCGCTTCTATTTCTTCATCCAACTCAAGTGCGTGGAATGTACGCTCTTGGCGCGCATCAAAAATAAAATTTATGACCACCTCCCCCTTTTCATCATAGGTAAACAGATTTTTTCCCGTTGCATCTTCCCAGAGTGATTCTGCCTCAGTTACCGCAGTGCGCACCTCATCGTATGAAAGGCCAAATTCAGCGTCCACGCTACCAATGCGATACGTAATCGGCACATTACACACCGCCGACGCGGTGTGATAGAAGTACCCACCGGCAAATACCACGGCGATGATGAGTACGAGTGTGAATAGGGGTCGCATTAACCCAGTATACCCCCACACCCATTTTTCTGCATTATTGCAGCAAAAGTGGGTGTGGGGGTCTCTTTTTAAGACTTATTTCCAGTGAGCTTTTGTCGCGTCAGTTCCTGCGCAGCGTTCATACTGTGTTGGTAGTAGAGTGCTTTAATGCCCTTCTTCCACGCCTTCATGTAGAACTGGTTGATGTCTTTCACTGGCGTACTCGGTGCTACCATGATGTTGAGCGACTGCCCCTGATCGATGTGCTTCTGACGCGCTGCTGCCTGTTCAATAATTACCCCTTGGTCGATTTCGGCAAAGGTGCGGAATACCTCCTTCTCGTGTGTCTCAAGAAAATCGAGATGCTGTACCGAGCCGTCGTTGTCGCGCACACTACTCCATACTTCTTTTTCATCCTTACCTTTCTTTTCCAAGAGCTCTTTGAGGAATGGATTCTTCACGGTCACCTTGAGCTTTGCTGCGTCCTTCACGTAGCAGTTACTCCATACCGGCTCGATACCTTGCGACACCTGACCGAGAATAAACGCTGACGAAGTCGTCGGCGCAATTGAAAGCAGTGTCGTGTTGCGACGACCATACCCTTTCAATACTTCTGGCTCACCATACTCCTTCGCCAAATCTTCAGAGGCTTTGTACGCTTTTTCTTTAATCAACTTAAACATCTCTTCGTTCAGTGCGTTTGCCCCATCACTTTCAAACACCATACTTTTTGACTGCAAGAGTGAGTGGTACCCGAGCACACCCAAGCCCAATGCCCGGTTTTGCTTCGCAAACGTGTATGCGCGCTCCATAAATTGGAATGCGCGACGCTTCTCTGGATCTTCATGATCACGCAACTCCTCGAGCTTCTGGATAAACTCCTCCATAACCGCGTCGAGCAGCTGCACCATAGTTTCCACAAGATCGGTATCCTTCCACTGATCGTAGAACAACACATTTATAGACGAGAGGCAGCAGACAAACGCCCACTTATCATTGCTCGGTAACATAATTTCACTACACACGTTACTCGCGTAGATTGGGAGGTTTTTATCTTTATACACTTCCGGACGGCCGTCATTCGCATTGTCGATAAACATGATATACGGATACCCAATCTCGCCGCGGCGCTGCAACACCTTCGCCCAGATCGCACGCTTCGCATCGTCACCATCAACCATCGACTGCATCCATTCGTTCGTCACGGTAATTGCATAGTTGATTCCTTGAATTGGGTTTCCTTCAGTATTGAGATCTAAAAACTCTGAGATGTCTGGATGCTCTACCGGCAAGTATGCGGCAAATGTCCCGCGACGCACCGAACCCTGACTGACCACGTCGATCAACGAATCGAAGAGTTGCATGAAATGTACCGCTCCGGACGCATAGCCGTTCCCACTAATTTCCTTGCCGCGACCGCGCAGTGCACCAAAGTATGCTGAAGTGCCACCACCGTACTTGGTCATCATTCCCACCTCTGCGTGCGTGTAGAGAATACTTCCCATGTTGTCGTCCACGTACGAACCAAAACATGAAATCGGCAACCCTTTACTCACGCCGAAGTTCGCCCACACCGGTGAGGAAAACGAAACCCACCCTTTACTTACATACTCATAGAGTTTGTCAGAAAAGCCCGGCTTCTTGAGTAACTCTTCAGCACGATCGGTAATCGCGCGTACACGCTCTTCAGCAGTCTGCCCTTCACCTAAGTACCCACGTGCAAGAAACGCACGACTATTCTCATTGAGCCAATACCACGGTTTGGTGTAGTCCATAGAAATCAGAAATTAATACTTAAAATAAATCGCTACTCTGTACACTCTGAGACTTTTTGCTGTAGTTGATCGAACGCTTGTAGAAGAAGTCAACGTGTTTGGTTGCAATCACCTCATCGTCAAACCAGTCGGTTTCCTCCACGAGTTTCTCATCGAGCGTAAAGACGGGATCCATACCAATGCTCCGGAGCGAGTTGTTGAGTCGACTCTTAATGAATTCCAACACGGTTGCCTTCGGTAGAAATTCTAATTCTCCGTCTTCAAAAATCCAATCGACAATGTGACTCTCCGCCTCAAATGCTTCGCGACACATCTGCGCAACCATCTCGCGATGTGCATCATCAAACCATTCAGGATGTTCCTTCTTAATGATATTGATGAGATCAATACCAAAGAGTCCGTGGATTTGCTCTTCCTTTGAAGTTGCCTCAACCGCGTTTGAGATACCTTTAAATAGGTTTTTGTGCTTATTGAAGGACATCATCACCAAGAACTGCGAGAAGAGTGAGACGTGTTCAATAAACAACGAAAACAGCAGTACTGCCTGCGAGTAATCCCGATCTTCGTCGGTGCGCGCAAGCGCAACCACCTTCTCGAGATACTCCATGCGCTCTTGAATAACCGGCACGTTGGTGAGCTTTTTAAATTCATTATTGAGCCCGAGAATCTCAATCAAGTGTGAGTATGCGTCCATGTGGCGCACTTCACTTTCGGCAAAGGTAAAACCGACCGCACCGATTTCTGCCTTCGGCATCTTCTTGTAAATGTCTCCCCAGAACGTCTTCACTGCCACCTCGATCTGTGCGATGGCAAGCATGGTGTTCTTGATTGCGTTTCGTTCCGCGTCATTGATGTTGACCTTGTAGTCATTAATATCGCTCGTGAAGCTAAACTCAGTATGAATCCAGTAGGAATGCCGAACGGCACTCACGTACTCAGCGAGTTCGGGATATTCGTAGGGTTTGAGGTTTGCACGCTTTGAAAAGATGTCGCGCTCGCGCATCTTCTTTCGTTCGTTTCGATAGAGAATGTATGCCTTGGCCGTATCAAAATAATCCATCTCCATCAGCGTCTGCTCGACAATGTCCTGAAGCTCTTCAACCGTCGGGTTTCCATCGACGCACTTTTTTGCCATCGGGTCATCCGGAAGCGCGGCAGCAGCCTGTACACACATCGCAATTGTTTTTTTGTGTACGTTTTCTGCAACACGTTCTGCATCTTCAGCGGTACCTGCGCTCGTCTCCTTGAGTGCTTTAGTAATTCCGTGCGTAATTTTATCGAGTGTAAACGGTTGTGTTGATCCGTCTCGTTTTCGAATGTGTTCTATTTCCATACAAGTGGCAAGAGTGAATGACTAACAAATTAGAGCATGGACAGGCAATCACCGAGCAAGTGGCTGCCTTATGACTGCCACCAACAGTCATAAAAATGGCGTGATGGAAACACGACCATGTTCAAACATGGTGCTTCCTACTAACGTAGTGTGTCTCCACCTCCAGCACACAAAGAGCACGAACGTGTGTGTTCTCTGCATTTTACTCCGCTCGCGCGCGTTCGCAAAATTTCTATCTTCCGGACCACAATACTGAATGTACGTTGAAAAATAAGGATAAAAATCCACCGACGCCTTTCGGCGTCGGTGGATTTTCTGTGGATAACATAACCACGAATCACTTTTCTAGATTTGCCTAGAGCATGTATCAAAATCCTACTGACAAATGAATGAGCAACATACCCGAGCTTTCTTGGGTATGTTCGAGTGAATACAGTCAGAAAGATTTTCTTACACAAAGAGTACAAATAGTCTTATTTGTTCCGGCCCGTCAGTTTCCAAAATTCGGTCAAAAAAACCGATACCATGTCATCCCCGCGCATGCGGGGATCCACAACACTGGATTCCCGCATGCGCGGGAATGACACGTATTTTTCCTTCGAATTTTGGAAACCTTTTGAGCTCGGAGGATTTTGACACCTACTCTAGACTGATTCTTTGACCGCATCACGAATTTCCCGCAGAAGTTTCACCTCCTCAGAAGGTTCAACTGGTTTTTTGTCCTCCGGTGCTTCATCTTGCTTTCGTCGCAATGCATTCATCAACTTAATAGCAATAAAGATGGAGAGTGCAATAAGAACAAAGTCGATCACCGACTGCAAGAATGCTCCGTACAGCACGGTCGCCTCCCCCACCGAGACTGAAAGGCTCGCAAGATCGACACCGCCAGTTAGTACACCCACAAATGGCATAACAATGTTGTCGACGAGCGACGACACAATTTTGTTAAACGCGGTACCAATAACGACTGCTACCGCAAGATCGATTACGTTACCGCGCAGCGCGAACTTCTGAAACTCCTGTAAAAATGATTGTCGTGTATCTTTATTCATCCCGTTAGAAATTAATTGTGTGCGTATAATGTTGCCTTACCCTATGTCTGTCAATTTGTCTTCGTGATGTCTCGTCAGAACTGCTCATTAATTTCTAACGGGATTCATATGTTCATAGTATAGCCGTCTACAGATTAAAATAAAAACCGCGCAAGATAGTACCCTGCCCCAGCGCCGATAGCAAACATGAGTGTGATGTAGGTGATAAGGTCGGTGCGGTCCATAGTCTATATTATGCGCATTGTAGACTTTTTGACAAAAAATGGCTAGTATGGTGCCCACATGGCGACTATGGTGTAACGGTCAACACTGGGGCTTGTGGAGCCCTCAATTCGGGTTCGATTCCCGATAGTCGCCCTAGTGAGAATGACACGTATTTCACGTTGGCATTCCTATATATTTTAATTTGGCTCGAACTGACCCTACCGAGAAATCGGAACTTTTTAGTAGCACAAAATAGTGTATGGAGGGGTGGGGTACATTTGCTATACTTCTGAGTATGGAGACATATAATTGGTACCAAACATTAATCAAACCTGAATGGGCTCCCCCTTCGTGGCTTTTTGGTCCAGTGTGGAGTGTTTTGTATTTAATAATTGCAATATCTTTTGGGTATGTTGCGTATAAATATTTTAAGGGAGGGATACCGTTCTTGGTGTTGTTGCCATTCATTTTAAACTTAGTTTTTAACTTTGCTTTTACTCCTCTACAATTCGAGTTGCAGAATAACTTACTAGCGGCAATAGATATTTCGCTTGTTCTGGGTACCATAATTTGGGCAGGAGTTGTCATCTACCCGTACTTTCCTTGGGTGGTGTATGTAAATATCCCTTATTTTCTCTGGGTTTCGTTTGCGACGATACTTCAGTTGACCATTACTTATTTAAATTTCTAGCTTTATGAGCATAATACAATTTGTATACATTTACTTACTAACGATACCAGTCTTTTTTGCTATTGATATGGTGTGGCTTGGTCTTGTTGCCACAAAGTTTTATAAGTCACAGATTGGTTTTTTACTCGGTCCAGTTAATTGGACCGCTGCCATAATCTTCTATCTACTCTACATAATTGGAATTATTATTTTTGCAGTGCATCCAGCTCTGCAGGCAGGCTCCTTTGGGAAAGCAGTATTGTTTGGAGCATTGTTTGGTTTCTTTGCCTACGCCACATACGATTTCACCAATCTTGCAACTGTAAAGGACTGGCCTGTTTTGGTCACAGTCGTCGACCTAATATGGGGTACTGTTCTTACAAGCAGTGTCGCTGCAGCAAGCTATTACCTCGCTAAAACATTTGTACTATAAGTATATGTTGGTTGAACAAATATTATTGACCGCTATAGTTATTGGAAGCTTCGTTTCTCTTTTATTTTTAGTTTCGCTCATTATTAAACGCAACGATATTGCTGATGTGGCGTGGGGCACGGGTATATTTCTTGTTGCTCTAGTTAGTTATCTGACTGGTCCTCAAACAAATGAGATTATAATTCTTACGATACTTGCTGGTCTTTGGGGATTTAGATTGACCGCCCGAATCTTTCTTCGCAATAGTAAAAAACCTGAAGATTACCGCTACAAAGCTTGGCGTGATTCTTGGGGTTCTTGGTTCTACGTACGTAGTTACTTCCAAGTGTATCTTTTACAGGGGTTACTTATGATTGTGGTTGGATATGTATTTATCCATGCGAGTGTGTATGGCGATACACTCACTATGAGTCCGTTCTTTGTAGCAGGGATACTCGTATGGACTTTAGGATATGTCTTTGAGGTCGTTGGTGACTGGCAGCTCGATGCATTTATAAAAAGTAAACCTGAAACAGGGACTATTCTTTCCAGTGGCCTATGGAAGTACACTCGGCACCCCAACTACTTTGGAGAAGTGACCATGTGGTGGGGTCTTTGGCTCATGATTCTGACACTACCCTTGAGCTATATCGCACTCATTAGTCCAATCACCATTACTTTTCTTATCCTAAAAGTCTCTGGCATACCAATGCTAGAAAAAAAGTTTGAGGGAAATCTTCAGTTCGAAGAATATAGGAAACGCACTAGTGCTTTCTTTCCACTGCCACCAAAGAATTAACGCCTTATGAATAAAATTACCGTCAACGATTCAATGCAATCAGATTACTCTTATAGTCTCACGGAAAAAGAGGGTGAGAATTTTTACCCTGACTTCAAACCACATCTAACACCAAAAGAAATGTTAGAGCTGGGTGTTTTTGGAGGTCTGTATTTTGGAGACAAACCTAAAGAGTTTCCAGCTAGTTGGTTTACGAAGGCGAAGCTGTCCCCCGACGGAGAGCAGCACAAAGAAATCAACCATTACGGTGTAAATGCTAGTCAGCCACTTTCTGTGTGGCAAGCAAAAGGATGGATTCACCAGGATGACCCACGTGGTTGGTTTCAGTGGTATTGTAGATATTATCTGGGTCGTCGACATGAAGATGATGAACGACAAATCAAACGATGGAAAGCAATCACTCGCCACGCTTCACAGATTGCTCACAATTGTCGCCCAGGAGACCAGCATTGCCGTCCAAGACAAAGGCAGGCGATACTGCATTGGGCGTATGATTCAAGAAATCTTTAATTATACAAATATCGCACTTTAAATCTATTATACTTAGCGTACACTTGTTTTTATGTATTACTATATTTTTGGGGGAGTTATCTTTGTACTGTGCATCTGGGCTATCGGAAGTTACTTAGTAATTCGAAATCTTGAGGAGCCAACCTATACGGTCTTAGAGAAGCGAGGTGGCTATGAAATCAGAGAATACAAACCATATATAATCGCTGAAACTGAGGTTACCGGTAGTTATTCTGAAGCCCTAAATGAAGGCTTTCGAGTTATCGCTGATTACATTTTTGGTAATAACAGCTCAAAGACAAGCATCGCAATGACTGCACCAGTACTTGAAAGTGAGTCTGAGAAAATTGCTATGACTGTGCCAGTCATTAACACATCAGAAGGTTCTCAAACTAGAACGATTTCTTTTGTATTACCTTCAGAATACACACTGGAAACCCTTCCAACACCGAATAATTCAAAAGTAACATTGACTGAAGTGCCGGCAAGAACGGTCGTGGCACTTCGCTTTAACTGGTATGCAACTGAAGGTAGGGCGGCTAAAAAACAAGCACTGCTGGAAAAACGTATTGTCGAAGATGGACTAACAAGAACTGGGGCTGTGCAAGTTGCTCAATACAATCCTCCGTTTTCGATGCCTTTAATACGCCGCAACGAAATCATCATACCAATTGATTATGTAACACAGGAATAAAGACTGTTGCGTCTCCTAGATTCTCAAACACAGTTCGAACATCCTCCACGACGTCGCCCAAATGAAAATATCTTCATTTCGTGTAGATATACATACATATTTCAGTTCTGATATTTCATACCCCTAATGAGAATTAGGAATTTTGCTATACTGCGAACATGGAAAAGGTTGAGTTTATAACCCAGACTGATTTAAGTCCGTACATCAATTGTATTATGGTTGACGAGTGTACTGACCCTGCACACCATACGGTTATTCCTATTTATGCTGATGGGTACCCAGGCATCATGTTTCATAATTCAAAAAATGACTTTTATCGTGAACCTCGAACAAAGAAGCTATCCGAGTTATTCCTTTATGGTCAAACTCTTGAGTCAATAACCCTTGAGACAAAAGGGATATTTTCTTGTGTGACAGTGCAGTTGTATCCATTTGTCTCAAAGTATTTACTAGATATCGATCCGAAAGTTCTCAATGACGATTGTTATGATTTACTACAATTAACAAACCTCCCTGTTGAGGATTTTTATACTAAACTAAAACAATCAGACACTCTAGAGGAAATCGTTGTGATAATTTCTGACCTGATCAGAATGTTGATAGCAGAACACAAGGTCAAACAAAATGACGTCATTCAACAAGCAATAAAAAGTATTATTAACCACAGGGGTCGAATCAAAATCCAGAATATCCATGAGGAGCTAAATATGCCAGAACGAACATTTGAACGGAATTTTGTTAGTGAAACAGGTCTCACTCCTAAACAGTTTGCTAAAATAATCCAATTTCAATATTCAGTAGATACACTTAAGAATGAGGAATTCACCAGACTAACTGAGGTTGGTATTGGTAGCGGTTTCAGTGACCAATCTCACTTTATACGAGTGTTTAAGGAATATACAGGCATTACTCCTTCAATTTATTTGCAAACTGCAAAGGTTTCATAGCTTGTGAACGGGTTAGCAACAGTCATTTTGAAAGTGACGGTTTTTTTCTATTTCCATTTTGGGTTCTTTTGTAAGCTATGAGCATTACTTAAATAAGTTATATGAATTATGCAAACAAAAAAACCATTAACCCTAGTTCTTGGAGCTAGTGGAAAAACTGGACGAAGAATTATCAGACGTCTTGAAGTGCTAGATGTACCAGTACGAGCTGGATCTCGATCTGGAGCTCCCCCGTTCCAGTGGGAAGACCGATCAACTTGGACGGCTGTTCTTGAAGATGTATCCACCGTGTATATATCGTATTACCCTGATCTAGCCGTCCCAGGAGCACCTGAAGACATCGAAGCTTTTGTAAAGTTAGCGAAGGAGACTGGGGTTACAAAAGTCGTTCTTCTCTCAGGACGAGGTGAAGAAGAGGCGCAGAAGTGTGAACAGATCGTACAAGACTCAGGAATAAACTGGACAATTGTCCGTTGTGCATGGTTTAGTCAGAACTTTAGCGAGAATTTTATCCGTGACATGGTACTAGATGGTATCGTCACGCTTCCTGCAGGCGCTGTTAGATAACCATTTATTGATACTGACGATATTGCGGACGTGGCTGTAGCTGCTCTCACTAACGAAAAACACAATGGCCAACTTTATGAACTTACTGGCCCACGCATGCTTAGCTTTACTGAAGCAGTAGCTGAGATTGCGGAAGCGACTGGTCAGGACATTAAATACGTAGAAATACCAAGTGAAGCGTTTGTACATGGATTAAAAGAGCAACAATTACCCGAAGATGTAGCGGAACTAGTTGAATACTTATTCATGACAGTGCTAGATGGACGTAACGAATATCTCACAGACGGGGTACAGAGAGCACTCAACCGTCAACCAAAGGACTTCAAGGAATATGCTAAACAAGCAGCTGCAGAGGGATACTGGAATACTAACCAATAAATTGCATGTCTGAAATAACCATTTTTTTGGCTATGGCAGCCATCGTAGGCAGCGGACTACTGTCAGGTTTGTTCTTTGTATTCTCAAACTTTGCTATGCGAGCGTTTCAGGAAATTGAACCTGCCGCTGGTATACGAGCTATGCAACAGATAAACATCACCATTATTAACCCTCTCTTCATGATCGTTTTTATGGGAGCACCATTAGTAAGCACATATCTAGTAATCCTCGCTTGGTCGGGCGCTCTTGGGGTGAGTGGTTTCTGGTTTATTCTAGGAGGTCAGATTCACATTATCGGCAGCTTTATCGTGACAGTCATTTTTAATGTGCCACTCAACAATCAACTAGCGGTTGTTGATCCAGATTCACAAACAGGTCGAGAAATGTGGAAAGAATATCACGCAAAATGGGTACCTTGGAATCATGTACGTACTCTAAGTTCTGTGTTGTCCCTCATTTTCTTCGCTGTCGGCCTTACGGTCCTTCTTTAGGTGGAACGAGTTTATTAAAATACGAAGTAACATTAAAAATATGACTAACTGTAAAAAAACTCTCATGCTCAAAATCTTACCCGCTATCATCTTTGCCTTGTTGATTATTTTAATAGCGTGGCTACTGCGAGGTACTGGCTATGGACAAACAGCAACATTATCCATGGTTGGGCTTTGGTTTATGTTTGCAGGATTTGTAGGTCTTTGTAGGTCTTTGTATAACTAAATCGAAAGAATCAACGTACAAAAGTAGCAAGGGGCTACAGTCGAAGGAAGCAGAAACTAGATCACGCTGTTAACTGCTGGTATATAAATTGTTATATCACCCCTCTTCTCAAACACAGTTCGAACATCCTCCACGACGTCGCCCAGCATTTTAAAGCAAGTTTTATAAGGCTTTTCTAGATACCCTACCGAGACGTTCGAACTGGTATGCACTATGCCTATTCATGAGAATTTGGGTCGAAAAGATTCACCGTGGAGATCATTGGGAATATGTACAGAATACTTTTCCATAGTCTCAATTGGAAATTCCAGTCTCCAATTTAACTTTTGCATCGCTGATTTCTCAACTATATCTCTAATCCTTTCTTCAGTAAGGTGGTCGGTAGTACTTTTATCCATCAACTCTTCTCGAAGCCAGAATTGCATTTCGTGTGGCCCGGTCATAGACTCGTGTGGGCATGAATTCCAAGTTTCAGCGAACGACGAATCATTTTTTACCAGATGTGCGAAAATGTGTTGGAACCAGTGATAAGGATACGGAGCATTTGGCATTTCTTGTGAGAGACCCATAAAAGAAATTGGATCTTCACGATACCTGTCTTTTTCCAGGTCTGTCATTGGACGATGTTCAACACTCCAATATCGAAGTGTCTCCTGCCATAATTTATCAATTATTGTTGAACCTTCTTTGGCGTAAAGAAACCAAGCAGAAATTGGCCTATCAGTTAGAGCTCCATGTTCTCTTTCACGTCTATACGAAAAGAATTCTGATTCACCAACAGTTTCTTCGAGCCATTCGGACAGTGGCTTCGTTGGAAACACCGTAGCATCAACCCATATTCCACCAGTCTTTTTTAGTAAGGCCAGTCTTACGATGTCAGACATAGATTGTTGCGTTATGTTGTCGATTTCTAATGGATACGTCTCCAGAAGGTTATGTGCACCTGACTCTTCAATCAATTCAAACTCGTATGTTGGATTAAGTTTACTCCAACGATCTAGGCATGTTTTTACTTGGTCTGGTGCATTATCATATCCTTGCAGCCATAATGAATATATTGTCGTCATATCACTTTATGTTTAAAACTTAAATCTTCTGGTTACTCCTGAGATGGGTGATACCCAACTGGTTTTTTCTTCCTTTGTATTTACGTGCGGGAAGTTACTTTGTGGGCAGTCAACGTCTAAAAATTCTGATAAATCCTGAAGTGCGTTTGGTTCGGATACATCAAGTACCAAGAGCTTGCCTTCTTTACCTTCAAAAAAACTGAGTACGTCCTGCTCATGAGCAGAGTAAGCCTCTTGTAGGTTAGGATGTTGAAAATATAATGCTTGATGCATATCAATGTATCTTTGACCAAATCGAGGTGGCTGTTGATTTGAGACAATTTTTTTGAGATCATCAAGACTCGATGCATGCAGCGATCGTTTATAATGTGTTAGAAATGATTTCTCCCACTCCTCAACTGATCGAGAAGACAAAACAAATTTTGCATTTGGGTACTGTCTATAAATTTCCTTATACTGATGTGAAATTGATATGTCTGTCAGACTATCAAATAAGGGAATGTCTTTTTCTGTAAGCAAATCATGACTGTATGGATTAGTCCAATGAGCAGTTGAAAAATTCAATAGCGTAAGGGCGTTGGAGAGTGAAGACGTTCCGGTTTTGGACAAACCTATGCCAAAAACTTTGTTTTCTCTCCACTTAGGATTGTCTTTATCTTGTAGTCTCTCTAAGAAGTCAAGATGTGGTTGTGCTGCCTCAAGATCAGTCTCAGCAATAGCATTAGCCGTTTGTTCAAATCCCGATATATCATTCAGACAGTATTGTGCTTGCAGTGCAATCTCATGCCATGCATTTTGTGTACTTGACTCGCTTTGGGCTACAATCTCATTTTGACTTTTTTCTAGGATTGTCTGGTAATATGACTTCCTTTCATTTTGAACTTCAATTAGTTTCGGAATATGTCGAAGCGCGTATGTAAAATGATTGATTGACTTCAACGCTGGGAAAATTTTATCGAACACCTCTAGTGCTTCACTGTTTCTATTGTGACATAAAAGAGCATATACAAGAATCTGATCACCTTCATTTGCTTCTTTATCAAATAAATTCTGTTTGTACCAACCATAAAAGTAGTCAACATCGTCCATCATTACATACGCATCTACAATCATTTCTCGCATGTGGGGCTGATCCAGATCAATTAAATCAGGAGGGTTATCTAGAAATGTTCTGGCATCATCATATCGACCAAGATAATTGAGATATTCTATTTGGCGCACCATACTATTCACCACCATCTCAGGATTGTCCGAGTTCTCTCCAATTATTTGCGATTCTCTCCATTTAGCCAGTTCACTTTCAAATTGTCGGGTTTCGTTTGTGTTTCCTATATTATTTATTTTTTCATTCATGACTACAAGAAAATTAACCCATTTCAGACACTTTTTCTAAGGTTCTTTAAGAATACTAGGTAATATATTAATGAGCAAACGCCCTGAAAGTTAGCCTAAATACCGAATGTAATCATTGACACAATCTTTGCACCTTCATGATCTCCATAAACTCGATTGTTTTGATATACTGAAAAGTAATGAAAGTTGAGAGACCTAAATCTAAACAACCACTACCAAAAAATGCTCAAAAAGTTTTTGAAGGTGTCATGTTTGATGTGTATCAATGGGAACAAGAAATGTTCGACGGCACCAAAGAGACGTTCGAGAAACTAAAGCGTCCCGACACAGTTACTGTCTTTGGGGTTTTAGATGACGGAAAAATTGTTTTAACAAAACAAGAACAACCCGGAAAAGAACCATTTATAGCTGCTGCTGGGGGGAGAGTTGATCCAGGAGAAGATATTCTTGATGCTGCAAAACGTGAGCTACTTGAAGAGACAGGTTATGAAGCAGAAGAATTTGTGCTTTGGAAAGCGCTTCAACCAATTGGCAAAATTGAATGGGCTGTGTACGTTTTTGTGGCACGAAAGCTAAAAAAGACATCGGAACTATCTCTTGATGCGGGTGAAAAAATAGAAGTGATGGCTGTAGATTTTGATAAGTTTACAAAAATTGCACTACAAGAAAATTTTTATGAACAGGAAGTATACCGAGACATCGTTGAAGCAATTTTTTATGAAGAAAAAATGAACGAGTTAAAAAAATTGCTTTCAAACTCTTAATTTAAGGTGGGGATATACAACGTCGTATCATTTATATTCTCAAACACAGTTCGAACGTCCTCCACGACGTCGCCCAGCGATTTGAAGTATATTTTATAGGGTTATTTTTGGCACACTACCGAGACGCTCGAACTAAAAAACACCCAGAGGGTGTTTTTTAGTTTTACTAATCTTTAAGACCTACAATCTCTTCAATAGATCTCTCATCAACTCAATTTCAGCAGTCTGCGTTTCCATAATTGCATCTGCCATGTCCGTGATTTCTTGGTGTTCGATATAAGGTCGAACACTTTGTGCCATCATGATTGCTCCCATATGGTGAGGAATCATATCTTCAAGAAATCGTTTATCTAAGTCTGCACCCGCTAGTTGAGATAAGTCACGCATCATTGGTTGGTATGTATTACCTTCCACATACGCTTCCCCATACCAAGCCAAGTGCCATTCTTTTAACATCGCTATTTCGGTTTCTTGTGCAGCAACAATCTCTTCTGCCAGCGTACGTATTTCAGGTGTTGAACCACCTCTAGCCAATACCTCGTTCGCAGTATCAACTGCTTCTTGATGATGTGGGATCATGCCAGCAACGAACTCTCGTTCGCTTGAGACCATCATAGCTGAATGATCCATTCCCATCATATTTCCCATCGGCATCTGATCACCATCTCTGTCATCTGACTGCATCATAGAATGCTCCATTCCTCTCATTCCATAGTCATCTTTGTCGGCAATCATATACCCTCCAATTCCTCCAATAAACAGTGCTACGACTGCGATTAAAATAGTATTTTGTTTCATGTTGTTTTAATTAGTTGTGTAGTGATAAATCTTCAATGACTTCATCAGTACAACTTGGGGTGAAGAATGCCGTTTGAAAACAGTTCTTGAAGTGGTCGATATGAAAAAGTGTATGTTCTGGTTTGAAGCCACCTACAAAGTGGCGGCGATGCGTAATGTATTTTACGTAGTAGATTTGGAGCGATTGAAGCAATAAATACTGCAACGCCAGCAACCGCTAGGAGTAGCGTGAGTGTGGGTGCTATTGAAAGAAAAACTGACTTCCATGCTCCAATATGGTCACCTAAGTTCATTGGGCAGATTACTTCCTCATGTGACATAAATGGACAGTCACTCATTCCATGAGACATATCTATTCCCATCGACATGTGAAACAAACTGAAAAACATTGTTCCCAGAAAGAATGCCAGAAGTGTGAAAGATAAGATTTTACTTGCCCAATTCATTGGTTGATTATAGCAAAATCATCAAGCTACGGTAGGAGTATGATAAAACGCTGGAATAAAAACAGTCGTATCGTTTCTCTCCTCAAACACAGTTCTAACATCCTCTACGACGTCGCCCAGCATTTTGGAGTAGATTTTATAAGGTTTTTCTAGATACCCTACCGAGACGTTCAAATTGGTATAATCAAAACTAACAATGTTAGGGGTATCTCATCACAACATAAAAAACTTATTTCTCTTTGTCTTTATTTTTGGCTTTGCTTCTTTAGTGCCAACCCAAATCATAACAATGGAAAGATATGGACTTGTGATTCTATTTTATTTAACAGTCGCATCTCTTCTATTTTATGCATTTCGCTCGACTTATAAATCCATTTTTCGGAATACTCATTGGTATGAACTTATTGGACTAGTGTCGCTATCTCTCATTGTCCACGGATTAGTCTCATACTTCATTATCACCTATGTTGAAAGACCTGACTGGATATTCAGTGACCGAGGAACTTCATTCTTGCTAATGAACAACTATTACGTTTGGGCTAAGCCTTTTGACGTACTAGTGCAACAACTTTTGATAATCTGGCTGATCACCAAGCTGTACACAAACGGACTAACATTGAAACAGATAATCTCTTTTTTCCTTATCGCCTTTGGTTCAATACATATATTTCAAGTACTAAAGACTGACTGGGTGATTGGGTTACTTTTTACAGGAGGAGCATTAGTATCGTCAGTGTTGTATCCGTACTTACTATTACGAGTACGGAATGGCTACATCTATAACTATATGTTCCATCTGGGTTTATATAATATCGCTGCGTTAGCTGCTTGGTTGCTTTACTAGCTCTGGAATAATAATAGTTACATCACCCAATCTCTCAAAGGTAGTTCGAACATCCTCTACGACGTCGCCCACGTAGTAAAGATCCCCTTCCGGGGATTTTTACGTAGTGGGCGGCTACAGAAACGCGCCTGCGCGCGTTTCGTCGGGAATCGAAAGTCGGAATGACGCGACCCTGTCGCGAGTGAGCCAGGGTCGTGAGCGGTATTAGACTAATGAGTTTACGAATATATTTTAAATCGACCCCTGACCGAACTTCCCGATAGTCGCCCATTTTAAGACGCGGTATAACAAACAAAAGCACAAAACCTGCCACAGGGCAGGTTTTGTGTCTGTTGTGTCCAGGACTGGAGTTGAACCAGCACGAGAATAATTCTCACTACCCCCTCAAGGTAGCGCGTCTACCAATTCCGCCACCTGGACATGTCGCGCCATTATGCACGAACAGTGATACTAATTCAAGAAAAAAGAGTAGTCGTTGACTACTCTTTTTTCTCTTCTTCTTTTTCTACCTCGACTTCTTCTGATTTTGTTTCTTCAGCGACCACTTCTTTTGCAGCATCTTCTTGTTTCTGAGCTTCTGCTTCAGCCTCTTTTTTCTTAGCTTCCTCTTCGGCCTGCTTTGCAGCTTCTTCCTCGGCGCGCTTTGCGTCGTCTTCAGCACGCTGTGCTACCTCCATATCAGATTCTGTTGCAATGTCCACAAGGCGCATACGACGCATCTGCCGCTTAATCTCTCGAGCAACCTTCTCACGAATGTAGTAGAGCTTCGCGCGACGAACCTTTGAACGCTTCACAACCTCCATCTTGTCGATAAGCGGAGAATAGAGCGGAAACACCTTTTCTACCCCAATACCATCAATTACCTTTCGTACGGTAAAAGTAGCACCTGGCTCATTGCCGTGTTTACGGGCAAGCACAAGACCTTCAAAAATTTGGATGCGTGTTTTCCCCTTATCTTGAATCTTTTGGTGGACACGCACAGTATCTCCCGACTGAATGCCGATCTTCTTTCGATCCTCCATGTTGACTGGAGAAATACGTATATGTTCTAAGACAGTGTTCATATAATAAAATAGCGCCCTTAAAGCCCCAGCACTCTACCACACAAAAAATTGGGGGGCAACCCAGCACAAAACATGCGCTTTGTTGAGGTTTGTGCCACGTAGTATCTATCTCGAAAATGGGATAGGGCCTAAGAATTAATTAAATCTGGCACGTCTCAACAAATTACGGAAACACATGTTGGTGCATGGGCATGCCCAACTAGAATCTGACCTCAAAATCGGTACATACGTCACGTGTCGTGCGCCAATCAATCCCAACCGACTCCACTTTTGCCAACACCGAGCCCTCGTTCAGTTCTTCAATAAATTGTTTGAGTTCATCTGGCACGCCTTGCGCACAAACCTCTACCGTTCCATCTTCTTTATTGCGCACAAAACCGTTCAGGCCGTACACTTTTGCAGCTCGTGTGACAAAATCACGGAAGCCAACTCCTTGCACTTTTCCTGACACAATACATACTACTTCGGTAACCATAGTGTCAGTAGTATACCGTCTATTGAATTTTTGCTGAAAAACAGTACTATGTGCCTACTTCAAATATTGGACGTACGGGCAATTAGCAAAGGTGGTGGGGGTGAAAATGTACGGGGTACATTTTCACCGTTTACACATGTAAACGAACCATTTCTCTTTCCTCGATTAAGTCTGTGTGACAATTACATAATATCCGGGCGATTAGCTCAGTTGGTAGAGCAGTTCGTTTACACCGAAAAGGTCGGGGGTTCAAATCCCTCATCGCCCACTAGTACAGGAAACGCCGGCTTTTGCCGGCTTTTCTTGTACTTGTGATTTTGATTGTGGGATTTGAAAGCCGGAGACGCGCCATTGGTCCGAGCGTCGAGGCGGGGTCGCGAGTACTTAGTAAAAATGAGCTTGCGAAAATTTTTACTTAGTAACTCGTGACCAAATCCCTCATCGCGCGCAGCTTGCGAGCACGATTTGAGCGTCGGGGTCGCGTAGCACAATATTTTGAATGTATGAAAAATATTGATGCGAAGGTGACCAAATCCCTCATCGCCTTAGTTACATGACATCAAATCTCTAAGTGTCCTTGTGGTCACGAGTTACTAAGTAAAATACTTCACCTCACAGGGCGTCAGGTTACTAATTCACTACGTTCATAAGTACTTTCTTACAGAAACTGTTCAGGTTGTTGGTATTTTCTTTCGATTCCTCAGAAAATATCTAACAACCTCTTGCAAAAGCATCCCATGCTTTCTCACCTGCCCGAGCTCACTCGTGCTCGCATTGGGAAAGCTCGCACATCGTTCCGGTCCACAAAACGCAGAAAACGAGACGTAGGTCTCGTTTTCTGCGTTTTGTGCCCCCGGGAGGAATCGAACCCCCATCAACGGCTTAGAAGTCCGCAGTTTTATCCATTAAACTACAGGGGCGGGTACTTTTTGCATGCAACACTTACACAACATGTATCTAAGAGAGATACACAAAAATACAATACAATTAAACCGCACAAAAAGCCACGCACGCTACTCGGCTCGGAGCAAATCAGTACCTGCGACGTCGTCAGCACCCTCTTCTCCGACCACCTGTGGCATATCTACTACAGGAATATAGGTGCCTCGAAGTTCATTGAAAGATTCTCTACGCGCAGCATACAGTGTGAGCGCTTCCTCTACCGTCGATGCCCGGTACCGGACCGCTGTAGTATCTCCCGACACACTCCGCTCAACGAGCGATTCCTGTTGCATGAAAAATACACTGCCATAGAATGCTCCTGCGAGGCCAATACAAAATGCAATTGACACTCCTAGAATCCACTCCCGCTCCGGATGTATGAGTCGCTTATCAGCCCTCCCTGTATTGCGCTTCGCGACATGCTGTACGAACTTTAAAATGTCGACTTTAGAGATCATAATTTTTCATGTTTAGCCACCACCACTTTGTACGTCCCTTCCCATTCCATATCTGACACTTCACCTTTTCTCACCACATCTGCACTCTCTACATATGAAGCATATGGCAACACCTCGAGAAGATCTAAAATTCTGCGCACACCTACATAGGAACCACTCGCTTTCACGGTGAGATGCAGTTCTTCTTCAAAATCTCCACCAGTGACAACATCGATAGACGCAGTAGTCACCTCGACCCCACCACCTTGACCAAGGGCTTCTATCGACTCGAGAAACGAGACAACGGCTCCATCATCAACAAGATATGTACTGAGTGTCTCATGATCACGAACGATATGGTCTGCTTGTCGCAGCAATATGATACGTGCTTCTTCCTCTGCGCGAATGGTCGCAACGCGCTGCTGTGCTTCTGCTACCGATGCACTCAACGAGTACAGGAAGTACACCGCCACACCGTATGAGACGAGTACCACACCAAGAAAGACGAGTGTGGTGAGTGTAACGGAAGATGTTTTTGTGAATGAAACTATACTCATATGTCCTTTTCGACTATTAGGATATTCATATCGAACGGCAAGTCAGTATCGTGTACGAGATCCGATATAGGAATCTCCGCCTTTTCAAATTCCGGTCGTGCCTCAAGACTGCTTCTAAAGGAAGTCAGTGCCTCTCGAGACTTCGCAACCCCTGCAACACGGAAGGTACCGACGCGACCTTCCTCATCTCGCGCAAGTGAATGCACACGCAACTCTATTGACTCGTTAAGTGACGCATCAAGTGCGGTCAAAATGTCGGTGAGTCGATCTTTTTCTCCCACCCGAGCTAACGCAGCCGCTAATGTATTTGCTTCTCGTATAACCACTTCTGTGGTTGCGCCCTTGTTCCCCATCGACGTAAATGCGTCCGCCTCCGATTTGAGTGCGGCATGTTGTGTCGAAAGTAAAATGTAGGTAGGAAACAATGTAAACCCACTCACGATACCTGCAATACCAAGGAGAAGCGCCCACACCGTAAGGACGCGCGCCCAATACTCATGTGCAACTCTTTCTCGTGCTGGTGGTGGAATAAGATTAATCATGATAGTCGTCCTATGTCTGCAAGTGCAAGTCCAATTGCCGTTGCGTAGCCATATGAATGTGGCTCGTCAATCGGTGGAATAAACGTCTCGGTCGAGAATGCATTCTGCCACACCGATGCACGTCGTGTCGGAATATTAAGCGTCTTTGAAAGATACTCAGGGAGACCAGCCAAGTTCGCGCTCCCTCCACACAGTATTACTTCTGAAACTTCACGATCCCCATGTGCACGCTCTTCGTCATTCCAATACTGGATACGTGAAAGAAACTCGTCTGCCAATCCATCAACCACCTTCACTAGCGCGTCTCGGACTTTGCGATTTGTGTGTGTATTGCGTAATCCATGTTTATTTTTAAGAGCAGTGAGCTCCACCTCGGTTTGCTCTGAACCCAACACGTTACGCATTACCTGACTAAGCGTACTGCCGCCAACATCAGACGCAAAAGCATGCACCAATACGCCATTATGTACAATCCCTACGCCAGTGTGTCGTTCACCAAAATCAATAATCATTGACGAATGGTGCTCTGACTGCGTTGTGACCGCGCGCGCAATCGCCTGCGCTTCCACTTCAAACGAAAGTGGCATAAATCCTGCAGCAACACATACGTCGTGGTATTGCGTTACTGTTTCTTTTCCATACACCGTGACGACTACACGCAATTTTTCTGTCTGCGCAATATGTTCAATAATCTCATAGTCAAAAAAAGCCTCGCGCGGAGAGATGGGCACATTTTCTTCGAGCTTAAATTCAAGGAGTCCACGTATCTCCGACGGCGCTGCGCCAGGCTCTATTTCTGTTTCAAAAATATATGCATGCTTCTCAGGGAGCGAGACGCGCACAAACGAAACGCCGAGCTGTTTGCGTATTTTCTTTAGTTCTGCAACAAGCACATCTTTGTCCTGCACCTTTCCCTCAACAACCACACCGGGAGCAAGCGGAATGTCACCACACGCTTCAAGTCGAATATGATTACTCTTGCCGTATGCTTGTGTAAAGCGCACATACTTAAGTGATGCATCAGACACGTCGATACCTACACTCGGCATAAGTAGAAACTGTGGTGGTGGCACTATGTTGGTAAATAACTCACGAAGATCCATTGCGTTTCATTATACGTGCAATGCGGTCAAAAAAATGTACGGAACTCACACATACACTACACATGCGTCACAAAGTAGAGGAGCGAAACAACCACCAACACAAGCGTCACAATGTGCATACGCTTCTTTACAAGGAGCAACGCGTGCTCTCCGTACCGCTTGGTGAGCAACCCAACAAGTATGTACCTACCACCACGTCCCATGACAGAGGCAAGAATGAAAAACCACAAACTTCCTTCTACAAATCCAACAAAAAGCGCGACGATAGTGTACGGCAACGGCGTCACCGCACCAATAAGTGTGAGTGCGAATGTGTTTTGTTGAAACTGATCTGCAACCGCAATAAATGTAGCGCTGTTCTCTCCAATTAAATAATGAGCGGCGACGAATTCAAAAAAAGCTGCTGCAAGTGTATACGCAACTATACCACCAAGCACTGAAGTGACAGTAGCAACAACGACTGCCCGCCATACACGACCGTGGTTTGCCAAAATATGCGCAACTAAAAAAGGGTCAGTAATTAATGGAATCACTAACGCCGACTCTGCAAAAGAAATGAGTCCGAGCACCCAGAGTCCGTAGCGAGAACGAAACAAATTACCCGCGAGTTTTGCTGCGTGAGTCACATGTGTTTCAAGTGTTGCTTTATATCCACTCACTATTCACTATTTTATACGAGTTCCAACCGGAAGCGTGTTACTTGGTACGAGGAGTGCAAAAATATCCTCGTGCGACGCAGCAAGAATCATACCTTGACTTTCATACCCGCGAATCACACGCGACTCAAGGTTGGTAAGGAACGGACATTGTATCCCCACGAGCGCTTGTGGATCTTCAAAATATGTCCGTATCCCAGAAATAATCTGCCGTGGTTCTCCTTCCCCCACATCGACACTGAGCTTCAACAATTTATCTGCATCCTCAACAACCTCCACTGAGAGAATTTCTCCAATAGTAATTTCAAGTTTTGCAAAATCGTCGTAACTAATCATAAAAATATGTGTATAAAAATTAGTAACTAAGTAACTAGCTCCCCGCGCGCGGACTTCCCTGCTTCGCCAAATAACTGTTAAGAATAATTGCAGCAGCAGATGCGTCTGTTTGACTATTCCTTCCCTGAATCCGCATCGCCTCTTGGGTTGAATATTGCTCAGCTTCAAGATGAATCGGAATCCCAACACGCAACGTCAGTTCCCCAATAAATTCGTCTATATGTTCTTGTACTTTATTGTCAGACCCATCGTTACTCTTTGAGTGTCCGACCACTACTTCTTCCACACCTTTTTCGTCAATCAACGCTTCGAGTATTGGAAGCAATTGCGCATCAGACGGCACCACGTCGTGCGGAAACGCCATAGCGCCACCTTCGTCCGAGAGCGCAATTCCCACCTTTTTCGTACCATAATCAATACCCATATATCGCATATACAAGAGCATAGCATTACACCGTATTTTCTGGTACTATCCCAACACTCGACACGAGGAATAGCATCCACGGAGAGATGGCTGAGTGGATGAAAAATGAACTGCTTCATTTTTCATCTGGTCCGCGATCTTTGATCGGGGACGCACCGATATTTATGAGGTGCGAGGTGGACGAAATCCTCGACCACTACCACACAACTGAATACTGGAGAGATGGCTGAGTGGTCGAAGGCGGCGGTCTTGAAAACCGTTAAGGGTTTACGCCCTTCGAGGGTTCGAATCCCTCTCTCTCCGCAGAAACGGACTTCGTCAGAAGTCAGAGCAGAAACAGAACGCGCTGGCTGCGCGGAAGAAGCAGAAGAAGCCAAAAAACTCCGACGACCAGCCACGCAGTGGCTGGGAGGGGTGCAGGCGAAGTGGGCGGTTTTGTCACGAACCGTCGGGTTCGTTCCAACTTTTTTGACGTAGCGGGCAATTTCAGAGAAATTGTCGGTGGAGGCTAAAAAGGTGGCTTGTTTTGTATCTAAAATCCACTCCCGCAAGGGTTCGACCCACTTATTTCTTCCGCCGTCACAATCTTTCTTTTCTGCTTGTAAAGCCAACGAAGATCGCATGAGCGTGTCTTTTTGTTTGAGATAAATCACCTTTGGTATATCGCCATCAAGATAAGTAGAAACCAATTTATTCATGCGGGCTTCGTTGGCTTTCAATTTTGCAGAAAGATTGTGACTCTCGCTTTGCGATACTCCAATTTCCTCGCGCTCCCAAACCCGCACTTGCTCCAACATCCACTCTGTATATCTATCAGGAAGCGAGATCGTTTGCAGACGTGCCTTTAGTTGCGAGACGAGGTCTTTCTCTTGCAGGTACGACTGACCACAACGACCAGACTTTTTTGAGCAACGATAATATCTATATTTAGTTCCGT
>Ga0222673_1000065_pt1 | contig 64760 bp, 58 predicted proteins | sample AntAcemetagen801_FD_179845 | JGI IMG/M metagenome (GOLD analysis project Ga0222673, IMG submission 179845) | Saline water microbial communities from Ace Lake, Antarctica - #801 | ecosystem: Environmental > Aquatic > Non-marine Saline and Alkaline > Saline | place: Antarctica: Ace Lake...
ATAGCCATTACACCACCCAGTGGAACAGCATCACCCTCTTTAGCTAAAATTTTAAGAATGACACCATCATCAAAAACCTCTACTTCCATCGTTGCTTTATCAGTATCCACTTCAGCAATAACATCACCGGAACTTACACTGTCTCCCTCTTTCACATTCCATTTTGCAATGACACCTTCTTCCATGGTATCGCTAAGCTTGGGCATCTCAATTTTCTGTGCCATATTGTTCTCTTCTCAGGGTTATGTTGGTAAATGATTTTTTGTTAAAAAGGTAACTTGGTGATAATAAAAAGGTAGAAGGCAAAGGGCAAAAGACAAAAGTTTTTTGATTCATTTTATGCAAAAGAACACACTTTTAACTTCTAACTTTTCGCTTACGCTTGGTTCGCTAACGCTCGGTGCGCTTCTTCCACCTTCCATCTCATTCCAATCAATTTCTATACATTACTGCATTCACTGCATCGATCACATTTTTTGCGTCCGGTAACCAGAGATCAAAAAGCGGTTTCGAAAAAGGTGCATTTACATCCGGCAGTGTGACTCTCTGAACGGGTGCATCTAAATAGTCAAAAGCATCCCGTTGAATCAAAAATCCAACTTCAGCAGCCATCCCACCAAACGGATGTGATTCATCCACGATTACACAACGATTGGTTTTTTTAATTGATTTCACAACGGTTTCAATATCAAACGGTTTGATCGTTCTTGGGTCAATGATTTCAACTTCAACACCCTCTTTTTCAAGTTCAGCCGCTGCCTGTTTTGCAATATGATACATTTTTCCTGAAGCAACCACCGTTACGTCACTCCCTTCTCGTTTTATTTTTGCTTTACCAATAGGGATGATGTAGTCATTTTCTTCTGAAACTTCACCTTTCATACCGTACATCTGCTCAGATTCCATAAAAAGGACCGGATCATCACTTCGGATTGCAGACTTCAACAACCCTTTAGCGTCATCAGGTTCAGATGGATAGATAACAGATAAACCGGGAAACTGAGCATACATTGAATCATAAGCAACAGAGTGAGTAGCTCCTAACTGTCCGGCAGAAGCATTAGGCCCTCTGAAAACGATTGGTACACTTGCTTGTCCACCCAGCATATATCGAACCTTAGAGGCATGATTTATAATCTGATCCGCAGCCAATACTGCAAAATTGAACGTCATAAATTCGACAATCGGTCTGAGTCCATTCATAGCTGCACCCACACCAATACCGGAAAAACCCAGCTCTGAAATCGGAGTATCAATCACTCTTCTGAAACCGTATTTATCCAGGAGACCTTCAGTAACTTTATAAGCGCCATTATATTCAGCCACTTCCTCACCCATAATAAACACCTTCTCATCACGATCCATCTCCTCATCGATCGCTTGCATAAGTGCTTCTCTAAATTGTAAAACTGCCATATTCTATCTGCTTAGTTGTTAAATTTGTTTGATGATCAATTATTTTTGTCATCGTGAAAATGCGGTGTACCCGAAAACATATCTTCATAAAGTGCTTCCGGTTCCGGAAATGGAGACTCTTCAGCGAAATCGATGGAATCCAGAACCTCTTTTTCCACTGTTTCTTCAATTTCATCTAATTTTTTCTGTTTTATTATACCCTCATCAATCAGATACGTTTTCATTCTCTCCAAAGCATCAATTTTCTGATACTCCTGCAGTTCCTCTTTAGTACGATATTTTTGGGGGTCAGACATGGAGTGTCCCCGGTATCGATACGTTCTGATTTCTACGAAATAGGGCATGCTGTCTTCACGTACTTCATCAGCTATTTTTTTCATGTTTTCATAGACAGTTAGTGCATCCATTCCATTAAAAAGGGCACTTTTCATTCCATACCCCTTTGCTCTTTCATGGATTTCTCCTACTGTATGCCTTCTTGCAGCTGTACCCATGGAGTACCCATTATTTTCTACGACAAAGATGACCGGTAATTTCCAAAGTTGTGCGATATTCATCGTTTCATGAAGTGATCCCTGATCCACTGCACCATCTCCAAAGAAACAGGCTGAAATGCGTCCGTTATCCTGGTATTTATTTGCAAAAGCCAGTCCGGCACCAATCGGTATGTGTCCGCCCACAATTCCATATCCACCCCAGAAATGATTCTCAGTCTTGGCAAAATGCATGGATCCACCTTTTCCTTTTGAACAGCCGGTTGCCTTTCCATAAAGCTCAGCCATACCTTCATTTACTGTAACCCCTCTTACGAGTCCCCAACCATGATCTCTGTAAGCAGTGATAATATCATCATCGTCATTCAGGGCAAAAACGGTACCGGTCGAAATGGCTTCCTGACCAATATACAGATGTAAAAAACCCCCAAATTTCCCTTTTTGATACATCTGCATCGCTCTCTCTTCAAATCGACGCTGAAGATACATCAATCTGTACATCTCCGTGACATCTTCTTCTGAAAGACCAAGCGATTTATGCTTCTTTTTTGTTGCCGGAGGTAACTTGACCGATTTATCAATTTTACCATTATCACTATTTTTCAAACCAATGGGTGTAAAAATAGCTTCCTTTTCTTTATTTGCCATATCCTTCAATTAAACTAATGCTTCCTTTTCATTCTATTTTAAAAATATACCCAAAATTTAAGAAGATTACAGAATGGTTCTCCTTTCCATTCTAGTGATCTTTGAGAACCCAATCCGATGCTGCTTCCATTGCTTCTTCAATTTTTTCAGGAAATCGACCTCCGGCAGTGGCCAAATTCGGCTGACCTCCTCCTCCACCTCCTACAATTTTTCCAAGGTTGGATACCAATGATCCTGCTTTCATTCCTTTTTGAACCAGATTATCTGATATCGCTGCCATCAAATAAACTTTTTGATCTTCCTCATCAACAGAAGCCAATAAAATCACACTATCTTTTTTCTGCTTTTCAAGGGCCTCATAACCCATCTGTTTTAGATCATCCATGGATGCCCCTTTAACTTTTCCGGATATCAACTGAACTCCATTGAGATCTTTTCCATTCGCCAAAATCTGATCTAATTCACTGGAAGCCTGTACTTGTTTAAGGGCCTGCACTTCTCTCTCCAGGCCTTTACTTCTTTCCAATAGTTCCTGTAGAGCCTCCTCAGGATCTTTTTGACCACCAATTACTGCTTTAATACGCTCCAACTGCTTTTTTTCACGTCTCAAGTGACGATCAGCGACGAGTCCGGCTACGGCTTCAACCCTGCGAATGCCGGCTGCAGCTGATGACTCACTGGTAAAACGAAAATAACCAATTTCCCCGGTTGCTTTTACATGAGTTCCGCCACACAGTTCAACTGAGAATTCCGGATCAAAAGTAATCACTCTGACATGATCCCCATACTTCTCGCCAAACAGCATCATGGCATCACTTTTTTTAGCCTCTTCAATCGGTACATCACGTTTTTCAATCAGGAGCACATTCTCCTGTATTTTTTCATTCACCCTCTGCTCAATTTTCTCCAGTTCATTTTCATTCAAGGCCTCAAAATGAGAGAAATCAAATCTTAAACGATCAGGTGCAACCAATGAGCCCTTTTGAACCACATGATTCCCCAGCACTTCCCGGAGGGATGCATGCATCAGGTGAGTTACACTATGATGCTTTTCAATCTCTTTTCTACGAGAACTGTTTACTTTGGCTGTTAAGGACCCATCAAATGTTGAAGGGAGTCGATCCACATAATGAATAAATCCATCGGATCCTTTCTGCACATCAAGTACATCAACTGTTTCACCATTGATCTCTAATATACCGGTATCCGATATTTGTCCGCCCGACTCAGCGTAAAACGGACTTCTATTCAACAAAAGCATTTTTTGATCTTTATTTACAGCATAAGCCATAATCTTTGCTTCGCTGATCAACTCATCATATCCGGTAAATTGAAACTCTTCTTTAAAAAGAGTTGTCCAACTGATTTCACTGCCGGCTGCCGTCCCAAATTTACCGGCAGCTCTTGCTCTTTTTTTCTGATCTGCCATGAGCTTATCAAACCCGGCAGAATCAACGTTAATCCCTTTCTCTCTCGCCATCAATTCGGTAAGATCGATCGGAAATCCATAGGTATCATGAAGTTTAAATGCATCTTCACCGGAGAGTTTACCACTTCCCTTTATCATCTCATTAAAAAGTTGAATACCTTGTCCAAGCGTATTGAGGAAGCTTTTCTCCTCAGCTAAAATTACATTTTTTACATATTCTTGCTGACCCTCAAGGACCGGGAAAATATCCTTAAACTGGCCTGCTAAAACGGACACCAGTTTATTCATAAACGGCTCCTTTAGTCCAAGACGATCCCATCCATACCTTACGGCGCGGCGCAATATTCTTCTCACAACATATCCCCTACCCTCATTCGATGGTGAAGCTCCATCTGCAATGGAAAAACTGACGGCACGAATATGATCCGCAATCACTCTCATAGCGATATCTGTAGATTCATCATCTCCATATTTTTTTCCGGACAACCTGGATATTTCATCAAGCGTAAGTTTAAACAGATCGGTGTCGTAATTGGACCGTTTGTTTTGAAGAACAGCACAAACTCGTTCAAAACCCATTCCGGTATCCACATGTTGTGCCGGTAAGGTGACCAGTGATCCATCCTGTTTTCGATTAAACTGAATGAATACAAGATTCCAAATCTCCATCACACGTGGATCATCCTTGTTCACCAGATTGGCTCCCGGTTCTTTTTTTCTATCTTCATCCGATCTCAGATCGATATGAACTTCTGAACAGGGTCCACACGGACCGGTTTCACCCATTTCCCAAAAATTGTCTTTTTTACCAAACTTTAATATATGATCAGGTGAAATCGATGTTTTTTCCTTCCAAAGTGCTATGGACTCTTCATCTACTGGCAATCCATCCGAATCATCTCCTTCAAAAACCGTTGCATACAGCCGATCCGGATCCATTCCCCATCGTTCAACAAGCAGTTCCCACGCCCACTCAATGGCTTCTGCCTTGAAATAATCTCCAAATGACCAATTCCCAAGCATTTCGAAAAGTGTATGGTGATAGGTATCATGCCCCACTTCTTCCAGATCATTATGCTTACCGCTTACACGAATACATCGTTGCGTATCTGCAGCTCTTTTCCAATGTTTTCCATCCTCAGAAAGCCCTTCCTCTTCACCTAAAAATATCGCCTTGAATTGGTTCATTCCGGCATTGGTAAATAACAGAGTGGGATCCTCTTTGGGGACTACCGGAGCACTATCGACGATCAGATGTTCCTTCTCACGAAAAAAATCCAGAAACTCGTTTCGGATCTGTTTTGATGTTTTAATTGACATGGATTGATTTAAATTCAGATATCACATTATTTACAGCTTTCTAAAATAGTGAAAAATGACAATAATCACATTCATTGTTCATCTTTATTAACCCAATTTTAGTAGATTAACCCTAAATAGACGTCAGTTTGCGTGTAGTTTCGACTGCTATTGAGCGGATAGATCCCTATTATCATTCCATCTTTTGTTCTTAAACTTCATTAAAAACCAATCAGGATCTGCTTATTATGAAAATGATACTTAATTACTTCTTCCGTGGATTACTATTTATACTGCCACTATTTGCTACTTTTTATGTTGTCATCGTACTTATAAACTGGACAGACGATACTCTGAATAGACTCCTTTTCTCCTGGTTACCCTTCCAAATTCCGGGTATAGGAATCATATCAGCCTTCTTCATAATAGTTTTACTGGGTTTTGCAGTATCCATGGCGATATCAAGACCCATTTTTAATTATTTTGAATCGTTAATGGCAAGAACGCCTTTTGTAAAGATCATTTATTCAGCCTTCAAGGATTTTACAGAAGCATTTGTGGGGGAAAAGAAAAAATTTAACAAACCTGTGATTGTCAGTTTTTTTGATGGCATGGATCGAATAGGTTTTATCACACAGAATGATCTGTCTATATTAAAAATCAGTAATAGAATTGCCGTATACTGTCCACACTCTTACAATTTCTCAGGCAATCTTTTTTTGGTTGATCCGAGTCGGGTTAAGGTATTAGATGTAAACCCAACTGATGCAATGAAGTTTGTGGTAAGTGCAGGTATTACACATATTGCATAACATTAAAAGGAACCGGGATTATAATGATTTTAAAGAATAGAATGGCTGAAAACTTCCCTCATCAATCGGATGGACATATCTATCTGAATCATGCTGCAATTTCACCTCTGTCAAAAAATGTAACCGATGCTATCCATAATTTCCTTTCAGATCGACACACGGGAGCCATTGATCTTTTTGAGGAGTGGAGTCAGAACATAAGCCAGACCCGAGTTAAAATATCCAATCTAATCCATGCACATTCGGCCGATAATATCACTTTTTTAGGGAATACATCGGAAGCAGTTTCTGCTATTACAGAAGGATTGGATTGGGAAAGTGGGGATGAAATTATATTAAATACGTTGGAGTTCCCCACAAACGTACAGCCATTCCGAATTCTTGGGAAAAAAGGGGTGAAGATTTTATATGTCGAACCGGACGATGAGGGAATTATACAGCCTGATGATATTGCAAAAGCAATCACACCTAAAACGAAGTTAGTGTCAATCAGTGCGGTTCAATATCTGACCGGTTTAAAATCCAATTTAGAAGCGATCGGAGAGGTTTGTAAAAACCATGAAATCCTATTTGTAGTCGATGGAATACAAGGATTAGGTGCCGTGGATATCGATGTCGTAAAATGTAAAATTGATGCATTTGCTTGTGGTTCACATAAATGGTTAATGGCGCCAATGGGTATCGGTTTTCTCTACATCTCAGAGAAAATGAAACGACGTTTAAGACCCTTTAAAACCGGTTGGCTCTCTGTTGAAGTTCCGTGGGATATGCGAAATTTTGAACAAAACTGGGCACCCATCAGTAGTCATTTGGAGGTCGGAACCTACAATATGATTGGCATTAAAGGACTTCATGCTTCTTTATCTACTTTTGAAGAAATTGGATATGAAACGGTCTATTCATTGATTCATGATCACACAAACTACCTCTATGAAAATCTATCTGATGGGTTCGGTATTCATCTGCTAACCCCCTCCGACCCCGATTTCAGAGCCGGTATAGTTACTTTCAAGGTGGATGGAATGAATGAAAGTGATGCACTTGTTTCAGAATTAAAGAATCAAAATATCACCCTGTCATCAAGAGAAGGATTTATTCGAATCTCTCCTCACTATTATAACAAGAGAGAAGAGTTGGATACGGTACTTAAGCATTTTTTATAACATGAAAGTCATACTTAAAGATATTTGGCATTTAATTACCGCAACACTCAGTAAATCGATGGAGGATGAAATCTTCACTTTTGGTGCTGCAATTGCTTTTTATACCATTTTCTCGATTGCTCCACTTTTGATTCTCATTCTTTCTATAAGTGGTTTTTTTATGAATCAAGGCACAATACTTGAACAGATTCAAATGGTTGCCGGGGAATTTATGGATGAATCCATGATTACTGCACTCAATGAATTCGCACAAAATCGAATTGCGGAGGGTGCCGGTATATTAACCACAATCATCGCAACGTTAGTCATTATTTTTGGTGCTACTACCGTTATCAGTCAGTTAAAAATCGCGCTTAATAAAATATGGAATGTTCAGCAGGTGAAAATAAACTCCATCTATAATTTCATGTTTAATCGTGGCCTTTCCTTTTTGATCATTCTGCTTTTTTGCACACTTTTTGTTTCTTCATTGATTGCAGAGTCAGTTTTAACCGTAGTCAGTGACTCAATTACAGATCAATGGTCGTTACTCAATCTCAATTATTTAATTGGTATAACTCAAGTTGGTACCATCGGTTTTGCTACACTCGCTTTCACATTGATCTTCAAAATACTTCCGGATGTACATGCCCGATGGACCGATGTATTTGTTGGTGGGATTGTTACAACACTACTGTTTATTTTTGGAAAATATCTAATAGGATTCTATTTCTCCGCTGCGGGTATTGACGCTGCATACAGAGCTGCAGGTTCACTCATTGTATTTGTGATCTGGGTGTATTATAACAGTTTAATTATCCTTGTAGGAGCTGTCTTCACTCAGGTTTATACGGAACGTTTCGGAGGTAAAATAATGCCCTATCGTTTTGTAACATTGGAAGGAATTCCAACACTGGAGCGGAAAGATTAAATCGCTAATAGACCTCTTCAAAGACCCTCAAACCCGGTTTTACAAATTTCCTTAGTCCATCATCTTCTATACTATCAATGTTTTCCGGCAGCTCTTTTCGGACATCCAGATATTCTGTATACCCTTGTTTGATAAGTTCTTTGTAGATACCACTCTCCATCCCTTTCATACCGCAAATGTAGACGAGTGTATTATTCTTGGCCAACATTGGTGACAGGGTATCTACCCTCTCCTCCAGCATACTCTGAACATAGAACTTAGATCCATCCTTTCGGCGATCTTCCCTTGAGATTGAGGTGATGTAGTGAAAACCGGATTGTTCACGATCCAGATTCTCAAAATAATCAGAATAGAGCAGATCCGTGCGATATGAACATCCAAAAATCAAGGCGATCTCATTCGTAAAACCCTCTTCATACAACTCCTGAATCATCCCCCTAAAAGGTGCAATACCGGTTCCGGTTGCAAAAAAGAGATAGTTAAAATCATTTGAATTTTCCGGTAGTAAAAAGCGCCGGCCACTCGGTCCTGTCATTTGCACTTTATCCCCCGGTTCTAAATCTGCTAGATAGTTAGAGGCTACACCCAAATAGATTTTGTTTTTAATCTCTTCAACCGTTCGTTTCACAGTGGTTGATATAAGATGTTTTTGCCCTTTTTCACCTTTAGTTGGAGAAGAGACTGAATAGAGTCTCATTTTATGTGGTTTACCGGTAGCCGAATCCTCTCCAGGCGGTAAAATTCCTACCGATTGCCCGACTCTGACACGATCCACCAGATCTGTTCCGGAAACATCGAAAGTAACATGTCTGACAATATTGGGGCTGGATTCCTTTGTGACCACGTAATTCTCTACAACAGTGACTTCGATCGGTGTGTTTTTTGAATAGATATTGAGCTCTACTTCGGGTAGTTTTATTTCAGACATTACTTTTAGAAGATTAAATTAAATCAGACGATTTCAGATTGATTAAGAATAAAAATGATTGATTAAACAAAATAAGGGGAGTTTTTTATATATCACAATGGAAATTCAATGATTTCATCAAAAATGTCATCTACACTTTTCATAGAATGAGAAGCCATTAAAAAAAGTGCCCCATTTTTCTTTACCTCCAGTATCATATCAAGCACCGTTGAACGTGTGGACGTATCTAAACCCCGCAACGGCTCATCCATGATAAAAAGAGACGGACGTACAATAAATGCGGCTGCAATTTGAACTTTCTTTTTCATTCCGGTTGAGTAAGTGCCAATTGGCTCATCTCTCTGATCCAGATTCAATTTGTCCAAAATTGCATTCACTGATGAAATAGAATTTGAATCCCACAAATTTCGACTTCTTAGGACCCACTCAATGAGTTCAACCGTTGTCAAATGTCTCGGTAGTGTCTCTTCATCATGTACCAAACCGACATTTGAAAGGTACTGATGAGGATGTTTATGAATGTCAATATCATTAAAGTGTACAGATCCCGCAGTCGGAAATGAATTTACCGATAATATCCGCAGAAATGTGGTTTTACCGGAACCATTGGGGCCTATGATACTTACACCTCTACCCTTTTCAAATGTAAAGGATACATCAGAGAAGATGGGCTGACCGGCTTTATACTGTTTTGTAAGATTTTGTATGGTTAACATAATTTCTATGATACTTCTTTATTGAGTGCTGACATACCGTATGCTGATATGATCATTGCAGAAACAGTGAAAAGTGATATAACCTGAACCTGAACGCCATATCCCGGTGTTCCAAAAACAAAATATTGCATATTCATGCTTACCATCAAGGGAACTACCCATCGGAGTTGCATCCAAAAACGACATCCAAGCCAAACCCACTTGGATGCAACCCATCGATGAAGCCAACCGGGTGACATTTCAACCTGAAAGGTAAGTACCGTAAACAAATGGTGTAAGAGGGCAAATAGAATCCAAACTACAGCTATAAACTCCGGGTCAGGCCGTTGATATGCAATAAACCATACAATCAGATGACCTGCAAAAACGACTCTGCCTGTTGGTATTTTTCTGTCAAGCTGAACAAGAAATTGCCATACATGGACTTTCAGCTGAGAAGGAACCCACCATAGATGCTCTACTTCATGTTTAGAGGTTATCTCTTCGCCTTTAAGATTTGACCCAAAAAACTCAAGGAAGAATGCGTTACTTGCATAAAAATTTTTTAGGGTAGAGTCTGTATTAGAAAATGTATAAACGACTGAAGCGGTAAAAAAAAGAGTTGAGAATAGAGTCACGCTCATACCACTCATTGATTGTCCAATAATCGCGGTAATAACAATGATGATGGATCCAAGAGTGGTGATTAAAACTGTATTGATCAAACTGGGTATGGAACCGGGGTCGAGAATATATTTATAATAATCTGCCATCTTCTTACGGATTTCTCTGCCTTTCTCAGACTCTTTCCAAAATTGTGAATCTAGTCCGCTTCTGACATAACGGGTGATTGAAATCAATATAAGCCCCGATAAAATCAAATATGCGGTCAAAAGATTCGCTGTTTTTAAAACTATAAACCTGTCGAAAGAGTAAAAATCCCCAAACATCAATACCGCAATGAATAGATAAACCGGCCAAATTAATTTTATGATTCTCTTCATTAGATATTGAATCAGCCCTTTTGATGATACATTCCCTAATTGCAGAAGTGTACTGTTTCTATCCGGAAATAGAAGATATGGGGTTAAAAAGGCTGTCATGGCCACTAATATCAACAAGAGGTATCGAGTAGTAATTATTCTATCCAATAAAGAACTCTCACCGACCCAAAACAGACCTAAAAAAATAGTCGTCAAAGCGATGATGACTATTATATATTTCCTTGACAACGGTATGATGGAACGATTTGACAATTCGTAATGACTCTGATTTGTACACTTGTTAAACGAATTTGAATATAAGGGAGTTGAAGTAAAGAAGTAGTAATGATATCAATTTGATGCAACTTCGGTTACAAATTTATGAATCATGTTTCGTATATTGCATTGATTGAATAGAAAAGCGTTTTCATAAAGAGAATTGATCCATGAGTATGAAATATTATGTATGTATAAAACAAGTTCCTGATGTGAATGCCCCCCTTCAAATTAAAGAGGGCGAGCTCATTCAGGATGCAGATCGAAATATCCTGAATGCCTATGATGCATCGGCTGTTGAAGAAGCTCTCGTCTTGAAGGAAGCCCATGGTGGCGAAATCGAAGTCGTTCTGATTGGACAGGAAAAAGCTAAGGAAACGATTCGAAAAACATTGGCAATGGGTGCTGATTCCGGTTCTCACATTATAACAACCGGAAGTGAAGAATATGATTCGTCTTCTTACGCTAAAATATTGGCTTCATTTTTTAAAGATAAAGAGTATGACTACATATTTTGCGGTAAACAGTCACAAGACACTGATTCCGGATTAACCGGTTCGATGCTTGCTGAATTTCTGGAGCTTCCCTATGCAACAAATGCAGTGGGACTTCAGATCGACGGTGGGAAACTCATTGTAAAACGTCAGGGTGACATTGGTCAGGAGATGATTGAACTTCCTTCACCATCACTAGTGACCTGCTCCAACGATATGAACGACCCACGAATACCCAGTTTGAAAGGGATTATGCAGTCAAAACGGAAACCGGTTGAAACCATCCCGGTGGACGATCTGCATGGGGATTTTTCAAGCGAATCGATAAAGACTTCTGTTGTTGGGTATGAAGAGAAACCAAAACGTGAACCCGGGAAAAAATATACGGGAGAACCTGAGGAGATCGCAAAAGAAGTCGCTCAACTACTCGATACTGCAGAAAATGTCATTTAATTAAAGAACAAATGAATAAGGTCGGTCCAAAATAGTTGTGAAAAAGACCTTCTAATTCTCACTTTTTACTTTTCACTACCAATGAGCAATCTACTAACCTACATTTCAGTTACAGACGGTAAAATAAAACGTGCCTCACTTGAAGTTTTATCACGATGCAATGAAATAGCAGAAAAAAATGGGCTTACTTCAGCAGCGATTGTCATATCAGATGATAGTACCACTGTTGTTGAAAAATTAAAGGCTTATGGTCCTTCCATGATTTACACCATAGAAGATCCAATTTTTAAAAATCATCTCAACACTCCCCTGCTTAAGGCACTTGCAGTAGCAATGGAGAAGATCAAACCTGATGTCTTGGCATTTGCTTCCACAGAGGGATCCAAAGACATTTTGGGTGCTCTTGCTGCCAACATGGATGCAGCGGCGTTGGCAGATGTCTCAGAATTTGATTGGTCGGGAGATATAATGAAGGCTAAAAGACCGGTAATGGCTTCCAAGATTATTTCAGCTGTTGAAGCGAAAGGATCTCCGGTCATTCTTACGGTACGATCCGGTTCCTATGATGTTGTTGAAAAATCGAGTGACGCCGGTGTGGAGTCGATACCTTTTTCAATGGATAAGAGCGAGTTGAAGCAGACTCTCAAAGAGATTATCACGGCATCAGGAGATAAAATTGATCTTTCTGAAGCCGAGACAGTTATTGCTGCCGGACGAGGAGTGAAAGATGAAGAGGGTCGAAAACTCATTGATGAATTGGCAGCAGTTTTGAATGCAGGGATTGGTGCATCACGAGCATTAACAGAATCCGGTGATTACGATCCGAGTCTTCAAATTGGTCAGACCGGCAAAGTAGTCTCACCCCAACTCTATATTGCAGTGGGTATATCAGGTGCAATCCAACACGTTGCCGGGATGGCAAACAGCAAAGTGATCGTTGCTATTAATAAAGATCCGGATGCCGCTATCTTTGAAATTGCAGACTATGGTCTGGTTGGTGACCTCTATAAGATACTGCCACCGTTTATTGAAGAATTGAAGAAGATAAAAGAATAATTTGAGGCAGACGGCAGAAGGCAAAAGTCCGGTAAAGACTGATCATTGACTTTTAACACTTCTGCCTTTTACGTTCTGCATTCTCACTACACAAATATGGACGAAAAATTTGATTGCATCATCGTCGGAGCAGGAGTAGCCGGACTGGCAGCGGCTATGACACTCGCCCGGAATAACATGAAATTTCTATTGATTGAAAAAGGTGAATTTCCGGGTTCTAAGAATGTTTCCGGAGGCGTGCTTTGGGGAAGTGATCTTGCTAAATTGGTCCCCAATTATTGGGAAGAAGATGCCGGCTGGGATCGTTTTATCAATCACCGCCGCCTCACCTTCATGGATGATCAATCTACTTTCAGTGTTGATTTTAAATCATCTCATTTTAATGAAACGCCATATACAGGGGTTGTAGTTCTTCGATCAAAATTTGACCGATGGCTTGCTGAAAAAGTAGAAGAAGCCATTGCAGAAAGTGATTTTGCAATGGACTCATTCATTGCCACCAATATCCTCGTTGAAGAGATTCTGATGGAAGATGGCAAAGCCATCGGAATTCGCACCGGAGAAGAGAAATTTTATGCGGATTCAGTCATCATTGCAGAAGGAGTAAACAACCTCCTGACCCGGCAGGTTGGACTTCAGGACGCTTATGTACCCGCAGATCATATGTTAACCGGTATCAAAGAGATCATTCGGTTTGATCAAAAGGTTCTCGAGGATAGGTTTCAGCTGAATGGTAAAAGTGGGATGAGCAATGAATTTGTCGGATTTGCGACGGATGGCGTTGAAGGGGGCGGCTTTCTTTATACGAATAAAGATACCCTCTCACTCGGTCTGGTACTTGGGTTGAAAGACCTCAGGGAGAAAGGAAAAAAGCCGTATGATATTTTAAACACATTTAAGAAACATCCTGTGATAGCTGATATGATCAAAGGTGGTGAAGTGGTTGAATACTCCGCTCATATTGTCTCATCAGGAGATAAACGAGTGATGCCTAAAAAACTGTATAGTGATGGACTTGTGGTCTGTGGCGAAGCGGCAAATCTGTTAATGAATGCCGGAAAAGCGATCCAGGGGATGGATTATGCGATGCGCTCCGGAATTCTGGCAGCCGATACGATTGTTGAGAGTAAAAAAGCAGGCGATTTTAGTGACTCAGCGATGAAAAAGTATCAAGATCGACTTGATGACAGTTATGTAATGAAAGATATTAACAATTTTCAGGATGCGGTCCACCTGCTACACGACCCGGTGATGACCCAAAAAGTCCCAAATTTAATCTGTGATTTCGGACGTAATTTTTTCAGCATCAAAAATGAACCCACAAAAAAAGCAAGGACCATGCTTGGTGATTCTGTGAAGAAGCATGCGAGTTATTGGGATTTGGTGAAATTGGGTTTGAAAGGTGGTAAGGCGCTGTGATTTGCCTTCTTTACAAAAGAAATAAATTATTTAAAACCACAACATAGAACAATGCAAGAAACAAAAAATCTATCCCTTCCCGAGCGTCTTGGCCTGGTCAGTTATCGTAACCAAGCTAAGTCAGAGATCAAACCTCATATCATTGTTGATACGGATATCTGTAATTCGACGTGTCCCCATAAGTGCACAACCTATGTATGTCCGGCCAACTGTTATACTATGGATGAAAAGGGAGTTGTCCATTTTCAGGTTGAGGATTGTATCGAGTGTGGGACTTGCATGTATGCATGTGATCAGGGAGCTGTTGACTGGAATTTTCCTGACCCTGAAATAGGACGCGGTGTTACCTGGAATTTTGGGTAAACTAACCGTAACATTTATCCCCTGTTCGACCAGAATAGATTTATCTTCGATCATTGAAATGATCATGTAAAAACTTCTGTTTCTTTCCTATCACTCTTCTAATAAATCATCAAAATTGTTATCTTTGGAAGCGCTACCAATAATTATCAGAGAATTTAAAATAATGTCAAAATATGAATTTGAATTTGCTTGAACGAACCAACTCCATATCCTTTGAATTAACCGAAGATCATCAGATGATTCGCGACAGTGTTCGCGATTTTGTTGAACGCCATGTGGCGCCGACTGTTATCGAAAGAGACGCTAAAAAAGAGTTCCCACACGAAATTGTAAAGATGCTGGCCGACCAAGGTTTGCTTGGAATTTATCATGATGAAAAATATGGCGGAGCCGGGTTTGATACGATTAGTTTCTGCCTTGCGATTGAGGAGATTGCACGTTGGGATGCTTCCCTTGCACTAACTGTTGCTTCACACACATCACTGGGAACCGGACATATCGCATTAGCCGGAAATCATGAGCTGAAAATGAAATATATGCCTGATCTTACTTCAGGCAATAAATTAGCAGCATGGTGTCTAACAGAGCCCGGTTCCGGCAGTGACTCTTCGGGTTTGAAAACAACTGCTGTTAAAGATGGTGACAATTGGGTTCTGAACGGAACCAAAACGTTTATAACCCAAGGATCAGTAGGACATGTCTATGTCGTATTGGCCAAAACTGACCCCACATTAGGTACCAAAGGAATCAGTGCATTTGTCGTTGAACGTGAATGGCATGGCGTAAAACCAAGTGCCCCCATGCATAAAATGGGTATGAATACATCAGATACTTCAGAAGTGGTTTTGGAGAATGTAGAAGTACCGGCAGAAAACTTACTCGGTGAACTCGGAATGGGTTTTATTGATACGATGAAAGTACTGGATGGCGGACGCATCGGTATCGGTGCCCTATCCGTTGGTGTTGCACGGGGTGCTCTTGAAGAGTCAATGAAGTATGCCAAGGAGCGAAAGCAATTCGGTAGTCCTATTGGCGATTTTCAGGCCATTGAACATAAGATGGTGAATATGGCCGTTGAAATCGATGCAGCGAGGTTGCTTGTTCATCGAGCAGCTTGGTTAAAAGATCAGAAGAAGCCATACACGAAAGAAGCTTCTATGGCAAAGTTGTTCGCATCGGAGATGTGTGAACGGGCAACACTTGATGCTGTTCAAATACACGGTGGCTATGGTTATACCAAAGAGTACCACGTTGAACGTTTTATGCGAGATATGAAACTATTGACCATCGGTGAAGGTACTTCAGAAATTCAGCGCCTCATTCTGGCCAGAGAATTGAAGAAGGAACTTGGATATAACTGATTGAAGACTTTAGATTCAATTAAGAGTCTCCCCTGACAAAGTCTACTCTATTGTTCAAATAGCGTACATCCAATTTCAATACCATATCTACACCCCCCCTATACCCCTTGTTAGGGGGGATTTTGTACCCGGTTATTTCCCATTTTCGGATTCGTTCATTATATAACAATGGCTGCTCTGCTTTTCAAATAGCTCACATCCAATTTCAATATTTAAATCTACCCCCGTACGCCCCTTATTAGGGGGGATTCTGTATCCGATTTTTTTCCATATTCGGGATTTATAAATTGAAACCATAAAATAATTTGACAGTATATATTTTTTATTCTACATTTGTAGAGAACGATCTAAACTTGTAGAACAACTATGAAATTATCAAAATCAGAAGAGCAGTTAATGCAGTACATCTGGAAACAGGGCAAAGCATTCATGAATGAATTGCTCGAAATGTATCCTGACCCAAAACCGGCAAATACAACAGTGGCAACATTGTTAAAACGAATGAAGGATAAAGGCTACATCGACTATGAACAACTTGGCAGATCCAGGCAATATTATCCCCTCGTAAAAAAATCAGACTATTTTTCACGGCATTTAAACGGGCTGATCCAGAAATATTTTGACAACTCTCCCTCCTCTTTTGCTTCCTTTTTTGCAAAAGAAACCGACCTGAGTGAAAAAGAATTGCAGGAGTTGCAGGAGATTGTCCAACAGGAACTCAAAAAGAGACAATCATGATTACCTATCTGATCTACTCCACTATTAGTTTGGGATTGCTGCTACTCATTTATCATCTGCTGCTTGAGAAAGAGAAGATGCATCATATTAACCGAGGATATCTGGTGTTCAGCCTGCTCTTTTCTCTCACCATTCCATTGATCCCCGTCGGTATTGGTGATCAACTTCCTATAATCGTACAAAATTGGGTCTCAAATACCTCGACCACTACAGAAAACCTCGAATCGGAATCGTCAGCCAGCTACATGGAATCAGAGATACCCGGTGAATGGCTGATGCCGATGGATCAAACAGATTCAGCAAACGGTTTTCCGATTTTCCCTTTGATTTTATTCCTGTATGTGTTCGTCTCTCTGTTATTTTTCGCAAGGCTTTTCAGAGTGATTCATATCATTCAGATGAAAGCAGACAGAAACCCAAGAAAACTCTATCAAAATTGTGAATTGGTATTCCTCAATGAGAAAGTGGTGCCTCACACCTTTATGAATATGATTTTTGTAAACAGAGATGATTATAAATCCGGACTCATAGGCCGGATATTTTGATTCATGAACAAACTCATGCCACTCAAAAGCATTCGTTTGATCTCCTCTTTGTTGAGGTTATGAAAGCGATCTTCTGGTTTAATCCAATACTATACCTTTATAAGAGAGCTATAATGTTGAATCATGAGTTTCTGGCAGATCAGGCAGTCATCAACTCAGGATTCAAAATAAACGACTATCAATCACTGCTTTTGAACACACTTCTAATGCAGCCCGCACATGGACTCAGTCACAGTTTTACTTTTTCATTAACCAAAAAAAGGCTTCAAATGATGACCAAACCAAATTCACCTCTTCGTTCGACCCTGAAAACCTTACTCACTCTGCCACTCTTTTTCGCATTAGGCTTTCTGTTTGGCTGTGAATCCATACCGGCTGATTCTGCCAACAATCAAATGGATATTCATATTGAATTCACCGATTCGGATCATATCCTTTTCAACGGTGAAGAGGTTCAGGTTGCTGATTTGGAGCCGAAACTGAAATTACTCTCGGAGGATTATGAATTGCACTTCATTTTGAAAGACCATCCGGATATGCTTGCAGGACCGGTAATGAACGTGAATCGTCTTGTACAGCAATATAGATCCGTAAATCAGGATTTGCCTGAAAATCACTTAATGATTACGCTCACTGCAGATTCTCAGATTTTAGCCAACGACCGGAAATATAGCCTTGAGGAACTTGAAACAGTTTTAAGTGAATACAATTCACAACACAACCTGGTCATTAGTATGCGTGTAGAGAGAGAGTCTGATGTGAACTTTATCAATAAAGTACAAGGATTGCTCCGACAGTTTGAAGTCAGCCGGATAAACTATTCAACTCTTCTAAGTTCTCCAACAGAAGGTGAGTTGCAGGATCAATTGATCCGGGCAGGAAGTCAATATATGGCTATTCCACCTGAACAGGCCAATTTGGAAGAACTCACCCAAAAATATGAAGAGTTTATGGATGTTTTTGATTCCTACAAAGAAGAGCAGAATAGAATTTATAAGGAGGATCCATCTTCATTATTACCGCCACCTCCGCCTGTGCCCCCTTCACCTCAAGTGCGAATTGAGAAAGAAATTGAAAATGCTGTTATAGTTAGTCCGCCACCACCGCCTCCACCAATTGCTGAGAGAAATGTACTTCGGGTTCTGATAAATGATCAAGGCATGATATTGGTCAATAAACAACCGGCAAATTTAGATGATATTCGTAATTTTGTGACGAATTTCATCAATAACAATGGTGCCGATCCTGATCTTTCAGAAAGCCCAACTGAAGCGATCATTGCAATTAAGACTGAAAGAAGTACGCCTTATGATCTATTTATTGAAATTCTTGATGAAGTAATGGGTGCTTATCAAGATTTGAGAAATCAGGCCTCATTAGACCATTTTGGCCAATCTTTTGAATCTCTTGATTCTGAAAGTGATGAAATACAAGAGATCCGGAACCTATATCCGAAGCGTATTTCAATAGTTGAACCGGAAAAGTAGAATTGTAATCTTAAACCTCTGGCAAAATTATTTTACTTTTTCCGAGTTTATTATCATACTGCAAGTGTATTTAACAAACGGGAACAGCTATGATCAATGAAAAAATAAAAAAACAGGCACTAAATCTTTCTAGTCAAGAACGGGCAGAATTGGCACATATGCTGATTGATAGTCTTCAGCCGAATAAAGAATTTGAATCGGAGAAAGCCTGGTCTGAAGAACTAAAAAATCGTATTGAGCGATATGAGCAAGATGAAAATTCTGCAAAGACATGGAGTGATGTGAAAAAAAATGCTCAGACACTTATTGGATGATGAGTATAATGACCATTAAACTTGACGATTCGGCAGAAGCCGAATTCTATGACATCGTTGAATATTACAAACAATTCGATCAGTCACTTTCCCATGATTTTATTCAAGAATTTGAAGATGCTGTTCAGCGACTCATAAAATTCCCAAATGCCGGTCACCCCTATCTTCGTCAGACAAAGCGTATTTATCTTAATCGTTTTCCCTATGCAATTGTATACAAAATATACAGGGATGAATTGATCATAGTTTTTGCCATTATGCACATGAAACGAAAACCTGATTATTGGGAAAAACGACTGTAAATTAATTCACTGATTGACTAATTAGCAATTCAATTAATCTTGATGTTGAGGAAATATCGCCTCTTACTTAGGCTTAATATTATTTACAAACTCACTTGAACTAGCGACCGATCGGTTAACAGCCGATTAACCTATACTCCCAATTATAGTTTACCAACACATTATATAAACAAATCAAACTGCTTTACCAGGTATTGATCTGTTCAAAATTTCCTTGCTTAATTCCGAACAGATACGAATCAACTCTCCCTGGTTTCTTGATTTTTTATCAATTTTAGGCTAATCAGTATGTGAAATGTATTGATATCTGTTATAGACGGTTTATCTTGGCTGAATGTAAAAATCACGCTCAAAACGGGAGCCCACTAACATGAATATGCGAGAACATGATGTTCTATTAAATAATTGATATTTATAAACTTGAGGTCTTTTCTGTCATTGAAACTACTCGTTATTTCAGTCGTTAACTATGTAACTAACTGAAACTAACCTGTAGAGGTCTCCATGAAAAAACTAATTCGATATACATTTGTTTTCATCTCAATGTTTTTACTGCTTACTTCATGTGGTGAGCGGGGTCCGGTTGGACCAGAAGGACCTCCCGGCGTACCCGGACCAGAAATTCTGCCAACTGCATTTGAATTTAATGCTACTCTAATGCCATCCAACGGGTACGAATTTTTTCAAAGTATTCCTGAGCAAATTGAAGTATTGGATTCTGACGTCATGATGGCATTCATACTCGAAGATTACATTCCGGAAGATGATCTGGAGGTTTGGAGAAAACTGCCTATCACCGAGTTCAACTCAAGGGGCACGCTTTTGATCGATTATGACTTCACGCTCATTGATATTCGAATCTTTTTGGATGCGAATTATAATTTAAATATCACGGATGGACTCGAAGATGTTCTCATCAGAGGTGTTCATATTCCTGCAAATTTTGCAGGCAAAATGAAGAGCAATCAGTCATTTGAAAAGATTGAAACCTACCAAGAACTCCTAGCTTTCCTGGGTGATAATATTAAATTGATCAAATAAATCTTCAAGGATTTAGTTCTCTTCACTTCGTTAGTTGAAGAGAACTACCTTCTTTTTGATCTACCCTCCTGCCTATTACACTTTTTTACTCATTTCGACCGTATTTCATCGACATTTGTGCCAAATCTTTTCATCAATTTTTAGTAACATGTTCAGTGTAAATCTTAACAAGACTATTTCAAACGATGAAACGATTTCTATCACTGCTACTCGCTCTATTTCTACCCTTATCACTAATCGCTCAAGATCAAGATACTGAGCAGGATCAGGATCAGGATCAAACGGCTGAAGACAAATGGGATGTCACCCAACATCGAGTCGAATTTACTGAAGTCAGCTTTGAAACTTCCGAGGGGACATGGATGAACCTGGATGTGAGCCCCGATGGACAAGAGATTGTGTTTGATCTACTTGGTGATCTTTACATCATGCCGATCACAGGCGGAGAAGCAACGGTGCTTCGCGAAAATCTCGCTTATGAAATACAGCCCAGATTCAGTCCCGATGGGTCAAAAATCTCTTTTACCAGCGATGCAGGGGGTGGCGATAATATCTGGGTTATGAATCGGGACGGCTCCGATGCCAAGCAGATCACTGATGAAAGCTTTCGTCTTCTGAATAACGCATTCTGGACTCCCGACGGTAACTATCTGGTGGCTAAAAAACACTTCACTTCCGGCCGTTCTCTGGGTGCCGGTGAGATCTGGATGTATCATATTTCCGGCGGATCGGGGATCCAATTAACAGAACGACCTAATGACCAGCAAGATATTGGTCAGCCATTTGTTTCTCCTGATGGACGGTATGTCTACTATAGCCAGGATGTCTATCCGGGTGGATTTTTTCAATACAACAAGGATCCAAACAGCCAAATCTATGTCATCAACCGGTATGACCGCAATGAAGGTGATGTAGAACGAATTACAGGTGGACCAGGCGGTGCTATCTCTCCTACCGTATCTCCAGATGGTAATCAATTAGCCTTTGTAAAACGAGTCCGGACAAAATCTGTTCTTTACATCCGGGATCTGGAATCCGGTATTGAACGACCTGTTTTTGATGGTATGAGTTATGATCAGCAGCAGGCGTGGGCGATTTTTGGTCCCTATACCAATTTTAACTGGACACCGGATGGAAATCACCTCATTTTCTGGGCTCAAGGTGGAATCCATAAACTGAATGTAAACAATTACGAAATTGAGGAGATCCCTTTCACAGTGACTGCCAATCATCAGTTGGCCGATGTAGTGCACTTTGAATTTGATCCGGCACCCGAAACATTCACTGCTAAAGCAGTGCGTCATGCCATCACATCGCCGGATGGTAACACTCTGATTTTTAATGCAGCAGGTTATCTCTGGAAAAAAGACCTACCAAATGGAACACCCACTCGACTGAGCAGCGGAACAGATCTAGAATTTGAACCTGCTTTCGCACCTGATGGGAATACGGTAGCCTTTGTCACTTGGAATGATACTGATTTAGGTGCTATCAAAACTATCAGAATGGATCGAAGGAATGCATCTCCTCAGACTATAACAACACAAAAAGGAATTTTCAGGACACCCGCATTTTCACCGGATGGACAAACCCTGCTTTTCCGACGTGAATCAGGAAATAATCATCAGGGACACTCATACACACAAAACCCCGGAATATATAGTATGCCTGCTACGGGAGGTGATATAAAATTGATCACTGAAATTGGAAACACACCCATATTTAATGCAACCGGTGATCGTATTTTTTACCAGCAGGGAACCAATTTTAGGAGTGTGGATCTGAATGGACAGGATGAAAAACACCATTTCCGATCTGAGTATGCACTCGAATTTACTCCCAGCCCGGACAATAAATGGGTTGCTTTCCAGGAACTCTACAAAGTTTACATCGCACCCATGCCACAAACCGGTTCTGATCTGGATTTACATGCAAATACAAAAGCAATACCGGTCACACACGTCGCTAAAGATGCCGGGTATAATCTTCATTGGTCAACAGACGGACAAAAACTGCATTGGACACTCGGTGAAGAGTATTTTACGGTAGAATTATCAGAGGCTTTTGAATTTCTGACCGGCAGTAAAAGTGAAGAACTGCCACTGGGTGATAGTGATGGCATCCGGATTGGACTTGAGTTGATTTCAGACAAACCAACCGGAGTGGTTGCTTTCACCAATGCACATATCATAACCATGAATGAATATGAAGTGATTGATAACGGGACTGTGATCGTTCGTGATAACCGAATAGAAGCCATCGGGACAAGTGAAGAGATTGCAATTCCTGATAATGCATTTGTCATGGATCTGGAAGGTAAAACGTTGATGCCGGGTCTGGTAGATGCTCATGCCCATATTGGTAATTTCCGATCCGGACTTAGCCCAAATCAACAGTGGGAATATTTTGCAAATTTAGCCTATGGCGTAACGACGGCCCATGACCCTTCTTCCAATACTGAGATGATCTTTTCGCAATCTGAAATGGTTCGGGCAGGGAATATGATCGGACCGCGGATATTTTCAACCGGACGTATTCTCTATGGTGCAGAAAATATTCAAAAAACTGTAGTCAATAGTCTGGATGATGCCCGCTCTGCCATTCGCAGAACGCAGGCATTTGGTGCAACTTCGGTTAAAAGTTACAATCAGCCCAGGCGTGATCAGCGTCAACAGGTACTACAGGCCGCACGTGAACTTGGCGTGAATGTGGTTCCGGAAGGTGGGTCTACATTCACTCACAATATGAGTATGATTCTGGACGGACATACCGGCATCGAGCATAACGTGCCTATCTATCCTCTTTACAATGATGTACTCACCCTTTGGGGTGCATCAGACGTAGGTTATACGCCTACTCTTGTGGTGAACTATGGAAGTATGAGTGGTGAATATTACTGGTACCAGCACACCAATGTGTGGGAAAAAGAGCGTCTGTTGTCGTTCACGCCGCAAGGAGTTGTTGATTCCAGATCCAGGCACAGAATCATGATACCTGAAGAGGAGTATGAAATCGGACACTTTCAGAGTGCCGCCGCTGCCAAAGAGCTGCATGATCGTGGGATCACCGTGAATATTGGAGCTCATGGACAGTTACAGGGGCTCGCAGCGCATTGGGAGACCTGGATGTTTACCCAGGGTGGAATGAGCAATCACGATGCCCTTCGTGTGGCGACGATCAATGGTGCGAACTATATCGGAATGGGTCAGCATATAGGTTCTCTTGAAGCCGGAAAACTAGCGGATATGATTGTGATAGATGGAAACCCGCTTGAGGATATCTATGAGACGGAGCATGTAATTTATACGATGATCAACGGACGTTTGTATGATGCATCCACGATGAATGAAGTAGGAAATCATCAATCGGAGCGTCTCCCCTTTTGGTGGGAGCGTGAAGGGTATAGTGAGCAGTTTGACTGGCATTCGATTATTCAGTCAGCAGGTGCCACACACTACACTTGCGGGACGGTTCATTAGGAAGGTAGGAGGACACCAAACGCCACTTCATTACAAAAAAAACACCCTGCAGTTATTCCTTATTTTTACTACTTTTACAGCTACATCCTCACTTGACAAGCTGGTTATTGCGTGTACTATGAAGGTAGAGTCGTGTTTCTCCATAAGGAGAGCACTGTACTTTCAAAACTAGAACAAGAACAAAACCCACAGAGGTGAGGAAAATGAGAAATCAAAGAATTTTTCTGTATATAGTTGCAATCATGATTTTCCTTACCGCGTGTAAGGAAAATAAAGTCGGGCCCGACCCAAAGGAGCCCGAGCTTCCCGCTAAGCTCACAATCCTTGAGCCGAGCGCAGTCAGCACGTACTGGTCAGATCAGGAGGTGGCGTGTCTGCATGATGCGCCCAAGTACAACGCGCAGACAGAGTGGAAGGCTAATGGCGAAGCCGTTGCCTGCAACGATGGCCAGCTCAGCACAGAGCTCCCGGCCGGCACGCACAGCATCACCGCCACAATCAGTGCAGGCGGCGAGAGTGTGACGACCACGGTAGACATCACCGTCAAGGAAGGCTTTAGCGTTGCTCTGGATAAACCCATGGCCGACAGCAAGTTCTTCGTTGGCGACAAGCTGACCTGCTCTGCGACCGTCACTCCTGATATTTATCAGGATGATCTGGTTATCAGAGTCAATGGCGAGGAAGACTGCACCGCCGGCTCACTAGAGCTTACCCAAGTCGGCGATGCTACGGTGGTCGCAACTGTTTCTGTTGCTGGCCGCACCGAGGCTGATGAAGCCACGGTATCTGTCATACCAGTCGTTGCCGGCACGATCTATCCGCTGACCGACCAAGGCGTTACCAGCCAAGCCATCGGCTTCACGATTACCCTTACAGCTGATGGAGAGCGCTTCACCGCCACAACCAGCACGGATGGCCGCTTTCGCTTTTCGGATGCTCCGCTCGATATTTACGAGCGCGAAAGCATCACCATCGAGGTGGCCGCAACCGGCGACTTCTACGGAGCAAAGGCGATCCTTCCCGACTCTGAGTGGGATATAGATGTTGGCGACCACTTTGTACCAGCCGGCCGGTTCCTACGAGAGATCATCGCTGCCGACTCACTTGGCTTCGTGCTTGCACCGCGCAGCTGGCAGATCCACGATGGCGAGCTGGCTGGTAACAGCACGAATCTGAAGCTGAAGGCAGCTTTTACTCGCTATGATCCGGATGATCTTAACTCAAGCTTCTATAAGCTGCGGAAAGATTTTGGGAAATACAAATACAGCAGTATTTTCTCTGAAAAGATTCCGATTCCGACGGCCTTTAACCGGGCTGAAAGTGCGGTTGCCATCACAGCCAGCGACTCGACAGACTTCTGGCAGCAGACGGATGAGGTGACTGAGCCGTATGTGGGTCGGGGCAATCTCTTTGCTCCGGCGGCCATCGCAGAGGTGCCTAGTATTGAGGACGGTATCCGTGTTCAGTTCCTGAAGTACGGAGAAAAATCTTCAGCTACTTATCTAGGTGATATTAACACTGGCTATATTGTCGGCGGCTGGATGAGGCTTGCAATTCATAACCTTGGTTCGTATGGTCAAACCCACGAGCAGATTCACAATCTTGCCTTTGGTCATACATCTGAGTGGGCCGGTATTATGAGTATCGGCTCATTTCCGGCCAATCCGGGTGATCCCAGCCCCTTCGAACTGTCCGTTAACGACGTCGCCCACATCCAGGTCTATATCGATACGTTTGATCTCCAGTTTACCGAAGGGATCAGCTTTGGTGTCCTCGAGTGGATGCAGGCGCTGGATATCAAGGGTTTGCCCGAGACCACGAGCTCTGCTCAGAAGACAAGTGGCAAACGACTCGCTTCGTATACGTACGAGATGATCGAATGCCGGATTCATTAACTTTAATCTTGATCACGTTTGACGTGATTTAATCAATACACTTCGCCCCTACTTTCCGTAAGTAGGGGCTTATTTTTTACCCCCCCCCACATGTATGTGGGGGGTTCCCCTGGGATACAGTAAAGACAGAGAAGGGGCTGGGCCACATTTACCACTAGCTGAATTATCCACATTATTTACTTTTTCTGCTCATATGTAGTGCTACACTAAGGGTATATGCAAATTCTAAACTTACGCACAAGCCTTTTATACGTATTATTCGCTTTAATTATTAGCGCTGGATTAGTGGCATTAGCTCTGCCTAATCAATCATCAGCTCAGCCACAACAACAAGAAGGTTGCGATATTAGGATTACTGACCATCCAGCCGAGGCTGTTGTCGGACAGACAAGTGGTACATATCGTATTGATATTGACTGTTATCAGACATACTCCTTTACCTACGAACTTTACAATGTTACCGACGGAGAGTACATCATTGGGCCTCGTACAGTGAATGATGAAGGAGTCTATACATTTTCTAACACACACATCTTTAGCTCAGCTGGTCAGAAGACCATAACTGCTGAAGTGATTGGAAATTTCCCGACTGGGTTGTATCATATACAAGGTGATACCTGGAGCGAAACTGTTTATACCAATGTGGGTGATGGACTCTGCTCCCTCGACAGCCTCTCCATCTCCGGCCTTTCTGACATTCAGCTGCCCACCGATCCTGTAATCTACACGGCTAACTTCAATTACGCTGCCGAAGGCGTAATCTACCGCTTCTTCATTGATGGCGTGTGGACAGGCGACTCGTATATCACCACTGGCTCCAGTGCCACTCAGTCGATCGACTGGGACAGCTACGGCAAAGGAACCTACAACGTCTGTGTGAGTGCAGGGGCTTGGAATGGTGATGGTAATAATACCTGCAGTCCCACCAAGACGAGCTGTATGAATGTGGTTGTTGATAAGCCACCACTGTCAGCCATCCTCCGCGTCGAGAGTCAGAACCCGTCCTCGGGGGTGGGGATTACTCGCATGTCGGGCAATGTGGAAAGTGGCGTTACCTCCTACAACACCCAAAAAAGTGTAGATATTAGCGGCGCGCTACGTGCCGATGATACGGCTTCAAACGGCAACAAATTCGGCTTCTGGGATGGTTGTGACTCTACCAACAACAGCGGCCGTGACTGTGTTGTCTCTGTCAACCAAGGAGATATCAGGACCATCCGCGCTGTTTATAACGATCCAACACCGCCAGGCACGGCGAGGGTTTACGTCAGCTCCACCAATCCATCCTCCGGAGTAGGAATTACTGCCGTCGCTGGCAATGTCTACAGTGGCAGCACCCCCTACACCATCGAGCAGTCGGGTGATATTAGTAGCGGCACGCTTCGCGCCAACGCCAGCGACTTTGTGGAGTGGCAGGGCTGTGACTCTGTCAGCACCGACGGCCGCGACTGTGTTGTGAATGTCCTTGAAGGCAGTTCTCAGTCAGTGACGGCAGTGCATCAAACAGATCCTACAGATCCTCCTCCTACAACCGATCCTACTCCCGGCTGCACCGACTCGGCTGCCACCAACTACGACTCAAGTGCCAATACCCCCGACGGATCATGTACGTACGCATCATCACCACCAGATTTAGCGACAATCCACATTCGCTCCGATAACCCATCTACAGTAGGCATGGGTGCCAACAACGGAAACTTCAACCCTTCAGGCACTTACTACGGCTTCACCACCCCCCACACCATCCAGCGAGACACAGCTCTTCATGACGTCGTCTGGGCTGATTCCACGAACCTAAATAACACCTTCAGTCACTGGCAGGGCTGTGATCAGGTCTATTCTGTTCGAGGATGTGGTATACGGGCGGAACTTGGCCAGACCAAGACCATCACCGCTTTCTATGATTCTCCATCATCTCCCGTGCCGGTAGTTGATAACTTCTCTGCAGCCAGCGATGTAGACATTGACTTCACCGTCACTCCACCTCAGATACATATTGATGATCAGCCGTTTACACTTATTTGGAATGTCTCAAATGCAAACGCCATTACTGCTCAGGGCGATTGGAATGGCCCAAAAAGTAATCCAAATGGTAGCGAACCCCGCACTGAAGGACCTATTAGCGGTAACGCCGAGACCTTTAGCTACACACTGAGGGCTCACGGTGCTGATGGCTTCAACTCCGCCACCGTTGATATCACCGTCCTCGACCCGCCACGCTTTGATCTTTCCAGTGAGCCAGAGGTCGACATCGACGGCGAGCCGGGCTCACTCGCCACCAATCAGGTGACGGTGAACTCATACAAGTACAGCGGCGATGTCCTGCTCGAGGTACTGAACTCCGGTATCCCGGACATTCTTAAGGATGAGAACGGTGTCTCAAAAATTGCCTTCACCTTCAACCCGAGCGCTGTCGACACAGCCGGCAACTCGATGCTGACGATTGAGATTATCCAGCCGATCTACGAGAATCTCTCCGAGACCATCACTATTACCGGTACAGACCAGTCTGGTAACGCCGACCCGGAGGTGATGACCACTGAGTTCATCCTCATATCTTATATAACCTTTAATTGGATAATTAATCATTTAATCCTTAACCACTTCGTAGAATCTTCTCCATCTTCTTGCCTTTGGCCAATTCGTCCACCATTTTGTCTAAATATCTTACCTGTTTTGTAACAGGGTTTTCAAGTTCCTCTATGCGATAACCACAAATTACACCTGTAATAAGATTAGCGTTAGGGTTTAACTCAGCTCTCTCGAAAAACGTTTTAAACGTTACTTTCTCCTCGATCAGGCTTTGCAGTATTTTCTGATCAAAACCGGTGAGCCATTCGATCACTAGATGTAATTCTTCTATCGTCCGTCCTTTTTTTTCGACTTTTGTAACATAGTGTGGATACACCGATGCAAATATCATCGTTGCCATTCGTTTATCATGTTCAGGTGTAGTTTTCATGATCAACTGTTTACTAAGTCTTTGGTTTCTTCTTGTTTAAGGCCTTTAGCGTGTAATGTGATCTCATGCTCCAAATATGCTTTAAGATTTGTAAGCCAAAAAGTCCATCCTGTATTACAGCCAACATAAATTTCCAACTTACTTTTTTCGTCCGTTGGGATATTTTTCTGGATTAGTTCAATTTCTGTACTATTTGCGATTTCATTGAGTTTGACAGTAACAATACCACCGGTGCCAAATGTAAATGAGATCAAGTCCTTACCGTTCGCTTCTAAAATTTGACCTTTTTCTGTAAAATCCCAATTATTCCATTTCCACTGAAACGTATCGCCCTTTTGGACAAGTTCATCAGTTTGCCTTTGCTTATTTCCGGAATAATAATCTGCTTTTTCAAGAAACCATGTTTCAATTTGTCCTTTGGTTGCCCAACTGAGATAAACAGTATCAATGGGCTCGTTTATCCGAATTCTTTTTGTGAATGTAGTCCAAGTTTTCATTGTTTATTTGATTTGAATGACACCTAAATTGAGTATATGACTTGTGGTGGTTAGTCTCATTGTCAGTCGTTTGCCAACTAATTTCTTTTCGATTGATATTTCAATTCTAGGTGTCATTTTTCTATATCAATTTCATATTTGTTTAAAAGTCCCGATATGCCCAAAATTGAAAATTTTGCTTTTTTAATTCGGTTGATTTCAGGATCAATGGAATAATTGTATGATGTCCGAAAATCGACTTTTTCAATTGTAGTGTGGTCAAAAATGGCTTGTGTCAGATTGCAGTTGTCAAATACAGCACTTGTCAAATCTGCTTCTGCAAAATCGGTTTCTTGTAAAGTCGAATTTTTAAATACAGTCTTTTTAATTTTGGTTTTGTAAAATGAAGAATGATTTAGTTGGCATCCTTCAAAGGAAAAAGAAAGTCCAAACTCGTTGCAAGTATCAAACCGAAGTCCCAACATTTTGCAATCTTTGAATTTCACATCCCGAAACAGAGTCTTGTTGAGTTTTGTCAAACTGAAATTACAACCGTTGAATATACAGTCCACAAACTTAAATTCGGAAAGGTCACTGTCGGCAAAATTGCAACTATTAAAAATGCAGTTTTCGTATTCACCTTTCGTCAGTAAATCGCTTTTTTTAAAGTTTTTGTCTTGTATGTATGTTTCCTGCATTTGCCTGTAAAATAGACTAGACGTAAGTTCCGTTTAATGTTTGTTTGCATCAGTTAATTTTTCTAACAGCAGTACCGGGTTTTGTCTGTTATCCCAAATGAGCAAAAGTTTCAGATATTCGGAGTAATTCCGATAAAAGAGTGAGACTGTTTTGTGAATATTTAGTTGACGAACTTCACTGTTTTTGAAGGGAGGAGCTAGTTCAGGATTATCCCGGATTTGTTGAATTCTATGATCAAGTTGACTAAGAAACTCATCTGCAATTTGATCGTTCCAAATTTCAAAGATAAAATCAACCGTTTCTACGAGTGACTTCTTGGCAACAGGAGTCCAAAGAACTTTCATTATCACCTACCAAGAATACTCCTGGAGTTTGAGTGTTCAATGCAATCTTCTTTATTGGTTAAATCAGATATCTGTAGTAACTCAACAATTTCTTTAGGAAGCTCTCTTAGTGATGCACTCCGAAAACTTTCTATTTCGTTGATGATGGTTTCATCATTCAGATTCGTAATCCAATTGATAAGAGCTATTTTTTTCTGTTCTATGGTCATAAGATGAATGTAATGATTTTCTGATATGAAGACAATTGTGGCCAACAGTTCGCAAATATGTACACTAGCGGAATATACATAGATCAAATCGATGTCGATTCCTCGGTCGATGTTTTTCACAGTCACTCAAATTTCATCTTCTGAATTCTGATTGCATTTAACACCGCCAATAAGGTCACGCCCACATCTGCAAAAACCGCCTCCCAGAGCGTTGCCATACCCAAGGCTCCAAGTACCAGTACAAGCACTTTAACGCCGAGCGCCAAGCCAATATTTTGCCACACTATATTTCGGGTTGCTTTGCTGATTCGTACAGCTGTGGCAATTTTCGATGGCTGATCCGTCTGAATGACAACATCCGCCGTCTCGATGGCAACATCACTTCCCATCGCGCCCATCGCAATGCCAACATCACTAAGAGCGAGGACCGGTGCATCGTTAATTCCATCGCCTGCGTAAGCGGTAATTCCGGGATAGCGATTTTTGATCTCTTCCAGCTTTTCCGCTTTTTGATCAGGCAACAACTCAGCAAAAACCTCGTCGATAGTCAGCTCGGTGCCCACCTGCTTTGCAACAGATTCCCGGTCACCACTCAACATGACTGTTCGTTTAATTCCAAGCTCACGCAGCTGCCTGATTGCGTCTGCCGAATCTGTCTTAATCCGGTCAGATATTATAATAGTACCCTCATGTCGTCCGTTAACAGCAAGATAAACCACAGACGTATTTGGATTGCCGGAATGATGATACCCATTGACGGCAATCTGTTCTCGTTCCATTAATTTTTTATTGCCAATGAACACCTTGTTTCCATCGGCAATAGCTCGCACTCCGTATCCCGGAATCTCTTGCTGTTCCGTTACGTTCGGATTTGTGTAATTTTCCAGTTCAAATTTTTCCGAAATCGCTTTGGCTATGGGATGAGTCGATAATTTTTCAACAGCCAATAAGACAGGTAAAATAGTATCTCTGCTACCGTTTTTAAACTCAACCTCCTGTACCGAAAACCGGCCCTCTGTAAGTGTTCCGGTCTTATCAAAAACGACAGTTTTTACCGATCTTAGAGCATCAAGATAGTTTGAACCCTTGACTAATATTCCATTTTTAGACGCGGCTCCAATCCCTCCGAAATATCCCAAAGGAATGGAGATGACCAAGGCGCAGGGACAGGAGATCACAAGAAAAACGAGTCCACGATACAGCCACTCATCAAACAGATAAGGTGTAACAAATAGCGAGGGAAGAGATACCAGCATTACTGCAAGAAAGACAACGACCGGCGTATAAATTCTTGCGAACGACCGGATGAACAGCTCCGTTTTGGCTTTTCGGGATGATGCTTCCTGAACCATCTCCAGGATTCTTGCAATAGAACTGTTGGCGTACGTTTTTGTTACCTCAATATCTACCACCCGGTTTTGATTAATCATGCCGGAAAGCACCGTTTCCCCGGTCGAAAAATATCGAGGTTTACTTTCCCCGGTGAGGGCTGAAGTGTCAAATGCACTTCTATCAGATATCAGTATTCCATCAAGCGGTACTCGTTCACCTGGCTTAACCCTGATTCGTTCGCCTATCTCAACTTTTTTCGGGTTTACAGTCGTGACTTTATTCCCTCGGATTACATCCGCTGTTTCAGGCCTGACATCCAGTAAAGATTTGATATTCTTTCTGGCTTTTTGAACAGCTCCATGCTGGAACAATTCACCAACGGTATAGAAAAGCATTACAGCAACACCCTCAGCATATTCGCCAATATAAAATGCACCAATTGTTGCTATTCCCATCAGGAAAAATTCGGTAAACAGGTCTCCCTTTAATACATGATGGAATGCTTCTTTCAGTACAGGGAATCCGACTGGAAGGTAGGCGGATAGGTACCAGATCAGCCTAACTGGATCTGTAAACCATCCTGGTTGTAAGACGTGCTCAAGTATCAATCCACCTGCTAATAGAAGCAGACTCATAAACGGCGCCCAATATTTTATAACGCTGTCAGGCTCACTCGTTTTGGTTGGTTTAGCGCTGGTATGGCAGGAGTCGCAGCATGATGCTTCATCTTTTATATGATCTGTATTGCCCATGTTCCTCAATCGATGATTGGTTCCATTTCAACTGCATGCAATTTACACTTTCCGGACGTGCAACCGTATTGCAAAGGTTAGCTGGAACAGTCGGGACAATGGCCCGTAATCACATAATTACCATAGGATGGTTTGAATGCATCGGGGAGATCTACTTTCGGGATAGACAGGTTCTGTAAACAGTAGGTATTCTCGCAAGATGAACAGTAAAAGTGAGCGTGCATATCATCGGGATAGGAACATGTGCAGTTTTCAGAACACAGCGCATATTTTGTACTGCCACTTTCGTCATAGATTTGATGAACCATTCCATGCTCCTGAAATGTTTTTAACGTGCGGTAAAGCGTGGTTCGATCAGCATGGGAAAATTGCTGTTCAAGATCAGCAAGACTGACGGCTGCCATTCGGGCGGTCAGGTACTTCAGTACCATCAGTCGCATAGCTGTGGGCTGAATATGTCTGGATTCGAGTCTTTGTTCAGCTGAGTCCGGTTTCATTTTGGATGACTATTCGTTAAACGTTGTTGTTAATTTAAGTGCACTTTTTGATACCGTACTGATTTGATGATTAAATCTCAAAGGTTTTGCCCTTGCGAAATTTTAATCCTTGAGATTCTGTTCTACATCAAGATAATTTATTGGGAAGTATCGTTAAATTCTATAAGTGTTGATTTAATGTTTTCAATTCTTTTCTCCCAAATGCGGCTTGATAAATATACCAAAAACATTAATGATACAATCATACCGGCAAGTACAAAATATTTCCCTACTGTAAAATCAATTGACGAAGTAAAAAACGAAATAATAGCAAAACCAAATAAAAATGATGTGATCAATATCATATTTGCCATTCGTTTTAATTTACTTTGAAAACGGATTAGTGAGTTTTTCAAGTTCTCCCCTCTGATTGGATTTCTTAATTCTAGCCACACTAAAATGCGAACGATGATATATGCCATAGTAGATCCAATTAATAGGATATTTGCCCAAAGTGGTTTAGTAGCGCCATCAAAACCGTCATAATAAACCGCTAAAAAAACAATGATCAGGATTGTTTCAATGATAAATTTGATCCTAAGTTTTTTGATTTTTGGATGATTCTTAATTTTAGTCATCATTAACAATTCATTTTGATCTTTAATCCCAACACCCGCATTTTTCCAATTTGATTTTATGTTATCGAAGTCCATAGTTTTTTAAATTAAAATGTTTTTAAGTTTCTCTTTAATTCTACTAATTTTTACGCCTACATAATTTTCCGTTATTCCTATTATATCGGCAATTTCTCTGTGTGAATAATCTTCTAAATACAAAGCAATGAATGCCCTCTCTGCCTTGTTCAATGTTCTAATGGCTTCATACATCCGTTCCTCATTTTCAGAAGGTGAAACTGCATAATTTGCATGATCATCATTAGGTAAACTCTCTTTGTATTCGAGTTCTATTTTATTCTTCCTGAATGTTGCTATCGCTGTGTTAAGTGCTATACGATACATCCAGGTGCTTACTTTCGATTCTTCCCGGAATTTTGGATACGATTTCCACAATTGAAATACGATTTCTTGGAACAAATCTTCTTGGTCTTCTCTGGAATCTCTATACACCTTGCAGACTTTATAGATAATGCCCTGATTTTCTTCCACGATTTTCAAAAATATTGTTTGCATTACTTCACATCTTTTTTGAAATGATATAATTGTCCCATTCTATCCACTGACAAACCGGTTATTAAATCATTTATGATTTCAAATGGCTTTTTAATTTCAAGTTTTCCTATCTCTTTAAAATCTTTTGTTTGGGAATTGGCGATTGTCGAATAGCCTAATATTAAAATGGATATAAGTAATAGCTTTTTTACATACATAAGACAACTTATTAAAGTTTATTTACTCTATAGGTTGTCATAAAATGTCAAAATCTTACACATCATTATTTTTTTTGAAATTTGGCTTTTTATAATGAGTGGTAGCGGCTTGTAATTATCCTATTCACTATCCTGCTTCCCAAACCAAAAATTATTACATTTCAAGAAAAGTGACAATCATTCATCACCAAGACGTAAAACCTACCGACATGCCTAAAACACAATTTAACATCGACGACGCCTACCTCTTCGAATCAGAGCTCTCTGAAGATGATAAAATGATCATGGAAACAGCGCGTGAATACGCTCAAACCCGACTGGAACCACGCGCCTTGGCTGGCAATCAGGATGAAATTTTCGATATGGATATTGCCAAGGAGATGGGAGATCTAGGACTGCTCGGCGCCACAATCGATCCAAAATATGGTGGTGTCGGTGCAAGTGAAACCGCTTATGGGTTGGTGGCGAGAGAAGTGGAACGAGTCGATTCCGGATATCGATCTTTTATGTCGGTGCAGTCTTCACTGGTAATGTACCCGATTTCCGTTTTTGGTACGGAAGATCAAAAAATGAACTATTTGCCAAAACTTGCTTCCGGTGAAATGATCGGTTGTTTTGGCCTCACGGAGCCTAATCACGGTTCTGATCCCGGATCGATGGAATCAATGGCTGTAAAAACGGATGGAGGCTGGATTCTGAACGGTGCTAAAATGTGGATCACCAACTCTCCAATTTCAGATCTCGCCGTTGTATGGGCCAAAGCGAAAGAAAAAAAGGACGCCGAACCTGTTATCAGAGGATTCCTTCTCGAAAAAGGGATGAAAGGCTTTTCTGCCCCTGCAACCAAACATAAAATGAGTCTGCGCGCCTCCTCTACCGGTGAATTGGTATTTGAAGATGTGTTTGTTCCGGATGAAAATGTATTCCCCGAAATCCGTGGACTTAAAGGCCCATTCATGTGCCTAAACAGCGCCCGTTACGGGATTACCTGGGGTGCTATTGGAGCCGCTGAGTTCTGTTATCAAAAAGCACGTCAGTATGTTCTGGATAGAAAGCAGTTTGGAAAACCGATTGCAGCAAATCAGCTTCCACAGACCAAATTGGCAGATATGCTTACCGATATCACCTCCATGCAGATGCTGGCCTGGCGTTTGGGTCAGCTGAAAGACCAGGGTCGACTCCACCCTTCTATGGTCTCACTGGCCAAACGAAACAATGTCGCAAAAGCCTTAAACATTGCCAGAGTTTCCAGAGATATGCACGGTGGTAATGGAGTGTCCGGAGAATACAGAGTCATACATCATGTCATGAATCTCGAATCCGTCAATACTTACGAAGGCACCTATGATATTCATGGATTGATCCTTGGACGGGAGATCACCGGAATTCAGGCGTTTACACCGTTGGGAAACGATTAATGAAAGCATGGGGCAGAAGTTGGACATGAAACGTATCAATAATGAAATCCTCTTTACTTCTAACCCCTATGGGTCGGGACTGCCGCATCCGATCCAGCTTTTCACTTTTCACTTTTCACTTTTCACTTACCAAAATTTCCGCACTCAACACCACATCCCCAATCTGAATCTGATCCACAACATCCATACCAGCTATTACTTCACCAAATATCGTATAGAGTCCATCCAAATGAGGCGTCCAGGTATGTGTAATAAAAAATTGACTCCCTTCAGTATCCTGCCCTGAGCTTGCCATCCCAACCATTCCCCTTTTAAACGTGTAAAGAGCTGGTTCAGTGGGTATTCGATAATCGGGTCCGCCCAGTCCATCTCTTCGGTCAAAATCACCTCCCTGTATTACAAAATTACGTACAACTCGATGAAAATCCACGTTATTATACTTTCCGGCTCTTGTTAATGAATCAATAGAAAAGACGGTAAATGGGGCAGTCATTGGATCGAGCTGGATAACAATTTCACCCCGGTTTGTCTCCAAAACCCATTGGAGGTGATCACCCAACTCTACTATTCGAGACCAGTCAGGATTCAGAAATTCATTTGAACCTATCTCCGGATTAAAATCATCCTCGATAAGCCCCAGTTCAAGCATAACTCCAAATAGTAGTTGTGCTACTGCAAAATGATTGTTTTCAACAGCTTGATGATAACCATTCATAAACAGATTTTTATCATCCTCATCGAAATAATATCTGTTCGTCAGAAGTTGACCGGATACCGTGATTACAGATCGGTTTTGATCACGAATCGCATCGGATAAAGCTTCTCTTACTCTATCCCTGATTACTAAAGGTAACGTGTAGCTGTTCGCTAATTCCGACAATGCAATAGCAGCATGTTGCGCTTCTATTCCTTCCCTGTTTATATGACTGAGTAGCTCTTGCAAATACGCTTCTGAATTTAGAAGCTCTTTAAACAGTGCCAGAGTTCGATTTTTCAGATAGGGATGATTTTGATCAATCTCATTTAAAAGAGTGCTCATTTCATTGAGTTCCACACCATTTTTATGTAGTAATTCCAGGTAAGTGATCGCTACTTCAGCATTTTCAGGAAAGTGAATGATTTGACCGGATAAAAGATCTATCCGGGATGGATCGAGATTTTCTACTTCCTTTAATGACTCAAGCGTCATAACCGAAACATGAGGATTTGGATGATTCAAAAGACGATCAATCACCTCAAAATCCAACTCATTCCCTTTTAAAAGGCGAACAGATCTGGCCAATTCAACAGATAGTTGAACACTCTCTGATAGTTCACTGTCTGAGCGATGACTCATCACAAATTCAAACCCTCTCTCCCCTGTCAATCTCACTAAAAACTCATCAACAAGAGCCGATCGATTATTTTTTCGATTCTCCAGGGCACGATAAAGATCGTCATAAACAACAGATCCCGGAACAGGCCGGTTTAGATCATCACGCCAGAATCCATAGAGAAGATATGCCTGTATTTCTTCGTCATTACTGATATGCAACAATTCCATGACTCTGTTCATGTTCTTCTCCCCCGCTTCAATAAAAGTCAGCATTCCCCCCACAGCCATCGCACACTTTCTATTCTCCAGGATAACCTTGCCATCGTTTAAGAGCATGTCCAATGTCCACCGATCTGCTTGGGAAAAAAACATAGAACAAATTGGACCTCGATTAGCATCACTTGTAAAAAAATGTGTACTGATCATTTCAATTTCAAATTCGGAAAGATCCTGAAATCGCAGTACATACCACGCTTTTGGATGATCCGTATCCAAAGCATAATCAATCAACTCTCGAAGATCTTCCATATATGTGATGGCCAGTGCCCTCCAGGCCGCATCTGAAATCCTCTCATTCGAACTCTCTTTTAAAATCCATAACTGATCAATATCCCGACTCATAATTGCATCAGAAAGAGTAATCAGGCCCTGATCCACTTCAATCGGTTCAGATATCTGCAACTCTTGTGTTGCACAAGAACTACTTAAAGAAATGAAAGTCAGTAGGGTCAGATGAAAAAAATATTTAAAAGAAAATTTCATTGAATTGTTTTTAATAAAAGGTTTTTGTTTATTACACATATATCTTACATAAACTAATATACCTATGGACAACGGACAATTAACCAGAAAACAGAAAGAGTTTTTTGATTTTATTATTGATTATAAAAAAGAACATGATGTTTGGCCGACTTATCGTGAAATTGCTGACGCTTTTAATTATAAGTCACCGAACAGTGTAACACAAAATATTCAAGCACTTTTAAAAAAAGGGTATTTAATTCGTACTCACGATGAAGAGTATGACATCCATCCAAATTTTGAAGGAAACCTGGGACTGAAGAGGAGTTCAGGAATTCCGGTTCGCGGATTGATTGCTGCAGGGTATCTTCAGGAGGCTGTTGAAGCGGATTTAGGGCAGATCACTCTTGATATGCTTTTTCCCAGAATGGATGATATGTTTGCACTCAGGGTTTCAGGCCAAAGTATGAAAGATGCCGGAATCTTTGATGGAGATTTTGTTTTATTGATGGATAGTGATGTTCAAGACGGTGATATTGGTGCTGTCTTGTATAATGGAGAAACTAGTTTAAAAAGAATCTATCACGATAGAAATGGGCTCAGACTTGAACCGGCTAATAAAGAGTATGATGATATTATGATCTCTCCTGACATTTTTGAAGAGGTGCGAATAATTGGAAAATATATCGGGCATGTGAATCGCTCAGGCATTCATAAAGCGATTCCCAAAAAAATGGCCAGTTGAAATTTTTTAAAGTAAAAGGGTTTATATCGTTAAATCTCTTTTAATAAAAAACTGAAACCTATTGATAAATACTCCTTCGCTATTTATCGGTTGAATGGAGTGGCTCACTCTTTTCAGTAATCAATCGACCGTTAGCATCTTTTCTGGATTCAAATAGTTGAGAATCTTTAATCCAGGCACGACCACCATCATGCTGAAGACGTTTTGTGTTTTTATACTTGAATGCTTGTTTGTGTAAGTCAGGTATATTTTTCATTCCAATTATGATAATTTTTGTTTGAAATATACATCTTCTTAAACAACCTATAAAATCAAACTTATCAGTGTTGTACTATTTTAGAAATAAAACATCTTTTAGGATTTTAAATTATTTCAAAAAAGGTTATATTTGCTGTCTATATAGAAATTTGAATTTAATGAATCATAAAAATTATGTACGCTATCGTTAAAATTGGCGGGCATCAGTACAAAGTTACTGAAGATCAGAATATTTTTGTTAACCGGCTTACGACTGATGAAGATTCTGTGACTCTTGACGAAGTATTGCTTGTAAAAGACGCAAAAGGCAAGGTCACTGTTGGCAAACCTACTGTTAAAGGCGCAAAAGTTGAAGCAAAAATTATTGAAAATCTAAAAGCTGACAAAGTAATTGTCTTTAAAAAGAAGAGAAGAAAAGGCTACAGAGTTAAAAACGGCCACAGACAAGCAATTACTCAGCTTCAAATTGACAAAATTTCTTAATTAAGAGGTAAATAATGGCACATAAGAAAGGACAAGGCTCTACAAGAAACGGACGTGATTCAGAATCTAAACGTTTGGGTGTTAAAAAATTCGGTGGAGAGGTTGTGAAAGCAGGAAACATCATCATTCGCCAAAGAGGAACAAAGTTTCATCCCGGTGAGAATGTAGGGAGAGGAAGTGATGACACTCTATTCGCACTCTCAGCAGGAACAGTTTCTTTTCGCAGACGCGGCAATGGAAGAAAGTTTGTCTCTGTAGACCCGGCATAAAAATTATTTTTTAGATTTTAAAGCCACGATAATAATATTATCGTGGCTTTTTTTATTTTGTCCCAATGAACTATCAGATAAAGGAATTTCCGCATTTACAGTTTGGCTCAATTTATTGTATTGGCCGTAATTACGCTAAACACATTGAAGAGATGAAAAGTGAGAAGACGGCCGACCCGGTCGTTTTCCTTAAACCTCGCTCTTCCATCATCCGATCCGGATCTAAAATTGAATTACCATCTATCTCATCCAATGTCCATCATGAAGTCGAACTTGTTGCACTCATTGGAAAAGAAACCTTCCATGTATCAGAAGATAAGGCACTTGATTCCGTGTGCGCATTAGCTGTCGGTTTAGATCTGACAGCCAGAGATCTACAATCTGATGCAAAAAAGGCAGGTTTGCCATGGACACTCTCAAAAGGACTTCACTCCTTTGCCCCTTTGGGAAATTTTATTGAATATAGTTCGAATGGAACTGTTGATGTTCAAAATATGGACATCTCAGTCCATGTAAATGGACTTTGCAGGCAATCTGGAAATACATCCGGAATGATCTTTACTCTCTCAGAAATTATCAGCTATCTATCTGCTCATTTCAAACTGAATCCCGGCGATCTGATTTTCACAGGCACACCGGAGGGAGTTAGTCAAATAAATAGAGGTGATAGAATAAGTGCCGCAATGGGTGGTAACTTATCAACGTTAGAAGTAGATGTTGATAAATAAATTACCCCTCTTTTTTTTCATCCTGATCTTCTGTCCCATACAATCGGAACTAAAATCACAGTCGATAACACTGCCTGCCGATTCAGTTAGATACATTTGGCCTACGGATGCAAGTCTTCAACTCTCATCCACATTTGCCGAAACCCGATCCATACATTTTCATGCTGGGCTTGATATTCGAACTTGGGGACGCGAAGGGTATCGAGTATTTGCAACCAGAGGTGGTGAAATCTACCGAATTGCAATGAGTCCATTCGGATATGGAAATGTCATTTATATGAAGCACAATGACAACAGCTACTCTGTTTATGCACATCTCGACAGATTTGAGCCCGAATTACAAGCTTATGTGGATTCTTTACGTCTAATAGATTATCAAGCCGATATCGACCTCCTGCTTACAGATAAAAAATTCCGTTTTCGCCAGGGAGACGTTATTGCCTTTACGGGCTCAACCGGAGTAGGGCCTCCTCACCTTCATTTTGAACTTCGTGATTCAAATTTCACTCCTTTTAATCCACTCTTAACAAACCTCACTATTCGTGATAATGTGCCTCCTGTTTTTCGTCAGATTGGAATCGAACATCTTGACTCCAAAACTCTAAAACCTAAAGGCTTCAATATCTTGGAAGCTGACGAATTGAATCAAAGTTACAATTTTGGTGAAATTGAAATAAATGGGCCTGTTGGACTCTCTGTAAATGTACACGACAGAGCCGATCAAACACCAAATCTTTATGCTGTTTACTCTTTAACTGTCGTTCATGAGGCTGATACTCTCTATCATGAAACAAAAGAATATTTTTCATACAAACTGGCCAGACAAATGTTTTTGGACAGATCTTATCCAATCCTTGCCCAGACCAGACGTGGATTTCAAAGACTGTATGTCGTTGAAGGGAATGAATTACCCTTCTATAAAATCCAAAAGAACAGAGGTGTTATCCATTTTGAGGACGGAACTTATCCCCTAAAAATAATTGCCTCTGATATTTACGGGAATTCATCAACCGCTTCAATTACTCTTCAGGTTACCGGCAATCAAAAACCAATTAATGAAATCACTTATGTGCCTGCATATCCGGGATTTCTTAAAAAAGAGACCTCTACCCCATCCATCTATCTATCAGAAATCTCTTTAAATATATCCGGACCACAAATTAACCCTTCTGAACAATCTGCCATCTCCTATCAACGAATAAAACATCTATTCCCATTTAAATCCGGTCAATCCGTTCGGAAAATGGTAATCCCTAACCGTTCCGATGTTCTTACTACTCCTGACAAAAATATCTGGGTTCAATTTCCTAATGACGCCCTCTATGATACTCTGGATATTCAACTATCTACCAGTGAATTGGAAGGCGAGATTTATTTTCATTTTGAACCGGATAGATTACCACTTAAAAATCTAATCACATTTAATTTTATTTTACCGGAACCATTCAGAGGTAATTCTAAATTAGCACTCTTCTCTGTAGATCGTTTCAGAAACAGATTAGTCTATCTGAATTCAATTAATTCCGGTAGAATCATCCATGCCAATTTGAATGAGATAAGTACACTTGTAATGAAAGAGGATAATTTGGCTCCCTGGATTGGCAAGCCTAGAATTGACCAAAACAGTACAAGTAAGTTAATACTGATTGTACCCACAAGGGATGGATTAACCGGCATTGATTACAGAAGATCCTCTATTTTAGTAAATGGCAAAAGAGGAATTGTTGAATACGACCCGGAAAAAAACTATCTGATTTATTATCATCCGGATTTCCGGCCAATACAAAATAATTTCGTAGAAATTAACGTATATGACGGCGTTGGAAACAGATCAAGCAGTGAAGTATCGGTCTCCTACTCATTATAGACAGGCGATACAACTGATCTCCACCAGTACATTTTTAGGAAGTGCCTTCACCGCAACCGTTTCTCTTGCAGGAGGATCCGTCTCAAAAAAAGTGCCATACACTTCATTTACAGAAGAAAAGTCTGACATATCAGCCAGGTAAATTGTGCATTTCAGGATATTTTCCATATCACTGTCAGCAGCTTTTAATACTGATTTCAGATTTTTCATTACCTGATCCGTCTGTTCAATAATGCCACCCTCCACAATCATGTTATTATCTGGATTGATAGCAATCTGTCCGGAACAATATACGACTCCTTGATGTACAACAGCCTGACTATAGGGTCCAAGAGCTTGAGGTGCTGATTTTGTATTTACTATTGTCTTACTCATATAATTTTATCTTTACATATCAATTAAAATGATTAACTAATCAAACAGTAATGTAAGATATAGCACAGTTTAGTTCATAGTTAATTTTAGGAATGAGAATGATGCTTATTGCGGAATCCTCTATATATGGTTACTTTACAGAGATCAAAACAACCAAAATGAACGATATTACAAAAAATGAAAAGTTATAAATTATTTTTTCCGATCATCGCACTGGCAGCTCTCTTTATAGCATGTGAGACAACTGATCCACTTGTCGATGATGTTACATTAAACATTTTTAAAGGTGACTATGATACTGCACTTCAAATTACAGAAGATGCGATCACAGAAAACCCTGACAATTATATAGCTCACTATTATAAAGGAATTGTATTATCAGCACTGGCTGAATCGTTGGAAGATCCAACAGAAAGAAAACCATATTACGAGCGAGCCAAAGTGTCTTTTGATACAGCAAAAAATCTAATGCAAGAACAAGAAGAGACACCTGTTGAGCTACAAGAGCTCAACGAGACGGTTGTCGGATATTGGGCTGAAGAATATAATACAGGTGTAAATATTCAGACAGATGATAGTTTATTTAGCGCCACAATGGATCCATATCGATCATCATTAGCATATTTCGAAAATGCAGCGGCTATCAATCCGGACAGTGCCATGACGTATCAGGTTTTGTCGTCTACTTATTTTCAAATGGATGAAATTGATAATGCAATCAATTCGTATGAAACTGCAATGTCACTTTTAAATCCTCCACTCGTAGATGACTATGAGTATCTGATCAGCCTTTATCTTTATCAAAATAATTATCAGGATGCTATTAACTATTCTGAAGAAGCTTTGGAACTGTATCCCGACGAAACAACGTTTGTACAATTTCTTGCGGATGCATATATCCAGTCAGGAGAACGTGATCGTGCTGTAGAACTCGTTGAAGCGTTGATCGCTAAAGAACCAAATAATCCTCAGTACAGAAGAGTATTAGGAACTCAAATATATCAAAGTGTTGATCAAACCACGGAAGAAGTCACAGTACTATACAGAGATATGTTCGATCTTGGTATTGAATTACGTGGACAAAGTGGGGATGAAAGGGAAGCGACAGAGGCTCGAATGGCTGAAATGGCAGCGGAAATCGAACGTATGGAAGCTGAAATTGATCTTTATACTGAGGTTTCCATTGAACATATGGAAAAGGTTGTCGAACTGGAACCCGAAAGCGAGTCAGCAAACTTTATCCTGGGGATTATCTACCAAAACAGAGCAGCAAATCTTTTTGAAAGAAGAAACAACGTTGTAAATGATGAGGATTTAGTCGAATCATTTGATCAGCGCGCTCGTGAAAATCTTCAATTGGCAAGAACTTACTATGAAGCCGCAGCTGAAATCAACCCGGAAAACAGTGAAAATTGGCAATCACTTTTTCAAGTTTATACTCAGTTAGGAATGGAAGAAGAAGCTCTTGAAGCTATGGAAAAAGCCGGTTTCGAGGATTAATAAATCTTTAAATTGTAACTATGGATTACTTTTCAACCCGAACGGCAAGTTTCTTACTTGCCTTCGGGATTTTTTTTGCAGTTTCTTGCAGTGTATTTGAAAAATCAGAAGCACCTGAAGAGATTTCTAAACTACAACAGATAAATGAAAGTATTGAACGTATCAATATTGAATTGGATTCAGATCCTTACAATCAAGATCTGAAAATTCAAAAGGCATCGTTGCTCCATGAATATGCTATAAAGCAGTCAAATCCCTCTGATAGATATCCAATCTATCAAAATTTATACTCGTTAAACCAAGAGAATGGGCAAAACGAGAGTGGCGACATTCCGGAGATAACAAATATCCTCGTGAAAGCCTGGGAAAATGAACAATCCGATGGCGTACGTTTATTACAGTTAAACAGAGACAACGAAGCAAATCAGCATTATTATGATATCTTAGCTCATTTTGATAATGCACTCATTTTGCAACCGGACAGTTTGGTTACTTACAATCTTATGTCCAATACTTTCTATGAAAATGGCTCGATTGGCAATGCAGTTGAAACACTTGAAAATGCTGTAAATCAATCCTCTGTACCTGATCCAAAACTATTGGAAAAATTAGCCTATCTCTATTTAGAATCCGGTAACACGGATGAATCTATCAGACTATATGAAAATTTGGTTTCAAGTAACACCAATGATAATCGACTTATGCATGGTCTTACGAATGCTTACATGATAAGCCAACGTCACAATGACGCGATTGCCAAATTAAAACAACTCTCTGAAGAATTCCCAACCAGATACTATTACAAAGAAGCACTGGCAACTCAGCTATATTTTATTTTTGAATCCTATAGTGACGAAATCTATCGAGAGTTTGAAAACGGTGAGTCAATTGATAATAGTATTGATAATTTATTGGAGATATTAAATCAGGCTCACTCCATTTACGACTCACTTCGAGACCCCATACCTGCAAACGAGGAGAGTCTGTTGAGAATGGGTACTTTCTACAATAACAGTATCAATAAGCTTACGGCCATTCATTCAACTGTAACACTTTCATCAGAAAATAATTTATTGGTCCAATCTACCATTCAAACTTATAGAGACCATTCAATTGAATTGTGGGAAAAACTTACAGAAATGAACCCTGACAACATGGAGTATGTTTACACACTGTATAATCTCTATAAAGATGCCGGTATGAGTGAAGAAGCTGACTCTATCGAACGCTCTTACAATTTTTGATCTATGAAATTTAATACAAAAGCAATACATGCCGGCCAAAAGCCGGAAGAAACCAGTGGGGCCGTGATGCCTCCGGTATTCCATACGTCTACTTATGCTCAGAAAGCACCGAATGACCATCAAGGTTACGATTATGCGAGGGTTGGAAATCCAACTCGAACGGCTTTGGAAAAATTGATTGCCGGCTTAGAAGAAGCGAACGAATGTGCCTGTTTTTCGAGTGGAGTAGCCGCAATAGACGCTATTCTCAAAACTCTCAGGCCCGGTGATCACGTTATCTCAACAAACGACCTCTATGGAGGCTCATACAGACTGTTCACTCAAGTTTTTGAGCCCTATGGAATTGAATTTTCGTTTGTGGATATGACAAGCATAAAAGAAGTGGAAAAGGCGATTCAACCCAATACAAAATTGGTATGGCTGGAAACTCCAACAAATCCACTTCTCCGAATTATTGATATTGCCGCTGTGACAGACCTCATCAAAAAACGCGGCATTATCTCCGTTGTAGACAATACATTTGCATCACCCTATCTTCAGCAACCTCTACTTCTGGGAGTTGATGTAGTCATGCATTCGACTACCAAATACCTAGGTGGGCATTCCGATGTAATTGGCGGAGCCGTTGCGAGTTCCAATAAAGAATTTATGGAGAAAATTCGATTTCAAGTTAAAACTACAGGGGCTGTCCCGGGACCTACAGACTGCTATTTAATACTCCGAGGCATTAAAACACTACATGTACGTGTTGAAAGATCTGTTGAGAATGCCAAAATAATCGCTGATTTTTTAACAAATCACCCAAGTGTTGGAACCGTCCACTATCCGGGCCTAAAAAGCCATGCTCAACATCAATTGGCAAGTCGCCAGATGAAAGACTTTGGTGCAATGCTCTCTTTTACTATGAAAGAAGACAATATTGAAAGGGCATTTGAAGTTATGAAAAAAACGAAAATTTTCACCCTTGCTGAGAGTCTGGGCGGCGTAGAATCATTGATAAGCCATCCTGCATCTATGACTCACGGATCGATACCAAAAGATGTAAGAGAAGCGGCCGGACTCATGGACTCATTGATCAGATTATCGATTGGAATAGAGGATGTGGAAGATCTTTTAGATGATCTGAATCAGGCATTTAAGTAATTATTTAATATTTAATCCTATTCACACTATGAGAAATGTTGTAATCGTTGCTGCTAAACGGACACCCATCGGATCTTTTGGAGGTTCCTTATCCTCTTATACGGCACCGGAACTTGGTGCTGCTGTAATTTATGAAGTGATAAAATCAGCCGGAATTAAAGTGGATCAAGTTGAAGAGGTTGTAATGGGTAATGTTCTGACTGCCGGAATAGGACAAGCACCTGCACGTCAGGCAGCTTTAAAAGCCGGACTCTCTGAAAAAACACCCGCTACAACAGTGAATAAAGTGTGTGCCTCCGGAATGAAAGCCATCATGATAGCCGCCGATCAAATTTCCCTGGGCCAGAATGATATTATGGTTGCTGGTGGCATGGAAAGTATGAGTAATGTACCCTATTATCTCAAAAAAGAGCGTTTTGGTGCTAAATTAGGCCATAGTGAAGCTTTAGATGGTATTATTACAGATGGTCTGTGGGATGTTTACAACGATTTCCACATGGGTTCTGCAGGGGAGCTCTGTGCAAAAGAGTGTAATATCTCTCGTGAGGAACAAGATCAATTTGCTACTGAATCATATAAAAGAGCAATTACAGCACATGAAAAGGGATATTTTAATGATGAGATTGTAGCAATCAAAGTTAAAGACCGTAAAGGCAATGTCACCATGGTGACGATGGATGAGGAATTGGAAAGAGTCAATTTCGAAAAAATCCCGCTACTAAAGCCTGTTTTTTCTAAAGATGGAACAATTACTGCAGCAAATGCAAGCAGTATTAATGATGGCGCAGCAGCACTGCTTCTCATGAGTGAAGAGAAAGCTAAAGAATTAAATATTAAACCTTTAGCTTTTATAAAAGGACATGCAAGTGCTGCAAAAAAACCCGAGTGGTTTACGACAGCGCCCGCTGATGCCATTCCTATGGCACTTAAAAGATCAAATATTAATATAGATGATGTTGATCTTTTCGAAATAAATGAGGCTTTTTCTGTAGTTTCAATCGTTAATAATCAATTGCTCAAACTGGATAGTGATAAAGTAAACATTCACGGTGGAGCTGTCAGCATTGGACATCCAATTGGATGTTCCGGAGCCAGAATTGTAGTTACACTTCTTCATGCTTTAATTCAACGTGAGGCTAAAATAGGTTGTGCCGGTATTTGTAATGGCGGTGGTGGTGCTTCTTCTTTGGTTCTGGAGTGCAAATAGAGAATAATATTTGAATTCTATAATAAACACTTATTTATTTGACTTTTCTGAGCGTCAAATGTATCATATATCATATTCAGATTTGCTCATTATTTTTTGAATTCATAAATTCAATAATTCCTTTATTCATCTAATTTTAACCTATTCGAACAATAGTTACAGCTTATAAAAGCAACTAAACCGGATTCATATAAGATGTGAAATATCTATTAAACTATATTTTACAGGATCTGAATACACACTTTTTGAACAATAAACTGAATGTAAATCAGTTTTTAAAAAAGTGCCTGATTAACTATCGTTAAAGTTGTATCTATGAAAAAATTACTTTCACTTACCACAGTACTCCTACTTCTGCCCTTCGGCACTGTTTATGCTCAGGTAGGTATTACTGCTGTTCCTTTTTTACAGATTGAACCCGATTCCCGATCTACTGGAATGGGTAATACCGGTGTGGCTATCGCAGATAATGCCTCTGCCATTTTTTGGAATCCGGCCGGACTGGCATTTCAAAATCAAAATCAAGTCAGCATTACACATGCCAATTGGTTACCTGCATTTAACGCAGACCTGTTTTATGACTACCTGGTTGGCACTTATCACGTTGAAGGAATTGGCACCATTGGAGGGCATCTTACTTTCCTGAATCTTGGAGAACAGACTCGAACAGATGAAACCGGATTAGAACTTGGCAGATTTAACAGTTTTGAAATTGCGGCAGGACTTTCATACGGTTTGAAAATCTCAGAAACGTTCGCTTTAGGAACAGGCCTCAGATATATTTATAGCTCTTTAGCAGATGGGAGTGTGAGTGGACAGGATATCAGCCCGGGATCCAGTGTTGGGCTTGATCTTGCAGCTCTCTATAAATCTAATTCATTTCAAATTGGAAATCGTGAAGCCACGTTTAATGCAGGAGTGAATATTTCTAATATTGGACCCGGAATTCAATATACAGATAATGCCCAAAGAGACCCCCTTCCCACGATGTTTAGAGTTGGCTGGGCGTACAAAATGGATTTGGATTCAAACGGGATGAATACAATAACCTTCTCTAACGATATTTCTAAAATTATGGCCCGTAGCCAGAGTACAAGTTCCGATGAGGACAATCCCGAGTACGAAACAATGGGCGTATTTGAAGCCCTATATAATTCATGGGGTTCGTTTGATAGATTTAATGGAACTGAAACCGTTAGTGTAAGCCTTGCCCAACAACTGATGCTCGGATTTGGATTGGAGTATTGGTACGATAACCTGTTTGCACTTCGAGGTGGATACTACTTTGAAAATCCGGAAAATGGTAATAGAGAATTTATAACTCTTGGAGCCGGCCTCAGATACAACATATTCGGGGTAGATTTTAGCTACCTGTATACACTCGAAGAAGATCATCCTTTAGCAAATACGATTCGGCTCAGTTTGCTTATTAACTTCAGATAAGCACTGTGGATGCAACTCCAAATAATTTTAAGCAGTGGTAAATACGTTTTATCACTGCTTTTTCTTTTTACCTGCTTTTATAACAATGGGGTTTCTCAAACCCTTATAACCCCGCCATCACCCTCCCTTTTAAATAACATTTATTCAGATTTTTCTCATTTTAAACTGAATAATGATGTGAATGGCACTCTGAAAATCATAGCTGTAAAAGTTGAATTTCAACCTGATGATAATCGATTTACATCCGGCAATGGTACATTTTCTCCGGGTAGCCTGCCCTATTTAGAAGATCCCGGTACAAATATTGACGCACTTCCCCATGATCAACAATATTTTGAATCCCATCTAACTTTTGTTAAAAATTACTTTGAAAAAAATTCTAATGGTAGATTAGAAGTTCATTATCAGGTATTACCGAAAATCTACCGTTTAAATAAAAAAATGGAAGCCTACTCTCCGATAGGAGAAAATCCTGATCTGTCCCTAGTTGCTGATCTTGCAAAAGATGTGTGGTTTGTGATTGGAAATGATCCGGATGTTCAGTTAGATAACAATCCCAACGAAAGGATCGCTTTTGTTATCTTTCATGCCGGAATTGGACGGGATGTTAAGCTCACCGGAACTACTTTAGATAAAACTCCTCAAGACATTCCATCTGTTTATCTAAGTAAAAATGCATTTCAAACGTTACTTAATGATCCCACTTTTACCGGATTTGAAATTGGAGGTGGTAATGTAATCGTTGATAACACCTTGATTTTGCCCAGAACGTTAAGCAGATCCGGTACTGATTTTTCCGGTAATAGATATGTGATACCACTTTCTATCAATGGCTTACTGACAGCTCAGGTTGGTAATTATTTAGGTCTGCCGGATCTTTTTAATACAGAAACAGGAAATTCAGGGATAGGTAGATTTGGCCTCATGGATGGTGCAGGCATTTTTGCTTATAATGGGCTTTTTCCGCCGGAATTATCGGCATGGGAAAAAATACACCTCGGTTATCAAGAACCCTTTGTGATTCACTTTGATCATCCGGATGGAATCCTATTACCGGCTTCCTCACGACGAGAACCAAACAGTATTGCTAAAATTTTATTATCCAACAGTGAGTATTTTCTAATTGAAAACCGCCATAGAGATCCTGAAAATAGTGGTGTTACGTTAACCATACAAAGACGGGATGGGTCACTCATCCAACAGAATTTTACCAATCAAGATGCAGATTTTGTAAATCAAACTGCAGAATTTGATCAGTTATTTGCACCGGGTGTAGTCATTGACGTAAGTAACTATGATTTTGCACTTCCCGGTGGATTGGTTGATGATGGCCCAAATGAAAAAGTTTTAAATGGTGGTATCCTGATCTGGCATATCGATGAAACAGTGATTCGAAAACAGATCAATACGATTGGTGTTAACAGTAACCCGGATCGAAAAGGTGTGGAATTGAAAGAAGCAGATGGGGCTCAAGATATAGGCAGACCCATGAATATTGGATTCTCGCAAAATGCCCCTAATGGATCGGCATTCGATTTTTGGTGGTCAGAAAATAACTCATCAGTAATTATTCAGACTGATACTCTCTCTCTTTATCAAAACAGATTTGGTCCGGATACATTTCCCAATAATAAGAGTCATACCGGAGCCGTATCCCCTTTCGAAATTTATGACATTTCCGAAAATCTGCCGGTAGCCTCTTTTAAAATTGATAAAACAATTCCTGATGACACCATTTTTGATTTAATCACAAGTAGTACTCTGGATTCAGTGACCACATCTACTTTACTTTCTGATGCCTATTGGAGCCGATATCCACTTGCAATTCAAACAGTTTCTTCTGATGATAGCTCAAATAGGGTCATTATCCCTGGAATGGATGGGTTTATACTCTATAATCCGGATACAAAAATTTCATTTTCTAAGATCTCTGATGATGAGTCTCTACAACAACCGCTAACTGACTTTAACAGATCCGGATTATTGGCAATAGCTCCAAATCCACTACAGGTTGTTGATAATATGGACGTGTCTGTATACTCATTAAATAGTGATATACCTACTCTCATTGACAACTATCCGGTAGTGCCGAATAGTGGATTTTTAAGCTCTTCAGAAGCTGCAATTATTGATATTGACGGTACTCGTTTTAGAATAAATACTGATTCAGGGTCAATAATCCAAAGCCCTGTAAATCAACAACTATCAGAAAAAATCGGGCAGACACAATCTGTTATCGAAAATAACCAACTGAAAATTTATTCAGCTCATGGAACGGTTATACACCCATTAATCCCTTCTGATTCATTCACCAGAGAGCATACCGGGTTAATTCATAGCGGAAATGGACTTATTTATGTCTACCTCTTGCTCGATGACAAATTGAGCCTCTACTCTCCTGCAGATCAATACAGTAATGAAATTATTCTTGCTGATGGAGTTCGGTTGGGATGGCCTGCTATTATTGATCTACATCATGACGGAAATCCAGATTTTTTATACGTCAATCAGGTAGATGGCAAATTGTATGGAAAAAACTCAAATGGCGGTATGATCGATGGATTTCCCATCACAGCTCCTCCCGGAAATCAATTCACCGGTACACCTCTTGTTGCTGACCTGGATGGTGACGGTTCAACCGACATTCTGATTCCGGCTGAGGATACATTCTCACTATCCATTTTTGCATACAAATCTGACACAGACATAATAGATCAATTCCCTCTAATGGTTGGTGGAATCCCATCATCAAATCATCAGCTTATCCACCCAATATTAATGGATCGTTACCTGATTGCCGTTAGCCAGGAAAACGATTTAAAAGTATGGGAGTTTCCAAAAATTGAAAAAATTCAGTGGGAATCACTCTACGGAAACAGTTCTAATAATAAAGTGACCTCTCAATTTGAACTTAGCGAGTCACCAACTGTCTCATATACCCTTTTAAATAGTTCTGAAACCTACAACTGGCCAAATCCGGCTACTGACGAAACATTTATCCGATTTCAAACAGAGTCGGCCGCACAAATTCGTATTAGAATCACAACATTGAGTGGGCGATTGATCTCTGACAAGCGTTTTAACAGTTTAGGTGGACCTCCTGAAGAATTACGCATTGATACTTCATCCTGGGCAAGCGGAGCCTACGTTGCTCTTTTAGAGGCGACATCAGGAAATACTACAGAAAATAAATTGATAAAAATCGCTATTGTTCGATAAATGTTGAGGAAAAAAATACTATATCGAATTCTCTTATCCTGTTTTATTGGACTCACCATGGTACAATTGGGCCGGGCTCAGTTACATCCGTCTCTCTACGATTATCCTCATAATCATCTTAATTGGTATACCATAGAAGGAGACCATTTTATGGTCCACTATCAGACCGGAAACAGCAACTCTGCCCAAATTACTATTGCCATTGCTGATGAAATCTTTGAAAAGATCACCCGTCTTTACTCCTATCAGCCACAAAAAAAGGTTAGCATTGTTTTAAGAGACAGGGAAGATTACTCCAATGGCGCCGCCTATTTTTTTGATGATAAAATTGAAATTTGGCTGCCCTCCTTAGATTCGCCCTTAAGAGGTACCCATGAATGGCTCAGAAATGTTATCACTCATGAATTTGTACATATTGTTCAATTAGGTGCAGCCATGAGAAGAACAAAGAAGATACCTGCTATCTATTTGCAATGGCTCAGCTATGAAGATGTCAGGAGACCCGACGTACTCTACGGTTTCCCTAATGGCATCATAACCTTCCCGTTTGCCTCTGTAAGCATACCTGCATGGTTTGCTGAGGGTAGTGCTCAATATCAAACTGACACGCTTGAATTCGATTTTTGGGACAGCCACAGAGACATGATACTCAGAACCCGAATTCTTACTGATAGTGCCTTAACATTAAGTGAGATGAGCCACTTTAACTCAAAAAATAGTTTAGAGCGAGAATTAGTTTACAATCAGGGTTTTGATTTTGTTCGGTACTTAGCCGAACTATATGGGGAGCAGATATTAGCCGATCTTACCCATTATTCAGCTGATCATAAAAAGAATAATTTTAATCATGTTATGAGTGCGGTTACTGAGATGGATGCTAAATCCCTATATAATCAATGGCTCAGCACCCGAAGAGAGTTCTATCAACAAACACAATCAGAAATCAAAGAGACTCCTGTAAATAAAATCATAACGGAGGGTTTTTTCAACTTCTACCCTATCCACCACTCTAAAAGTGGGAATTTTGCTTATTTAACCAATGATGATAGAGATTACGGCCGGACATCTTTAGTGATTCAAACCGATAGCAGTCTTATTATTATTGAAGAGATGGGTGAACAATATAAAATCAGTAGTGAACCTAATTTTCACTCTCTAGTAACTGCTGAGTCCAATATTTCAGTTGATTACATTAGTAATCGGTACTCTTTTTCCCCGGATGGCACTCAATTGGTCTATAGCAGATCCCGACTCAATAAATTTGGTGAAAATTATAACGATCTCTATATAATGGATCTCAAAACCGAAGAGAAGAGAAAATTAACTCAAAATAAACGTCTGCATGATCCTGATTGGCACCCTACGGAATCGAAACTTGTGGCTGTCCAATTCGAAGCCGGAACTCAAAATTTGATCCTATTATCTTTGGATACCAATGAAATTGAACCCCTTACAAATTTTAGTAGCGGAGAAACCATTTATACTCCGGTTTGGTCACCGAATGGAGAAAATATCTATTTTTCAAAAGCAGATCGTCACAATAGACAAATTTATCAAGTAGATCCCCTAACCGGTGAATTATCTGCACTATTAACGGATGATAAAATTGACTTCAGAGATCCCTGGCCACATCCCAACGGCGAACGTCTCTACTTCTCATCCGACCTGAACGGAATCTTTAATATATACAGTTATCAATTTGATGATCAATCCATATCCCGGATTACAAATCTTGTAGGAGGTGCATTTATGCCCTCAATTTCTGATTCAACACTCTATTTTGCAGATTATCGTTACGACGGTTATAAAATTTCATCAATCAATTTACAATCTTCTCCATCAATCCGGCTTCAGAGGGATCATGTAAATGAATGGTTCACGCAGAATGGGGCATCTGATCCGGGGTACTATCCAACGATTTCAGAACTCCCCTTTGAAGTGACCGGACAGGTAGATGAGCAAACAATCGATGTGGATGGTAACCGTAAAATATGGAGGCCCTATAGTGAAACCACGACCGGACTCAGTATACTGCCGGTTATCCGATTTGATAATTATTCCAAATTACGTGGAAGTAATTCGACACTGTTGCGAAACAGACAAATAGGTCGGCTGACAGAAAATTTATGGAGAGATGTTAAGATTGGTGCCTATTTCTCAACACGTGATGTAACTGAAAAACTCTCGTTATTTGGTGGTTTATTGTTGGGACCCGGCTCCATAGACAGTGATGGAATCACTGATTTTATTTCTCCAACACGATTAAACAATCTGGATCGTGATCTATTTTTTATTGCTGAATATCGTGGAATTCCATTTATAAAAAGAGGTTGGTCACCAACTATTGTCGTGGAACTTTATAACCTGAAAAGAAATGTGAGTAATGGACTCACCATTGAAGAGTTTTCATGTACCTCCTGCTTACCTATAGATCGAAGTATTGATATCAGATATTCCATGTGGGAAGCGAACCTATTTTTGAGAAGTAAATTAAATCGGTGGAGTATGATTGAACTCGGAGCCGGTTATTCACCTTACAGCGTTTCTACTGAACGATTCTTCTCTGAGGAATTTGAGGAATCAATTCCCGGATCAACTTCAGAATATTTTAAAGGCAGTCACTATTCATTATCCTACATTGCAGACCTGACTCTTCCCACAAGACATTCAGACATTGCTCCGAGAGGCGTTCTCTCATCGTTCTCTTATCGTTTTGAACCCGGCCGATTACTTCAGGATTTCGAAATAAATGATGGATTTCTTTCTCCCGTATATTCAAAAGATTTAAATCACTCCGTAGAATTTAATAACAGGATTGGAGTAGGGCTATTCCGAGAGACCACTGCTATGCTCACTACAAGGGGCTTTAGCTACTTAAATAAACCCGACGATTTTTTCTATATGGATTACACCGGTGGACTTGTCGGAATGCGATCCTATCCATTTTTTGCGTTAGGTGGCAGACAAACATTCTTTTCCAGGGCATCCCTGATACACCCTTTATTCACCGGAATGAACAAACAGATCAACTCTGCAACTTTTGATAAAATTTTTGCACATCTTTTTTTCGAAGCAGGTAATGGCTGGGGAGGTCCGCTTAACATTGGAAATGATATTAAAACCGGACTAGGAGCAGAATTGAGATTCGCCGTAAATAACTATTACTTATTCCCCATGAAATTTTTTATCAATACTACCTACGGTTTGAATCGTTATAATGTTACTCTGCCAGACGAATTTATCACGGCAAGCGGTGTAGAATCTATAGAGTATGGAGGAGAGTTACTTCTCTATTTTGGTCTGACATTCGATTTTGATTTTCGATGATAAGATATATAACCCTGTTACTATTTTTGCTTTATCCGGCAATGGCTATGTCCCAATATGTTGACACCCAAGTCGTGGACTACCAAAAAGTAGAAGACGATAATGAAAGTATTTCCAATGATCCTTATATGATTGTCAAACCTATACTTTTAAGAGATTCAATGGCCTCACAATATCATATAAATTCCGGGCCTACCGGTTTTAATAAACCCGGATATCTTTTTGCCAGTTCATTGATATTACCCGGCAGTGGCCAACTTATCAACGGGAATCCGATTCGTGCTGGGATCTATGCCGCTCTTGAAATCACATCCATATTTATGATAGTTGAACATCAAAAACGGGGGCGCCGTGGTGAAAGAAATTATGAACGGTTTGCAGATCAAAATTGGAGTGTTGTTCAATATGCGCAGTGGCTACTTAATTATCACGATTTTCACTCCATCTCAAACCCTTTCTTATCACAGCTGCGAGATATGCTTAATGGCGTACAGTCATCATTTGAACCATCTATTGATTGGAATCAGATCGACTTAACTCTTTTACGATCCGTAGAGAGAAATACACCCTACATGACAACGGATGATTTGAGAGCAAATTCATTTTCTCACGTTCTTCCCCAATACGGATCTCAACAATATTATGAACTGATCTCTAAATATTATCAGTATCAAGCAGGTTGGAGGGATTATAATAGCTATCATGATCAATTGGGTCATACCGGCGATCTCTTTAATGAAAGATATCTTGTAGACAGAAACGGATTGTATGCAAGTCCATTCTTTTTTGATGGAGTTCAAATGGGCAGAGAGTTTAATGGCCATTTCAGAACACGTAGAACATTTCTATCTTTGTTGATAGTAAATCATTTTATTTCCGCATTTGATGCGTATTTTACGATATCATTGAAACAAAATAGAGTAAAAGCCACTTCAACGGCACTACCCGGAAAACAACTGGTTTTCACATATAATTTTTAACCGAAATTAATCCAATGCTAAATTCATGGAGCTCTTTAAATCTCTATCCCTGAATAAAAAAATAGGTTCAATAATTGGAGCACTTATGCTTGCAGGGATCATTTTTGCACTTCTGCTCGATTTTATCATAATGCCTTATTATACGAATTATAATGAGGGTGTAACTGTACCGGATGTTACAAAAATATCACTCGAAGAGGCACAAGTGCTTCTTGAAGAGTACGGCTTACGACACGAAGTTCTGGATCGAAGGGCAAATTCTATATATCCGGCAAACTATATTATTGATCAGGCACCCTCAGCCAAAAAAATTGTAAAACCTAACCGAAAAATTTATCTGACCGTAAATACGGCTGTAACACCTCAAACAGTAGTGCCCAATGTGGTCAATATGTCCTTAAGAAATGCTGAAATCCAGTTGGATAATCATGGACTTACGGTCGGAACCCGAAGTTATGAATCATCCCGTTTTAGAAATACCATTTTAAGACAATCAGTTGCAGCCGGAGATACGGTGAGTCGAGGTACCGTGATTAATTTAGCTGTGAGTGATGGTTTAGGGTCACGTTTGGTTACTATGCCGGACATTCAGGGAATGCGGTTAACTGAAGCGGAACGAGCTCTCACAAGTGTTGGATTACTAGTTGGAGAAATCCGGTTTCAACCCAGTTTAGAGTATGACCCCAACCGGGTGATCTCTTTCTCACCGAATGAAGAAGAACTCAATGAGGGCCAGTCACTACTACTCATTGTTTCAGAGCGTGTTGATGCACGCGAAGAAGTTGAATCGGGAGCCATTGTTGATGATACTACAGCCACATCCAATGATAACAGAAATTTCCAAAATGAGGACAAATAATGAATATTGATTTACCGGTTCTTGCACCATCTATTCTTGCCGCTGATTTTTCAAAATTAGGTGACCAAATTCAAGAATGCCTGAATGCCGGTATTACCTGGATTCATTGTGATATCATGGATGGACATTTTGTACCAAATATCAGCTATGGCCCATCTATTGTGAAATCAGTAAGGGGGATTGCCCCTGATGCATTTTTGGACGTTCATCTGATGATTGAAAATCCGGATCAATACATTGAAGATTTCGCAGATGCAGGAGCAGATTTAATCTCTGTTCACTATGAGGCTTGTCCTCATCTTCATCGAACACTTCAAAATATCAGCCAAAATGGATGTATGACGGGTGTTGTGATTAATCCGGCTACTGGTGTTGACGCTATCAGACCTATACTTCCCATTGTTGATCTTGTATTAGTTATGAGTGTTAATCCCGGTTTTGGAGGACAAGCATTTATTGAATCAAGTTTTCAAAAAATAGAACAGCTCCGAAAAATTAAAATGGATGAAGAATTAAATTATTTAATTGAAATTGATGGTGGTGTAAGCCTCAAAAACATCGGGAAACTTGCAAAAGCCGGTACAGAAATTTTAGTTGCGGGAAGCAGCGTTTTTAAAACAGATAATATTCCGTCCAGAATCAAAGAACTGTCAGATAAAGCCGAAAAAGGGCACGCTAAGATAGCTTAACTTGTTATATTAGCATTACAATTTATCACTTAAGAGTATTTACCTATCGAAACATCACAGCAATTAACAGAAGATTCATTACTAATCGAACAAATTGAACCGGTTGTCATACTTGGATTCAATGATGAACACTTGAGTATGTTGGATCGATCTTTTCCATCATCAAAAATAACTGCACGTGGAAATCGAATAAAAATATTGGGTCCGCTTAACGAAGTGGAAGTCATTAAAGATATCATTCAAGAGCTTATCCAAATTGCAAAACGGAATAATACAATTCATAGAAGTGATCTGACGACTCTTCTTGCACTTGCTAATAAATCAGAAAAAAGAGTGACAAAAGACGACTCCTTACCGTTTCAGCAAAATACTGGCGATATTATATTGCATACACATGCAGGAGAAGCCGTCTCTGCAAAAACGCCCGGGCAGCGTAATCTGGTTCATGCGTCGGAGAATAATGATATTCTATTTGCTATCGGTCCGGCAGGAACAGGCAAAACCTATACCTCTGTTGCACTTGCCGTAAGAGCACTAAAAGATCGTAAAGTAAAAAAGATTATTTTGGCCAGACCGGCAGTAGAAGCGGGTGAAAATCTTGGATTTTTACCCGGAGACCTCAAAGAGAAAATTGATCCTTATCTGCGCCCTCTCTATGACGCACTTGAAGAGATGATTGAGTTTGAAAAACTTGACTATTATCTCACTAAAAAAATTATTGAGATCGCTCCATTGGCATATATGAGAGGCAGAACGTTGAATAATGCATTTGTCATCCTTGATGAAGCTCAAAATGCCACGAATATACAGATGAAAATGTTCCTGACAAGAATTGGCTTCAACAGCCGGGCAATCATAACCGGAGATATCACTCAAACAGATCTTCCCAGAAAACAGGAATCCGGATTGATATCTATTCAAACGATCCTTCAAAATATCGATGGAATCTCATTTGTGTATCTGGATCAAAGGGATGTGGTTAGACATAAGTTGGTTCGTGATATTATCGATGCATATGAAAAATTTGAAAACAAAAAAAAGTAAAAGAATTCAGAACTTTTTGTCCCACCACATCTATTGATTATGAAAGATGTTACTGTAAATGTCCTATATGAAGGAACCTATTCTGTTGGTATTGACAAAATATTCAATAAAATTAACCGCAGTGATCCTCCTGCCAAAGGGGCTTTAAAATTATCCATTAATCCATTTCTGATTAAAGATCGGGATCACAACATACTGTTTGATGTAGGAATTGGTGACCTTATTAGTGAGGAATCAACAATTGACACAATTTTGGAAAATCTTTCCAAATACTCCCTCACAGAATACGATATCACGGATATTTTTATCAGTCATCTTCATTTTGATCATTTCGCCGGTCTTGCCAACCGAAAAAGTGGTTATTGGGATCTCACTTTTCCGGAAGCCGTTATCTGGGTTTCAGAAGAAGGATGGAAAGATTTAAATGACGCCTTAGATAAAAAACCGGATGAGTATCAGGAGCTCGTACACTTTTTGAATATGAGAGGGGATATACGATTTTTAATACATGATGCTAATCCAATCCCACCAATAAGGATAGAAAAAATCGGCGGACATACAGAACATCATTTGGCCCTTTTTTATATGAATGGAGATCACCGATATTTAATGGCCGGTGACGTTTTGGGTCGCAGAAGTGCAGTGAATAAAAACTTTTTGGCTAAATTTGATTATGACCCCAAACAGAGCATGGATGCCAGAAATCGATTAATGGAATACGCATTGCAAGAGAAGTACACCATCATGGCTTATCATGAAACAGATTTCCCTCTCTTTAATTTGATCGATTACTCTAGTAAAGAGGGTTACACGATAGAAAATGTATGATGGAAAGTTATACTGAAATCGAAGAGGTCAAATCCTACCTCATTCAAAAAGGAATTCCTTCAAAAGCAGAAGCTGTCATCATTCTGGGTTCAGGGTTGGGATCATTTTCTGAATCAATAAACAAGCCAATCAGAATACCCTATCAGCAGATACCGAATTTCCCTTCTACTTCTGTACAAGGACACACCGGCGAACTGGTTTCAGGAGAGGTTGCCGGTAAAAAAGTACTCGCTTTTTCGGGTCGGTTTCATTTCTATGAGGGACACTCTTTTTCAAAAACCGTGCTTCCTGTCAGACTTGTAAAAGCATTTAATGCAGATAAACTCATTATTTCAAATGCAGCCGGTGCCATAAATACTGATTTTCAAATCGGAGACCTGATGGTCATTGATGACCTCATCAGACCTTTTCATTCAATCTCTGTTGATCCATCCACAACTTTCAGATACAATTTATACCCTTTTACTGAGAGAGCATATAAAATTGCTACTGAGGTAGGGCTAGACGTCAGAAAAGGCTCTTATGTCTATGTAAAGGGGCCAAATTATGAGACAAAAGCAGAAATAATTGCTTTTCGCGTATTAGGAGGGGATGTCGTTGGAATGAGTACATCACCGGAATTGATTGAAGCTTGCAAGTTAAAGATACCGGCTGTTGCGATTTCACTGGTCACGAATATGGCAGCCGGTGTACAAAAAGGTAAACTAGATCATGCTGAAGTTAAGATAGCTGCTGAATCACGGAAAGAAGATTTTGCTAAGCTTGTGATTGAGCTGATAAAAAAACTGTAATCATAACAGACTTTTCTGACTGCCAAATCGATTCAGATATTCCTTTAATTTTACTTTTTTCCTTGTGCTATCACTCGTCATATATCGTAGCTTCCCAAAAATCTCTCTCTCCTGCCAGGCTCGGTCAAATCTTCCAAAACACCAAAAGATACCGGAATAACTGTTGGGATCGCGTCCATCGATGGCATAGGAGTTATTTAGTTTGATGAGATATTGCAGTGCTATTTCAGGACTCTCGGTCCATTCAATAACCTTTTTTCCCCATAACATTCGTAAATAGTTATGAATGATTCCCTCCTCCCTGAGTTGTGTTTGAGCTGCATTCCAAATCTCATCATGAGTTTCTGAAGTCGCTAGTTGGTCATACGTGTATAGCCACTTTCTTGGATCATCTCTATGTTCATCCAACGTTTTTAATGCCCAATCCGGCAAACTCTCAAATTGATCATAATCCGGCCTGTGATGCGCAAAATGAAAGCCCACTTCTCTCCATGTGATCACTTCATCTAAAAATCCATCAATATTCGGATCTCCATTGAAAAATCCACCGGTTGAACCCTTATTGTAGGTGATTTTATCAAGATCCCATCCATCAGGCTGATAATCCAGTACAGTTTTAACAATTTCATATTCCGATATTTTACCAAAATGCAGCCATGCACTTAGCTGACTCGTTTTCTTTTCGTCGGGGTGATTTCGTTTATCGTCGTATTCCAACAATGCATGTTGAATAAATTGTCCCATCATGCCCAACCCGGCAGATCGACCTCCATGCCAATCAATCGGCTTTACTGTATGATCAATATCCAGTGTAGAAATAAATGAGTCCATATCCTTAAAAGCATCTTCAGCTACCGGTAAGTGCTCTATTACAGCTACATCTAGTTCCACTTTTTTCAGGTTTTTCAGATCATTGAGAGGGTCTTTAGCCGGTGGGTTGGTAAAAGCTTCAATAAAATTCTTTTGCATTATCTTTCTGAAAAGATATGCACTATAGGGATCTTTTTTGGTAAGACCCAGAGGGATGAGCCCGTTACTATCGATGGTGATATAGGGAATGTTTATTTCCTGTGAGAGCATTTCATTTCGTTTTCTCATGATGAATACAGGATACTCATCCGTGATCAACAAAGATGCTTTAGAAACGAGATTAAACAGCAATTTTTTGTACTGTCCGGCTTCCTGCTCAACAAACGAAAAGTAGTTGAGGTTCTTTGAACGGGCATAATCTGCGTGTTCTTTCATCCCTTGCATCATAAAGGTATGGGTACGATCAGTTGCCCAGGGATAATCACATGAGAACGCCTCCAGGATCAGAAGTGGCTTGTTCACTTTATTCGCCCAACTTACCGCATATTCCAGCGCGAAATTATAGTGGAAACGACGGTTTATCTGCATCCAGTAGAGAACATAGTCACCATCCGGATTGGGCTGGTGACTGTTCCGCTTGAACACTCTTTGACTATTGAAACTTTTCATACTGAATGAACCAAGTTTCTAATAGATGAATTCCATTTGGTGAAATCAGGAATCTAAGCCATCTCCTTCTGTTTTTGAGATCTTTTTCTCTCATTCGGATCCAGGTAAAGTTTTCGAATTCGCAAACTTTTTGGAGTTACTTCCAGAAGTTCATCCGTGTCCAAAAACTCTATGCACTGCTCCAAGCTCATTTTTTTAGCCTGTGAAATTTTCACAGAATCCGATGTTTGGGTCGCGCGGTGGTTGGTCAGATTTTTTCTTTTTACCACGTTTACGACCATATCATCGGACCGTTTGTTTATACCCACAACCTGCCCCATATAGACCGGATCGCCGGGTTCACTGATAAACTGCCCACGATCTTGCAGGCCTTCAAGAGCATATGGAGTTACATCTCCCTGTTCCAATGAGATCAGTGCACCCCTGGTGCGTCCTGCGATCTCTCCTGCATAAGGCTCATAAGCAAAAAACTGCTGGTGCATGATCCCTGTACCGCGAGTCTCGGTCATCATCTCACCTCTAAAGCCAATCAATCCTCGTGAGGGTACTTTAAACTCAATTCGGTTGTTCTCCCCTTCACTCACCATAGAAGTCATGATCCCTTTTCTTTTCTGAAGGTTATCGATCACTTTATTGCTATAATCTGAATGTACATCAACAATTACTTCCTCAAAAGGTTCATGTACTTTCCCATCCACCTCACGCAAAAGAACTTCAGGTCGGGATACTGAAAACTCAAATCCCTCTCTTCGCATCGTCTCAATTAAAATAGAGAGCTGAAGTTCACCTCTGCCGGCTACTTTGAAAATGTCCGGATTATCTGTCGGACTCACCTTGATGGATACATTTGTTCGAATTTCTTTATTCAGGCGATCTTTGATCATATTCGAAGTCACATAATCACCCTCTTTTCCTGCAAATGGGGAGTTATTTACTCTGAAGTACATCGCCATAGTCGGCTGATCAATATCATAATACTCTATGGCTGTTGGATCTGAGATATCTGTCAATGTATCTCCAATCTCGACCGCATCATATCCCGCCAATGCGAAGATATCACCGGCTAATGCCTGATCTACCGGTTCTCTGTTCAAACCATTAAAAGTGAAAAGTTTTGTCGCTTTACCCTTCATCTTCTGTTTGCCTTTTCTGTCCATAAGTACAATCTCCTGATTTGTTTTGATCGTACCTTGCTCTACACGTCCCACTGCAATTCTGCCCACATAATCATTCCAATCCACATTACTGACGAGCATCTTAAAAGGTGCATCTGGATTTTGTTCCGGGGCTGGAATATGCTTTATGATTTTATCGAAAAGTGGATTTAAACTAACTCCTTCATCCGTCAGGTTCTCTTTTGCTATTCCTTGAATACCAATCGCATAGAGTACAGGGAAATCGAGTTGTTCATCATCGGCGTCTAAAGACACAAATAGGTCAAATATTTCATTTAAAACAGCGTCAGGACGTGCATCTCCCCTATCTATTTTGTTGATCAGTACAATGGGTCGATATCCTAATTCCAGCGATTTTCGAAGTACAAATTTCGTTTGTGGAAGGGGTCCTTCAGCAGCATCCACCAACAGAATTACACCATTTACCATTTTCAATATACGTTCTACTTCACCACCGAAATCTGCGTGACCCGGGGTGTCAACGATATTAATTTTGGTTCCTTCCCATAATACAGCCGTATTTTTTGAACTAATGGTAATTCCCTTCTCTTTTTCAAGATCACCGGAATCCATGACTCTTTCGGCAACTAGTTGATTCTCTCTGAATGTTCCACTCTGCCTTAGCATTTGATCAACTAATGTTGTTTTGCCATGATCAACGTGGGCAATAATTGCGATATTTCTTATATCTTGTGTCATAATAGTATTATAGTGCGTTCATCTGGTGATGATGAACTATTTATTGATTAATAATCGAAAAATAGACAGCCTTTAATATACGGTTTATTTCACTCAATTATGTGAAGATTCAATATTATTACAAAGAATTAATTCAAGATTAATACTCACTCTGTTTCAGGCTCTAATTCTTTATCAGTAGTGTCCGGTTAAATTTTACTATAGGCAAGTTAACGAACCATTTGGATATATAAAGCTTGTTTTATGGCTTTGCGTCATTTAGAACCCCTCCCTATTGGAATAACATGAGCTGATCGG
>Ga0222673_1000067_pt1 | contig 64226 bp, 67 predicted proteins | sample AntAcemetagen801_FD_179845 | JGI IMG/M metagenome (GOLD analysis project Ga0222673, IMG submission 179845) | Saline water microbial communities from Ace Lake, Antarctica - #801 | ecosystem: Environmental > Aquatic > Non-marine Saline and Alkaline > Saline | place: Antarctica: Ace Lake...
CGACTGGTCCGACACCTGGTCCGCCACCACCGTGAGGGATGCAGAAGGTTTTGTGAAGGTTCAGGTGTGAAACATCGCCACCGAACTCACCGAACTTGGCATAGCCAACAACCGCATTGGTATTTGCACCATCGATGTAGACCTGGCCACCTGCAGCATGAACAAGGTCACAAATTTCAACAACTGCTTCCTCGTAAACACCGTGGGTTGATGGGTAGGTAATCATCAAGGCTGCAAGCTTGTCGCCAGCTTCGGAAATCTTTTGCTTGAGCTCAAGAACATCAACATTTCCCTGAGCGTCGCAGCTGACAACAACTACTTCCATGCCCGCCAATACGGCGCTAGCCCCGTTGGTGCCGTGGGCAGAGGATGGGATTAGGCAAATATTTCTCTGGTAGTCGCCCCTGGATCGGTGGTAGCCACGGATTGCAAGCATGCCGGCAAGTTCGCCCTGGCTGCCTGCGTTTGGCTGCAGCGAAACTGCTTCGTAGCCGGTGATGTCGCTTAGCCAGCTGCTGAGTTCTTTGATGAGCTCCATGTAGCCCTGGGTGTCTTCGGCGGGGGCAAATGGGTGAAGGTTAGCAATCTCCGGCCAAGTGACAGCTTCCATCTCAGTTACCGAGTTGAGCTTCATGGTGCAGGAGCCCAGTGGAATCATGCCGCGGTCAAGCGCGTAATCGTAGTCAGCAAGCCTCTTGAGGTATCGCATCATTGCAGTCTCAGAGTGGTGGGTGTTGAATACGGGGTGCTCAAGATACGCGCTAGTGCGGTGATTTCTCAAGCGGTCGGTTGCATCCTCCTGCCTAGGAGCTCTGGCTCCAAAAGCGCCGGCGAGTTCCGCCAGGTGATGCCAAGAGGTGCTCTCATCGACTGAGATGCCGATTGTGGTGTCGTCAACTCGCAGGACAGTGAGCTCTTTGGCTCGAGCGGCCTGGTAAAACTTTTCTGCATCGGTGTCAGTGATTCTTATGGTGTCGAAGAACTTATCGTTTTGAAGAGTGAAGCCAACCTCTTCCAAAACTTTTGCTAGCGCTGAGGCCTTGTGGTGGATTTCTGTGGCAATCGCCTTGAGGTTTTTTGGACCGTGGTAAACCGCATACATGCCAGCCATTACTGCCAGCAGCACCTGAGCGGTGCAAATGTTGCTAGTTGCCTTCTCACGCCTAATGTGCTGTTCTCTGGTCTGCAGGGTCAGGCGATAGGCAGGAGCCCCCTCGGCGTCTACTGAAACCCCGACGAGCCTTCCGGGCATCGTGCGCTCCAGCTTTTCACGGACTGCTAGGTATCCGGCGTGAGGGCCACCAAAACCCATTGGTACACCAAATCTCTGAGTGGTGCCGCAAACAACGTCCGCACCGGCTTCGCCGGGTGAGCGCAACAAGGTGAGCGCCATTAGGTCGGCGCTCGCAATTGCTAGACCGCCGAACTCGTGGATCTTTGCAAACAGACCATCGAAGTCGATGATTCGGCCGCTCGCGCCCGGATACTGGACCACTGCGCCAAAGCACTCTTGGTCTAGCTGGTCGAGTTTGGTTGGGTCAAAGTAGGTAATGACGATGCCAAGCGGTTCTGCTCGGTGCTCTAGCAGTGCCTTGGTTTGAGGGTAGAGATCGTTGTCGACGAAGAAAACGCCAGAATCACTATCGGAGCTGCGTTTAGCAACCATCATCGCTTCAACCACTGCCGTGGATTCATCAAGCATCGAAGCGTTAGCCGTCTTCATGCCTGTTAGCTCAGTGACCATTGTCTGGAAGTTTAGAATTGCCTCGAGTCGGCCCTGGCTGATTTCCGGCTGGTAGGGGGTGTAGGCGGTATACCAGCTCGGGTTTTCGAGCACGTTTCGCTTGATAACTCCAGGGGTTCTGGTGCCGTAGTAGCCCAGACCAATGAACGTCTGAGTTATGTGGTTTTTTGAAACTATGCCCTTTAGGCGATCCAGAGCCTCGTCCTCGCTGATGGCATCCGGAAGAGTGCTGCCACCGCGGTAGTGAATTGCTTCTGGAAGCGCAGCTTCCATTAGCTCCGCTAGGTCTTTGATCCCAAGATAATCAAGCATGTGCTGCTGCTGGGCGTCGTTGGGTCCAATGTGGCGGTTACGAAAGTTATGGTGATCTAACAACAGTTACTCTCCAACTAATGCGTCGTATTCGGTCGATGAAAGAAGATCTGGTAAAGATGTATAACGGATTTTTATCAACCATCCATCCCCAAATGGGTCCTGATTTACTTGGTCAGGCGCTTGGTCCAGTGCGCCGTTGACTTCGGTGATCTCGCCGTCCATTGGTGCGTAGAGTTCGCCCACTGACTTGGTTGACTCAATTTCACCACAAATCTTCATGTGGGCAGCAACGCTACCGACCTTTGGAAGGTCCACGTAAACGATTTCTCCAAGCGCATCAGCTGCATACTTGGTGATTCCGACGGTGGCGATATCGTCTTCGATAAGGATCCACTCGTGTTCCTTGGTGTATTTCAGGTTCTCAGGATTTGCCATGTTCTTATTTACCTTCCGCGCTTATAAAACGGTAACTCAACGACTTTGTAAAAAATTCTCGTCCCACGAACATCTGCCTCTACTTCGGAGCCAATCTCCAAACCTGCATCGGTGTTTAGAAGCGCCAACGCGATCGGCACCTGCAAGGTTGGTGACAACACTCCAGAAGTAACTATCCCGATTGAATCAGATTCACCAGGCAAGAAGATCTCGTAGTCTGCTCTTGCAGCCCTGCGGCCATCACCCTGAAGGCCAAAGAGTCTTTGCTTTGGATGTTTTTGTTCCTCCAGGGCATCTTTGCCAACGAAGTTTGGCTTATCAAAACGTATGACCTTGCCGAGGTTTGCAGCAAAGGGTGTGAGGTCTCCGTTTAGTTCGTGACCATAAAGTGGCATGCCGGCTTCTAGTCGAAGAGTGTCCCTGCAAGCCAGGCCGCAGGGCGATACTCCGTCTTGAGAAAGCAACAGTTGCCAGACGCCGCTTGGGTCTCCTTCAACAAAGATTTCAAAGCCGTCTTCGCCGGTGTACCCGGTGCGGGCTAGAAAAACATCTTTGCCATCCAATACCGCAGTGGCAATCGAGTAATACTTCAGAACCGTAAGGTCGACATCAACAAGTCTCCCAAGGATCTCTTTGGTCTTTGGGCCTTGCATCGCGATAAGTGACCACAGACCAGATTCGTCAACGACCTTGGTGTCCGGAAAGTTTTCTAGTCGGTTTTTTAGCGCCTCAACTACTTGGTGCTGATTACCTGCGTTGGCAACGATCATGAACTCGTCATCATCGAGGCGATAAACAATCAGATCATCGATAATGCCGCCCTGATCGTCACAGATCATTGAGTACTTTGCGCGGCCATTCTCGATTTCAGACAGCTTGGAAATTAGCGCGTAATCAAGAAACTCTTCGGCTTGGCCGGTCACCCTGATTTCTGCCATGTGGCTGATATCGAACAGGCCGCAACTATTTCTAACACTGTGGTGCTCGTCAATGTCTGAGCCGTAGCGAACGGGCATTTCCCAGCCACCGAACTCGGTGAAACTGGCGCCCAGCTTGTCATGTTCCGGTTTTAGTAGTGTATGCAGCACCTAAAAATACTAGTCACTTTTTTGAAACTAAATTCAGTCTTGACCGAGGTTTCCAGTCAACTGGCCGTGAAGGCGTTCGCTGGCTTTGTTCATGCCTTTGATGTACACGTTCTTTTTCATGTTTTCGTACTTTGTTGTGATCGCATCTAGGGCTGCAATTGTCGATGCATCCCAGATATGTGAATCGGTGACATCAATAACAATCTCATCAGGGTCATCGGAGTACTCAAACAAAGTAGTTAGGTCGTTGCTCGAGGCGAAGAACAGCTCCCCCTGAACCGTGTAATAAGCCACTGACACTTCGTCGTCTCCACCAACGGTTCTGGTTACTGAAGCGAAGTGGGCAACTCGCCTAGCGAATGCAATCATGGCAACAATCACGCCGACTATCACGCCTATTGCAAGGTTGTGAGTCCAGACCACAACTGCAACGGTTGCTAGCATCACAGTTGTTTCGCTCTTAGGCATCCGTTTTAGCGTGCTGAGCTGAATGCTGTGCCAATTAAAGGTTCCAAAGGCAACCATCAACATCACCGCTACCAGAGCAGCCATCGGAATCTGAGCCACGATGTCTCCGAGGCTAACCACCAATATCAACAGGAACACTCCAGCTAAGAAAGTCGAGATTCTAGTTCTGGCCCCGGACGCCTTGACGTTGATCATGGTTTGACCGATCATTGCGCAACCGCCCATGCCGCCCAAGAAGCCCGAGAGAATGTTTCCAACACCCTGAGCCAGTGACTCCCTAGTCTTCTGGCTGTGAGTGTCAGTAATCTCATCAACTAACTTGGCAGTCATCAAAGACTCCAAGAGACCAACCAACGCCATGGCAAGCGCGTAAGGAGCAATGATGTTGAATGTCTCAAGAGTCAGTGGCACGTTTGGTGTCAATAGCTCTGGCAGTGACTGCGGCAATTCACCCTCGTCACCAACGGTAGGCACCGTGATGGCCATGATTAGAACCATTGCGCTCACTAAAACGATTGCAACCAGCGGGGCCGGGATTACCTTGGTAAGACGAGGCATGCCGATCATTACGAGCAGGCCAAGGGCCACCAACCAATACACCGCGAACGGCACGCCAATTAGGTGCGGCAGCTGAGCCATGAAAATCAAGATTGCAAGGGCATTAACGAACCCGAGCATCACACTTCTTGGGATAAAGCGCATGAGCTTCGCGGCTCCAAGGGCAGCCAGTACCAGTTGAAAAACCCCACCCAAGATGACGGTCGCAAGCAAATAGTCAAGGCCATAATCTCTGGCAACCGGGGCAATCACCAGCGCAATTGCGCCGGTAGCAGCCGAAATCATTGCTGGCCTACCACCGAGAATCGAAGTTGTGATTGCCATTACGAAGCTTGAAAAGAGTCCGACTCGTGGGTCGACGCCAGCCAAGATGCTGAAGCTAATTGCCTCTGGGATTAGCGCAAGCGCAACCACTAAGCCAGCCAAGGATTCTCTAAGAAGCAGCTTTGGGCTTCTGAGGGCTTCGCGGACAGTTGGGCGTGGACGGTAGCGAGGATCGGGACGCGATACAAGCGCACTTAGCTTTGTTTTTAAATAGTTCAAATTCTGGGCTTCTTTGGTTGCCGGACAGGGGGTGGGCGCGTAAATCTGCGCCTCGAATAACTGCCAGTCTAGGTTAGATGGCTCCCAGACGGCTAGAGAGCTCTTGATACTTAGCGGAAGTTTCACTAACTATTTGACTTGGCAACACTGGCGGAGCGGTTTTTAGATCCCAGTTTTCTTTGAGCCAATTTCTAACACCTTGCTTGTCAAAGCTTTGGTCCCTGACCCCTTGGGTCCATAGTTCCTGGTCCCAATAGCGGGAACTGTCGGGTGTCAGGACCTCATCGCCGAGAGTAAGGGCATTGGTTTTCGGGTCATTGCCAAATTCAAACTTCGTGTCGGCAAGAATCAGCCCAGCGTCACTAGCTATCTGAGCTGCTTTTTCGAAGATTTTTAGGCTGTATTCGCGAAGTTTTTCGGCTGTTTCTTGGCCCACTAGCTTGACCGTCTCTTCAAAATTTATGTTCTGGTCTTTTTCACCGAGCTCAGCCTTGAAGGCGGGTGTAAAAATTGGCTCCGGGAGCCTGTCGCCAAACTGGAGACCTGCTGGCAGCTCGACATCGCAAATTGCACCGGTCTCTAAATACTCGCTCCAGCCAGAGCCAGATATGTAACCCCGGACTACGCACTCAACCGGATACATGTCTAGGCGCTTGGCAATCGTCGCCCGTTCTTTTACGATTTCCGGCACTACTAGCTCTTCACTTCTATGGTTTGCGACATCAAGCCGATCAAACCAGAAGTTAGTGAGCCTCGTTAGGTTTTCGCCTTTGCCTGGAATCTCAGGTGAGTGGACCGTGTCAAAAGCACTGATGCGATCGCTTGCAACCACGAGGACCAGGTGTTGGAATTCCCGTGCCTCAGGGGTGTAGAGATCTCGAACCTTGCCCGAGTAAAGATGACTAAAGCCTGGAATCTCCATTTAGCCGGCAGCTTTCGTCTCAACCTTGAGCGCAATGTCGCTTCGGAAGTGCGAGCCTTCAAGCGTGATTCTGGACATGCCTTCGTATGCAAGCGCCCTGGCTTCTGGAAATGAATCGGCAAGACCAACAACTGAAAGCACTCTTCCAGTGTCACCGGCCTTACAGATTTCAACATCGTCCATGCTTTCGGCACTTTCAATGCCGCTGACTTCACGAACCGGTGCAGTTGTCGTTGGGTATCCCTCGGATGCCAGAACAACTGTGACAGCAACCTTGTCTGAAAACTCAGCTACCGGCCCAACATCTAATTTGCCGCTGGCGGCACTCATCAGTAACTCAGCGAGATTTGTTGTCAGTCTCGCCAGCACAACCTGGGTTTCCGGGTCACCAAATCGAGCGTTGTATTCAATGACTCTGATTCCGCGGTCTGTAATGATCAATCCGCAGTAGAGCAGGCCAATAAATTCAGCATCTAGCCTTTTCAGTTCATTAATTGTGGGCTGAGCAATTCTTTTTGTGACTTCCTCCACGAAGCCATCGGGGAGCCAGGGAAGTGGCGAGTATGCCCCCATGCCACCAGTGTTTGGGCCCTCATCGTTATCAAATGCTCGCTTGTAATCCTGAGCGGGACTAAGTGGCATGACGGTCTTGCCATCAGATAGAAAAAACAGACTTACCTCTTCGCCCTCCAAAAACTCCTCGACTAAAACGCCCTCGTTTAAAAACTTGGCTGCGTGATCTAGAGCTTCTTGTTTGTCGCGAGTGACAATGACGCCTTTTCCTGCCGCAAGTCCGTCGGCCTTGATTACATAAGGAGCGCCAAACTGGTCCATTGCGGCTGTTACTTCAGACATTGTGTCGCAGCGTCTGGACATTCCGGTTGGGATGTCCTGAGCGGCCATTACCTCTTTGGCAAACTGCTTGCTGCCCTCTAGGGCAGCAGCCTTTTGATTGGGCCCAAAAACTTGAATACCCTGAGTTCGAAGAGCATCCGCCACTCCTGCAACCAGCGGGGCTTCTGGCCCAATAATGGCCAAGTCAACTGCTTCTTCCAGCGCTATTCTCGTGACCGCAAGCTTGTCACAGGCGTCATCCAGTGCGCGAACCTCGACCTGTTTGGCAATGCATTTGTTTCCTGGAGCACAGACGATGTCACCGGCCTCGGTTCCGGTTCTGATAAGCGCCTTGATGATCGCGTGCTCTCTTGCACCGGAACCTACGACCAAAATTCTCATTCGCAAAAGTTTACCAATTCAATAAGCGCGGCCATACTCGCCATAATTGTTTGATGGCAGGAAAACAGATTTCGCAATCGGATGGCCGGGCTGCCTTAGCCGATTTACCGGCGCAACTCCCAACTGCAGTTCGATACTTGCTGCAGCAGATTGAAAAAAGTCACCGCGGTGGAACCGTCGAATTGCGGGTGCCTCCATTTGGAGCAGTTCAGTGCATCGAGGGCATGAATCACCGCAGGGGAACACCGCCAAATGTTGTGGAGCTCACTCCAGAGGTTTTTATTGCACTTTGCTCGGGTGAAATGACTTTTGACGAGGCCAGAGCCACGCTGGGCTGCCATTTCTCCGGCGAAAAAACCAATGAGTTAGCAAGGGTTTTTCCAACCGAAAGTTAGCCGTTTAGTTCTGATTCGGTAGTGAGCAGCAATTGCGTGATTATATTGAGCCGTGGCCAAAAAAAATCAAGATAATTCTGAGGAAGTAGAAATCCGTCGCGCGCCCAAGGTCTTAGCCTTCGCGCTAACAGGTGCGGTGCTTGGGGTTTTGCTGGCTTTTGGTTTGAACCTGCTTATTCCTGATGCCACTAGATCTAATGCGAATGTTCTTGGCTTGTTATTGGTGGCCCTTGGAAGCCTTGGGCTTGGCCTGGGTGTTGTTTTTGCAATTGCCTTTGACCTAATTTCTTCTCGTCGCACCAAGCGAGCGGTTGTCAATAGAGTGAGCCAGTGATGCGCGGAGACGGAAAGCTAAACCACGACATTCTTCCCGGCGAGAAGGGTCCACAGGACCAGTGTGGAGTTTTTGGCGTCTGGGCGCCCGGCGAAGAAGTTTCTAAACTTACATATTTTGGTCTTTATGCTCTTCAACACCGCGGTCAGGAGTCTGCCGGCATCGCGACTTCCACCGGTGAAAACATTTTGGTTTATAAAGACATGGGTCTGGTCTCACAAGTTTTCAACGAGGCGGCACTGGAATCTCTAAAGGGCCACATTGCCGTCGGCCACACCCGCTACTCAACCACCGGGGCTTCGCATTGGAGAAATGCTCAGCCAACCTTAGGTAGGACTGCCTACGGCACTGTCGCACTTGGCCACAACGGCAATCTAACCAACACCTCCGAGCTACTGGAACTGCTTGATGAGCGCTACCCAAACCACGAATCAGAACTTCGTGGGGGCAATACCACTGACACCGCTGTGTTGACCGCGCTTCTAACCGGAAACCCGGATAGTTCTCTGGAGCAAACTGCCATTGAGCTGCTACCAAAAGTCAAAGGCGCTTACTGCCTGGTGTTCATGGATGAATCAACCTTGTATGCGGCAAGAGACCCTCAAGGCGTCAGACCGCTTGTTCTTGGCCGGCTGGAGCGGGGCTGGGTCGTTGCATCGGAGTCAGCAGCACTCGATATCGTTGGGGCGTCTTATGTTCGCGAGGTTGAACCTGGCGAATTGATTGCAATTGACGAAAGCGGACTTCGCTCTTCTAAGTTTGCTGAGGAAAAACGAGCCGGCTGTGTTTTTGAGTATGTGTATCTAGCCAGACCCGACACGGCCATAAGTGGTCGCGTGGTCTACGAGGCAAGAGTTGAAATGGGTCGAACCTTAGCCAAGGAGCATCCAGTCGAGGCCGACTTGGTGATGCCGACGCCAGAATCCGGGACACCGGCTGCCATCGGCTACAGCGAACAGTCCGGGATACCTTTTGGGCATGGACTCGTAAAGAACGCCTATGTCGGTAGAACCTTCATCGAGCCTTCGCAGACAATTCGCCAATTGGGTATCAGGCTGAAGCTCAATCCGCTCAAGGCAGTAATTGCAGGCAAGCGCCTAATTGTGGTGGACGACTCGATCGTTAGGGGCAATACCCAGCGCGCTCTAGTAAAGATGCTGAAGGAAGCAGGTGCCGCCGAGGTTCACGTTCGAATCTCTAGCCCACCAATCACCTGGCCATGTTTTTACGGCATTGATTTTGCATCGAGGGCGGAATTGCTAGCGTCTGGTCTTGCCATGGATGACATTAGGCAATCAATCGGAGCGGATTCACTTGGTTACCTTTCCAAGGACGGCATGGTCGAGGCGACCAACCAGCCGGAGGAAAAGCTCTGCACCGCATGTTTCACCGGCAAATATCCAATATCGCTCCCCGCCGCAGATCGCTTGGGCAAGAACTTATTGGAACGCTCAGTTGCGACCATCGAGGCAGAAGGGCATGTGCATAAATTATGACCAATCCGTATGCAGCTTCCGGAGTTGACACCGAAGCCGGTGACAAAGCCGTAGAACTTATGAAGCAGGCTGTTTCTTCCACCCACAACAACTTAGTTCTAGGTGGATTTGGTGGCTTTGCAGGCATGATCGATGCCAGCATCTTGAAATCTTATGACCACCCAATTCTGGCAACCTCCACCGACGGCGTTGGCACAAAGGTTGCTATCGCTCAAGCAATGGATAAGCACGACACCATTGGCCAAGACTTAGTGGGCATGGTTGTTGACGACATCGTTGTAACCGGCGCTCGCAGCTTGTTCATGACCGATTACATAGCCTGCGGTCAATTGGAGCCCACTCGAATCGCAGACATTGTTAGAGGAATTGCTAAGGCCTGTAAGTCTGTGGATGTGGCCCTAGTTGGCGGCGAAACAGCCGAACACCCAGGCCTTCTAAAGCCGCACGAGTATGACGTGGCGGGGGCCGCAGTCGGAGTGGTTGAAAAGGACAAGATTCTTTCTAGCGAAAAAGTCCAAGTTGGCGATGTCGTTTTAGGACTGCAATCATCGGGCTTGCACTCAAATGGCTACTCATTGGTTCGAAAGATTGTCGCTGATAACAACTGGCAATACACCGATTTGATTGCGGAGTTTGGCAGAACCTTGGGCGAAGAACTGCTGGAGCCAACTGCCCTATACACCGGAGTTCTAAACAAACTGCTTCAAGATGTTCGTTTCCAAAATAAGTTTTCAACCATGAGCCACATCACCGGGGGCGGCATTGCGGCAAACCTTTCTAGGGTTTTACCTGCTCATGTCGCTTTGGATGTTCAGCGTTCAACTTGGCAGCCACAGCCGGTCTTCCAGGTTCTTGCTGAGTCAGCTGGCATAGACCTATTTGACTTGGAGTCAACTTGGAACCTCGGCCTTGGCTTTGCGATTGTGGTTCGCGAGGACAGCGCAGCTGCAATCATGGGAAGTCTGAGAGAGCTTGGTGTTTCGAGCTGGCAGCTAGGCGCCATCGAGCCAAAGCCTGAAAACGCGGAATCCAAAGGTTATTTGTCTTCAGCCAAGGGGACGCACGGCGGCTCGGTTCGACTAGTTGGGGAGTATGCCAAATAAACAAACTGCCGTTGTCGCAGTCATTGGCTTGTTGTTGGCTTCGGCCGCATTCGTGATTGGCCTTATAACCGGCGCAAGCAACGCTGCGGTTTCAAGCATTCTTGATTCTCCTAACGAGCTTTGCTTCATTGATACCAGCCCCGACCAGTTCTCCAAAAAGCATGCCGAGACCAAGTTGGCTGGGTGCCAGGTAGTTGGGATGAGCAAACAGGAGGCAATTGCTTATCTAAAGAATGAAAACCTAACCATTCGAATTGCCTCTGAAGATGGTGAAAGTTTCGCAATGACCGAGGACTACTCGGATTCTAGGATCAATCTGGAGATCTTAGTTGGGCTGGTTGTTGCTGCAACTGCTTGGTAACTAGGCAGGCTCTTCTTCGGTCTCTTCATCGTCATAAAGGCCAGCCCATTTGTCTTCATATTCGGGTTCACCCTCTGGCACATGGCTGAGCTCTGCTTCAAGCGCAGAGTAATCGGTTGCCGGGCTGAAGTACTTAAGCTCTCTGGCAACCTTGGTGTTCTTAGCTTTTTGACGGCCACGCCCCATGGCGAGCCCCCTTTTTCTCTAACTAATCTGGGTAAAACCGCTACCCAGGAAACCTGTGGGAATCTATAGCTAAATTCTAACAGGGCTAAGTGAACCTCAAAGCCAGTGTGAGCGTAAGTAGTGGAACAACTATGCTGATCGCCCCAGTCAAGAGCATTTGGGCTATTCGGCCGCGATGATAGAAATCAAAGCCAGCCCTTGCTATCCCTGAGAAGGTAGATAGGCCGCCAGCAAGGCCAACAATTCCGATCACCAGGTAATCCTGTGCGAGGTTTCCCGCGTGAATGTAACCAACCAAAGCCGCTGCCACGCCATTGGTAAGGAAGAGGCCAAAGGGCAATACTCCGCCCCACCTAATCATGAACACTCGTGCGATGCTTCCTAGGCCACCAAAAACACCAATCAAAAGCGTCATCAAAATCGGGTTACTCATTTTGCGTCAGCCTTTTGCTGAATCCTTCTGCCGAGGTGCCAACCGGCGCCGTAGCTGGCAATGCCACCGAACATCATTGCGAAAATCTCCCAAGTCAGCCCGTTTATATCCGCAAAGAGCGTCACTGCACTCATGGTGGTAAAGCCACCGGCAAAGCCGTAGGCCCAAAGCCACTTGCACCATAAGGTTTGGAAATAAGGAAGCCGGGCGGTTAGCCCTAAAAAGTGAGCACCAAGTAGGTTTATCGTGGTCAGGGCTATTAGCTCACCGGTAGGAAATTCAGCGCTAATGGAAATAGCTTCTGATAGAAAATACCGAAGCATTGTTCCTAGGGCGCCTCCAATGAAGACGTATCCCGCCATTCTCCAGTTTTCAGACACAACCCAAGCCTAGCCAATGAAAAACGCTCCAGTTATACCAGCGGCACCTTTGATTTTCTTCCAAGCTGGAAGGTTGACAGAAAGCCTAGGAACAAGAACAAACTTGCCGCCCAAGCAGCCAAGTGAACACCCTCTGTGAAGGCCTCACCGGACTGATAGACGACTTCGTCGACTACCTCTTGGGAAACCTGCTGAGGCAGAAGAATCTCATCGAGTACCGGGATTGCTCCTCCGGCAGAGTCAACAACAAGTTCAATCACCTGTGTCTGCTGCTGGGCAGTCAAGCCGGTGTCCTGCAATCTGGTCTCCAAGTTTCCTTGAACCCCGGTGAATAGCATCGATCCAAGGACTGCGATACCCAGGGCCGAACCAACCTGACGGACTGTTGATTGTGATCCAGAGCCTTGACCGTTTTGGTTCATCGGCACATCCTGCATCACAACACCGGTGAGTTGGGCCGTGGCCAAACCAATGCCTATTCCATAAATAAACAACAGCGGAGCAACCGCGACCCAGCCACTTTCGGTGCTGGCCAGAAGTGCGATGCCGATCACGGCCACTAACTCAAGCAATACACCAGTCTGGACGGCTCTTGCCGGCGGTAGTTTCCCAGTCATTGCGCCACCGATCGCGCTTGCCAAGAAGGCGCCTCCTGCAAGCCAGAGCAAAACTAAGCCTGAGCTGACAGGGGAAAGACCGAGAACGTTTTGCAGCCAAAGCGGCAGCGCGAACAAGATTCCGAACTCACCCATCGAGATGATTCCGGCTGCGATAGAGCCGTTTCTAAATGAAGTAATTGAAAATAGACCGAGATCCAGGATCACGTTTTTGTGGGCCTTTTCTTGCCTAATCTCCCAGCGCACAAAAGCTACGCTCGCAATTATCGAGATAGCGAGGGCAACTGGAATAACCGAAATTGAGTCCACTGGCCATGTAAAGTCACCGAGACTGAACTGTTTTTCCGTCTGTGTCCACCAGCCGTAGATGCGTCCTTCAATAAGACCAAACACCAGGGTTGAGAACATGACCACGGAGATAACTGCTCCGGTCCAGTCGATGCCACCGGCACGCTGCGGAGACTTTGATTCTGGAACTAACCAAAGAAGCCCGGCCAAAATAATGATTCCAAGCGGCAGGTTAATCATGAACGCCCAGCGCCAAGTAAAGTCTGTTGCCAACCAGCCACCGAGTACCGGACCAACGGCCACCATGCCACCGATGGTTGATCCCCAAATTCCAAAGGCAATGCCGCGTTCGCGGCCCTGGAAGTTTGCATTGACGAGAGACAGTGTTGTTGGAAGCACCATTGCACCACCAACACCTTGAACAACTCTTGCCAAGATCAACTCGGTTGAAGACTCGGTCAGACCAGCCCATACGGAGGCGATTATGAAGACCACGATTCCAAGGTTCAGAATTCGCTTTCTGCCGAAGCGGTCGGCAAGCGAGCCAAAGACCAACAGCAAGGAGGCAAAGACCAAGATATAGCTTTCTTGAACCCACTGAACCTCAGTGGATGACAAATCAAGCTCCTCGATGATGGCCGGGAAAATTGTGTTGACGATGGTTCCGTCGATGATCACCAGGGAAATAGCCATCGAGATAAATACAAGGCCGATCCAGCGTTTTCGCGAGGAGGTTTGAGATGACATGTTGCTCATTTCTTTTTTATTAACCGATTGCCAGGAGCGCACATGCCCCAAGCGCCAAAACTATCCCTGCACCCTGGGATAGGGCAATTCTTTCTTTTAGAAACACCCGTGCTAACAATATCGTTCCCACTGGGTAAAGAGCAGTTAGCACCGCGGCCACTGCGAGAGCCCCGGATCTTGTAGCAACCAAGAAAGTCACGTTACCCAGCACATCGCCAAGCCCGGCTAGCAACAACAGGCCGGCTAGTTTGTAGTCAGCGATTCTTTCTATGAAGGCATTCTTTGGTGCCCTCAGCCAAAGCGCAAAAAGACCACCAATGAGCAGCACCAGCCCAACTACCTTCATCACAACCAAGACCGCGAGTCCCGAATCCGCAGCCGCAGAATCAAGAAATAAAAAGATGCCCGAAAAACCAAGGCCAGCTCCAACCGAGTAAGCAAGGGCAAGTGGTGAGGGGAGTTTCACATTCTGGCCTGGGACGAAGCCGACTAGGACCACCGCGATCAAAATTAGCACCACCGCGATAACCACGAAGTTAGAAAGCTCTTGCCCAGAGGCAACATCTACCACGACCGGGATAATCGCTGAAATAACCGCAGTCAAAGGGCTAACGATGGAGATCGGACCAATGGCGAGGCCCGCGTATAGGCAGCTCAGTGCAACGGCTGCAGCGATACCGGCTAGAGCGCCAGCTTGAATTGTTTGGGCTGAATACTCAGCTCCGATGAAGAGGCTAAAAACAATTGCGAGAACTAGACCGACGCTAAAAGAGTAGGTGGTTGCGGCAACCGCCCGAATTCGTTTTGCTGCGAGAGCCCCAACGAAATCTGCGTAGCCATAAGAAAAGGCGGATAGTAGGCCAAAAATGATGGTCACTATCCGCCTTCTTCCAATGTGGCTCCGACCGGCGTCGATCCGGTGACCTAACGATTTTCAGTCGTTCGCTCTACCAACTGAGCTACAGAGCCGTGGGGTAATACCCCCCATTCGCACTAGGCGAAGCGACCCTGACGAGACTTGAACTCGCGACCTCCGCCGTGACAGGGCGGCGCGCTAACCAACTGCGCTACAGGGTCAAAATGGTGCTAAGGACATCGCCTGGTGACCCCAACGGGATTCGAACCCGTGCTACCGGCGTGAAAGGCCAGCGTCCTAGGCCGCTAAACGATGGGGCCATGAAGTTGGCAACCTCAAAAGCACCGAGATAAACATTACTGGTCAAATAGCGAGTTGGCAACACACAGAAAACCTTCAGTCATTAGTTGAGCCTTTCAGTTACCCTAATTGCCCGGAGGCGTTTTGAAATTAGGCCGTAAACAAGTAGTCGCAGCTCTCGCTGGAGTGGGTATTCTGCTCACCAGTGTCCTGCTGGCGCCCGCCTATGCCGTGCCTAGCTATCCCACCGCAGCCGAGGTTGCAGCAGCAAAAGCCAACGTCCAAGAGAAACAAAAAATGGTCGAGCGCATTGAGGGCATTCTGGAAACCATTCGGATTGAGGCAGATGCCCTAGAAATAATCGCTCTTCAAAAAAACGAAGAGTACAACCAGGCGGTTGAAGAAGTGGCACAAATGGCCGCCAAAGTTGATGGATTGCAGTCCAAGGTTGAGCTGGCAGCAACAGAAGCTGAAGAAGCGAAGATCCAACTGGCGCAAATAGTCGGCAAGATGTATCGCGATCAAGCAAGTGGAAACACTTCTCTCGAGTTATTTCTCAATCCTGGCAACGCAGAAGATTTGCTTTATCAGCTGACAATGCAAGACATGCTTGCTCAGCGGACCGGCGCAATCTACCAGGCAGCAATCGATAAGCAGACTCAAGCCAAATCACTGGCTGAGGAGCTATCCAGCGCGAAGGAAGCATTGCAGGGCTTTGAAGCCGAAGCCGAAAAGATATTTGCCGAGGCTAAAGCGGCAGCAGATGCAGTTATCGCCAAAGTAAAAGAGTCTGAGCGCCAGCGCGCCAACATGATGAGCCAATTAGCGACCCTGAAAGACACCGCAGACGATGTTGAGCGCCAGCGCATCGAGGGCCTAGAGGCCGAGCGCAGGCAAAACCTAGTGAAGTCCGCACCAACTGCCCCAGAGCTTTACAGCGTCGCAGAGCCAGATTGGTCAAAGGTTGAGGCTGCAATTTCTTTTGCCAACGAGCAGCTCGGTGAAAGATATGTTCTTGGAGGCTCTGGTCCGAATGTTTGGGACTGCTCTGGAATCACGATGAAGGCTTACTCGGCAGCTGGAGTTTATATCGGCTGGCACTCAGCCACCGCTCAATACAACGTGTTGGCCAGTGCGAAAAGGCTGGTTCCGTTCCAGGACGTCCAGCGCGGAGATCTAATTTGGTGGAGTAAGGAAACTGCATTTTCCGGTGACAAGTACCACGTCGCCATCTACCTGGGTGACGGCATGATGCTGGAAGCTCCAAACCCAGCTAGGACCGTCCGGATTGTTCCGGTTCGCTACGGCGAAATCTGGCCCTATGCCGGAAGGCCTAGCGCCTAGCGGCCACCACCACCGCCACCGCCACCACCACCACCACCGCCACCACCACCACCGGCACCACCCGAGGTGCTGGAGCCAAATGATGCAGTGGTTCCGGATGAGAGTGATTTCATCGTTCCTGCGAATTGGGAGCTATTAGTACTGGTAATCCAGAACGGTTGGTCATCCCCGTACTGCTCGCTGAGTTCTTTCGTCCATGCCTTACCAAGCCCCAAGAGGATTGCCCATGGGAGCAGCCTTTCGTGGAGTTTTAGATAGTCATCTTCCCCAACTCGAAGAGCGCCCGATGGAGACTGCAGATAGGCAAGTCGGTCACGCTCGGCCAGCTTCATATATATCTTCAAGCCCTTTAGGTGGTCTCTTGTCTCTGCGCCGAGGGCATTGAGCGGAGTTCTAGACATAAGCAAGGCTCCCACTGGGCCAAGGACTGCGAAGCCAACTAGGGCCGTGACCACCATCCAATTTCCATATCTATTCGAGAGCGATATGATTGCGAGGGTCAGCCCTGAAGCGCTCAGCACCAGAGAAGATATCACAAATAGCAGCCTTGGAGCCAGCGCTACCTTGACTGTGAAGGTCTCCTGAAAGCTGACTTTGAGTTGCTTGCCATATTTGACCAATTGCGCAGACAAGCTGTTGTTGCGCTTGGGTAGTTGAAGCTCGACTCCAATTTCGGGTAGCTGCCCGAACAGCGCCTTCAGCGCGACTACGTCATCATCTGAGAGCTGTACGTCTGATCTTGTAACACTCCAACGTGATTTACGGATTTCTTTGAGATGTATCTTTCCGGCAACCGCAAGTTCCAGCAGCTTGGCCACCGGCAAGGCCCCGCCAGCCCCAAGCAGTTGCGCTGCCATCTCAAGTGTTATCCCCTCAGGAGGAAGGTATTCAGCCACAATCGACTTTCGTCCCTTTGCGCCAGCCAAGACTCTCAAGTTGTATCGCAGAGCAAATGCAGCGCTTGCCAGCAACCCAGCAAATAATGGAATCAACAACCAATTGAGTGGGTAGTCAGCCGGGTCTCTGGTCAAGATCAAAAAAGTCCCCGGTTCAAAGGCGAGCGACACAGTCACGGTCTGATAAGCGCTCAGGTTTTGTTGCTCAACAAGCACAAGAACCGAGTCACCAGCGTCCGTGAATGTTAGCTTGCAGCGATTTGTCTCACCCTCAAAACCGAAATAGCAAGCGGACTCTTCGCGCACTAAGCCAGCACTTGCCTGGTCATCGACCTGGATTTGGGCTCGGACTGTTTCAAAGTCTTGACTCCATCCAGAGCCGTTGATATCCCAGTAGAACTCCTGAAAACCGGTGCTATCGGTGAAATCCCCGATCACATTTTTCTGCCGATAACTCAACACAAAGGTCTGAGCCCCATACAAAAACTCTCCCTTTGGAACCACGGAGTCCACCGCTAAGTAGCCCGACTCTGAAAATGTCTCTAACGGCCTTTCGTTTCCGGCCCCGTCGGTGAGCGAAAGAATTTCCGTCTCCAGGGGCATTCGGTTGTACCAAGAGGGCAAGTACCGAATCAAACCTCGGTTCTGGTCATACTCGGGAAAGACGGCAACCAAAGTTTCTTTTACTTCAAGAGTTGCAACGCCATCCTTGTCGGAGGAAATTTCAAATTTGGCGTCAAACGAGTCGAAGTAAAAATCGTCAACGGATGCTTGAGCTCCCAGCGGGAGCAGCCAGATTGCCAATAATGCGGCTAATGTGCGGCTGAAGAATTTAATGCTTGAAGTTGGCATAGGCGGCTTCGATAACCTTTTCGGTTTTTTCTTTGCCCTCCCAGCCCTGAATCTTGACCCATTTGCCAGGCTCTAGATCTTTGTAGTGGGCAAAAAAGTGCTCAATTTCATTTTTGGTCTGAGATGGAACATCGCTTAGATCTTGAATGTGGTCCCAACGAGGGTCCTTGGCAGGAACGCAGAGTACTTTTTCGTCCACGCCTCCATCGTCTTCCATGACCAGCATGCCAACAGCGCGAACCTTCACGCCGACACCCGGGAACAGTGGGTGCTCAAGCAGAACAAGGGCATCCAGCGGGTCGCCGTCGCCACCGAGGGTTTTTTCAAAGTATCCATAGTCGGTCGGATAGACAAACGGGGTGAACAGAACTCGGTCTAGGAAGACGCGACCGGTCTCATGGTCAACCTCATATTTGTTTCTGGAACCGCGTGGAATCTCAATAATTACGTCGTATGGCAAGGCTTCTCCTCAATAGGCTTAGCTAAAAGATTAGCGAATTGGGAGCGATGGTTATTAGAAATCGACTGACTCCGGCGGTTGCCGATGTTCGTCGAGCCGTGCGGGACAGTCTTGAGGCGCTAAATCTTGAACCAGACTCGAGAGTTTTAGTGGCTTGCTCCGGTGGTCCAGATTCCATGGCGCTGGCCGCAGCATTAATTTTTGAAGGTCCAAAACATGGCCTTCGGGTAGCGGCAGTTGTTGTCGATCATGGTTTGCAAGAAGCATCCAGCAAGGTCGCGCAGTCGACCGCTGCAAAACTGGAAGAACTCGGGGTTGACCCAGTTGTGATCGAAACCATTACTGTTGCCGAATCCGGCAATGGACCGGAGGCAGCCGCTAGGACGGCAAGATATGAGTCTCTTGAGCGCGCCCGAAAGCTTGTCAGTGCCGAGGTTATATTCCTGGGCCACAACCTTGAAGATCAAGCCGAGACTGTTTTGCTGGGACTCACTCGCGGCTCGGGCCTGCGCTCAATTGCGGGCATGCAAAATTTCGATAAAAACAAAAAGCTAGTGAGGCCTTTGCTCGGCATCAAGCGCGATGTGCTTTTGCAGGCCTGTAATGACCAAGATATCGAAGTCTGGCAGGACCCTCACAACAAAGACCCTAAGTTCACAAGAGTTCGTATTCGGCAGCTACTTGACACGCTGGAAGCCGAGCTTGGTCCTGGATTCGCGAGTGCTCTTGCCAGAACCGCCGAACTTGCCAGTGAGTCAGATGATGTTTTGTTTTTCATGGCTAACGAGCTTGTTTTAGAGGCAACCGTCTCAAGTTCGAGTGACGAAACTAAGTTATCGATTGCAAGACTAACTGGAGTGCTGCCGGGGCTTCGCCGAAGGGTGCTTTTTGAAACGGCAATTGCTGCCGGCGCAAAGACTGTTTCTCGATCTCAAGTGATCGGAATCGATGAACTGATTACCAATTGGCACGGACAAAACAAGCTGGTTCTTTCTGGCATTACAGTAGAGCGAGTAAGCCAAGAGCTTGTCTTTAAAAGCGTCTAGCCATTTATCAACCGGGAGCCGTGAATTGCACCTAAATCACCCAGACATTACGACGGTGCTAGTCACTGCAGATCAAATTGCCGAGAGAATCATAGAGCTTGCTGGCGAACTTGATTCTTATTACCAAGACAAGGATCCGCTTCTCGTCGGTGTTCTAAAGGGTGCCGTGCCATTCATGGCCGACCTTTCCAGGGCAATGCAGCTTTCAACCTCCCAAGACTGGATGGCAGTTTCTTCCTACGGTTCCGGAACGACTTCTTCAGGAGTAGTAAGAATCCTCAAGGACCTCGATACTGACGTCACCGACCGACATGTGTTGATCGTGGAGGACATCATCGATTCTGGGCTGACTCTTTCTTGGCTAACCACCAACCTTGCCAACCGAGGTGCAGCCTCGGTTGAGGTAGTCACTTTGCTTCGCAAGCCAGATGCTGCAAAGGTTCAGATAAATGTCAGGTGGGTGGGGTTTGATATCCCCAACGAGTTCGTAGTTGGTTACGGACTCGACTACAACGAGCGTTACCGATCATTAGACGGAGTTGGCGTGCTGTCACCTGCGGTCTACTCTTAAACGAATGGCATCGAATAAAGACATGGCAACTAAAAAAGACACCGCACCCAAAAAAGACCTGACCAAAAAAGACCCGACTGAAAAAGACCTAGCTAACAAAGATGCAGCCAAAAAAGACGAAGCTTCTTCGAAGGATATGGCCCCTAAAGACAAGAGCAAAGCAAAGACCCCCATGACTTTTAAGAAGTTTTTGCGTGGTCCGTGGCTTTGGATAGCGCTCGCGCTGTCGGTTCTTCTGATCGGCACAAGCCTCATTGGCGCCCAGCAGTTCACCAAGGTAGACACTCAAGTTGGCCTGGAGATGATTAAGTCCGGTGACGCTGAAAAGGTCACCATCTTTGATGGCAACCAGCGAGTCGACGTAGAGCTTAGGAACCCGGATGCCGAGTTCGGCCAGAGCGTTCAGTTCTACTTTGTGTCAGGTCGAGCTGTGACCGTTGCTGAAATTGTTGCTGACTCTCAAATTTCAGAGGGCTGGACAGACGAAGTTCCCTCTACCCCCTGGTACCTAGCAATCCTCGGCTCCTTGCTGCCATTCATAATTATTGGAGCACTGTTCTGGTTCCTGATGAGCTCCATGTCTGGCGGCGGCCGCGGGGTAATGCAGTTTGGTAAATCCAAGGCGAAGATGGTCACAAAAGAGACATCCAACGTCACCTTCGAAGATGTTGCGGGAATCGAAGAAGCTATTGAAGAGCTCACAGAGTTGAAAGATTTCCTAAAGAACCCGAAGAAGTTTTTGGACATGGGCGCAAAGATTCCTCGAGGTGTACTTCTTTACGGACCTCCGGGAACCGGAAAGACCCTAATCGCAAAGGCCGTGGCCGGCGAAGCCGGCGTTCCATTTTTCTCGATCTCAGGTTCCGACTTCGTGGAAATGTTCGTAGGAGTTGGAGCTTCTCGAGTTAGAGACCTGTTCGAGCAGGCCAAGCAGGCAGCCCCCGCGATTATTTTCATCGACGAGATCGATGCAGTTGGTCGTCATCGCGGCACCGGAATTGGCGGTGGTAACGATGAGCGCGAGCAGACTCTAAACCAATTGCTGGTTGAGATGGATGGCTTCGACACCAACGCCAGCGTCATTTTGATTGCGGCAACGAACCGACCGGATGTTTTGGATCCAGCCCTGTTGCGCCCGGGCAGATTCGACCGCCAAGTTGGCGTGACTGCTCCTGACCTAAAGGGTCGTGCAAAGATTCTGAAGGTTCACTCAAAGTCCAAGCCAATCGCCGAAGACGTTGATTTAAGTCTGATTGCAAGACGTACACCGGGCTTCACTGGTGCGGATCTTGCAAACGTGTTGAACGAATCTGCACTCTTGGCTGCGAGACTCAACCGAACCGAGATAACGGATGAAATTATCGATGAGGCAATTGACCGCGTGATCGGTGGACCTCAGAAGAAGTCCTCGATCATGAAAGATCAAGAGCGTCTTGTGACTGCATATCACGAGGCTGGTCACGCACTTGTTGCTGGTGCAGGAAACTACTCGGACCCGGTTACCAAGGTCACTATTTTGCCGAGAGGGCGAGCCCTCGGATACACCATGGTGATGCCAATGGAAGATCGATATTCGATCAGCCGGAATCAGCTTTTGGATCAGATCGCCTACGCAATGGGCGGCCGCATCGCAGAAGAAGTTGTGTTCAAGGATCCGACTACCGGAGCCTCTAACGACTTTGAGAAGGCGACGAGCATTGCCCGCCAGATGGTTACCAAGTACGGAATGAGTCAGAAGATTGGCGCCATTTCTCTTGGCAGCGGAAACAACGAGCCGTTTTTGGGCCGCGAACTTGCGACTCACGCGAACTATTCAAACGAAATGGCGCAGCAGGTGGACGCGGAAGTAAGTGCAATTCTGGATCGGGCTCAAGATGAGGCCTACAAGGCCATCACGCTGAACAGAGCTGTTCTGGACAAGCTGGCTAAATCACTTCTTGAGCAGGAGACCCTAAATCAAGACGAGATAGCAAAGATCTTCAAGGCCGTGAAGAAGGTTCCGGCGAGAACCGCATGGCGATCCTCAACCAAGCGCACCGGAACCAACAAGGGCCCGATTGCGGTTCCCAAGCGCAAGGTTGTTCAGCTGGAGGCTCTTGAAGACAAAACAGAACCGGAAGCCAAAAATGCAGACTGATCGCATAAAGGCGGCCGTTGTCGAACTTCTCGAGGCAATCGGCGAAGACCCCAATCGACCTGCCTTGAAAAATACTCCCACCAAAGTTGCTGAAGCATACGCCTCTTTTTTTCGCGGCATTGGGGTCGATCCTCAAAGTGTGATCGGCGACATGTTTGATGCAGTCAATGCCGAGGCCGTAATCCTCAAGGACATCGAGCTGGTGTCGATCTGTGAGCATCACCTACTTCCCTTTACCGGAGTCGCTCACATTGCCTATTTGCCGAACAAAAAGCTGGCGGGTCTCGGAAGACTCGCGAGCGTTATTGAGGTTCTGGCGGCAAGGCCCCAACTGCAAGAGAACCTAACCGCTGAGGTGGCGGACGCTCTCGAAGAGGCCCTAGATGCCAAGGGTGTTTTAGTTGTTATTGAAGCTAGGCATCAGTGCGTTGCATCCAGGGGTGCTCGCCAACCAGATGTAAACACTGTGACCCTGGCATCAAGGGGCCTATACACAGAACCCAGCTATCGCGCTGAGGTCCTGGGGCTGATAAATAAAAAATCATGACGGGCTGGACTAGGCCGCTACTAATGGGCGTGCTCAATGTAACCCCCGACTCTTTCAGTGACGGCGGGCAATTCCTAGAACCTGCGAAGGCTCTTGAGCAGGCAAGCATGTTGAGCGCTCAGGGAGCGCAAATCATCGATGTCGGTGGTGAGTCGACAAGGCCAGGAGCTGTGCGGGTGACTCCGGCCGAAGAGCAGGCAAGAATCCTTCCGGTCATTGAGGCCATCAAGAGCGATCTTGATATCACTATCTCGGTTGACACAATGAACGCCACTACGGCAAGAAAGGCTGTCAAGGCTGGCGCAAGCATCGTCAATGACATCTCCGGTGGGCTTTCGGACCCTCAGATGTTTGCGGCTATCCAGGATCTAGATTGCAAGTATGTGCTCGGCCACTGGCGCGGTCACGCGGACAAAATGGAATCCATGGCTCAGTACTCCGATGTCGCACGCGAGGTTGTTGCGGAGCTAGCTGAACAGGTCGCCATGGCGGTTGCTGCCGGGATCTCAAGAAGTCGAATTGTCGTTGATCCGGGCCTAGGTTTCGCCAAAGATATTTACCAAAACTGGGACCTAGTGAATCGATTAGATGAGCTTGAGCAACTGGGGTTACCGGTCTTGGTTGGGGCTTCCAGAAAACGCTTTTTAGCTCACGCGTTGAGCGCGCGAGATCCAGCTTCGGTGTCTATGCCGAGACGAGATGTTGCAACCGCGGTCTTGACAGCTTTGTTGCTTCAGCGAAAACTATGGGGTGTAAGGGTTCACGACGTTCAAAGCACCAGCGATGCAATTGCCATCGTTTCTTCCTTGAAGAATCATCAGGAGACCAAGTGATTTATAAAATCAGAATCGACGGCCTATCTGTTTTTGGCTTTCACGGTGTCCAGCAGCATGAGAAGGACTTCGGGCAAGAGTTTCTGATTGATATTCACCTGGACGTTGATTCTGGTTTGGAGGATTCGATTGATTCCACCGTTTCCTATGCTGCTATCGCTGATTTGGTAACTGAACTATCGGCAAGAACGCGATTTGATCTAATTGAGTCGCTGGCAAGGGCTCTGGTTAGTGCTTGTTTGAAATATGATCCGCGGGTTCTTCGCTCAACAGTCACCGTTCACAAACCAAATGCCCCTCTAAGCCAAAAGTTTCAAGATGTGTCAGTAACCCTGGCTGGATCAAGAGATGAAAACTAGGGCTGTCATAGCTCTGGGAGCAAACCTGGGCGATAAAGAAAAAACTATTTCTAGGGCTCAAAAACAAATCGGAAAACTTCGCGGTGTTGAACTGGTTGCGAACTCAAAAAAGTACCGCTCCCACGCCCTCACTGAGCAGGGTGTCGATCCAAATGAGCCGGAGTATATAAACGCCGTGACGATCATCGAAACTTCTCTTTCTCCGAAAAAGTTACTTTCGAGGCTCAACGAAATCGAGAATAAATTTGGCAGGATTCGCTCGACCAAATGGGCAGCGCGCACTCTAGATCTTGACATCATCACATTTGGGACCAGCGTCATTGAGACCAAATCGCTTGTCATTCCTCATCCCAGAGCCCAAGAGAGAGCATTCGTTCTGATTCCCTGGTTGGAAGTAGACCCAGATGGTGAGCTCACCGGGGTTGGCCCAGTCAAGGAACTGGCAAAGGGCATGGATTCAATGGTCTGGGTAATCAAGTGAATGGATCGATGAGTAAATCAGCGGCCGGATTTTCAGCTGTTGGCCTAGTCCTGGGTCTTACTGTGGCCCAGCTCTCAGCAGGGTTTGGCTATGTTTTTCCTGCCAGTCCAATCAGCTTGACAATTAGCTTGCTGTTGCTGGGTCTCGCAAACTACCTATTCAGTTTTCCGATTTACCGATATCGCAAGCAACTTGGACGCTACAAAGAAGGGATAAGACCAGAAAGGCCAAACCCCTTTTACGCCGTTCGAGTCTTGATTCTTGCAAGAGCTTCGGTTTTGGCTGGCGCGTTGTTCGTTGGCTGGCACGTCGGCGTGATTATTTGGCTCGTAAGTTTTAGCGTTGCGCCGGAGAATTTGATGCTATCCAGCTCGTTTGGGTTAGTTGGCGCCGTAGCCTTAGCAATCGGAGGATTGGTTTCGCAGTGGAACTGCAAAACACCACCGAGTTCTGATTCTGATTGAAACTGGAAGGCTAGCTAGATGAAGATTGGTGTTGTCGGGGATGACCCAGCCGGCCCGGTACTTGCCAAAGCTTGGGCTGCAGCCGGGCATGAACTAATCGGAGTATTCGTTGAAAGCCCGGAGGCAATTGATCGAATCGAAGCACTGATCCCCGACGTGCCAATCGCCAATATGGCAGCGGTTGTTGAGGATGCCGATTTAGTTTTGCTTGCAATCCCCTGGAGTGACTTGGAAATAACTTGCGCAGGTCTGGCCGACCTTGGATTGTTTGGACCAAAGAAAATTGTGGTCCATCTGTCGCCATTGGTCGGGTATTCGGTATTGGCGGATGCTGCCAGATTTGGAGCAATTCCGATCGCCATGCATCCGGTGATGCACTTCACTGGCACATCAATGGACCTAACGGTTCTAAAAAACACCTCTATTGCTGTGAGCGCGCCAGAGCCCCTCACACCCATTGCCGAAGCCTTAGCCATTGAGCTAGGCGCTGAGCCAATGGTTATAACTGAGGACCAAAGAGCCGCCTACGCAGAGGCTTTTGAGGTTGCGAATAGTTTTTCCTCTTTGGTTGTTAGACAAGCTCTTGGCATTTTGGAAGACGCAGGAATCCAAAACCCCGCCAGACTAATAGCACCGGTAGTTAGAAGTGCTGTCGAGACTGCGCTCTCGCAGCCGGTTAGCAAGATTGACCCGAAGGATGCGCTCTGATGCAGCTAGCTCAAAAGATTGTGGAATTGGAACAAGCTTTAGTGATCGCTGATACCGACGGAAAACGCGTCGGGTTTATCCCAACGATGGGAGCACTTCACAAAGGACATTTGTCCTTGGTCAAAAAAGCTCAAGACCAGGGTTTGTTTATTGTGGTGTCGGTTTTCGTGAACCCTCGTCAATTCGGGGAAGGTGACGACCTGGAAAACTACCCGAGAACCCTAGGCGTTGATGCCAGGGTGCTAAGTGATGCCGGTGTTGATGTTTTGTTTGCCCCGAGTAATCACGAGGTTTATCCGGCTACTGGCGTCAAGGAAATATCCGCCGGTGAACTGGGGACTCTGTTTGAGGGAACAGTTAGGCCCGGCCACTTCGACGGCATGCTGACAGTTATCAATCGCTTGTTCAATTTGGTTCAACCTGATGTTGCGTTCTTCGGGTCTAAGGATGCGCAGCAGTTGATGTTGGTCACCCACATGGTTAGGCAACAGGTTGCCAACGGGGATCGCGAACCAATAAAAGTAGTGGCCTGCGAAACAGTGCGTGACGAAGAGGGCCTAGCTCTGTCAAGCAGGAATCAGCGAATCCCCAAGGACCTAATTCCGGCCGCAAGGACACTCCATAAGGCCTTGATTGCGGGCTCAAAAAAGAAAACAAAAGCTGACTGCTTCGAAGCTGCAATGTCGCAGCTTGATCCAATTATTAGACTTGACTATCTAGAACTAGTTGACCCGGAAACTTTTGCGGTTACCGAAGGCGTAGCAGGCGCCAGAATGGTGATCGCCGGATGGGTCGGGGAAGTTCGTCTAATCGATAATTTATTAGTGGGTGGTGTCTAAAGTGGGCGAAGAGTACGAGGAGATAGACCTCCCCGAGCAAATTGCAGTGCGGATGGACAAGCGCGAGCGGCTAAACGCCCTGGGATCTGCATATCCTGTGACGTTGCCAATCACCCACACCATTGAGGCGACCAAGGCTAAGTATCCAAATCTTGAAGAAGACATCGCCACCGGTGACCAGGTTGGCCTGGCCGGAAGAATCATGTTTCTTCGAAACACCGGCAAACTTTGCTTTGCCACTTTGCAGTCCGGCTCCGGGGAGCGAATCCAGGCAATGATAAGTCTGGATAAGGCCGGTCAAGAGCAGCTTGACAGCTGGAAAGACCTTGTCGATTTGGGCGACCATGTTTTTGTCGAGGGCGAGGTTATTACATCTAAGCGAGGCGAACTAAGCGTCTTGGCGACCAGGTGGTTAATGGCAGCAAAGACTCTTAGGCCACTGCCTAACCTTCACAACGAACTGGGTGAAGAGTTTCGAGTTCGACACCGCTACATCGATTTGATTGTCCGTGACCGCGCTCGCGAGGTGGTAAAAATTCGCGCTGGGGTGATGCAGTCGATTAGAAACACTTTTGCTAAGCAGGCCTTTATTGAAGTTGAGACACCGATGCTGCAGGTTATGCACGGCGGCGCATCTGCAAGGCCATTTAAGACCCACTCCAATGCCTTCGACACCGATTTGTATCTTCGAATTGCACCAGAACTATTCCTGAAGCGCGCGGTTGTCGGCGGTTTGGAAAGAGTGTTTGAAATAAACCGAAACTTCAGAAACGAAGGCGCTGACAGAACTCACTCACCTGAATTCGCAATGCTCGAGGCCTACGAGGCATACGGGGATTACCACACCATGATGGATCTGACTCAAGCCCTAATCCAGAACGCCGCGTCCGATGTTCTGGGAACTCAAGTGGTTCAGCTCGAGGACGGCAGCGTGAACGACTTAAGTGGCAATTGGCCAAGGGTTTCGATGTATGAATCTTTGTCCGAGTCCTGTGGCGTGGCAATTACACCAGAAACCTCAGTCACGGAATTGAAGAAGCTTGCTGACTCCGTTGGTATTGAGATCGACCACCCACTGCACGGCAAGTACGTTGAAGAGCTTTGGGAGCACTTTGTGAAGCCGGGGCTAACCGGGCCTGCGTTTGTGATTGATTTTCCGGTGGACACTTCACCTCTGACTAGAGACCATCGAAGTAAAGCTGGCGTTGTTGAAAAATGGGATCTCTACATCATGGGTTACGAGCAAGCCACTGGCTATTCCGAGTTGGTGGACCCGGTTGTCCAGCGAGAGCGTTTCGTGGCTCAAATGCAATTGGCAGCAACCGGAGATCCGGAGGCCATGAAGCTGGATGAAGAGTTTTTGAAGGCTTTGGAGTTTGGTATGCCACCATCGGGTGGCTTGGGGCTTGGTATCGATCGACTCTTAATGTCGCTCACCGGCCTAGGTATTCGGGAAACTATTTTGTTCCCGTTGGTGAAGTAGGTGGAGATGACTGCTTGGGAGGCCGTGCTAGATGTGTTAATTTCACTGATTCCGCCAGCCGCGGTCGGAGTGATATTTTGGATCATGATGCGCTCCATCTTGCGCGCCGATAAAGGTGAGCGCGATGTCTACGCGAAGATCGAAGCAGAAGAGCGGGCTAAACGCGCTAACGCCTTGGGCGAACAGCGCTAGTTTTGTGTCAAGCACCCACGTAGCATTTTGATTACGGATTTGGAAAGGTGCTAACTTGTTCGAGAAATTTACAGACAAGGCTCGCAGAGTCGTTGTGCTTGCTCAAGAAGAGGCGAAGCTTCTAAACCACAACTACATCGGAACTGAGCACATCTTGCTCGGTCTGATTCACGAGGGTGAGGGTGTTGCCGCGAAGGCGCTTGAGGCGCTGGGCATAAACCTCGAGCAGGTTAGAGAACAGGTCCAAGACATTATTGGTCAAGGCCAGCAATCGCCGTCTGGCCACATTCCATTTACCCCAAGGGCCAAGAAGGTTCTTGAGCTAAGCCTTAGAGAGGCACTTCAGCTCGGTCACAGCTACATCGGAACCGAACACCTACTTCTTGGGCTAATTCGCGAGGGTGAGGGCGTTGCTGCTCAGGTGCTAACTAAGCTCGGGGCCGACACAAACAAGGTTCGTCAGCAAGTTATTCAGTTGCTATCTGGTTACCAGGGCAAGGAAAGCGTTTCAGTTGGCGGAGACGCCCAACCTCAGGCCAAGGGCTCCACGATTCTTGACCAGTACGGCAGGAACCTCACGCACGCTGCCGCAGAGGGAAAACTAGACCCAGTAGTAGGTCGCGAAAAAGAAACCGAACGCGTAATGCAGATTCTTTCTCGCCGAACCAAGAACAACCCAATTTTGATCGGTGAGCCGGGAGTCGGAAAGACAGCCGTTGTCGAAGGGTTAGCTCTTGCAATCGTTGCTGGAAAGGTTCCAGAAACTCTTCGTGGCAAGCAGCTTTACACCCTTGACATGGGAAGCCTTATCGCGGGGTCTCGTTACCGTGGTGACTTTGAAGAGCGTCTAAAGAAGGTCACCAAGGAAATCCGCACTCGCGGAGACATCATTACTTTTATCGATGAAATCCACACCCTTGTTGGTGCCGGAGCTGCAGAGGGCGCTATCGATGCCGCTTCAATCTTGAAGCCGATGCTCGCAAGAGGCGAGCTTCAGACCATCGGTGCGACCACCCTGGATGAATATCGCAAGCACTTTGAAAAAGACGCTGCGTTGGCCCGGAGGTTCCAGTCCATTCAGGTTGCCGAGCCATCTCCAGCACTTGCAATCAACATTCTTAAGGGACTGCGCGACCGGTACGAGGCTCACCACAAGGTCTCGATAACCGACGGTGCAATCGTTGCAGCAGTCTCAATGTCCGATCGCTACGTGACCGACAGGTTCCTGCCGGACAAGGCCATTGACTTGATTGATGAGGCCGGTGCCAGGTTGAGGCTCAGCTTCCTCTCAGCCCCTCCAGAGCTAAAGGCAATGGAAGAAAAAGTGGCTGTCGTGCGACAGGCCAAAGAGCAGGCGATTGCCGATCAAGACTTTGAAGCCGCAGCAACCAAGCGCGATGAGGAGAAAAAGCTCACCGCCGAGAAGGTTCGTATGGAGAAGGAATTCCGCGATGGCAGCTTAGACACCCCAGGTGTTGTTGACGAAGCACTCATCGCCGAAGTCATTGCCCAGGCAACTGGCATTCCGCTATTCAAGCTGGGTGAGGACGAAGGCGCCAAGCTTATTTACATGGAGGACGGCCTCCACAAGCGAGTAATTGGCCAGGAGCAGGCAATCGCCGCGCTCTCAAAGACCATTCGCCGCCAGCGTGCAGGATTGAAAGATCCGAAGCGACCATCCGGTTCGTTCATCTTTGCCGGCCCGACCGGTGTTGGAAAGACCGAGTTGGCCAAGGCACTTGCCGAGTTCCTATTCGAAGACGAGGACGCACTCATCGCGCTTGACATGAGCGAGTACAGCGAGAAGCACACTGTTTCCAGGCTGTTTGGAGCCCCTCCGGGCTTCGTTGGCTACGAAGAGGGCGGTCAGATGACCGAGAAGATTCGTCGTAAGCCATTCTCAGTTGTGCTGTTCGATGAAATCGAAAAGGCTCACCCGGACATCTTCAACTCGTTGTTGCAGATTCTCGAAGAAGGTCGTTTGACTGACGGCCAAGGACGAGTTGTGGACTTCAAAAACACAATCATCATCATGACCACAAACTTGGGCACAAGGGAAATCACCGGCAGCACACTTGGTTTCTCTCTCGAGGGTGACAGTCAGAATGACTACACCCAAATGAAGGGCAAAGTGAACGAAGAGCTGAAGAAGAATTTCAAGCCCGAGTTCTTGAACCGAGTTGATGACGTAATCGTCTTCCCACAGCTATCTCGTGAGGAGCTCTTGCAGATCGTTGACCTGTTTATTTCGAGGCTTCAGCTTCGTTTGGACGACCGCGATTTGAAGTTGACTTTGACCTCATCGGCCAAGGAAAGGCTAATCGAGCTTGGCTACGAGCCGACGATGGGAGCCAGGCCGCTTCGAAGAGCCGTGCAGCGTGAAATTGAAGATGCAATTTCGGAGCGTATCCTCACCGGCTACATCGGCAACTCGCAGGACATTTTGGTTGATTACCTCGAGGGCGAGTTCAGTTTCGTTGCAAACTCCCGAGAGACTGAGACCGCAGCCAAGGCATGACCGAGGTCCAAAAGTACGAGGTGGTGAAGTCTTATAAGGACTTTGAAGTGCGCGCGTATTCGCCCTTCATCACCGTCTCTACGCATGAATCTGGAAACATGCTTTCCGCTGGCAATCAGGCCTTTAGAAAGCTCGCGAATTTCATTTTTGGGGGCAATCAAGAGTCAAGGCAAATTCCCATGACTACCCCAGTCACTGAAGTTCCCGTGGATGATGGATTTGAAGTTTCTTTCGTGATGCCTCACGACATGGCGATGAGCGACATGCCCACCCCGGCCGGAGCAAACCTAAAGATTACCGAGCATCCGGCGGTGAAAATGGCGGCCATCAGGTTCTCTGGCACGGTGGGCAATCACTCGTTTCCAAATAACGAAAGAAAACTCAAGGATCTGCTCTCGGCCCAAGGAATTGAGTTTGAACCGACGCCGATTTATGCGCGCTACAACGCCCCAACAACCCCGTTTTTTCTGAGGCGCAACGAAGTCTTGCTTTCTCTCAGGGCTTGAGTAGTTCATAATTACCTGATGTTCCAAATCCGATCAGCTCAAACCACCGACGTCCCAGCCATAAGAAATATCGCTGCGCCCTTGGTCGATAACCGAGTGCTGCTTGGCAAAGAAATGGTCGAGACCTACGAGGCAATTCAAGAATTTGTGGTTGCGGAGCAAGATTCTAAGCTGCTGGGATTCGGCGCGCTGCATGTGATGTGGCAAGATTTAGCTGAGGTCAGGACCTTAGCGGTTGACGAGCAGTCCAAGCGCCAGGGTATTGGTAAGGCGCTGTTGTTCGAACTTGAAGCCAGGGCAAAGGCTCTTGGCGTGACAAGGGTATTTTGTCTGACATTCGAAAAGGAATTTTTCTCTGCAAATGGCTATCAAGTGATTTCCGATGTTCCTGTCGACCCTGCCACCTACGCGGAGCTAGTTCGCTCTCACGATAACGGTGTCGCAGAATTTTTGGATCTTGCAAGAGTTAAGCAAAACACGCTTGGAAACTCGCGCATGCTCAAGCACCTCTAGCTAGATTTGTCCCATGACCCAACTAGACCCCGTGATCATTAGAAGAAGACGAGTCGCAGCCTTGGGCATCCTGGCGGTTTTAGTGATCGCAATTTGGTTAGTAGCCCAGCTTGTAATCGGTCAGGGGCAAACACAGGTTGTTGCCGCGCCCGAGGAAACCGAGGTCGCTGTCTCAGCCGAAATCACAGATTGTGCGCCAGGCGTGGTCTCGTTGGCGGCAATGATCGGGACCTTCGATCAGGCAACTAAAGTCAGCGAAACTCTAAATAATTTTTCATCCGATGCGATTCCGAATCTTTGGTACGAAGTAACCAACACTGGCTTAGTGGACTGCCGGTTCAATGTTGGATCAAGAGTGACTTTCTTCACCATCACATCGGGCGAGCAAACCTATTATTCGTCAAGGGACTGTGATCGGTCCGACAGCAAAGATTTGACTGTTTTGCTTCAGGCTAACGTCCCGCTGAAGGCCGAGCCATCTGCCTGGGATCGGGTTTATTCATCTTCTGAAGGCTGTAGTGCAGCACAGGGGATGCAGGCAGTTCCCGGCGGCGGCGCTACCTACAAGCTAAAAGCTGAGGTGAACGGAGTTATCTCCGAGGACGTTCGCTTTATCCTCAACTAGATACCTGTTGCGACTGGTCCGAATGGGCCAGTGCTTGAGTGAGGGCCTTTTTTAGCTGCCCACTTGTTGAATCAATAATTATCTTGTGGCCCAGTCGACTGGCCTCATTGGTTCGCTGCGAGAGGTTAGCAACACCGCGAACCTCCCCCGATAGGGATATTTCACCGAAGGCCGCGACTTTGGTTGATACGGGTTTGTCGCTGACTGCAGAAGCAATGGCAATGGCGATTGCCAGATCGGCGGCGGGCTCAATAATTCTCATGCCGCCAACCGTTGAAACATATACATCCTTGTCGCTAAGCGAGATTCCTGCTCTTCGCTCCAGCACAGCAAGTAGCATTGCCACCCGGGAGCTGTCCACGCCGTTTGTAACACGCCTTGGTTGCGGGGAACTACTCTTCACCACAAGTGCCTGAATTTCAGCCCTCAGAGGGCGCCTGCCTTCGACCGCAACGGTTATGCAGGTTCCAGATACCGGCATGGTGCTGCCGGAAACGAAGAGCGCGCTCGGGTCGCTAACCTCCACGATGCCCTCGCCGGTCATTTCGAAACAGCCAACCTCATCGGTGGGACCAAATCTATTTTTTAGGGTCCTTACGAACCGAAGTGCTGTTTGACGGTCACCCTCGAAGTGACAAACAACATCAACTAGGTGCTCCAGCGTTCTAGGGCCGGCAATAGAGCCGTCTTTAGTGACGTGGCCGACCAAAATAACCGGCGTCGAATTCTGCTTTGCTAGCCGAATCAGGTTGGACGCAACTTCTCTAACTTGCGCCGGCATTCCAGCTGCACCATCAATATCATCAGAGCTAATGGTCTGAACCGAGTCCACGACCATCAAGTCAGGCTTTACCTGTTCGAACTGCCCAAGTACGTGTCCTAAATCAGTCTCAGCTGCCAGGTAAAGATTCTCGCTCAGAGCATTGGTTCGTTGAGCACGCAGTCTTACTTGGCTGGCGGATTCCTCTGCGGAAACATAGAGAACTTTTTTACCGCTCTTTGCAAGTCTCGATGCAACCTCTAGCAATAACGTGCTCTTGCCAACTCCTGGTTCACCGGAGAGCAGTATCGCGGCACCCGCAACCAGGCCGCCACCTAAAACTCGATCAAATTCAGAAACCAAGGTTTTTCGATAACCATCGGTCACCACGGCTACTTCGGTTATCGGCCGAGCTTCGTGCCCGACAGCGATTCTGGCGGCCTTTGCCTTGGTGGTTTGTGTGGCCTCAGCGATTGTTCCCCAGGCTTGGCACTGACCGCACTGGCCCGACCACTTTAGAGTCGTCCAGCCGCAGTCGGAGCATCGATAATCAATTTTTGTCTTGGCCACAAGAACAAACTACCGTGGGTCACCCCCAGCTAGATAACCTAAGTGAACAAGCCTTAAAATTTTGAGTTCAAACAGTTAGGTATTAGATGCGCAAACACTCGCAAGAACTGTGGCTGGTGCTAATGGTTTCGCTCGGTGCAAGCGCGATCTATTCGATTCTTAGTCTTGCTAGAAAGCTAACAAGCACCCAAGGCCTGGCTGGTTCAGTAACGACCATCAACCAACCGTTGGCGAAAACTCCTTGGCTAGATTTAGTCAGCCAACTTGCCTCAATCTCACTGGCATTGGTGCCAGTGCTACTGGCGCTTTATTTTTTGCGGATGGACAGCATAAAAATCGGCCTAATGCCTGTGAAAAAGGACTGGGTTATAGGCATCTCGCTGCCACTGATTATTGGCATTCCCGGCATCGCTCTTTACGTGGTCGCTCTGAATCTTGGTCTAACTTCCAGGATTGTGCCGAGCTCGTTGGGTGATTACTGGTGGACGCCGGTCGTGCTGGTGCTTGCTGCACTGCGATCAGGCCTGCAGGAAGAAATCATCGCGGTTGCATTCTTGGCGAAAAAACTAAAAATTATCAGGCCGGAAATTACCATCATTTCGGTGGTGGTGATCTCCAGCTTGTTTAGGGCCAGCTATCACCTGTATCAGGGTTTTTCTGCGTTCCTTGGCAACTTTGTTATGGGCTTAGTCTTTGGCTACTTGTTCATGAGAACTGGCAGGGTGGCTCCACTGGTGATTGCTCACACCATTATGAACACCGCAGTTTTCATCGGCTTTCCGCTGGTAGCTGGTTTTCTCTAGCCCTCGTAAGCTTTGAAGATGGAAAAACTAAGAGTGTGTTTTTTAGGAACAGGGTCGATGGGCTCGGCCGTTCTAACCGGTTTAATTGCCAGCGGTCACCCGCTAGAGCTAATTTCCGCAACCACTAAATCGATAATCTCCGCCGACGCGTTGCGTGCCAGGGGAATCAGCGCGATGGCCATCGAGGAAGCAGCTGACGCTAATGCTTTGCTCGCCGGCGATGCCGATTTGATCGTTTTGGGTGTTAAGCCCTATCAAATCAAAGACGTGCTGGCTGAAATACGAGATGAAATTGCCCCGAATGCGGTGGTTATTTCTATGGCTGCAGGAATCAAGCTAGCTTCAATGGCAGAGGTCTTACCGGGAAACCCCAATCTCATTCGCACCATGCCCAACACCCCGGCTCTTGTGGGCATGGGTGTAACTGGAGTGGCAGCTGGACTAAGTGCATCGGCCGATGCAGTGTCGGCAACCATGGAGTTATTTGACTCGGTTGGCGCGGCTCTGGAGATTAGCGAAGAGCAGATCGATGCCCTAAGTGCAATTTCCGGCTCGGGCCCAGCTTGGGTGTTTTACATCATGGAACAGTGGGAGCAGATTGCTCAAAACCACGGCTTTAGCAAGGAACAGGCTGCAGTTATGGTTCGCGGCACTTTGGCTGGATCCATCGACCTACTGGCTCAAAGCGACGAAGAGCTTGCGACATTGCGCTCAAAGGTCACAAGCCCCGGAGGTACAACCGAGCGCATTATTGACACTTTGGAAAAAGCCGACTTACAGACAATATTTGAAGCCAGCCTTCAGGCGGCACTTCAAAGGGCTAAAGAAATTGGCGCCAGCTAGCTCTAAGCTGTAGTTATGGCAGATATTTTTGAAGCAGTTGCAGACCCTACCCGTCGCAAGCTCCTAGAAAGCTTGCTGAATTCCAACGTCGGTGGCTCCGGCGAACTGACGGTTTCACAGCTTGTTGAAATCACTGGACTTGGGCAACCTACCGTTTCTAAGCACTTGAAGACCCTTCGTGAGGTTGGCCTGGTTGCCGCACGCGAAGAGGGACAAAAACGCTTTTACTCGGTCACACCCGAACCACTTGAAGAAATCGAAGACTGGATGATCGACTTCCTGTCGCTTGATTTTGAAAGCGAAGAAGAGATGGCCGATGATCTAGCTCACAGTCTTGCTGGTGCCGGAGAGCAGCTTGGCCACTGGCTAACCGAGCGTTCGAGTTGGCTAACGGGTCAGCTGAAATCCAGGGCCTCTGAAGTCAACATCGACTTTAATGCAGCAGAGATGGGCCACAGACTAGGTCGCAAGCTCGCCGATGCCAGGTCGGAAGCCGAGAAGTCGGTCAAGGATTTTGAGCGTATCGCTAAGCAAAAAGTTGAAGAAGTAATCGACGATGTGAAATCAGAGGCTCAGCACTTGGCCGAAGAAGTTCGCAACCGAACTTCGAAGAAGTAACATCATGGCAAAGGGTGCTCAGGATGACATGAGAAACTTCGCCAGGCAACAGCTTAAGAAAAAGCAGGGATTCAAGAATTATCTTGTCGTCTACGCGGGTGTCACCGGGCTGGTGACTGCAGTTTGGTTTTTGTCTTCTCCTGGAAGCTATTTTTGGCCAATCTGGGTTATTTTTGGCATGGGAATCGGAGCGGTGGCGACTGGTCTAGATGCCTATGGAACCAATTGGTCGAAGCCCATCACCGAAGCAGATGTTGATGCAGAGGTTGAGCGTCTTGGCCGTAGAGGCTAGACTGTTGGCGTTGACCATTCGGGCAATCACAAGTTTTATGAGGTTTTAATGGGTTCAGTTATAAAGAAGCGCCGCAAGCGTATGTCGAAGAAGAAGCACCGTAAGCTCCTTCGTAAGACTCGACACCAGCGTCGCAATAAGAAATAAGAATTTAGTAACGAACCCGCCTTCGGGCGGGTTTTGTTTTAACTGCTTTTTAGGTCGCGCTTTTTGAATCTAAGAATGTCCCAGTTCGCTGCTTCGGCATATCTTGTGAGCGCTTTATCGGGATTCACAGCTACTGCGTGCTTTACAAGTGTCAGAAGTGGAAGATCATTTACTGAATCCGAGTAAGCCCAAGATCTACTCAGGCTAATCCCACGCTCCACAGCCAGTTTCTTGGCGGCCTTGCGCTTTGCTTGCCCGTGAAGCGCTTCACCAACAAGTTCACCGGTCAACACTCCGTTGTTTCTTCCAACCACAGTTCCGAGCGCTCCGGTTGCACCCAAGTCCTTTGCGATAAGTTCTGCAAGTTCGACCGGGGCGGCAGTTACAAGCCAAACCTCGTGACCTTGGGAAAGGTGGTCTTTCACCGCGGCGACCGTCTTCGGCCAAAGCCTCGGCTTTATTTCGGAGTCATAAACGGTTTGCATCAATGGTTCCAGCGAACTCACGGAGTAGCCCTTGGTGACCGATAGGGCACGATCCTTGATGTTGGCCAGTGTGTGATTTTTTTCGCCTCGACGAATAAACATCATTTGCTCAAAGGCGAATTTCCAAATGTCTCGGCGTTTGATTGTTCCATCCCGGAAGGCCACCTTGCCAAATAAAATTGTGGTTGCGCCGCGGACCAAGGTGTTATCGACGTCAAAGAAGGCCGCAACCTTTTTCTCGTTATTCGTCTTATTTACAGCCACCGCCACAGTCTATTGGTCTAGACATTTCTAGTAGGGTGAAGGTGTGAACCCCAAAATTAAGCTGGAGCTAATTACCAGGCAGGGGTGCCACCTTTGTGACGAAGCCCAGGATGCGCTAGCTGGAGTAATAGCAAGGTTCAACATCGAGAACCCGAGCGTTTCCTACACCGTTGAAACCATCGATATTGACCCGAGTCCAGAGCTTTTAGCTAAGTACTCCGAAGAGGTACCGGTGCTGCTGCTAAACGACGAGCAAATTTCATTTTTCCGGATCGACGCCGACCGAGTTCTAACGAAGCTTAGGGAGCTAGTTTGACTAAAAGAGACAGTTTCCCCGATGCCCTGAGGGGCTTCGCGCTGATTGGTATCGTCCTTGTTAATGCGCCGTATTTGGCAATTAACACAGTTCTGGGCCTCGGTGGGGCTGACGTTTCTAATGTCTGGAACTCAGTCACAGCATTTTTTATTACAAGTCTTGCTTTGGGAAAGTTTTATCTGCTGTTTTCTTTTCTATTTGGCTATAGCTCGGTGTACATTCTCAAAAGCGATAAAGCCAACATGAAGAGATGGCTTGCCAGGGCGCTCCTTTTGATCTTCTTTGGGGCTCTGCATGCAGTCTTCCTGTGGCACGGAGATATTCTTTTCATGTACGGACTTCTCGCTATTCCTCTTGTGGCCCTTTATTTCCGGAGGGAAAAAACTATTCGTCGCTGGGTAAAAATTATTTACATCGCTAACGCGGCGGTACTTTCTCTACTCGCCTTGCTCTTATTCGCAGGGGAAATGCTGGGTGAGGATCTTGGCGAAACAGTAATCTCCAGTTCGCTTGATTCCTCCCTGGTAGCGGGGTCATTTCTGGATAACGCAGGGGCTCGCTTTGATCTCTGGTTCACTGGTTTACCAGGTAGCTTCGCACTTCAGGCACCCTTTGCTTTCGCGGCATTCTTGGTCGGGATGCTGGCCGCTAGAAAACGATTTTTGGGAGATGGAGCTGACGCTGTGACAATGAAGAAGCTCGCCGTGTGGGGGTTTGCTATTGGCCTACCACTGCAGCTAGTTGCCGCTTGGTTCTCACTCGTAAATCAACAGTCGGTCAATTACTCCGTTGGAGCAGAACTTGGCTGGTTCACAGTTACATTCGTCTCCGCTCCTGTCTTGAGTGCCGGGTATCTCGGCGCGTTATGGCTACTGATGCAACGCTATAAGCGCGGCTTTGGTTTGTTGGCAGCGGCAGGGCGTCATTCGCTCACTGTTTATATCGGTCAATCGGTTATTCTCGTCTTTGTCTTTTCAGCCTGGGGCCTTGGTTTGTTCGGGACGCTGAACCTAACTTTGGTCACCTTCATTGCTTTTGGTAGCTGGCTAGTGCTCGCTGCCCTAGCGGCTCTGAATTCGAGGTATTTCTCCTCCGGTCCACTGGAGTGGGTCTTGAAAAAAACTACAGAACCATTTAGGGCAAAAGTATGAACCTAGAACAGCTCGGGCTGTTCGGGGTTTTTCTTGCTGGAGCAATTCCTTGGCTAGAGGCAATCGGTGTTGTTCCGGCCGGGATTCTAATAGGGCTGAATCCTTTACTAACCGTTTTGTTTGCGGTCACCGGAAATGCCATAACAATATTTTTGTTTGCCTTTGGAGCCAGCAAGCTTCGCGGTTGGATGCGGAATAGACGCTTTGCCAAGGGCAAGAGCGGAGAGTCACCCAGAATCATTAAGGCCCAACGTTCGTTTGACCGCTGGGGTATTTATGGGCTGGCAATCCTTGGACCCTTGTTCATTGGCACTCAGTTTGCGGCTCTAGTTGCAGTGGCTGGCGGCGTCAAGCCTCTAAAAGCATCGATTGCAATAATTGCTGCGACAATCCTGTGGGCAGCACTAATTGCCCTTGCCTTTGTGGTGGCAGGTTTCGATGGAATTCCTGGTTTTGACTACGAATAACTAGCTGGATTTAGTCCGTCGGTCTTTTTTATGGTTCCAGTCGGTTTGGACCGCGGAACAAGAAGCTGGCCTCGCGAATGTTGGAAAGGTTTAGGAGCAACATGACCACTCTTGTTAGACCCATGCCAAAACCACCGTGCGGCGGGACGCCGTAGCGGAAGAAGTCAAGGTAAGAATTCAGGCCCTCTGGCTCTAGACCCTTTTCCTTGATCTGCTCTGTCAGAACCTCGACGCGGTGCTCTCGCTGCGCTCCGGTGGTGATTTCGGTTCCCTTCCAAATCAAGTCATAGCTCTTTGTCAGATCAGGGTTGTCAGCGTGCCTCATGTGATAAAACGGGCGAATGTTTTTTGGGTAGTCAGTTAGGAAGACAAACTCGTGATCGAGAGTCTCTTCCACGTGAGCAGAAATCTGACGTTCGCCCTCTGGGTCTAGGTCTCCGTCTTGGCGCGGAACCTTATAACCACGTCCCTCGACGATTGAGTGAGCCTCAGCCAATGGAATTCTTGGGAACGGGATGCTCGGGACCTTCACCTCAAAGCCGTATAGCGCTTCGATTTGGGCTCCGTGCTCGTCTTTGACGGCCTGGATTGCCTTGACCATTAGTTTCTCTTGGAAGTTCATTACGTCTTCGTGAGAGTCAATCCAGCTCATTTCCATGTCTATCGAAACGAACTCGGTCGCGTGGCGAGAGGTAAAAGATGGGTCAGCTCTGAACACCGGTCCAATCTCAAATACTTTGCCAAGGCCTGCGGCCATGGACATTTGCTTATAAAACTGAGGGCTCTGAGCGAGGTAGGCGTGAGTTTCGAAGTACTCAAGCTTGAATAGCTCGGCATGAGATTCTGATGGCTGCCCCATTAGTTTCGGGGAGTGAATCTCAACGAAACCATTTTCAAGCCAGTGCTCGCGCCAGCTTTTCTCGATGGTGGTTTGAATCTTTAGCATCAATGCCACTTCTGGTCTGCGGTAGTCCAGGAAGCGCCAGTCCAATCGCTTGTCGATTGAGGTGTCATCCGCGATTGGGCTGTCGGCCAATGCCGCTCCAACAACTTCCAGCTCTTCTAACAAAATCTCTACTCCGCCAAGCTTCACGCGCTCATCGTGCTTTAGCTGGCCCTTGATAATCACAAAGCTGCCGTGGCTAAGCGCACTAACTTGGTCAGCAAGTGCATCTTCATCGGCCGGTCTCGGATAGGTCACCTGGACGCTACCGGACTCATCGCGAATAATGATGAACTGAATTCGCTTCTGGTCTCTGAGGGTTTCAACCCATCCGCCGATTGTGACGGGGCCGTCTTGGCCTTGGCTAAGTGCGCTGGTGAGTGTGCGGTCTAGCATTATTTAGAATCCTCTGAGTATCTGCAGTCTGGACTAACTAACCTCAGTTTAGCGAGGGTAAACTTGAAGCTATGCCCGCTTCGCGCCTTCATCTAGTTCGCCACGGAGAGGTATTTAATCCTTCCGGTGTTTTGTATGAGCGGATTGAGGGCTTTGAGCTTTCGGATCTGGGCCATGAAATGGCCGGGGCAGCAGCAAAAGAGCTCTTCAGCCAAGGCCGAAAAATCAAACGCCTGATCTCGTCACCTCTAGTGAGGGCTCAGCAATCGGCTGCGCCAATTGCCAAGCAATTCGCTCTAGAACCTGACCTTGACGAGCGGGTTATCGAACCGTGGAACAAGTTCAAAGGGATAAAGCTTGCACCAGCGGCTTTCCTGAAGCGCCCGAGTTTGATTCTAAATCTTGTAAACCCGAAGCTTCCGAGTTGGGGTGAGCCCTACGACGAAGTGGTGGCTCGCATGCAGACTGCGGCCCTAGATGCTTGGGATTCAGTCGATGGCGGAGATGTCGTGATCGTGTCTCACCAGCTACCGATTTGGATGCTTTATCGATCAAGCGCCGGATTAGAGCTTCCTCACAGCCCAAAATCCCGCAGGTGCTCCCTGTCCTCCATAACAAGCTTCGAAGTCGTGAACGGGAAACTAACAGAGGTTTTGTATTCCGAGCCTGGCCTAGCTCATGCCGCCAACGCCATCGACGGTGGTGCAGTGTGAAGCTAAGAACAATTCTTAGAACAGCCATTGGCTTCGGCCTAATAGCCGCGCTACTGGTGGGTTGTGCCAGTGATCCACTGGCCGACCAGTTCCGAGCCGGAGACAATAAAAATTACATTGCGGGCGATGGAACAGTCACTGAGTTCGCCCTAGGCTCCAGGCCGGGGTTTGAAGCTTTTGTCGGCACCACTGAAAGTGGTCAAGTTTTAGACAGCTCAGCGTTTGAAGGCAATGTAATTGTTATGAACTGGTGGTATTCGGCCTGCGCTCCATGCCGGGCGGAGGCCAGTGACCTAGCAATGCTGAGTGTGGAATTTGAAGACAGCGTTCAGTTTGTCGGCGTGAATGTTCGCGATACCGCGGAAACAGCATTGGCTTTTGATCGAAACTTTAGAATTGAATACCCATCTGTGATTGATGCTCAATCCGGACAGGTTTCACTTGCTTTTACTGGCGTCGTGTCACCGCAAGCGGTGCCGACAACAATCGTGATTGATCGTGATGGCAAGGTTGCCTCTCGCATTTTGGGTCGAATAGAAGCCTCGATCTTGCGAACGCTTATTCAAACGGTGGTTGACCAGTGAACCCAGGTGAAATTGCGCTGAATGGGTCGATGCTCATTGCAGTTCCAGTCGCGCTATTGGCCGGGATAGTCACCTTCATTTCTCCTTGCGTCTTACCTCTTGTTCCCGGTTATCTGGGCTATGTCTCAGGGTCCGCGAACACCAAGACCCGGGTTATGACTGGGGCGATTTTATTTGTTCTAGGCTTTAGCGCGGTATTTGTCTCGCTCGGTGTGCTGGCAGGAACAGCCGGCCTGTTAGTTCTGGTTAGAAACCCCTGGATACAGGTGGTTTTGGGCTTGATGGTCGTCGTTTTTGGCTTTGCCATGATCGGTCAGCTTGGATTCTTGCAGCGAAACTTTAAACTGAAACTAAGCCCCAAAATGGGGTTGGCTGGAGCTCCGTTTCTTGGGGTGGTGTTCGCGCTTGGTTGGACTCCTTGTATTGGCCCGACCTTGTCGGCTGTGCTGGTCCTAGCCTCTGACACGGCAGACCCGTTGCGCGGGGGAATCCTAGCCACCGTTTATTCGTTAGGTATTGGGATTCCGTTTATTTTGATTGCAGCTGGTTTTGACTGGGCTAAAACTTCAGTTGGATTCATAAAGCGTCACATCAGAACCTTCAACTTGATTGGTGGAGCAATGCTGATTGCGGTCGGAATCTTGCTTATGACAGGTCTTTGGTTGCGTTTCAATAATTGGCTTCAGGTGGTGACAAGTGGCATCCAGCTTCCTCTCTAGGCTCTCGTTCTGGCCACGATTCTTCTGGCGCCAGCTGACCTCGATGCGCAACGCACTAATACTGCTGCTACTGCTAGCCGTCGCGGCAGTGCCAGGCAGCGTTTATCCGCAGCGAAGTGCAGATCCAAACGGCGTGAAAGTCTTCTACGATAATGAGCCGGAGCTTGCGGCCGTGCTGGATCAGCTGCAGTTGTTTGATGTGTACACATCTGTCTGGTTCTCCGCTATTTATATTTTGCTGTTTGTTTCGTTGGCTGGCTGTGTGCTGCCAAGAACCAAGATTCACTTTGCAGCCCTCAGGGCTCGTCCGGTATTGACGCCGAAAAACCTAAAGCGGATGCCGGAGTACTTGAGTGAAGCGGGGGATTCATCAGTCCTTGAGAGTGCCATGGTCGTTCTGAAAAAGCGCGGGTTCCGAATCGATCGCCAGCAAGACTCGATAAGCGCCGAGAAGGGTTACGCAAAAGAAACCGGCAACTTGGTGTTTCACTACTCGCTGGTTGGGGTCCTTTTGGCCGTTGGCTTTGGCGGTGGATTTAGCTTCTCGGGCCAGCGAGTGCTGGTCGAGGGCGACACCTTCGTGAATAACCTCGCAAGCTACGACTCATTTTCACCGGGCGCGTTATTTGACGAGGGACAGCTGGAGCCTTTTAGCCTGACGCTTGACGAGTTTGATGTGGTTTATGACCTGGCTAATCGGGCGAACATCGGCCAACCAATCGATTTCATCGCTTCGGTGTCGGCCGATTTTGGCCAGACCCAAACAGCCAGTGCTATTCGCGTGAATTATCCGCTTGCGGCCCCGGGGGCGAACGTGTATTTGACCGGGAATGGGTTTGCACCGGTTGTAACGGTCTTTGACGGTGATGGCAATATTTCTTACCAGGGACCAATTGTGTTTTTGCCACAGGATTCAAACATGACCTCGCTCGGGGTTATCAAGGCACCGGACGCTCTTCCTGAGCAACTTGGAATCATTGCGTTTTTCTACCCCACCGCAGAGAAGCTAACAACCGGCGCGTACACATCCATTTACCCCGACCCAATCGCGCCGCTGATGACCATGAACGTCTACACCGGAAACTTAGGGCTGGATTCGGGAATCCCGAGAAACGCATATGCGTTGGACACGACAAGCATGGAAATGATTGCTGGCCGTGACGGACCAGTGGCGGCTATCGAGCTCGAGGTCGGACAGTCGGCGGATCTGCCAGACGGCCTGGGTTCCGTAAGATTCGATGGCCTATTGCGATTTGCGTCACTGGATGTCGCCCACAACCCGGGCGGAATCTGGGTGTTGCTCTTTGCAGCATTGAGCTTGGTGTCGCTAACGATGTCGCTGATGGTTCCCAGAAGAAGAGTGTGGGTGAGGCTAATCTCCAGTGACAGAATTGAGTTCGCAGCTTTATCAAGGCGGGATGATCCAAACTTGCCTCAGATGCTAGAAGAAATAGTTCGAGAAATTAGATCAGGGAGCAAGAAATGACCGAAGTCGTCCTAAACGAGCCGCTATCGCAAGTGTCGCTGCTGTTTGTCTCATCGGCGCTCGCCTTCTTGGCGCTCGCACTGGTGCTTTTTTCTTTTCAGCTAGTGAAACTTTCAACCGTGGAGGCAGTTAGCTCCGAAGCTAAGGCCGCGAGTGTTGGGTCAACAATGGTTGTTGAGAAAATCGCCGCTGACAAAATGACCGCCACGGAGCGCGCGGGCTTTATTCTGCTTTGGGTTTCGACCGCCATCTTGGGAGTTGGAGTTGTGCTCCGAGGAGTTGCCGCTGGCCGAGTGCCATGGGCAAACATGTACGAGTTTTCCATCAGCGGTGCTTTTTTGATTTTGTTGGTTTATCTAACCGCTCTAAAAATCAAGGATCTGCGCTTCATTGCAACCTTCATTGCGGGCTTTGCCCTCGTCACTGTTTTTGCTGCCGTCTCGCTGTTTTACGTCGAGGTCCAAACCATCATGCCGGCGCTTCAGAGTTACTGGCTGGTAATTCACGTAGTGGTCGCGATTATGGCAACCGGCTTTCTGGCTGTTGCAGCTGGAATGCATATCGCTTATCTCTTGAAAGCATCCGGTCGGGGAAAGAAACTATTTAGCCACTTTCCAGAGCTGCTTCAGCTCGAGCGGATCGCGTATCGGTTCAATGTTGTTGGTTTCGTGCTCTGGAGCTTCACTTTGATTGCAGGTGCGGTCTGGGCCGAGCGCGCGTGGCACCGCTACTGGGGCTGGGACACCAAAGAGGTCTGGACCTTCATTATTTGGGTGCTTTATGCCGGCTACCTGCACGCAATGGCAACCAGGGGCTGGAATGGCAAGCGAGCCGCATGGCTTGGACTGGTGGCGTTCTTGTCTGTGGTTTTCAACTTCACGATTGTCAATCTGTTTTTCAAGGGCCTGCACGTCTACTCGGGCCTATAAAAGCTTCAGGCAGCGATCTAATCGTTGTTGCCACCAGATCTTGCGCTCACTCTCAACCGCTAGCTCACTAATCAGGCCGGCATCAACCTCTAGCTCGTCAAGTCCTAAGTAACCATTTACTGCAATCAGGGGATTGCGAGTTATGTCCTTTGACATCAGTGATGCAGTCCCGAGTCCGCAGTCGTAGTCAAGGTTTGGCAAGCTGGCCGCCAAGTGCAGACCGTGTGAGATACCGATGCTGCTCTCCAGGGCCGAGCTAACGACACTTGCTAGGCCCGATTCTGAGGCAATTGCCAGCGATCTGGTAATTCCACCAAGCGGTTGGACCTTCAAAACCGCTATGTCGGCAGCGCCGGCTGCTGCAACTGCTAAAGGGTCGCCTTGTTTGCGAATTGACTCATCGGCGGCAATCTTCATTTGGATTTCGGCTGCAGATAATTTCGCTCGAAGTTCCACCAGTTCACTGATGCTAGCCACCGGTTGTTCAAAGTATTCGATCGGTAAATGGGCAATTGCTTTAATAATTTTCATTGCTTGCTCCACAGAATAATTTCCGTTGGCATCGAGTCTGAGGTTCGCATCCGGAAAGCTTTTGTGGGCTTGGGCTATTCGGGCTAAATCCTGGTCTAGGTCCTGGCCGGCTTCGGCAACTTTTATTTTTATGGTTTGAAACTGGCCGAATGCTTCAAGGGTTTCAACAACCTGATCGGGCCTGACTGCTGGAAGGGTTGCGTTTATCGGTATCAGTTGCCTTTTGAGCTGTGGAAGCGGGGCGTTTGCAAACTCCAGAGCCGCTCTCAACCAGGTCGCAGCCTCATCATCTTCGTATTCTAAAAATGGCGAGAATTCGCTGTAGCGCTGGGAGCCTTTAAAAATAAGTGCCTCTCGGTACTCAATTCCTCGAAACCGAGAGCGCAGCGGCAGTCTGACTACCGACACCTGAGTTATTTGAATGCTCTCCACGAGGATTAGTCTAGGTCTATGACTAAACCAGTTTCAGAGCTGTTTGATCCAGAAATCTGGATGTCGGTGCCAGGGTTTGAGGACCTGACCGACATCAGTTACCACGCCCATAAGCAACTTGGCGTTGTCCGGGTGGGATTTTCTAGGCCGGAGGTCAGAAACGCCTTTAGACCCCAGACCGTTGACGAGCTTTATCGAGCACTTGATCACGCGCGCTGTCAGGCAAATGTTGGGGTGGTTCTGCTAACCGGTAATGGACCGAGTCAAAAAGATGGCGGCTGGGCTTTCTGCTCCGGCGGCGACCAGTCGGTTCGAGGCAAAGCCGGCTATGAGCATGCCGAGGGTTCTGCTGGCAGATTGCACATTCTAGAAGTTCAGCGTTTGATTAGGTTTATGCCCAAGGTTGTAATTGCGCTTGTAAGCGGCTGGGCCGCCGGCGGAGGGCACTCTTTGAACGTAGTTGCAGATCTTTCAATCGCATCCAGGGAACACGCGAAGTTTAAACAGACTGACGCCGATGTTGGCAGCTTTGATGCCGGCTACGGATCGGCATACCTAGCCAAACAAACCGGCCAGAAATTTGCCCGGGAAATCTTCTTCCTTGGAGCCACCTACGATGCCGATCGCGCTTATGAAATGGGCGTTGTCAACAAGGTGGTTCCACATGCGAATCTGGAAACTGCTGGCCTGGAGTGGGCAAAAGAAATCCTTGGTAAGTCACCTACGGCAATTCGAATGCTCAAGTATGCAATGAACGCCGTTGATGACGGTTTAGTTGGTCAGCAATTATTTGCCGGCGAGGCCACCAGGCTCGCTTATGGAACCGACGAAGCAAACGAGGGCAAGAATGCCTTCTTGGAAAAGCGCAAACCTGATTGGTCCTCGTTCCCCTGGCACTTCTGATGAAGCCCACTCTTACTGTTAGCGCGAGTGACCCATTTGCGGTCCTGAAGATGATGACCAACGTATTTGACGGTCAAGTCGCAGGTTTTGTTTCACCTCCGGAGATAACTGGAGTTGGTGTTGATTTTGATCCGGTCCCATCACAGGTTTCTGATGATGTCGGCCTGATTGTCGAATCGTCTGGTTCGACCGGAAGACCAAAGCGACTTGAAATCTCTTTGGCTGCCCTTCTTGCAAGTGCTAACGCGTCAGCAAAGTTTCTCGGCGGCCACGGTCAGTGGCTCCTTGCGCTTCCCGCCAATTACATTGCGGGAGCAAACGTGCTTTTTAGGTCCGTTATTGCAGACACTCAGCCGGTGATCCAAAACACTCGAGTGCCGTTCTCGGCCGAGGGTTTTCTGAACTCGGTTTCCCTGATGCGAGGCAGCAAACGCTACACATCTTTGGTTCCAGCACAGCTTGATCGCTTGGCTGCGTATATCGATCTCGAATCTCAAGACAGTGGCATCATCGCCGCACTTCAAAGTTTCGATGCAATTCTGATTGGGGGTCAGCTACCAAACCTCGCGACCCTCGAATCACTAAAAAGCCGGGGCGTGAATCTGGTTGAAAGCTACGGGATGGCCGAAACAAGTGGCGGTTGCGTTTACGACGGTCAGGCTTTAGAAGGAGTAAATCTTGATATCATCGACGGTCAGGTGTCTGTTTCTGGACCAGTCCTTGCAAACGGGGTTGGCGAAAAGTTTCTAAGTTCCGATTTAGGCGAAATAGTAAACGGGCGCCTGAAGATTATCGGTAGAGCGGATCGAGTAATCGTTTCCGGTGGCAAAAAAGTGTCCCTCGATGATGTCGAGGCTGAGGTTGCAGCCCAAGAGGGCGTCACGGAGGTAATGGCGGTCGCACTTGATTCAAAGTGGGGTCAATCGGTCGGTCTGGTTTTGGCCGTGAGTAAGGGGTTTGACGAGTCAAAACTTCAAAGAATTCTTTTGGGCCCGGCGAAACCGATTGCCCTGCAAATACTCGACCAAGTACCGAGACTGATAAGCGGCAAACCCGACTATCAGGCGGCCAGGGCGCTGCTGGCAGATTAGTCTTTATAAAATGTCAACTGTAAAACTATGGATTGAGGGCGCCAGGCTCAGAACGCTTCCGCTAGCCATCGCACCGATCATTCTTGGAAGCGCAACCGCGGCATCGCTTGATGCTTTTGATCCACTTCTTTCGATTCTGGCCCTACTTGTTGCGCTGTCTTTGCAGGTCGGCGTGAACTACGCAAACGATTACTCCGATGGCATCCGCGGCACCGATGAGAACAGAGTTGGCCCACTAAGGCTGACTGGGTCGGGTTCTGCGAAACCGGGATCAGTAAAAATAGCCGCCTTTGCAAGCTTTGGGTTTGCAGGTCTCGTTGGTCTGGCAGTTGTTTTACTGACCGGTCAGTGGTTTTTGGTTTTGGTTGGCATTGCTGCCATCGTGGCGGCCTGGTTCTATACCGGGGGTAAAAACCCATACGGCTATGCCGGTCTCGGAGAGATCGCCGTTTTTGTATTCTTCGGTCTTGTAGCAACTGTTGGTACCAACTTTATTCAGACCGGGTTCGTTGATCCGCTTTCGGTTTTGGTTGGTGGCGCATACGGGCTCTATGCATCTGCGGTCCTGATGGTCAACAACATTCGAGACATAAAAACAGACAAAGAATCTGGAAAAATCACAGTTGCCGTGAGGTTGGGGGAAAAGAATTCTCGCAGGTTGTTTATCTGGATGCTTTGGATACCGGTTTTGATTAACCTAATGCTGGTGTTGGTCTACCCGGCGACCCTTTTGGGGCTGCTTAATCTGCTACTAGTCATCCCAGCAACGCTGATTGCCCTTGATGGCAGAGGGGCCAAGGAGCTTATTACGGCTCTGAAACTTGCAAGCTTTGCGGGCTTAGGCTTTGGGGTCTTGGTCGGCGCCGGAATCTTTTTTGTCAGCTTCAGTTTCTGAATCCATGAGGCCGTTCTCGAGGTCGCTCTCTTTGTCCTCGTAGGTTCCGGAAGAATTGCGGGACAGCTTTTCAGCCACAGATTGACTCATGGCTTTGCGCTGCCTGTCTAAAAAAACAAGAGATATCGCAAAAGAGGCAGCCGCTGCAATAATTGCGGCAAAAAATGTGTTGAACTGCAATGCAATAAGGGCGATAAAGACGCCGAAAAATAAGCTGAGACGAATGAGTGTGTAGCTGAGCCATGGGTTTTTCACCTCTACAGTTTAGGCTCAGCTTGGTGAACTAGGGTGGAGTTATGACGAGAGTGGCTATAGGAACCTTGGGGTTCTTAATAATTTGGACGATTTTCACTACTGTTTTTGCAGCAAGCGCAGACAAGTCTGAAGTCAGGTTGCTGCCCAAGTGGGCTTGGGTGGTGCTTTGCGCGCTGTTGCCATTTTTCGGCGGACTTCTTTACCTGATGGTCGGAAGGCCACTTCGAGATAACAGGGGACCGGCTTCGGGCGGAAAAGGACGAGTAATTGCTCCGGATGACGACCCGAATTTCTTGAGGGACATTTCTAAATTCTTGCGCAATAAAGATCAAGACGACAAAGACAAGTTGTGACCAACCCGTCCCAAGAGTTCGCTGCCTCGCTAATTGCTGAATTTGTGGCAAGCGGAGTCAAAAACTTTTACCTAGCTCCGGGCGCAAGATCTCAGGCACTGGCTATCGCTGCCGGCCAACTTGCGCAAGCCGGGAAACTTTCTCTCACTATTCGTCTTGATGAGCGGACACTAGCTTTCACGGCCCTGGGAAGAGCAATGGCAACCGGAGAGCCAAGCGTAATAATTACTACCTCTGGAACTGCGGTTGCTAATCTGCACCCTGCGGTCCTGGAGGCTCACCACAGCGGAGTTCCTCTTATCTTGCTTACCGCTGACCGACCCACTGAACTAAGGGGTGTCGGTGCGAATCAAACCACTGATCAGGTTGGCATCTTCTCCGGTGTCCTACGAGGCTTCCACGATGTTCCAGCGCCAAGGCCAGGCAGCAACCCTTCGGCGGGCGTTTTAGTCGATACCGCCATTTCTCAGAGCCTGGGAGTATCCAAACAGTCGGGCCCAGTCCAGCTGAATCTTCAGTTTGTTGAGCCGTTGAGTGCGAGCGAGCCCAGCGCTCTGAATGTTCTTTCCAAACTGACTACAAGAGCTCTGCCAGTAGCAACAGCCTTACAAGAAGCGCTAGAAATTGAAGTGGATAACCACACGGTTGTTGTCGCAGGTGCAGGCGCGGGATCAGATGCGGTTCGCTTTGCTGAAAAGGCGAATCTTCCACTTTTTGCCGAGCCATCCTCGGGTGCCAGGTATGGATCCAGCGCAATCACTGATTATGTGCAGGCACTCGGTTCTGATTTGGCAGATCAGGTTCGCAGGGTAGTTGTTTTTGGAAAGCCAACTCTTTCAAGGCCAATCATTGCCCTGATCAAGCGCGGCAATGTCTATGTCGCCAATTCGAAACAGTTTGGCAAGTTCGACGTTGGTAACAACGCCATTGCGACTTCTTGGCAGCTGATCCCAGGAGGCCGAGCCGATAGTGCTTGGATTGCCAGCTGGAAAAACTTCGAGCCACCAACCGACCAGCGAGCACTGTTGGCACAAGCAGTTTGGAACGCTACCGGCTCAATACCTTTGCTGTTTGGTGCGTCAAACCTGATTCGGGTTGCCGACAGGGTTGTCAGGCCTGCCGCGGTAACAACTTTTGCCAACCGCGGTTTATCTGGAATCGACGGCACCGTTGCCACCGCAATTGGAATTGCTCAGGCCGGAAACGGCGTTCGCGCACTGATAGGCGATCTGACTCTCATTCACGATGTTGGATCGCTAAATAAATCTGGACTTAGAAATCTGAATGTTCAACTAATTGTTGGAAATGATTCGGGTGGTGAGATTTTCAGAAACCTTGAGGTGTCAAAGAACATCCCAAATGAGCTATTTGAACAGCTATTTATCACCCCGCAGCAATTATCAATAGAGGCGTTAGCCAAAGCTTTTGATTGGCAGTATTTCGAAGTTCAATCAATAGCGGAACTTGAAAAGGCGATGAAAGCCGAGGGTTTTGTGATTATTGACTACAAGCTCTCGGCTGCAAAGGCGTAGCGAACGGCTTTGAACTTTAATTCGGTCTCGGCAAGTTCAGCTTCAGGGTCTGACTCAGTCACAATTCCGCAGCCCGCGATGGCTCTAATCTGATTTTTTTCAATGATTCCGCCACGAAGCGCAATTGCCAACTCCCCGTCGCCGTTTGAACTTAGCCAACCAACCGGACCTGCATAACCCGCTCTGTCAAAAGGCTCCAGCTCATCTATTAGATCTTCGGCTAACTGAGTTGGCGTTCCGGCAACCGCTGCGGTTGGGTGCAGTTTGGCTATTGCATCCAGGAGTGTTACTCCGTCTTTAAGCTCACCCTTGACATCGGTGGCAAGGTGCCAGAGGTCAGGTAGAGCCAGTGAGAACGGTTCTGTATCTGCCTGAACAAAATCGCAAAAAGGCTGCAGCGCTTGGACCATGGAGTTGACAGCGAATTCGTGCTCGTGCCTGTTTTTCTGGGAGTGGGTAAGGCCTTCTGAGATGGCTCGATCGACATCCGGGTCGGTGCCGCGGCCGGCTGTTCCGGCAAGCACTCTGGCCGAGACCTCGCCGCTTTGTGCCCTCAGCAGAAGCTCCGGAGAGGCCCCGAAGACATCTCCAATCGCATAGGTCCAGCAATTCGGGTATCTTTCGTGAAGTCTTTTCAAGGGAATCGCGAGGTTTGGCCTGGAATCAATCGGCATCAAAAGATCTCTGCCGATCACTACTTTTTCTAGGTCCGTAGTACTGAATGCCTCAAGAGATTTAGCTACCGCTGCCTTGAAAGCATCCGAACTGAAACTGCCGTCTTGAAACGACCCAAGCACCGGCTGCAGATCATTCTCCAAAGTCTTAGGACCTTCGATGATTACCTCAAAGCCAACTTCGCCCCGGTAAACCTTTGTAATCGTTGGGACGTAGAGAACGCTGTCTTGGGAGCTGTTTTCGGAAAATGTGATTGAGGTCAGCGCAATCAGCCCGGCGTTGCTGATTCCTGATTGGTCATCTATTTCCGCGGTGGCAAGGATCTCTTTCCAGCCAGCTGCTAGCTCTGCAACTCGGTTTTTACCCCTTGCGACTATTTGGATGGCACGGCCCGTGCCAATAATTTGCTGATCATTTCGCAAAAACACCGATGAGCCGGATAGCTCTAATTGATCCGACAGAATTATTTTGCGGATAAATACCTTCAAAGCCATGGTTCCCTTTGCTCACAGTTCACTGAGATTATGCGAACCAGTAATGCGAGAAATAGATTTCCTCTTTAGTCTTATTGTTCAGTTTAGGTCAGGTGATGAAGTGTTAATAAGGGTGGTCGCGGTTTCGCTGCTGGCGATGCCCTTTGCTGCGGTCGGCTTTTCAGCTGAGGGCGACGACTTGGAACTGGAAACCGATTCCCACCTTCAGCAGGTGATACCGCCGGCCATGCTCGACAATCAGGTCGGGACGTTCGATAGCCAACCGGTGGATTTCAGCCAGGTTGAAATCACAACCCTGACCCCTGCGGACAAGTATGTTTCTGCAACAACCCCGCTGATGGTTGGGTTGGTGCTTGGGACCGTTTCGCTGGTGGTCTATACCCTCGTGAGTCAAAGTAACCCCAGCACTCGCGATTAGACTAGGGCCGTGTCTAAAGCCGATCTATCCAAATCACCCGAACAGGTTTCAAAGATGTTCGACGATGTCGCCCATGCCTACGACAAAACCAACGATCTTTTGTCCTTTGGTCAGGCCAAGCTTTGGCGCAAAAAAGTACTTGAAAAGGTTGACCCGCAATCGGGCGAAAAGATTCTTGATATCGCAGCCGGCACCGGCACCAGCTCCATGGCACTAAAGCTTCCGGGGGTAGAAGTTGTAGCGGCTGATTTTTCTAAAGGCATGCTTGCCGAGGGCAAGAAGCGCTATCCGGAGCTTGAGTTCGTCTTCGCAGACGCAATGAAGCTGCCCTTTAAAAACAATGAATTTGACGTTGTCACAATGTCCTTCGGCTTGCGAAACGTTCAAGATCGAGGCAAAGCTCTTGGCGAATTTTTGAGAGTTCTGAAGCCGGGCGGTCGATTGGTGATTTGTGAGTTCTCGCATGTGCCGGGACTTTTGGGCGTCTTCTACCGCGCTTACCTAACCCTTATTTTGCCGCATGTCAGCAGACTGGCTAGCAAAACCCCTGCCGCCTATAGCTATCTTTCCGAGTCCATTGTCGCGTGGCCAAAGCAGGCTGAATTAGCCAAGGACATTGCTAAAGCTGGCTTTTCTAAAACTCAATGGAAGAACTTGAGTTTCGGTGTGGTTGCCATTCATTCGGCCATAAGGGAGAAATGAAAATCGCACTGCCCAGCCAACTTAGGTTGGTAACTGACAAAGCGCTGCTATCTAGCCTCGAATCAGACCTAGCAAAGGTTGAGGAAAGACTCATCGAGGCCACTGCTCACGCGGAAGTAATGGTCGATTCGATGACTAGTCACTTGGCAAAAGCTGGTGGCAAAAGGATGCGTCCAGTATTGACGCTTCTAACCTCGCACCTGGGAACCCCTGGCGGTGAAGATGTCCTAGATGCTGCAGTGGTCATGGAGATCACTCATTTAGCAACTCTGTATCACGACGATGTTATGGATCAGGCCTCCACAAGGAGAGGCGTCGACACTGCCCACATTGTTTGGGGCAATAACATTGCTATTTTGACCGGGGATTTGTTATTTGCCCGGGCTTCTAACCTGGTTTCTGGCTTGGGCCAAGAGGCGCTGCAATTGCAGGCAAAGATTTTTGAGCAACTGGTTTTGGGGCAGCTTCACGAAACTATCGGGCCAATCGATCAAGAAGACCCGGTGGATCACTACATTCAGGTGTTGAGAGACAAGACTGGATCATTGATTGCCCTAGCCGCGCAGCTCGGTGCCATGCTCTCGGGCGCCGATTCATCTTTTCAAAAGCCACTTGAGGAATTTGGGCAAAGCATTGGCGTTGCCTTCCAGCTCATCGATGACATCATCGACATTGAATCCACCAAGTCGCAAAGCGGCAAAATCTCTGGGACTGACTTGCTCGCCGGAGTCCCAACTCTTCCAGTGCTGCTACTTGCCAAGCACGATGACACCGAGTCAGTCAAGTTACTTGGGGATATTTCTTCGGGTCTAGATGCCGCTTCGCTTCCTGAGGTTCTTGAAAGACTGCGAAAGCACCCGGTCATGGAAGAATCCAAATTAGAAACCAAGCGTTGGGCAGATTTAGCGATAGCCGCTATCGCACCACTGCCAAAGGGCAAAGTTCGAACAGCACTAGAGGCATTTGCATTGGCAGTTGTCGAGCGCAAGGGTTAAGTTACAGAAAAATCACAGCTTAGAAAAAACAGTTTAGAAAAGGAACAGTAACTAATGTCAAAGCTAAGGCTCGCAATCATTGGCGCAGGTCCCGCCGGTATTTATGCGGCGGACCTGATCTTGAAGGCTGAGCGTGACTTTGAAGTATCGATCGACCTATTTGATCACCTTCCGGCTCCCTATGGCCTCGTTCGTTACGGAGTTGCTCCGGACCACCCCAGAATTAAGGGCATCATCAATGCTCTTCACGAGGTTCTTGACCGAGGAGACATTCGGTTTTTTGGTAACGTCCGTTACGGCCAAGACATGGATCTAGAAGATCTAAAAAAGCATTACAACGCGGTCATATTTGCAACCGGCGCCATCAAGGATGCGCCGCTAGCTATACCTGGCATTGATCGAGATGGCTCCTACGGAGCAGCCGACTTTGTCAACTGGTACGACGCCCATCCGGATGTTTCTAGAACTTGGCCACTCAACGCCAAAGAGGTTGCCGTAATCGGTAACGGAAACGTTGCCCTTGACGTGGCTCGCATGCTCGTCAAGCGCCCAGATGACCTTCTGGTTACAGACATTCCACATCACGTCTACCAGGGCCTTAGGAACTCGCCAGTGACCGATGTGCACGTCTTTGGTCGCCGCGGTCCAGCCCAGGTTAAGTTTTCGCCGTTGGAGCTGCGTGAGGCTCTCCACATCGACGGTGTTCAAGCAATCGTGTATGACGAGGATTTTCAGTATGACCAGGGTTCTCAAGATGCCATTGACAGCAATAACCAGATTCGAGTGATGGTAAAAACCCTTGAGCAGTTGCGCGCAAACCCTCAAGAGCCTCAGGACCGCAGGCTCCACCTGCACTTTTTTGCAAGCCCCGTTGAGGTTGTCGGCCAGGATGGCAAGGTTGCTTCACTGACCATTGAAAAAACCAAACTTGACGGCTCCGGAGGCGTGGTTCCAACCGGAGAGACAACAAGCTTTTCAATCCAATCCATTTATCGGGCGGTCGGCTACTTTGGCTCACCCGTTGACAAAATTCCCTTCGATGCTAAATCCGGGGTGATTCCCAACGAGGCCGGTCGGGTAATTGGTGAGGATGGCCAGAGTCTCCAGGGTGTCTACTGCACCGGTTGGATAAAGCGTGGACCAGTAGGACTTATTGGCCACACCAAGGCTGACGCCATAGAGACTATTGGGAACGTCCTTCAAGATCGAGATCGATGGTGGCAACCGGAGCTTGCTGGCGAACACCAGATTATTGAAACTTTAGAGGATCGAAATATCGACTTTGTGGACTGGGCCAAGTGGTTGAAGATTAATTCCAAGGAAAAAGCTATCGGGGAAGCCCTCGGACGCGAGAGAATGAAGCTCTTCGACCGCGAAGAGATACTGAAAATCTCCAAAGGATAGCCAAGTGATACGTCTGCCAGGTGCCAGACTGCGAAAAGCTCAGATCGCCACCTTGGCAACCTTCATCGCCATGGGTCACGCAGCCCTATCCTCCGTGGCCTGGGTGCCGGAATACATTGCTCGGCTGGATGTCTCATTCGCCACCTGGGGAACCATAATTGGATTCGGTCTCATCGGTTCAATCACACCACTTTTGTTCGCGTCGAGATTGATTATGAGATATGGCTCTAGGGCGGTTATCAGATTTTCAAACTACGGAGCCATGGTTTTCCTGGTGACGCTTGCCTTTAGTAACGAACCGCTAGTTTGGTTTTTCCTGAACGCCAGCTTTGGCTTTTTCATTTCGCTGATGGGCGTGAGCGTAAATGCCGCTGCGGTTATGCTGCAAAAGCAGATCAGCATAAACGTCATGGGCAGAATGCACGCCGGCTGGAGCCTGGGCGCGGTCGCAGCTGCCATCAGCGGCGGTCTTGGAACTGTTTATCTCAGCCTCGAAATCTACCTGCTGATTGTCGGAGTGGCGACCCTCATAATTTTCGAATTCAATCTTCGTTGGCTGCTGTCTCCAACTGAAGATGGGCACCTCGAGGAAAAGGCCAATACGGTCAAGCGCAGGATCTATCAAATGCCGGCTGAGCTTCGATTGCTAGCAGTCGGTCTGTTTTTTGGCATCTATCCAGAGGTGGCGATCATCGACTGGGCGGCAGTGTTTGCAAAAGATGTCTTGAATGCAGATGTGGCACTTCGTTCTGTTCCATTCGCAGCCTTCATGACCGGCATGATCATCGGGCGTTTGTCGATGACTCGCTTGGCAAGGGTTTGGCACCCTCATACAATGGCGTCCCGCGGTGCGTTCTTGGCGGCCATCACTCTTTCGATTTCTGCCTTGACCGCAGGTCAGCTGGCGTCACTTAATCCCGAAATTGGATTGATAGCCACTGGAATTTTCTGGGGATTAGCTGGCCTTGGGCTTGCTCCGGTTTCGCCTGCTTTTTATTCGGCCGCCGGCCACATCCCGGGAGTGTCAACCGCTTGGGCGGTTAGCAGCCTGAGCCTTTTCAACGCGGTGATCTCCATCGTAGCCAAAACTGTGATGGGCGCACTGTCGGAGGGCATTGGGTTGTCCTTGGCGTTGTTCTTCCCGATTGTTATGGCGGTCGGGTCCGGCTTTATTGCAGCGAGCGTCGTGAAACGTGCTCGCCGGAGCGAGCTTGATGCCGCCTACCCTGCCACCGGTCCGATCTCAATTATCGCTACCGAAGATGGTGCTAGGTAGGCTGGGAGCGTGACTATCTTTCGGTTGACCAATGAGCCCAAAACCTATGCCTGGGGCTCGCTCGAACTAATTCCCGCACTCAAGCGAATCGACTCAAACGGTCAGCCGCAAGCCGAGATTTGGTTTGGCTCTCATCGCTTAGACCCTTCAGAAGTTGATGATCACATCGGTGGCAACCTGCTGGAACGAATCGGAGAGCTTCCTTACTTGGTGAAGCTGTTGGCAGCGGCCAAGCCGCTGTCGATTCAGGCTCACCCATCGAAACAAAGAGCTATTGAACAATTCGAGTCTGGTGCCCCCGGTTACCAGGACGCCAACCACAAGCCTGAATTAATCGTCGCTGTTTCAGAGTTCAAGGCACTTTGTGGCTTTAGACCGAGCCTGGAAGTTGCCCAGGACATTGCCTCGTTAGCAAGCAGCAACGAGATTTTTTCGGGCTGGCTTCAGGCGTTGAATAAAGGGGGACTCAAGGGTGCCACTCAGTGGGCTTTTGATTCAAGCCAGACTGCTGTCAACCAACTTGCTGCATGGAAAGATGTATTGGGTCAAGACCGGGCTCAGCTGATTGCTGAACTTGATTTGGATTTTCCAAATGACAATGGGCTCTTGGTTTCGGTTCTGATGAATCAGGTCACCTTGCAGCCGGGCCAAGCGTTATTTTTACCAGCTGGCAACATTCATAGTTACTTATCCGGCCTCGGGGTCGAAGTCATGGCAGCCAGTGACAACGTGCTGCGTGGGGGTCTAACCAAGAAGCCAATTGATCTTGAGGAGCTCATGCAGGTGCTCATATTTGAGCCCCTTCCAGATCCGCTTCTGCAGACCAAGATGCTGTCACAGGGTCTAGAGGAGTATCCGGTTCCAGTTGAGGACTTTAGTTTTTATCGAGTCACGCCAAGCAGTGATCGCATGCTGGTTGATTTGGCGCTCAAGGGGACCGCAATTTTGGTGTGTGTGGCGGGTGAGATAACGCTGTCTAATTCGCTGGATGAGTTGATTCAGCTTGCTCCTGGAGAAGCAGCGTTTATGCGGGCGGCTAACTTCTTTTCGATTACCGGAAGCGGAACCGGCTACCTTGCCATGGGTTAGCTAGAACTTTTCTAGCGGTAATTTACAAACTGAAGATCAAGCGGGAAGTCCGCACCTCGTAGCAATGCGATTATTTCTTGCAGGTCATCCCTAGATTTGGAGCTAACCCTTAGCTCGTCGCCTTGGATTTGAGCTTTGGCGTTCTTCGGTCCCTCGTCGCGGATTAGCTTCGTCATCTTCTTGGCATTTTCTTGATCAATGCCGGCCTTTAGCGTGGACTCAATCCGGTATTCCTTGCCAGAAGGGAAAGGGTCACCAGAGTCGAGAGCCTTCATGGAGATGCCACGCTTGATTAGCTTGGTGTGGAGGACATCCAGAACGGCCTTGGCCCGCTCTTCGGAATTGGCTTTAATCATGATCATTTCGCCGCTCCAGGCAACGCTGGCATCGGTGTTTTTAAAGTCGTAGCGCTGCTCGACTTCCTTTGCCGCTTGATTTAGAGCGTTGTCAGCTTCTTGGTGGTCAACCTTGCTTACTACGTCGAATGAGGAATCTGCCATTTGTCTACTCTAACTATGGAGCGCGCTTAGCTGTGGAGCTTCGCACAACTAGCTCAATCGGCCAGTTGGTCATTTCTTCAAAATTCTCCTGGTCTCGCGGGTCATTTGACTCCAAAATGTCAATCAGCGCATCGGCCGCCTTTGCTCCCTGTTTTTGCACTGACTGATGAACTGTTGAGAGCCCATAGAACTCACCGAGCGGGTGGCCATCGATTCCAATAACGCTGACGTCCTGCGGCACCCTGAGGCCCAAGTCTCTAGCAGCTTGGATTGCTCCAAACCCCATCTCATCAGATGCACAGAAAATGGCGGTGGGGGCATTTTGCGGGTTCCCCAGCATTTGCTTGGCAGCAAAGTAGCCACCACCAACCGTGAAATCGCCCTGGGCATCCCACTTCGGATCAAAGTCGAGATTGGCATCCAGCAGTGCTTCCAGGTAGCCAGTCTTTCTTAGGTATGGCTGGTGAAAGTCCATCTCTGTGGAAGGCAGCCCGGAGATCATTCCGATCTTGGTGTGACCTAGAGAAATTAGGTGTGAGGTTGCCAGTCTTCCAGCACCTTCGTCATCAATGGCGATTGTTCTGGTGCCAGGAATTGGACCACCAACTCCAATAATGGGCTTTTCTAGCTCGGTGAGCTTGGTCAGTTCTGACTCTGAGAGCTTCACTCCAACGGTTAGGACACCGTCGACCCTCTTTCTTAGAACCAGCTCCTCAAAAATGCGGGATCGGTTGTCTTTTCCGCCGGAGAGGCTATAGAGAGTTACGTCGTAACCCCTGTTCACAAGGGCGTTCACTGCACCTTCAAGAACAGTAGAGAAAAACCAACGGTCGATAAAGGGCATCACCACCCCAATGTTCTTTGCTTTGCCGGTTGCCAGCGTGTAAGCAGAAGAGGAGGCGACGTATCCCAGCTCTTGAGCTGCCAACAGGACTCGTTCGCGCGCTCTGGCCGACACGTTCGCCTTGCCGTTTAGAGCTCTGGAAACTGTCGCAGTTGATACGCCTGCGTGCTGCGCGACTTCAACAATGCCTACCATTTCATTTACTGTAAAGGCTTGCAGTCGGTATCCGCTACCTGGAACGCGATTTTCGGTCATTCTTTCTAGCCACCGCCATGCGCAACGGCAAAGTGCATATTTGGCCAAGAAGAAAATTTGCGGACTAGACCATGACCCAAGCCGTGACATTGGCTGGGAGTTTCCCGGAGTTTAATGGCGCTGAGGCCATCAGCAGCTGCCCTTCCGGAAGCGTGGCAGCAGCTTCTCCAAAGTTGTGAGCCACGATTACGTTTTTGTTTTGGTAGCTCAGGACAGCGTCTGTGCTTGTCCAAGACAAAGAGCCCTGTCCAAGCCCGAGTTCGCTGCGAAACTTGAGGCTCGCCTTGTACATCCCAAGAGTTGAATCCGTGCCTGTTTGTTGATCTCTGCTGAGATCGGCAAAGCTTGCTGGTTGTGGTAACCAAGCTGTGTTGGCGATGGTGAAGCCGTTTGTGGTTCCACCCTTTGTCCAAGGCAGTGGAACTCTGGCTCCATCTCTGCCAACTCGCTGCCCGTTGGTTCTGGCAAATGTAGGGTCCTGTCGTTGCTCAGCTTCAATGGTGGTGTGCTCTGGAAGACCCAGCTCTTCTCCCTGGTAGAGGTAGCTCGCTCCTGGCAGGCCCAGCATGAACAGGGTTGCGGCCCGCGCCTTGACAAGCCCGAGAGCGTTGTTGGGCTGCACTGCATCAGGGCCAATACCATCGGAGGCAGTGGTTCTTCCGAAGTTGCCACCAAAGCGCGAAACATGCCGGATCACATCGTGGTTGTTTAGCACCCATGTGCTGGGAGCACCAACCTGATCGAAGGCCTCGAATGACTCACTGATGGCACTCACTAGGGCAGCTTTGTCCCAACCAGCATCTAGAAAACGAAAATTAAAGGTTTGGTGAAATTCATCCGGTCTGACCCAGAGCGCCATTTTCGTGAGCGGAAGCACATAGGCCTCGCCACACATGGCACGATCACCTGGGTAACTCTCCAGGATCTTTCGCCACGATCTAAAGATTTCGTGAACAGAATCCTGGAACCACATTGGTGGATCTGGCTCACCTTCAATGAATCCAGCTCCGGCTTTTTCCACATAGGGGTGGTCGGGGAGTCCGGCTGCCTTGCCCATGGCATGAGGCTGGTCCACTCGGAAGCCGTCGATGCCTCGGTCCAACCAGAATCGAATAATAGATTCAAATTCTTTGTGGATGGCTGGGTTTTCCCAGTTCAAATCAGGTTGAGATGAATCAAAAAGATGCAAGTACCACTGACCGTCTTCAAGCCTGGTCCAAGCCGGCCCACCAAACATGCTTTGCCAGTTGTTTGGAGGAAGTTCTCCGTTTTCGCCTCGGCCTTCCTTGAAGTGATAGTAGTTCCGAGCGGGGCTCCCCTCGGAAGCCTTTAGCGCCTCCTGGAACCAGTTGTGTTGGTCGGAGGTATGGTTTGGAACAAGGTCGATCATTACTCGGAGGTCAAGCTGATGGGCACGTTCAACTAGGTTGTCAAAGTCCGCAAGGGTGCCGAAGAGCGGATCAACATTTTTGTAGTCAGAAACGTCGTAACCGGCATCCTTTTGAGGCGACGAGTAAAAGGGACTCAGCCAAATCGCATCCACACCAAGCTCGGCGATTGCTGCCAGGTTTTGTGTAATGCCAGCAAGGTCGCCCATGCCATCGCCATTTGAATCAGCAAAAGATCGCGGGTAGATCTGGTAGATGACGCCGGAGCGCCACCACTCGGATCCGGTTACGGCTTCGTGCTGCAACACTCAGGCCTTGATCCAAGCGACCTGATCGGCTTCCAGCTCGCCCTTGGTCTCAAGGCCCAACTGGGTGGTTATAAGTAGCTCACCGTCCGGGAGAGTAAAAGGCTGATTAGTGAAGTTAACAACCACCAGCACTGCACAGTTTTTATAGGCGAATGCACCTGCTGGAACCAGGTCATTTTTCCACTCAAGCGCACCATGCCCCAGCTCATTGTCTTTGCGCAAAGCCAACAGCGACTTATAAAGCTCAAGAGTTGAGCCATGTTTGCCCTCTTGGCTGGATCGGGCATAGCTGCTGAAACCATCCGGTTGCGGCAGCCATGAGTTTCCGGTAGCGCTGAAACCAAAGGCTGATTCTGTGGCGGACCAAGGGATAGGCACTCGACAGCCATCTCTTCCAACGCGCTCGCCGTTGGTGCGAAAGTAGGTTGGGTCCTGCCTGACGGACCCTTCAAGGGTCGTGTGCTCAGGTAAACCCAGTTCTTCGCCCTGGTAGATGTAGGCCCCGCCTGGTAGGCCCAACATCATGGCGCTGGCTGCACGGCCTCGCTTGAGACCAAGTGCCTCATCTGGCTGCGCGTAGTCGGGCCCAATTCCATCGCCCTGCTTAGGAACCTGGTCGTAGGAAAGCCTGGTGGTGTGACGAATCACATCGTGGTTAGAAAGAACCCAGGTTGGGGGAGCGCCGACCTTGGAAAACTCGGCAATCGACTCGTCAATCACTGCCTTCATCTTGTCTCTGTTCCACTTTGTTTCTAGGAACGCAAAGTTGAATGTTTGGTGGTATTCATCGGACCTAACCCAGGTTGCCATCCTGGAAAGCGGCATCACCCAGGCTTCTGCACACATCGCACGATCGTCATACTCATCTAGAACCTTGCGCCATCTGCGGTTAATTTCGTGGACGCCCTCTTGGCCCCAAAATGGGTGCGGGTTGAGCTCGTCCTCTGGCTTGTTAGCGTCTTCGCCACCCATTGTTGTTTCGTTTGAAATAACGTCTGGAAGACCCTCAGCCTTTACTAGCCCGTGTGCCACGTCAATTCTGAATCCGGCTGCTCCACGGTCAAGCCAAAAGCGCAAGACGCTATCAAACTCGGACTTGACTTCCTCGTTCTCCCAGTTAAAGTCAGGCTGGGACTTGTCAAAAATATGCAGGTACCACTGTCCTGGATTTCCATCCTTTTCAGTGATTCTGGTCCAGGCCACCCCGCCGAAAACTGACTTCCAGTTGTTCGGTGGTAGCTGGCCGGTTTCACCCCTACCGTCTCTAAACATGTACCGGTTTCTCGCCGCTGAACCTGGTTCTGAATTCAGTGCTTCCTGGAACCAGAGGTGCTCTTCTGAAGAGTGGTTCGGCACTAGATCCATGATGATACGAATGCCTCGTTCGCCGGCTTTCCTGACTAACTCGTCAAAGTCACCAAGGGTTCCAAACAGCGGCTCTATGTCGCGGTAATCAGAAACGTCATAGCCAGCATCTTTTTGCGGCGACTTGGTTAGTGGTGAGCACCAGATGGCGTCAATGCCAAGCTCTGCCAACGCATCTAGTCTCGATGTGATCCCAGGAATATCTCCAATGCCATCGCCATTGCCGTCGGCAAAAGAGCGGGGGTAGATCTGGTAGATGACGGCTGAGCGCCACCACTCGGCTCCTGGTTTTGATACAGGGAATTTGGTCTGCATTGTCAAAAGCATAGGGCGAAGTAAGCGCTTACAGTAGCGGATTTACTAAAAAGAGTGGTCCAGCAAATAAAACGCAGACCATTGCAAATTATGTAAAGAAACCTAAGTTGCTATTTGCGTTTTTTGCTTTCTTAGGCGGATTGACTCTAAGAGACCAAAAATCTCCGGGACTCTCGTGTTTTGGGGTGTAATCCCGTTAGCGGAAAGCAATTGCTCCGCTGCCCGAAATGCAATTGCGGGTGCTGGAGCCGTCTTAGGGACAAAAAATGTCGAAGGCGCGATCGATCAGCAAAATTAATGCGGTGCGTTAGTAAAGCAGGACCCGTGATTGCAGCTGGGCATAAACCACCAGGTTTCCAAGGTAGGCAGTTTTACTTGCATTTGGGCCACCATCAGTGATTAGGGCAACACCCTCGTAGCTAAGATTTGCGTAGAGGCGTGCTGTTGGAAAGTCAGACTTTCGATAGAGCGTGACCTCTGTCACTAAAAAAGTTTTTATCGAATGAACCATGTTGGATTTACTTCGTATCACAATGAGGTCGCCGACAATTACCTGCCTAAGCTCCCAAAACACCCCGGTCTCGCCCTTGGAGTCAACGGCACCGACGATTACTGTTCTGCCCACACCGCTGGGTTTTGAGCCGCCGACATACCACCCGGCAACATGCGGATCTGCAGGGGGTGCAAGTGATCCGGTTTGATCTAGGTCGATGTTCACCAGTGTCCCCGAGAGCTGAACCCGGTTTATTGAGATCGTGAGCGTCTCAATGTTTGCTACGTAGCTTTTGTCGGCATTAGCGGGTACAACATTTGCGAGTAGGACTATTGTGAACATGGCTTTTAAGAACACATTTATTTTGCGGTCTAGGAACCGCCAATATCTCGTTGCAAAATGACCCACACGCGCCGAGGAAATAGCTCGAGTTGACTTCATTGCTGCAGATTAGTACTGAGCTGCACGCGATGCATCTCCACCCGCTATCGGTCCTGCGGGCACTACAGCTATTTGAAGCACAACATTCTTCAGAACTGGAGTTATTTTAATGTCAAGTAAGTTCGGGGTCGGTGCGAAGGTGATTACGGACTTAGGGCCGTAAACCCTCACCTCTTCGGCCTCGGCGGCCACCACCCTCTGCTGCACTTGCACAGCCTTAGCAGCCTTAGCAGCGTCAGCAGCCAAATCCGCCGCGTCCGCAGCTGCCAACGCAGCCAATGCGTCCGCAGCTGCCAACGCAGCCAATGCATCCGCAGCAGCCAATGCATCTGAAGCTTCCAAGACAGCCAATGCATCCGCAGCAGCCAGGGCATCTGCAGCAGCCAACGCAGCTAAAGCGGCAGAACTAAGAGAAAGCCCATCGGCGCGATCAATCCTCGCCTGAGCGGCAGCAGCATCCGAAGCGGCCTGAGCGGCAGCAGCATCCGCATCAGCCCTGGCCTGAGCGGCAGCAGCATCCGAAGCGGCCTGAGCGGCCTGAGCTGCCGCAGCAGCTAGAGCTATTGAAACGTTATCCAATGTGTTTGAGTTGAGTGCAAGTGCGGCG
>Ga0222673_1000069_pt1 | contig 63950 bp, 67 predicted proteins | sample AntAcemetagen801_FD_179845 | JGI IMG/M metagenome (GOLD analysis project Ga0222673, IMG submission 179845) | Saline water microbial communities from Ace Lake, Antarctica - #801 | ecosystem: Environmental > Aquatic > Non-marine Saline and Alkaline > Saline | place: Antarctica: Ace Lake...
ACCATAATCAGCATAGTCGGTAGCATATCCACCGTAATCAGCGTATCCATAATCAGAGTATCCACCGTAGTCGTATCCTCCGTATGAACCATAATCAGCATAGTCGGTAGCATATCCACCGTAATCAGCGTATCCATAATCAGAGTATCCACCGTAGTCGTATCCTCCGTATGAACCATAATCAGCATAGTCGGTAGCATATCCACCGTAATCATATCCACCATAGTCGTATCCTCCACCATAGTCGGCGTAGTCGGTAGCATATCCTTGTGCTCCTACAGAACTAATTCCTGTAAAAAACATCACAATTGCAATTGCTACAGAAAATATTGTTTTGTTGTTTTTAAAATATGATTTCATGTTATTTTTGATTACGTTTTAACTAATTATTTAAGTTATGTCAACTATTATAATATACATTTATAAAAAAGTCAAATAAAAAGACCTGATCCGCATGTTAAAACATTTGGATCAGGCTTTAGTCAATTCGGTGACTAAACCCTATCGAACGGCCATCATAGCCCTCGAAGCGCCTGAGTCTTGCTCCCAACGAGTAAAACCTTCTGGCAAAGCAAAATCACGTTCGAATGCAGCACGGTCTTGCGCGTTTTTAGGCGCGAAAAAACGAGGCATTTGATACTGTTTGCCTGCCGGAGGCGGATCGTTTGGGTAGAAAACAAGAAAGTACCGGATTTCACCAAATTCAGGGTGATTGCCGATGTTAAAGAAGCCGTCGGTATGAGGCGCCCCAATTTGCCTCTGATATTCCTTCGCATTATTGTGCGCGAGCACAATTTCTGCTTTGTTAGGTATATCGATAACCTGTGCTGCCCGAATAGCTGATTCGCCATTCAGGAATGTTGCACTAACAATTGGTCTTCCATCAAACGTCTGATTCCCACCAGCTGCCTGCCCTTGCTGTGGAGTGTCCATAGCTGGTGCAGTTGCCTGACCTTGCTGTGGATTGCCCACAACTGGTGCAGCTTTTTTTGCTTCAAGCTCAGCGAGCTTTTGGGCAAAAAGAGCTTCGGTTTCGGCTCTTGCTGTTGCCGCAGCTTCTTGCTTCACTCTTTCAAGTTCTGCAAGGCGTTCTGCTTCAACGAGTTCGGCTTGCTCTGCAGCAACCCGTTCTGCTTCAACACGCTGTTCTTCTTGCTCTACAGCAATCCGTTCAGCTTCCACGCGATCAGCTTCTTGCTTTGCAGCAAGTTTTTCAGCTTTTTCGGTTTGCTCTGCAGCAACCCGTTCTGCTTCAGCGAGTTTAGACTTAGCGTCTGCTTGCTCTGCAGCAAGTTTTTCAGCTTCGACTGTTTTCGCTTCAGCAGTGCGCTGTGCTTGAGCAGCTTCTGCAATGCGGCCATCCGCACTACGAGAGCTGCTTACGGCCCAGATTCCGCCAATGATAATTGTGAGAATCAGGATGAGTACGATTACTCCTCCGACTCCCATAAGAATCTTGGCTTTTCTGCTGGTTTTGCGTGACTCTTCGGTCACATCAGTTACTTCGACTTCGATTGTTTCTTCGTTTTCTTCACTCATGATAATGATCTATTTGAATTGTATGGAACTCTTTTCTACTACTAAGTAGAAATTCGCATTATGCTAGAGGTTCCCAATATCTATCTATAATAATAACATATATAAATAATTTGTCAACACTTTTAAAAAGAAAATGTGCAGGCTGTATAAATACAGCCTGCAGTTAAAAATCACCCTACTCACCAAGGACGATCTACGAATTTCGGTTGCGTCGCAGTTGACGCAAAAGTACCCGTAGATGGAACTTGTCCGGTATTAGCTACAGCCAAAGATGGCTGTACTCCACCAGAATTACCGTACGCAAAGGTACTGCAATTTCCATGTTGAGTTCGCTGTTGTCCAGATGAGACATATCGTGTTCCAGGAGGTGCTTGTGGTGGAGCAGCATTCCCGTAATGAACACGAATCATACCATTTGGTAATTGCTCAGTCCGATAGCCGGTGAAGGCTGCTGCGGCATGAGATTGACTTGTATAGCAATTCTGCTGCGTACGCACTTGCGTTTGTGCAGTGTGATACACCGGAGCCGGAGCTGGCGGACAATAACGCTGTTGTTCAACATACACCTGTGCAGGAATTGGCGGCGGTTGCCGAACAATAACTGGTGGGCATTGCTGATGAGGCAAATTTACAATTTGCGGTGGACACGGACGTGCCGGTGGTTGCGTAAATTGCTGACGTTGCGGTTCACAAGGATGTTGTGGACTGCAGCAAGCCACACAAGAACGTTCAGGGTTACCATGCTGACACAACCCACGAGCAGCGAGAGCGTCGATGTTCGGCGTAGCAACTCTCTGGTGAGATTGTTGCTGTCGCTGCGAGTATTGAGCTCGCGTTGCTGCTTCGTGACGAGCACGATTTGCAGCTTCTGCGCGTGCAGTCATCTCGCGATGATATGCTCTTGCATTCGGATCTGTCATCCTCTGCCAGAGCGTTGGCTTTGGCGGAGGACCTTGTCGTCGCTGGTCTCCCGCATTGGCATAGCCAGCGCAAAAGAAAGCAACAAGTAAGATGATTGAAAAGTGTTTTTTCATTGTATTGGAATGTTCTGTTTTTTTGGTTTGAGTATCGTAGCAGAATACTAAGATACAATTCAAAAAGAATACTACAACTTTTTAAAAATAAGTCAAGCAAAACAATGAATAAAATGAATATGTTTTGCTTGTGCTTTAGTACAAGCAAATAACGAGCGAAGCGACTATATTATATTTGTGCTTTAGTGCAAATAAACAAGGAACGTAGTGGGCATATTTGCTTGTGCTTTAGTGCAAGTAAAAAACACTAAATTACTTTAGTGTTTTTTACTCTTTTTTTTCTGAACAACACTCACCTATCGAACCTCTTTAAATACCGCATCCACTACCCACCTATCACTCTTTTGCCCAAAAACATTACAAGTTGATAGTGTTAAGTGTCGTCCAGATTGATTTAACTTAATTTCTGCATCGTCTGCATCTTTAAGTTCCACTTTTGTTACAGAATACACATATGTCTTCCCTTTCGCTTCTATAAAAATTTCATCTCCAACAGATAGTTTTTGAATGTCGTTAAATGCTTTATATGCTTTATTATTTACAAGTGGTAAATAACTACTATGTGCAAATAAAAATATATTCCCACTTTCTACAAAGCCAGAACCAGGATAATACACAGGACCAATATCCAATGCATCGTTTAGTGCATCTATGTGCGGAGATGAAGGTTTTTCAATCTTCCAATCGAGTTTTATGCTTGGAATAGACACCCTGTCTGGAGATGTGCCAACTACGAATTGTTCGCTTTCTTCAGATGGTTGCTTGTTACTAACACGAGGTACTAATACTTCACGATCTTGTTTTTCTAAAGGTTTATATTCATATTGAACCTCTCCAGTGCTCGGGTTAATACTCCCGACTGTAGAACCTGGTATCTGGTCTGTGATCGTTTGTGTATTTTTAGCAGACTTTTGCTTAGAAAATTGTAATTCTTCTGGAATCCATCCAAAAAGTGTTGCAAGTGAAAATAGCACAACAAATGCAACAAGAAAAATACCTGCCGTTTGCATAACAAATAATTTTTCATCGTTTTCTGGTAACAAATTATTCATAGATAATAATTAGAAAATAAAAATATAATGTGTCAATATTATACTGATTATTATAATTATAGTCAATAGGTAGACAAAGTGGCGAATAATGGCTACCATACTTTCACTGCGTCAATGGCAGAGCGGTCAAATGCAGCGGACTGTAAATCCGCCGGTTTTAACCTACGGGGGTTCGAATCCCTCTTGGCGCACATATAATAAACGAGCTCAATACGAAAGTATTGGGCGATTTTATTATAGTAAGCAAGAATGATTCGAAAAGCGGAGCCGGTATACAAGACGAACGCAGTGAGTGCTTGTCGGCGAGCTGGGGTAGCGAAAATTTTCAAAGAAAATTATTTGTTACCGAATCCCTCTTGGCGCACTAAATTAAAAACCACATAAAGTATTATGTGGTTTTTAACTTTTTTCTACCCAACTAATGCAGTTTCACTAATATCGGCTTCTTTATAAACACTTTTACGCTTTCCTTTTGCTACAGTGAAATTGAATGCCCCTTTTGTAACACCTAGTGTCACTGTGTCCCCCTCTTTTACACGCTTTGCAACAATGAGTTGCGCTATTGCATCAAGTATTTTATTTTGTATGACCCGTTTTAGTGGCCGAGCACCATAACTCGGATTATAACCCTCTTCTGCCAAATGCTTTACAACACTAACAGGGTATTTCAACTTGATATTCTGAACTGAAAGTCTGTTTTCAATGTGTTTCATTTGAATTTTAACAATTTCCGTAATTGCTTCTTTTGTAAGCAAGTCGAAGATAACAATTTCATCAAGACGATTTAGAAATTCTGGTCGGAAGTGTTTTTTCAAAGCTTTAGTTACATTAGACTTTGTTGCTTCATACTGCTCTTTATCAGATTCTGGACCTCCAAATCCCATAGTTTCCATTTTATCGATAAACTCTGCACCAATATTTGAAGTTAAAATAATTACAGTATTTTTGAAATTAACTTTTCTCCCTTTAGCATCGGTAAGATGTCCATTATCTAATACTTGTAGCAAAATATTAAATACTTCAGGATGAGCTTTTTCGATTTCATCAAACAAGATTACAGAATATGGGCGATGACGAACTAACTCAGTTATATTTCCACCCTCGTCGTGACCAACGTACCCAGGAGGTGAACCAATAAGTTTTGATACGGAATGTTTTTCCATAAATTCAGACATATCAACACGAATCAAAGCTTGCTCATCATCAAACAAGAATTCTGCAAGTGTTTTTGTAAGTTCTGTTTTACCTACTCCTGTTGGACCTAAGAAAATAAATGAACCAATTGGCCGATTAGGATCTGAGATTCCAGCGCGCGAACGCTTAATAGTGTTAGCAACTTTTTTAACAGCATCTTCCTGACCAATAAGTCGTTTATGCAAAAGTTTTTCCATTCGAGCCAACTTAGCAACTTCTTCTTCAAGCATTCTATCAACAGGTATCCCTGTCCATCTTGAAACAACCGCTGCAATATCTTCTTCTAGAATTTCTTCCTTTAGAATCTGTCGAGAACTTTGTAATTGCTTTAAGCGTTTTTCTTTTGAGCGTAAATCTCGTTCTACTTGAGGAATTGTTGCATACCGTATTTCTGCAGCAGAAGACAAGTCTGCACGAACTTCAGCAGCTTCAGCATCTAAACGCAAACCTTCAAGATCTTCTTTAAGTTCTTTTATTGAGCCAATAGTTTCTTTTTCATTTTTCCATTTCAATTCCAATTCTGCAGTTTCTGATTTTAAGTCTGCGATTTTTGCTTCAATAGCTTCAAGCCGTTTCTTAGTTTTAGGAGATTGTTTTGTCTCCTTTTTTAAAGCTTCACGTTCAATTTCAAGACGCATTACTTTTCGCCGTGAACTTTCAAGTTCTTCAGGCATATTTTCTAAACTAATTTTTAATTGTGATGAAGCTTCATCGATAAGATCTACGGCCTTATCTGGAAGATGTCTATCAGTAATATAACGCGAACTTAGTTCAACTGAAGCAATTACTGCATCATCAGAAATTCGAACACCGTGATACAGCTCATATTTTTCTTTTATTCCACGCATAATTGCAACCGCATCATCAAACGAAGGTTCTGCCACAACAACAGGCTGAAATCGACGAGTGAGTGCCGCATCTTTTTCAATATTTTTTTGATACTCCTTAATTGTAGTTGCCCCAATTGCTTTTAGCTCACCTCGAGCTAATGCAGGCTTCAACATGTTTGACGCATCAAGCGAACCTTCTGCTGCCCCAGCGCCTGCAAGTGTATGAATTTCATCGATAAACAAAATTATGTCTCCTCCTGCAGCTTTAATTTCTTTAAGAATTTTCTTAAGTCTATCTTCAAATTCTCCACGATATTTTGTACCAGCAACCAAAGAACCTAAATCGAGTGAAACTAATTTTTTGTTTTTAAGTGACTCAGGAACGTCACCTGTTGCAATTCTATTAGCTAAACCTTCAACAATTGCAGTTTTTCCAACTCCAGCTTCTCCAATTAAAATAGGATTATTTTTTGTTCGTCGTGAAAGAATTTGAATTATTCGATGAATTTCTTTATCTCTTCCAATAACTGGGTCTAATTCATTATCACGAGCTTTTTCGGTTAAATCTATGGTGAACTTTTCTAAAGTTTTATTAGTATTTGTTGGCGCAGCAATATCTTCGCCAGTTTCGTTAACATGCGAAAGAATTTCAATAACTTCATCTTTATCAATTTTAAAACGCTTTAATACATCACGAGCTGAACCAGAAACATCAAAAACTGCTAAAAACATATGTTCAGTTCCAACGAAATTCTCGCCCATTTCTGTAGCTATCCTTGTTGAATATTCAATAATTTGCGCTAATTCTGGAGCTAGGTAGATGTTATATGAGGCAGATAGTGTTTGCGACCCTTCTGGAGCTTCTATAGCATCAAGAAGTGTATCTGTTAGCAAAACAACATCAACTCGTAACTTATTTAAAATTGCACCTACAATACTTTCGTCTTGTAAAACAAGTGCAGATAACAAATGCAATGGCGTTACATGATTTTGACCACGCTCAACAGCTAGCTCATGTGCATGACGAATAACTTCTCGGGCTTTTGAATTAAAATTTTTGAATGGAGGTTGCATATATTTGTAGGATACTAATTATCACCGTTCTTGTAAATATTTTACTACTTATTAAGTAACCTTCGGTTGCTTGCATATTTTAGTATTTCTACTGTATTAGTAATGCGCTTGTAATATTTGAAGGAAGGAAAGTGCTTACTCCACTTGTTTGTCCGACACGGACTCCTACTACCTCACCCTTAAGGTTTAGTAATAATGCTCCTGCACTAATAACACTCGCATCTATAGAAGTGTGAATTTTTGTTATTGGAGAAGACGGAACAGTACTTGAAGTTGCGTCATCTGCTGTCACAATTCCTAGTGTAGTTTCTAATTTAGTAATTATTCCTGTTGCAACTGTTGGAGAGTCGCTTCCACTTCTTACAATAACAGTTTGGCCAAGCTTGATACTTTGTGAATCACCAAATGATACACGCTTAGTTTCTAAAACAGTAACCGGCTTAAGCAAAACACCATTCTGGCTTAATATTGTGGCAACAGTTGCAGTTGCAAATCCAGATGGGTAATCGATTACAAATGACGAAGCTTTGTTTGTTACAACACTATCAGTTAGTACATCCCCACCATCATTAATAACAATTCCATTTCCAATAAAGAATTTATTGGAAAATCTGTTTAAGCCATAAATACCTACGATGATATCTTTATTTTTTGCTACTGCATCAACGGTTAAGTCTTCTTGATTAACAACAATGGTTTCGATTACACGTTCAATAATTGGCTCATTTGTGCCTGTATCTTCTTTTTCTTCATCTGTCTTTGGAGATTCAATTACTCGCTCAATAGTTTTTTCAACTACTCTATTGATGGTTTGCGTAACTGGTTCAGGAGCTTGTTCCAACAACGAGACAGTTGTAATACCGGTAGCAATAGAGGTTACAAAACTAACCAATAGACATAACAATATAATTTGTTGAGTATTTAAACCATTCATATAAAATAAGTATATACAGCATACTAAAATACAACCTATAAGTGAAGTAAATGTGCCATTACAGCAGCTCCTTAAGCTTTTGTACAACAATAGATAAATCTTTTTTTGTAGTATTCACTCCAAAACTAAACCGAATGCTTGCATTCGCACAATCATTTTGTTGAGAATTTGTTTTGTGCAAATCGGAAACCTCAGAAACAACATAAGAAAATGCTGTGTCGTCTAATGATTTACATGCAGTCATTGCACTTACAGCAATGTTTTTTGCGTCGAGTTGTAGCACTAAGAATTCAGCATTAACATCATATGCAGCAAAGCAAATATTACTAATAAGTGAAGAGCTTTCTTTACCACTACATGTTCCATTTACAAAAGCTTTTGGTAAAGCCTCTAATATTTCGTTAATAAAAAATGTTTTTAATGCAAACATTTCTTTTGCAAAAGTTTCGCTTTCTGCTTGAGCAACAGCAAGGGCTTTTGCAGTTCCAACAATATAAGGAAGATTCTCGGTTCCTGGACGCAAATGTTTTTCTTGACTTCCACCAAACAACAATGATTGTAAAGGAACGTATTTTTTTTTACACAATAATCCAAATTTTGGCCCATACATTTTTGATGCATCTAACGACATCATATCTACAAGAAACTTTTCCTGCTTGATCGACATTACGAGCGGAGCTTGTGCTGCATCAGTGTGCACAAATGGATATGAATCGACTTCCCTGTTATTTTTTTCTTTAAATGAAAGTGCGGTTTTTGTAATTTTTCTTATTGGTTGTATGGTTCCAATTTCACCATTAACTAAAGCAATACTTACAAGAACAGTGTTTTTAGTAAGAACCTTTTCTACCGACTCTGGAGTGATAATTCCTTTATTGTTCGGTGAAACATAGCTTACTTCACACCCCTCTCTTGCAAGTTGTGCAACTGGCTCTAATACAGCAGGATGTTCAATTGTTGAAGTAATAATATGAGGTTTTCCCTTAAAAGTATCGTCCGTTAAGAAAAATCTTCCTACACCAAGAATTGCTGTATTAGTAGATTCAGTTCCTCCGCTTACAAAATATAGTTCTTCTTTTTTTACCCCAAAGTGCAGTGCAATTTCTTCACGCGACGATGTGAGTATTTTTTTTGTAGCAACACCACCTCTGTGAATTGATGATGGATTAGAAAACTGTTCTGCAAAAAAAGGCTGCATTGCTGTAACAACTTCAGGTCGACATGGTGTTCCCGCAGCGTAATCTAGATATATTTGCTTTGCTGTTTGTGACATTTAGGTATAATAGCTCTCATGCCAGAATTATCAAATGAAATTGTGTTGTATGCGTGTATCGTAGCTGGAATACTTTCACTGCTAGCAATCATTATTTGTCTTTCTATTTTTAAACGTTTTAGAAAACTCGTTACTGCAAACAAAGGGTACGACTTTGAAAAAGGTCTTGCAATTATTTCAAAAGAGGTTCACGAATTACACGAATTTAAAAAAATAAGCACAAAAACACAAAAAGAGTTGAAAGAAAAAATTGCAACTTGTTTGCGAACAGATGCAATCACTCATTTTAGCGCATTCGATGGGCTTCACTCTGGAGGAAATCAAAGTTTTGTAATCACATTACTAAATGAACACGGAGATGGTATTATACTCTCAACAATTCATGCTCGAGAACGAGTTAATGTCTTTGCTAAAAATATCAAAGCTTTTATTCCTGCAGTACAACTTACAGATGAAGAGGCAGAATCATTGACACAAGCCAAAGAATCGGGCAAGTTGTAATAACTATATTACATATGAATACTGAAAAACGACCACCCGTAGTAGCAATACTCGGTCATATTGATCATGGAAAATCGACTTTGCTCGACTATATTCGTAAATCCAACATTGTTGATGGCGAAGCTGGAGGAATTACACAGCACATTAGCGCCTATGAAATTGAACATGAAGACGCAGAACATGGTCTACAAAAAATAACCTTTATCGATACTCCAGGCCACGAAGCTTTTTGTGAAGTTCGTTCTCGTGGTGCGAACATTGCAGATATTGCAATTCTTATAGTGTCTGCAGAAGACGGAGTCATGCCACAAACCAAAGAAGCGCTTGCTTGTATAAAGAATGACAATATTCCATTTGTTGTTGCGATTACTAAAATTGATACATCAAAAGCAAATGTTGATTTAGCAAAAAATTCTCTTATTGAAAATGAGGTTTATCTTGAAGGAATGGGTGGTGATATTCCTTTTGTTCCAATTTCAGCAAAAACTGGTGAAAACATAGACGAACTACTTTCAATGATTCTACTTGTTGCTGAACTTGAAGAATTGCAAGCAGACACATCTGCCATGGCAACTGGTTTTGTTGTGGAAGCACATAAAGATATGAAAAAAGGTAACTCGGCCACGATTGTTATTAAAGACGGTACACTGAGCACAGGAAATATACTAGCGAGTGAATCAACCCTTTCTCCTGTTCGAGCTATAGAAGATACAATTGGAGGAATTTATAAAAGCGCCTCAGTTTCTAAGCCAGTGATTATTTACGGATGGTCTGCATTACCACCAGTTGGAGCAAAAGTACATTCATTCGCAACTAAAAAAGAGGCTGAAAAATTCTGTAAATCTTGCTCCACAAACGATAATGACGTGAGTGAAAATAATAATGCTCCCGTACAAAGCAAAGAGCATGTTTCGGTTCCCGTTATAGTAAAAGCTGATGTTGCAGGAACTGCTGAAGCAATTGCATATGAAATTAAAAAATTAGCCACTGAAGATATTTCATTTAATATTGTGCAAAGTGCAACTGGAGATATTAGTGAGGCTGATATGAAGTCTGCACTAGCAAATGCAGACACAATTGTAGTTGGAATGGGTGTTTCAATCGACACACAAGCTACAGCACTCCGCGACAGAGAAAATATTACAACAGCAACATTTTCGATAATTTACGAACTTATCGACTGGCTTAAAGAATTACAGGAAACACGACGCCCTAGAAAAGAAGTGTCTGAGGTTACAGGTTCTGCAAAAATTCTTGCAGTTTTCAATCAAACTAAAAAAATACAAGTTATTGGAGGAAAGGTTAAAAATGGTGAAATCGCTATTGGCAATAAAATTACTATTTTACGAAGAAATGAAGCCATTGGAACAGGGATAATTAAAGAATTACAACAACAAAAATTAAAAGCAGACAAAGTGCAAGAAGGAAATGAATTTGGGGCAGCACTTTCTACAGATGTGGAATTAGCAGAAAGTGACCATTTTGAAGCAATTAAAACTACTGTAGTATAAGTACACTTACTATTATGAAAGAATATCGAATAGACACAATTTCTGAAGTGATTCGTTCTGCCGTTGCAGGATACATTGATTCAGAATCAAACAAGCAATCAATGATTACTATTACCAGTGTTCATGTTGCAAGCGACTTTAAAAGTGCCGTGCTTTTTGTTACAGTATTCCCCGAGCACAAAGAAGAGGCTGCTGTCGATTTCTTACACCGAAAACGAGCAGATGTGCGTAATTACATAAAGAAACATACTAAACTTCCTAAATTACCTTTTATTGATTTTGCAATTGATAAAGGTGAAAAATCGCGACAGCGGTTAGACGAACTTTCGAAAGAAATTGAAGAATAATATACGGCATGGTGGTGAAGTGGAAACACGACGGTTTGCAAAACCCTTATGCACGAGTTCGATTCTCGTCCATGCCTCAAAGTTGACATATACATTATTTACTGTATAATATATATAATGAAATTTGTACATACTATACTCGCCGGACTGGCCTTTGCTTTTTTTTAGCAGGCTTTCTTTTTAAGACATTCGCTCCCGAAGGAGTTGATGCAGAAGCAAGGTTCGTCGTTGGAATACTTGCAGGAGCAGCTTTACTTAATACTATAATTGCATTAAGAAGTGAAGAATAAAGTTTTTTCAGTTTTGTAAACTAAACTGAAAGACCCACACAATAAATCGTGTGGGTCTTTTTTATGTGCTGCCGAAGACAGGACTTGGCGCAAGTAACTAATTCGCTTTGCTCATAAGTTCTTGCTGCCCCAACTCGCACTTCCCATTCGCTACGCTCCATGGGCCCCTTGTGCTCCGTTTTTCAAGTCATGCTTCTTCACTATAAATAAAATCGCCCAGTACATGCGTACAGGGCTCTTTATTTATATGTGCCGAAGACAGGACTTGAACCTGCACAGGTTGCCCTACTTGCTCCTAAGGCAAGCGTGTCTACCAATTCCACCACTTCGGCATACTTTTGCTTTCAAATTTGATAGCCTGTCAATTCTAACTAAATATTAAGAATTATCAACCTCTTCTTCAGTATCAGAAGTTACAACACCATACTCCATTGCAATTCGTTTTGCAAAATCTCTAATTGAAAAATCTTCCCTATCAAATGTTTCAGTAGAACCAGGAGTGCTCGATTTAAGTGCGTGGAATAATTCATATTTACTATCTAATTCAGTAACACTTAAGGTATTATCTTCTCCTAAAAATTGAGTTAATTCTTCCTGATATTGTTTTGCCAAGTTCGGAACTGAAACATTAGTGAATTCTGAAGCAGTACCTTTTCCATCGTTAGTTGCACGTTCTATTTCAGCATCTAATTCACCCAAAGCCTTTGTTACTAATGCACCATAAATTACCTTAACTTCATTAAATATTTCATTTTTTCTCTCTCTTTCTGTTTGAACTTCAGGAGAAACAAAATACTCATTATCATTATCGTCATTTGGAATTTCTATAGACATACCAAGATTATAACACCAAACAAAAATGTGAGATAATCAATACAACATGACATACAAAGACTATTTTAAGGGAAAGCGAATCACATTAATGGGACTAGGATTACTAGGAAGAGGTGTTGGTGATGCAAAATTTTTAGCTGAACATTGCGAAGAACTTATCGTTACCGACTTAAAATCTGCAGATGAACTCAAAGCATCTACAAGCCAACTTTTAGAATTCGACAACATCACCTATAGATTTGGAGAACATAATTTAGCCGACTTTCAGGGAAGAGATTTAATCGTTAAAAGTGCCGGTATTCCTTTGCAAACTATTTACACCGATGAAGCAAATAAAAACGGGATTCCTATTGCAATGAGCACAGCACTCTTTGCGAAATTTGCACCAGCAACAATTATTGGAATTACTGGAACCAAAGGAAAATCTACCACCACAAACCTTATTTTTCATACACTCAAAAAATCTGGAATAAAAGTTCATTTAGGTGGAAACGTCCAAGGAGTTTCTACTCTCGCAATGCTTCCTGAAATTAAGGCTGGCGATGTGGTTGTTTTAGAACTCGACTCATGGCAACTACAAGGATTTCATACTGAAAAAATAAGTCCTCAAATAGCTGTATTTACAAACTTATTGGAAGATCATATGAATTATTATAAAGGCGACATGAGTGCTTATTTTTACGACAAATCAGCAATTTTTTCATATCAGAAAGAGTCAAGTGTTCTTATAACACAGGCCTCAGTGCTCGATTATGCCAGCAAGAACAGCATTCGAACCCACAGTGCAGTAATCACTGTAGACGATTCAAAAAAGTCGTTCACACTTCCTTTTTTACCAGGTAAACACAATCAAGAAAATGCAACTATGGCCTACTATGCATTACAAAAACTTGGTATTCCAGAAAAAGAAATAGAAAAACATTTTACAACATGCACTGGGCTTCCTGGACGACTACAATTTTTATGTAATGTGCATGGAATTGATTTTTACAATGACACAAACGCAACTATTCCCGATGCAACAATAATGTCTCTCAAAACATTGAAAGAAAAATATCCTGAAAAAGAAATCATTTTACTAACAGGTGGCACTTTTAAAGATGTATCAGTTGCACCTTATGCTCAAGAAATACCTAAGTACGCCACAAAAGTTGTTTTATTAGAAGGAACGGGTACCGAAAAACTACTTGAAGAAGAAATTAGTTTCGAATATTCTACACACAATTCACTACTGAGCGCCTTCACTGAAGCAACAAAAGACACACCCAGAAACAGCATTATATTATTCAGTCCTGCATTTTCATCATTTGGGATGTTTAAAAATGAGTACGACAGAGGCGAACAATTTAACACCTTGGTTGAAAACTATTCTATATAATTTGTCCGCCCAGTAGGACTTGGCGCAAATCACTAATTCATTTCATTCATAAGTGTTTGCTGCCCCAACTCAGTGACAATTTTCTTACAGAAAATTGTACATCACTTCCGTTTTTCAAGCCAAACTAGGCGGAATATGTAAAAAGCCGAATGCTTCTCATTCGACTTTAAACATATTTGTCCGCCCAGTAGGACTTGAACCTACGACCGTTCGCTTAAGAGGCGACTGCTCTACCAGCTGAGCTATGAGCGGATGCTGAAAATAACATTCACTTTACGCAATACGTAAAGCTCATTTATTTCCTGTGCCCGGAGCGGGAGTCGGCGCAAGTTATTAATTCGCTATGCTCATAAATACTTGCTGCCCCAGCTCGCCGACAAGCACTTGCTACGCTTCGTCTTGTATACCGGCTACGCTTTTCTCTTCCCTTCCGAGCTGAAAATAATATCCGCAACATGCTTCGCATGCAACGTATTTATTTTCTGTGCCCGGAGCGGGAGTCGAACCCGCATCCCATTAGGGATCCGATTTTAAGTCGAACGTGTATACCAATTCCACCATCCGGGCATATTCACTTGTGCAACATAGCTTACACCATGAAAACGAATAAAAAAACCCTTATTTACCTATAAATTGTGCTAACTAGAATTTGAATGCGCTATACATATATACTTGACATAATTGATAATTATGTTGTATAATATATACAGAATTCAATGCACATTCATATTTGAATAGGATGTGTTATTGAGAATTTCAACTCAAAAAAGAAAGAAACAAAAAATGGAACTAATGGAACTAATGTCGGTGTTGGCTGAAGTATTTTGCTTCTTCGCAATAATCACAGGAGGACTTTTTGTCTTCTTATCTAACTTCTTGTGCATACAAGGAGGAGAACCAGTTGGTTTACTGAGAGGTAGACCACTCGCCCTGCTTTCGAATTTAATCGATTCACAAGCAAAAACCGTCGGATTGCCGACAATCAAAAGTCAGTACGTTAGGTCTTTGGTGAATCTTCACGAAAACATCTTTTGGTGCTGGATAGCTTCGGTACCAATTTGGATTGCCACAAGAGCCATTTGGTTCTTCGCTGGAGAAAGTCTTAACTTTCTTTTCGTTTTGGCATTAATGATTATGTGCACATCTTTACTCTTGTTCGTTACACTATTTTGGACATTCAAACTTCCAAATAGTAATTCGGTACTACGTGTAAAGAGCATGTTTTTTGCCAAGTACATGGAGCTTGTGCCAGGAAATGACCCAATCGAGGTCGCTTGGAAATATACAGGTGGTGTGCTCGGAATTACAAAATTCTATCATTACTGCATCGGTGAAGAAATTAACACCGAGAATGAAGATGAGTTAAAGATTACGATTGAGATTACCTACAAAAATGATGTTGCTCCAGTTAAAGTTGTTGTGTATTACAAACCGGCAGCTTCACGAACTGATGTTCTTGGTGCAAGAGGCAAAACTGCCGCTGACCAGGAGAAAAACGTTAGAAGTGAGGTTGGTGCCACCGTTAAAGGTATGGTGGAAACTAAACTAATGGATCTTGATGTTCTTGATGCGATTGCGCAATATGGGACATTAAGTGAATGGATTACAGATGAGTTTGTCAAAAATGATACAAAACTCGAACTAGAGACTGGTCTCACCATTACCAAAGTTATTTTTGCTGAAATCGACCAATCGAAAGATGGCAAGCAAATGTACATTGCGATTGGTGTTCACAAACTACTTGAAGCTAAAATTGATGAAGTCTTTAATGACAGAGTCAAAGAAGTTTATGACCAAGCAATTACTGATGGCGAGACTGTCACAATCACTGATGTTCGCAAAGAGCTTTCTAAAGAAAAAGATGAGATTCGTAAATCTCTACTTACAATTTCTGATGAAGCTGAGCGATTCATTCTTGATGTGCAAGGTCTTGAGAACCTCAGAAACCTCAACCTTGGGACCACCGGGAGTGCCATTGGCAACAGAGGTGGTGGAAAAGGCAAAGGAGGTACACCATGAGTGACCAAATAAGAAAAGGTCAGCCGAATAAGGTTGCGGTAGGTTGTGTTGGTTGTTTTGGACTAATGGCTGTGGGTTGCTTCGTGACAATCACATTTATTGTCTTAGCAATTGCACATGCCAGGAAGCATGAGCCGGCAGAAACTGAAGTACGGAGAAGTAAGATTATCGAAATGACAATCTACGGCTCCGGAAAAAAGAATGCGATTGAATTTCGTGCAAACGGAAGACCATTTCGCGCTGCGGCTCCTAACCTCAAGGGCAGAATCTACTGGGAAGCACTCGACCATAGCGGTACAGTGGTTTTCGGTCCTGTTCTTGTGGGAGTAGGAGTTGAACAACCCCAAGAAACGTTCCAAGATCAAGCAAACTGGATAACCATGAAATATTGGATTATCGACGGAGCTTCATCGCAGACGTTGCAGTTCCAGTTCTTGGACTAGCTAACACACCTATTCAAAAAGCCCAGCCTCTTACGAGTGCTGGGCTTTTTTACTTTCGATTTTACAATATTTTATTTTCCCCAAACAGTTTCTGTAAATAGTTTTAACAATGCATATGCAGATATCATGATAAAAATACCAATTAATCCCCACATCATATGTAATTTACCCGTGTCTCGTGCTGAATCACTATCAGCACCTCGAATAAATTCCATTACCCCCCACAAGAAAACCAACATTCCTCCCCCAACTAACAAAGTTATGAGCGGGTTCACAAATGTTACTGCAATTTTTTGAACTAGGCCTGCTGCATCCATAAATAGATTTATTGTCCAGCTCTAGGAATACCAGGTGCTGTAGGAGTGATATTCTGTAACCTAAGAGTTTGCTGCAAAATATTTACAAGTCCCCACACTGAAACCATCACGAATAATGCGATAATTCCCCAAAGCATAAATGTTCGTCCTTGAGATTTTCCTGCATCGTCTGAAGCCAAAACATAACGAAGAATTCCAAATAGGAATACTAGTACTCCAAGCCCAATAACAATTGGAATAAGTCCTTGTACTAAGCCTCCAAACTCCTTGAGCACACCTCCAAGTCCGCTAGTATTTCCACCACCCCCTGGGGCCTGTTGCTGAACACGAGGGTCATATTGCGCAAAAGTAGTTAGAGGTACTGCAATTACTGCAAACAACCAAAATGCTACTGCTGATACTTTACTAAATTTTTCAATCATTTTTTTATATAAATTTACTTGTAAACTTTTTTTTTGTAAACCGAATGGTTATACCTTTTAGTATACCATTGTATACCACTTAATTTGACATAGTCTCAAAAACTGTGGAATTCTATTAGTTGCCTCCAAACTGTGGAATCCCAAGTGAACCACCTCCAACCAAAGACTGCTGAATTAATTTCACTAATCCCCAAACAGTAATCATTACAAATAATCCTAATAACCCCCACGAAATAGTCTGGATTGCTTCAGAGCGAGCTTTTTCGTTACCCTGTTGTGTTAAGTACTTAACAACACCAACTAAGAAATACATTACTGCAAAGGCCATAGCAACGTTAACTAAACCACCAATCACAATCAAGATGTTTGAAGTTAGACCTGAAAAATCTTTTGGCTTTGTTTGTGCGAATATAATATTTGGAGCAAACCAAAGTGAAAAAATACCAAAAAATATATTTTTTATTTTATTTGAGTTTATATTTTTTAGTTTCATACACATAATTAGTTTTATCGAACAATTAAGCTTTGTGGATCAACCTTAGTATTGCTTGGAGCATTACCCGAACCACTAACACTCACTCCCGCAGTTTGACCTATTGCAGCCACCAAACCCCACACCGAAATAAGAATAAATAAAATGAGAACCCCCCACCCTATTTGAGAAGTTGCTTTTCCTTTATCTGCATCTTCTATAAGTGAATATTGCAAAACACTCCAAAGAAAGAACAAGACTCCAGCCAAAATTATAACTGGGAAAGTGGTTTCCACAACTTTAACAATTCCATTAGTTATCTTAATTACTCCTGTCCCTCCAGAAGATGCAGAAGACTGAGACTGTGGTTGAGCCGAAGTGGCATCAATTTGTTGTTGCAATAAATCGATTGAAGGCGATTCATCTGTTTTAAAGAAAGTTTGATTTAAAATACGAACAAATCCCCAGAGCATTGTCATTACGAGTAATGCAATTAATCCCCAGAGCATCATTTGCCGAGCTTTATTTTTATCATCATCACTAGTTGAAAATGAATATTTAAAAATAGACCAAAGAAATACCAATAAGCCAAGCCCTAGAGCAAAAAGCACTAAATCCTGAAAAATATCTACTATACTGTCCATAATTTGTTTTGCTGTTTGTGCATAAGTAACAAATGGGAATAATAGTGAAAAAAAGGTTATTTTAATTGTTGCAACTATATTTTTTTTTATAAATAACTGTTTAGTCATATTATGATCCTACGCCAAAGTTTTTAGCAGTGTTTTGAATTATTTCACTTAAAATAAACGAACCAAGAACAATCATGGCACCTACTACTGTCCACAAAAATGTTGATTTGGCCTTATCAAGCATTCCAGGATTACCACGAGCAAGTACAAACAAAAAACCTGCGTACACCATACACAGAACAGCAATTACAGCACCAAGCTGTGTAACAAAATCTAAAACTGCTGTAACAATTTCTAGAATACTTTGTTTATTGATTGGGTTTGGGAAACTAACACCTCCACCACCACCAATTCCACCCGCATCAGTTCTAGCAAGTGCAAGCGTTGGCAACAAGGCGAACGATAGTGCTATGATTTTTTTACACACAAAAGTTGTAGTAGTGTAAATATTTTTTTTAATTTGGAGGCGCGTCATTATTTTTTAAAATTAAATTCTTTAACTTTTATAACCTCACTATTACCACCAAGTGTATTAATAAACACTTCAACAAGCAACCATGCCGCAGCTGCTATAAAGAACCCAACCACTGCAGCGGTTATCATATTATTAGCTTGTGTTCGTTTTCCTGGGTTACCACCAGCAGTTAAATATAAAAATCCTGCATAAGCGAAAATTATTGTTGAAAATCCAACAGCAATTTTTAATAATAAATCAACAATTCTTTTGAATGTCTTCATAAATGCATCAAAGTCGCAATCATCTGCAGTTTTACATTGAACCAAAGTTTCTTCCCTCCCACCATTTGATGCTGGAGCACTATTAAATGAATTTCCAGACACTAGCAGACTGCCACCAAATGAACCTTCAGGCAAAACAGGTTCATTAAGGAATTGAGCATCTACAATCACTGCTGTTGTGCTAAACAAAAATAAAAACATACAACCAGCCAACCCTATTTTAAAAATGTTTTTTTTGAAATTCATACTTATTCTTTTGGTGCTAATAAATCTAACTCTTCATCTGCCCTGCCAACAGCATCCGCGGTATTCAATCGCCCACTAACGACATTTTCCACAATACTTTTAAAAATAGCATCTGATTCTTCAGGATTAAAATCGTAGATATTTCTTGCAAGCAATGCAGAATCGTGAAATGTCTGCATATATGCATTATCTGCAGACTGCGCAAGCAAATCTCTTCGAATTGGTGGTAAGAATAAATCTTCAGATATTGCGTTAACAGTGTCAGCATCAATCATTGCTTGAATAAGAGAATATGCCCGTTCCACATTTGGACTACTTTTTGGAATACCTAGTGCAAGCACTTTTCCATAGGTAGCACCTCTTCCTGTTCGTGATTGTGGCATTACAGCAACATCAAAATTTAAATTAGGATTTTTTTGCCGAACGGTTGCAAATTCACTCGCAAATCCAAAATACATTGCCGAATCACCAGAAATAAATGCATCACGTGAGTCTGGCAAAGAACGGTTCCATGTGTATACAGAACGAGCCGGGTTTGCAAATTGTGTATAAAAATTTGTTGCTGCTATTGCAGGACTAATCGAATATCCAAAATCGTCTTCAAATACAACTTGATATTCTCGAGCAATTTCACTTAATTTATCTTCCTCAGCAAGAAAGTTTTTTTCTGCAACAGTATTTCCTGCTTGTAAAATTAGTGTTAAATAAAGCTGTTTAGCATTATTTATATTTTGATACTCTCCCATTGCCAATGCTGATTTTTTTATTCCATTTCGCTCGTCTTTTTCAGTTAAACGAGGAACAAGTGTTAGTAGTTCATCCCAATATTTTGGTGGTTGAGAAACTCCAAATTTTGTGAAGATTGAACGATTCCAATACATCACCATAGGATCAACCAAAAAAGGAAAAGCATATACACCGACTTTGTCCTTAAATATCTCCCCAGATTCTACAAACGTATCTTTGAAGATTCGCTCGTTATAATACTCGTATTCAATTTGAAACAACTTATTTTCGTGGCGTACAAATTTATCGTCGGTAATCATGATAATGTCTGGACCTTTCCCTTCTGCCAAGGCTGTTGTAAGGACATTATCGAACTGTGCAGACTCAATTGCACGATATTCAATTTTTTGAGGAACCTTTTTTACATCAATTAAATAATTATTCAATTGTACAAAATCTAATTCATTCATTGTTCCCCAAACCACAACAAGACCAGCATCACCACTTACGCTCGCTTTACTAAAAGCAAACATCAGTACTCCAATAATTATAATCACCGTCGATACTATTAGTAATATTATTTGGAAAATTGAAAGATTCTTCATAAATAAAAATTGTTCTCTACAAAATAATTATAGCCTATTTAGTAGGTAAATTGGCATTACTTTTTAAACACCATTCCATAGTGATGGTCGCCAGCTGTAATTTCACGAACAAATGTGAATCCAACTTTTTCGCACAATTCGCGTGCTTCATGCATAGGAACAATATTTGCAGGTTGTGGCCCTAACCCACCAAAAGAATCACTCCAGTCGATTAGTAAAACAAGAGCACTTTTTTTTGCAACACGGAAAGCTTCAGTAATTAAAGCCTCATTTTTTTCAACTTGAAATAAAATATTTGCAAGTATAACTCTGTCGGCAGAAGATTCACGTAGCGTTGAACCGTCAACTTCATCAACATCTCCCCAAACCACATCAATACTTCCATGCACACCATACCGCAAAGCATCCGCATTTAAACGCGACAAAAGTTCTTGCTGAACATCAACCGCAAACACATTACCAGTTGTTCCTACCATTTTAGCTGCAGGAATAGCATAATTTCCAGCACCACAACCAAGATCAGCAACAACCATTCCTGGATCGATTGAAAGTTGTTCTAAATTGTGTTGCGGGTCTGAAAACATTGTTGTGTGTAGTATACCAATTTTATTTGAAAAATTCTTAAGATTGTGTAAAAGTGAAATAAATTATGAGTACATTATTATTCACCAAAGAAACCGGACCGATTATTTGTTTTGTTATTTTTTTCATCCTTTCGATACTTTCTCCGCTTATTGCAAAGTTACTAACGTGGGTATTCAAAAAAATCGACAAACTAAGAGGACCAATTGTTGGAGAAAACTTTGTTATTCATCGATCGTTAAAATCAATTCCAAATGGTACATATGATATTTTATATCTACCTTTTGCTAAATATAATAATAATCACGCAGGTCTTCTGCCACAGAATCCTACAACAAGCTGGTTAACACATATGGTGCACGAAATTCACATAAGTGATTTACCAAAAAGTGCATCGGGAGAGATTGTAAAAACAATCACTATCAGCAATTAACAGCTGCTTTTTCTATATACAAACCAAACTTGCAATACTGTCTCCTTCTTTCAATTTCATTACACGGACACCTTGTGTACCTCGCCCAAGTGTTGGAACCTCATGAACATCAAATCGAACAACCTGACTTTTCTTCGACATTGCAATTACTTCTTCAATTTCTTCAGTAATAATTGCAGCAGAAATTAATTTACCAATTTTCTCGGTAACATTCGCAGTTTTAATTCCAGAACCACCACGTTTTTGCACCTTATATTCATCAAGTGTTGTTTGTTTTCCATACCCGTTTTCAGAGAACACAAGTAATGTTGCCTCTTTCTCACTAACATGTGCCTTCAGAACATTAGCTCCAATAACCATATCGTCTTTTTTCAGCGTAAGAGCCTTTACTCCTCCTGCAGTTCTACCCATTTGTCTGATATCCGATTCTTTAAACCGAATTGATTGCCCGTGTTCAGAAACAAGCACTACAGTATCGCCTTTTGCTACAAAATGAGCTGAAATAAGTTTGTCGTTATCTGCAATTTTAATAGCAATAATTCCACTTCGTCGAACATCATGGAAACTAGCAGCATCAACTTTTTTACCAACACCTTCTCGAGTCACCATCATTACAGACAGATCTTTAACTTCCTTTGTTTCTTTTGGCATTGCCAATACTGAAGTAACATTTTCATCAGCGCTTAACGACAAGAAATTCATAATTGATTTACCTCGTGTTGCTCGTTTTCCTTCTGGAAGTTCGTACATTTTTAGTTGATACACTTTTCCTTTATCAGTAAAGAATAGTAAGTCGGAATGAAGTGATGCACTTAAGAATACTCGAACAAAATCTTCGTCTTTTGTATTTAAATCGACAACACCCACTCCTCCTCGTTTTTGTTTTTTATATTCATCGGGGTTAGTTCGCTTAATATAGCCACCACGAGTTAGTACGAGCACAGAGTCATCATCAGGAATTAAATCTTCTTGTGAGATATTTTTTACACCATGCTTAAATACTTTTGTTCTACGTTCGTCTGCATATTTTGCACGCACATCAGCAAGTTCAGTCTTAATAACGTTTTTCATTTTGGTTTTTGAACCAAGTAGAGATTTTAATTCTGCGATAAGTTTTTGGATTTCTTTCAACTCATCTTCAATTTTTTGTCGCTCAAGTCCTGCAAGTTTTTGTAGACGCATCTCCAAAATTGCAGTTGCTTGTTTTTCAGAAAGCTTAAATTGCTTCATTAAAGCTGCATGTGCTGTTGGCGTATCTTTTGAAGCCTTAATGGTTTTAATAACCTCATCGATATGATCGAGTGCGATTTTCAAGCCAATTAAAATATGTTCACGAGCTTCAGCTTTTCGTAATTCATATTCTGTACGTCGTGTTACAACATCAAAACGATGCAAAATAAACTCTTGCAATGCAGCCTTAAGTGAAAGTGTTTGAGGAACACCGTCTACTATGGCAACCATATTGAAATGAAACGTGTCTTCAAGTTGTGTATTTTTATACAACTGATTCAAAATATTCTGCGGATGTGCTGTAGATTTAATATCAATAACAATTCGCGTGTCTTCAGCAGACTCATCACGCATACCTTTAATCCCTTCCAGTTTTTTATCTCGAACAAGTGATGCAATCTTTTCTACAAGATTAGATCGATTGGCTCGAAATGGAATTGAAGTAATAACAATCGAAAATGCTCCAGACTTTTCTTCTGTAATTTCTGCTTCTCCTCGAACCACTACACCACCGCGTCCGCTAGCATATGCAGCGTGAATATCTTTTTCATTAAAAATCATTCCTCCCCCTGGAAAGTCTGGACCTTTTACATACTCAAATAAATCTTCTGTTGAAGCATCTGGTGTTTCAAGTAAATGAACACTTGCATCAATAAGTTCTCCTAAGTTATGTGGAGGAATATTAGTTGCCATTCCAACAGCAATTCCTAATGTTCCATTCAATAACAAACTTGGAAATGCGGCTGGAAGCACCACTGGTTCTTTACGAGTGTTTTCGTAGTTAGGTCGAAAATCAACGGTGTCTTTTTCAATATCACTTAAAAGTGCTCCCGCAACTTTTGAGAGTTTTGCTTCGGTGTATCGAGGTGCGGCAGCAGGATCACCGTCAATAGAACCAAAGTTTCCTTGTCCAATTACCATTGGATATCGAGTAGCGAATGGCTGTGCCAATTTAACCATTGCTTCGTAAACAGAAGCATCACCATGCGGGTGGTATTTTCCAAGCACCTCTCCAGTAATAGCAGCAGACTTTCTGGTTTTAGCTCCAGAATGAAGACCCATTCCATGCATCGCATATAAAATTCTTCGATGCACAGGCTTTAAACCATCACGAACATCAGGAAGTGCGCGCATAGTAATTACCGACATGGCGTAATCGAGATACGCCTTTTTCATTTCTCCAGAAATTGCGGATTCAATTATTTTTGCAGCGATAACTGGTTCTACATCGTCTTTATTTTTTTCGTCGTCGTTGTTTTTTGCCATATGATTAATTACTAGGTCGTTTTATATCCTTCATAAAATAACAAGATTAGCTAGATTGTTCAATCTCGCCAGTGTCTTGGGTTGATGTTCCAGTTTGATTTGTTGCTTCTTTCTCGTCTTCAATTTCAGCTTCAATAATAACTTCTCCTTCTAATTCTGTATCGATTTCTTCTATTTCATCTAGTTGTAAATACTTTAAAGCTTCTGAAGATGAGCCGTTTTTCATTACATCAACAAAGTCATTTTTCATTCCATCTAATTCATTTACAACTGGTGCTGTTTCTTCTTTCATGTCTGTGAATTCCCTCCTTAATGCTTTAAACTGGGCCGACATCGCAGCGAACGGACTTGAACGCTCGTCTACAATTTCTTGCTCTGGATCATCACTACTAAGTTTCACCGTTGCCCATGAAATAGCAATTACTGCAGTAAGTCCTGCTGCAATAAAAAAAGAGAAAAGTCGTTTTTCTTCAGGAGAGCGACTTCTAATTTTCTCTAAAATTTCCCAAGCATTCATGACAAGAAGTATACCTTGAACATCAAATGATTACAGTGAAGGTTTTAGAACAATTACTTCTCCTTGCTTACCAGCAATATCTTTTTTCTTTAAAGTGAGTTTATCGACAGGCTTCAAACCTTCGTTTCCACTTTCATTTAGAAAAAGTTTTAATGCCTCTTTCTCCCCTGTTGCACCAAACATAATTGGAATAATAATTGCCGACTCTCTCTTTACAGCAAGTTTGTACGCTTCTTGAGCAGTTAATGTTCCATCTCCTCCAATTGGAATGAATAGTACATCGATTTCTCCGAGTGCTTCTTTAATTTCTGGTGAAATATCAGATTCGCCAAGTGCACCAAAATATGCAATTTCAATTCCATCTAATTCAAATGTATACAATGTATTGAAACGCTCTTCACCACCATATGTTGTTTTTGATGAAAACCCTTCAATAAATAAATCGTTGATTTCATATTCACCTGGACCACGAACAACAAAAGGTTCTTTGCCTCCACGCGTCACCGCATCAACACCATTCATGTCTGGATGATTTACTGAAATAAGACACACATCAGCACCAAATTGTGCTCCTTTGTGTTTTGAGTCTTTTGATATTGGACTTAATGCAACTGTTAAATCTCCTTGTGTGATTTTAATAAAACCTATTCCTTCGTTTGTGATTACCATAGTGGAGATATAGTAGCATTCTAATGTTGTTTCTGTGAAGAAGTAGTTTGGTTATTGTTGTGGTGGAATGTGTTTTTAGTGAAGAAAAAATGAAGAAATACGTTCTCAATAAATGGCACGGGAGATTATAATATTATTTACCTACTAGTATGAATAAATATTCAGACAAGGAATATAAAGTTATACAAAAAGTATTTTGCCCTTATTTTAAGGAAACTATCACCTTCAATAAAAAAGGTTTGCGACACTTGAAATACAAGTCCGAACGTCACAAAAGAAACAGTAAAGATGCAGAATTTCGACTAAAAAATATTCGCTTTGCAAAAATTATTTTAGAAAAAACACACACGTTGCAAGAAAAATATTCTGATTCGGTTTTTGTAAAAACAAAAAGCAATAATAAAAAAGAGATGGTCCTAAAGAATTGTAATTACTATTGTTTTATTGCGATAATAAAAAATCAAACCACTAATCAAGATAACCGATTCAAAGTAATTGTGAGACAAACACAAGGCGGTGAGAAACATTTTTGGAGCATTATTCCCTCTTTCCAAAAACAGATTAAATAAAAAACACCAAGCAATAATTTACTTGATGTATTTTATTGTGCTTGGGAACAGTTTTATATGACCGTAACAGGGTAGATACCCTCCAAACACCTCTGCATTATATAAAATAAAGAGAATTAATCAAGAATTTTCTTTAGAATTTCTTTACTTATCCCCTCATATCCGTATACTCATAGAGCTGTGAAATTATCAGCGAGAGAAGTGCTAACCCTACAAATTGAAGCACGAGCAGTATAATGCGCCTTTCTATAGCGTTATACAGGACAATGATTTTGTAGAACCACTTTTTTCTTATTTAGTTAAAATAAAATATATTATGAGTGAAGTAAAAAATATCATGGATACACTTATCGATGATACACAAGTTCCACCAATGGTTGGTGACTTGGTTGAAGGAAACGTTATTGCGCTTGATAAAGCTGCAGTATATGTAGACCTAGCTCCATACGGAACAGGACTTATTTACGGACGAGAATACATTACAGCTCGAGATTTAGTTCGAAAGCTACATGTAGGAGACACTGTAAGTGCAAAAGTAACAGAATTCGGAGGAGACTCTGGATACATAGAACTTTCTGTTAAAGAAGCTCGACAAGCGCAAGTTTGGGGAGAAGTTGAAGATGTTATCAAAAACAAAACTCCAATTGAAATTCCAGTTATTGATGCGAACAAAGGAGGACTACTTATGTCGTGGCAAGGTTTACAAGGATTCCTTCCAGCTTCTCAGCTAAAACCTGAGCATTATCCTCGAGTACAAGATGGCGACAAAGAGCGAATTCTTGAAGAACTTCGAAAACTTGTTAACGAAAAACTTGTTGTAACAATTATTGGAGCAACTGAAGACGACGGTCGTCTTATCTTCTCTGAGAAAAATGTAGATGGAGGAGAAGCTGCAGCAATCGATGAAAAATACAATGTTGGAGATGTAGTTAAGGGTGAAGTTACAGGAGCAGTAGACTTTGGAGTATTTGTAAAACTTAAAGAAGGTCTTGAAGGTTTGGTACATATTTCAGAAATCGACTGGGCACTTGTTGAAGATCCACGACAACACTACAACACTGGCGACAAAGTTGATGTAAAAATTATTGAAGTGAAAGACGGAAAAGTGTCACTTTCTATCAAGCAATTGAAAGAAAACCCATGGCAAACAGCAGAAGCTAAGTACAAAAAAGGTGATGTTGTTGAAGCAGTTGTTATTAAATACAACAAACATGGAGCACTTGCTTCTATTGAAGAAGGTGTTGCGGGACTGGTTCACGTTTCAGAATTTGAAAATGAACAAGACTTACGCGACAAACTAGCACTAGGAAGCCGATACAACTTCAAAATCTCATTGTTTGAACCAAAAGATCAAAAAATGACATTGTCACACGAAGCAGGAAAATAATATTATTTCTACTTTAGTTTGAAACATATAAAAAACACCGCAGTAATTTGCGGTGTTTTTTGCTTATCAGTATTGAAATATTTTTTAAAGAAAATAGATGGGCACTTTTAAGGCTTACCCAAGAGGTCATACCAAAAATTTGAAATCGTTGATGTACAACTAATCATTTGAGCCCTCGTAGGCTCTTCACCATCCTCGAGCCTCATCTCAACATTGAGATGTCTTGAGACTGCTTCTTGCAAGCAATAAATCAACTTGTCCACGAGGTAAGGTTTCAAGAGCCACTAGAATCTCTTTTGTTTGATCACTTAGTTCTTTGTCGGGGTCTAAGATGCCTTATCCAACTATTGGTTTCTTCATAATGTTCGTTAATCCTGTTAGCGGAATCTTAATTTGAAATTACCACAAGCAGTTGAGAAAAGAAAATTATTTTACCTTCCCTCCACAATTCACCCGATTCATCATCAATGCAGCATCTTCTTCAATAAATAATTCCAATCCTTGTACAGCGCGAGTTATCGCTTTCTTCATTACAGGTTCTTCTTTAGGAGAAAACTTTCCCAGTACATGTTTTACCACTTTCTCTTCCCCGTTAACTTTTTTAACAATTCCTTTCGGAGTTACTGGTGCAATTCCAACACGAAGCCTTCCAAAATCTTTTGTCTGAATTTTCTTAATTATAGACTCTACCCCTTTTTGCCCTCCAGAACCTCTATTGAAAGAAACTTTTAATACTCCAATTCCTAAGTCTAAATCATCGTGCAAAACAATGGTATTTTTTGCTTGCTTCTTGTTTTTTACATACTTCATAACACTTAACCCAGAGTCGTTCATAAAGGTTTCAGGAAGCATTAATAACACTTTTTCTTTACCTAACTTCCCTTCTGTAATAAGCGCATTTGCCTTTTTATCAAATTCCCATGCTTCGAACTTGTGTTTTTTACGAAATTTTTCAACAATATCTCGACCAATGTTATGACGCGTTTCTTCATATTTAGGAGTTGGGTTTCCAAGACCGATGATGATTTTCATTACTAAAATACTATCATGAATTAATTTATTTAAAGCATTTACCGCAATACCACCCTTCAACATTGCGGTCAACATACATTCCGTACTATAATCATTGCTAATTGTGTAAAAGTGCACATCCCCTTTAATTTTATGAAATCAAAAATCATGGCATTCATCAAAGAACTACTGACGTTTGCTGTCATATCTCTGGTAATTGTAATTCCAGTACGAATGTTTATTGCACAACCTTTTATTGTTAGTGGCGAATCGATGTACCCAACATTTGATACTGGGCAATATCTAATTGTCGATCAAATATCATATCGATTTAACGACCCGCAACGAGGAGATGTCATCATTTTTAACTATCCAAAAAATCCTTCAAAATTTTTTATTAAACGTGTCATAGGTTTACCAAATGAAACCATAACTATCGATGGCACAACTGTATACATTACAAAAGAAGATGGTGAGCAAGTTGCTTTAAAAGAGCCATACATTGCAATGCAAAAAGAGTCGGATGTTGAAACAACACTTGATGATGATGAATATTTTGTAATGGGAGATAATCGCCTAGCCAGCTTAGATTCAAGAGTATGGGGACCACTGGAAAAAGACTATATTATTGGGAAAGCCTATCTTAGGCTGCTTCCATTCAACAAAATTTCTTTCCTTCCAGGAAATACGGAATAATTTAACAATATAATACAATTTGCATGCCAAAAAAAAGTAACAAACCATCTGAGCCAAAAGTTAAACAATTTCGCGCAAAAAAAGTACCAAATGCATATGTAATTTCACAATACTATGGATTTGATGCAATCGACTTACCTGAAGTAATTAAAGAAGATCGAGATCATGCAAAAAAAGTTAGCACTAAATCTAACTACGAACATGAAGATTTACCTACAACTGAGGAAAAAATTGCACTACTAAGAGGTTATCGATTAAGAAATTTTGAGCACAAAAAACCTGTAATGCTGTACTGCGAAGGTGTTGCTAAGGGCGCAAAAAGAAAGGCGAAGCGAGGAGAAAAACTATTGCATTTACATATTATTGGAACTCCAAAATCTATTGCAGAAGCACAACTTATTAGAACAGCAATGTGTGTATTGCAAGAAGAAGGATATAAAGATATGTCTGTTGAAATCAATAATGTCGGAGGAAAAGAAGCATTACCTAACTTTTTACGAGAACTAACTGCGTATTATAGAAAACATATTAACGACATGGACACAGAGTGTCGCCAACTATTTAAAGACGGTTCACACTCACTTGTTAGCTGCGGCAGTACACTCAAAAAAGAAGTTAAGGATAATGCACCTTCACCTTTCAATTATCTCACTGATGAAAATCGAAATCATCTTAAAGAAGTTGTTGAGTACATGGATGAGGCAGGAATTCCATACGACGTAAACAAAGATATTTTAGGAAATCCAAACTTCTCAACCGACACAGTGTTCACCATTATTAATAAGAAAACCGGAGAAGTGCTTGCAACAGGGTCACGTTACAATCAACTCGCAAAGAAAACTGTACAACGTAAAGGTATCGACGCTGTTGGTATCACTATTAAACTAAAGAAAACTAAAGAAGTAGCACTTTCACAAGTTCCAAAGAGTGAAGAAGTTTCATTCTTCTTTGTGCAATTAGGAGCATTAGCTCGAAGAAAAAGCTTAGGAGTACTCTTAGAATTACGAAAAGAAAAAATTAAAGTTTTTAATACACTTTCACAAGATAAACTAGGAGACCAACTTGCAGAGGCAAAGCGAAAAGGTGTTCCCTATGCGCTTATACTTGGACAGAAAGAAGCTCATGAAGGAACAATTGTGATACGAGATCTTGTAAAACATAGCCAAGTTATTATTCCACAATCAAATCTTATTAAGCACATAAAGAAACTTTCTAAGTAATATTGCAATTTCATTGTAACTTGTGGTAGTCTTATCGACACAAACATTTATGGCAACAAACGTAGTTATAGAAAAAAAGAAGAACGAGAACAACGGAAGCATGTTGAAGCGTTTTACACGTAAAGTTCAAGAAGCGGGAGTAATTCCAAAACTTCGATCAATACGCTACGACGCACGAGACCTTTCTAAAAACATTCGAAAAGCTAAGCGTCTTAAATCACTAGATAAAAAAGCTGAAATCGAACATCTTATTAAGATGGGAAAAATGTCTCAAATTAAAACACGTCGACGACGGTAATGCTCTCGGTAACTCGAACAGTTAAAAAAACTCCTGCAATAAGCAAGGAGCTTTTTTTGTGTATCAAAAATGAAATTCTTGGTAAGCGTTATGAATTGAATATTGCATTCATTGGAAGCACACGCGCCGCATCACTCAATAAAAAATATCGAAATAAAACGTACACTCCGAACATTCTCTCTTTCCCTGTAGACGACTCTCTTGGTGAAATTTTTTTATGTGTTCCTGTACTAAAACAAGCAGCAAAAAAAGAAAAAATGTCCGATAAAAATTATGCATTATTTTTATTTATTCACGGTTGCTTGCACCTAAAAGGAATCGCACATGGAGAAAAAATGGAACAACTTGAAGATACGTATTTCAAGAAATATGCTTAATTGTGGGTATTCCTTAGTTTCGATTTTTTTTGTTACAATATAAAAGTAATTTTCCCTATTTTATTTATATGAACCGAGACGTCGCAGTTGGAATTGATATTGGAACACACCAAATAAAGGTTGTTATTGCTGCGCATGCCACTCATTCACAAAGCATGCCTACTGTTTTAGGTGTTGGATACGCAGAATCAAAAGGATTACGTCACGGATATATCATCAATCAACATGATGCAATTCGTAGTGTTCGAAAAGCAATTCGTCTTGCTGAACGCTCGGCTAAAATGAAAATTAAAAGAGTCTTCGTTTCAATTGGTGGAATTGGTCTTTCTAGTATTACTTCTGAAGGAACAATAATGGTTACTCGTGCCGATAATGAAATTACCGAGCTCGATTTAGAGAAAGCTGTAGACGAAGCACAACGTGCAATATCACAACCAATTTCAGTGAATAAAAAAATGATTCACACTATTCCTATTTCCTACAAAGTTGATGGGAAAGAAATTCTTGGAAATAATCCTGTTGGGATGAAAGGAGTAAAACTACAAGCAAAGGTTTTATTTGTGATGTGTCTTGAACATCATCTTTCAGAACTTATTCAGGTTATTGAAGAAGCTGGTGTAGAAATAACTGATGTTATGGCAGCACCACTTGCGGCAAGCCTTGTTTCACTTTCAAAAGCCGAAAAAATAGCCGGTGTTGTGTTAACAAATATTGGATCAGAAACAGTTTCAGTAATCGTGTATGAAGACGATATTCCAATTTCACTTGAAGTCTTCCCTATTGGTTCAAATGATATTACTAATGATATTGCACTTGGACTACAAATTTCTCTTGAAGAGGCAGAAAGCATTAAACGCTCACACAAACACAAACAGTTCGACACCATTAAAGAGCGTAAAAAACTTGAAGATATCATAAGCGGACGAATGGCGGATATTTTTGATTTAATTAATGCTCATCTTAAAAAGATTAACAAAGGAGGAATGTTGCCTGCAGGTATCGTAATTACAGGAGGAGGTTCAAGCATTACAACAATTGAAGATATTGCTAAAGCATACTTAAAACTTCCCTCAAAAGTCTCTAAGCTAGTTTGTGATAGTGAAATCGCTGAATGTATAAACAAAGACAGTGTTTCAATAAAAGAAGGAAGTTGGGCAGTAGCATATGGACTTTGCGTATTTGGATTACACGCAGACGGAGACGGAATCGTTACTTCAGGGATCAATAAAACTTTCTTTAAGCCACTTATACGGAAAGTGAGTAGTTTTTTTAAGCAGTTGTTACCGTAGACCTATTTTACTTGACGAAAAAGAGCGCTTATCGTCAATCTTTTCACGAGAACTATTAGGTGGTATTGTCTATTCCATAAGAGATTATGAGAGATTTGCGTAGTAGAAAGCTATTACGCCTTTTAAAAGACATTACACATTTATGCCACAAGTAAAACCAGAAGTAGAAACATTTGCACGAATTAAGGTTATTGGTGTTGGTGGTTCAGGACGAAATGCGGTTGAACACATGATTAACTCTAAAGTAAAAGGAGTTGAATTCGTTGTTGTTAATACTGATGCACAAGACTTACATCACTCAAGCGCAAAGAAAAAAATCCATATCGGAAAAAATCTTACCAAAGGATTGGGTACTGGAATGAACCCCGACTTAGGACGCCGAGCAGTTGAAGAAACAAAAGAAGAAGTGCAAGAAGTTATCAAGGGAGCCGACATGGTATTCATTACTTGTGGACTTGGTGGTGGAACTGGATCAGGAGCAAGTCCAACAGTTGCTCAAATTGCACGAGAAGCTGGAGCGTTAACTGTTGCGGTTGTTACACGACCATTCTTTTTTGAAGGACAAAATCGTGGACGCATTGCTGAAAAAGCACTTGATGATTTACGAAAAGAAGTTGATGCTGTTATCGTTATTCCAAACGACAGACTCTTAGCAAATATCTCAAAAGAAACAACTGCAAAGCATGCATTCATGATGTGTGATGATGTGCTTAAGCAAGCTGTTGAAGGAATCTCATATCTTATAACTACTCCAGGGCAAATTAACGTCGACTTCGCTGATATTAAAGCAATTCTACAAGATGCAGGTTCAGCGCTTATGGGAATCGGTACCGCAGGAGGCGAAAAACGAGCAGAGGAAGCTGCTAAGCAAGCAATCAATTCACCACTACTAGATTTATCTATTAATGGCGCACGTGGCGTTATGTTCTCTATTTCAGGAGGAGATGACATTACAATGTATGAAATTCAAGATGCAGCGAAAGTAATCACTGAATCGGTAGATCCTGATGCAAAAATTATTTTTGGAACTATTTACGACGATTCGCTTAAAAAAGGCGATCTTAAGGTAACAGTTATTGCTTCTGGATTTGCCGAAAGTGGTATGAAACGTACTTCACTTTTCACAAACAGAAAAGAAGAATTTGAAAAAGAACAGGAAGAAATTAAAAAAGAAGAAGTTGGATTTTTTGGACGCAAAAAAGAAAAAGTTGATGAGGAAGAAACTGAGGAAGAAGACGAGAAACGAAAAGAAACAATAAAGGAGCAAGCTCAAATGGATGATATAACTGAGCTTAAGCCTCAAACTAAGAAAGAAAAGAAAGCTGAGCAAAAAAATAAGCCACTACCAGACACTGGAGATGATGACGATGATTGGGGTGCAGTGCCCGCATTTTTGCGAAGAAGTAAAATGAAATAAAATACACAATAAAAAAACTCTGAAACAATGCAGAGTTTTTTTATATTCTGTTACAATACTTGTACTTATTAATTTCTAATACCTAATTATGTACGATTTGGCAATTATTGGAGGAGGACCAGCCGCAGTTGCAGCCGGTGTTTATGCTTCGCGAAAGCAACTAAAAACAGTTTTTATTACTAAGGATTTTGGTGGCCAATCAATTGTTTCAGATAGTATCGAGAACTGGATTGGTGATGTTGTTGTTTCAGGACAAGATTTAGCTAAAAAACTAGAGACGCACTTAAAAACATATGCTGAGAATATTGTAGATGTAGAAGAAGGTCATTACGCGCAGGAAGTAAAAAAAATTGACGAAAATGATATATCTAAAGGCTTTGTAATTACCACCGATAAAGACAGTTTTGAGGCACATGCAGTACTTATCGCAACAGGAAGTAATCGACGAAAACTTCCAGCTTCAATTGAAAATGCCGATGCATTTGAACACAAAGGAATTACATATTGTGCGTCTTGTGACGGACCGATGTTTTCAGGAAAAGATGTTGTGGTAATTGGTGGAGGTAATGCAGGATTTGAATCTGCTGCACAACTATTAGCTTATACAAATTCGGTTACACTACTTAACAGAAGTGACGAATTCAAAGCAGACCCAATAACAATTGAAGCAGTCCTAAAAGACCCTAAAATGACAGCAATAAAAAATGCAGATACGCAACGCATACTCGCAGACAATTTTGTAACTGGTCTTGTATATAAAGACACAGTTTCTAATGAAGAAAAGGAAATATCGTGCCAAGGAATATTTGTTGAAATTGGAAGTGTTCCTTCTACATCACTTGTGAAAAATACGGTAGAATTAGACAACACTAATCATGTTGTAGTTGATCCGTGGACACAACGAACTACGCAAGAAGGAATTTGGTCGGCCGGTGATTGCACAAACGGAAAATATCACCAAAATAACATCGCTGCAGGAGATGCAGTTAAAGCATTAGAAGATATATATGTCTGGCTCAAAAAGAATAAATAATACAATTAAAAGTACACGAAAAACATTTCAGGTTATTGTTGGATTAGTGATTTTATTAGTAGCTGTAGGTGTATTAGCATTCCAACAAATTGAGGGATGGCATTTAATTGATTCTTTATATTTCGTTAGCGCAACGCTTACAACAATTGGATATGGTGATGTTGCTCCTGTAACAACCTTAGGTAAATTATTTGCGATTGTATATATGTGGATTGGCGTTACACTTGCAGCAGCTGCAATCGGACTTGTTGGATCAGTATTACTTCATAAAAAAAACGATTTAAATAACTAAACTACTATGTGTATAAAAAAACCATTACTCTATCTAGCAACATTACTAGTACTTATTGCACCACTATCTGTATCGCACGCTTTTACTAAAGCTGATATAGATTTACTTGTCTCACTTGATGTTATTGAAAATACATCATTCATTCCCCTACTGTATTTATTGGCAGAAGATACTCCAACACCTTCAACTGCAGAAATCATTGCGGCCGTTGAAGCATCGAAAAATACTGATATAAAAAACGAAACAGAAGAAGATGATTCCAACGAACCATCAAAAGCTGTTCGTGTAGAAGTACTACAAAATTTAAAGATGAGTGCATATGTAGAAAAACCAACTATTGCAGGTAACAACGAAACTGGAGTATACACAATCTCATTTGATGTAACCGCCAGTGGAAACGACTTATGGATTAAAGATGAAGTATCAGAATCTAATGGAGGATTTGTGTATAAAATAAATAGTGAGAATACATTTACAGGATCACAAATCGCATTTATTAGTGATACTTCAGCTTCAGAAAAAAAGAATGATTCGTATAAAATTTCTGAAGGGTCTACCGAATCTTTTGAATTAACTATTGAATTGCATCCAGATGAAGTTGCAACTAATGAAGTCTACGAAATTCAACTACAATCGATTACATTTGCAAATAACAGTATGGGTACAGGAGAATACACATTCAACTTTTCAAATAAATCAAAGTACAGAACTAAAAAATTGTTCCTAAAATAAGTTCAATAAAATAAAAAACCGCTCACTTTTACATGAGCGGTTTTTTATTATTTCTTTTTCTTAGCAGCTGCTTTTGGCTTCTTTGTTTCTTTTTTTGCGTCTTTTCCTTTTGCCATAGTATTAAAATTATTTTAGGATAAATTTGTTCATCTACCTCTATTTTCTCTTGTTTTTAATAAATATGAAAGTGGATTATTCTTGAGCAATACATAGTTTATCGGAGAAAATAAAAGAGACGGGACCTCCCGACTCTTTTATCACATCGATCATAAAGAAATAAAACTATTTCTTCTTTTTCGCTGCCACTTTTTTCTTTGCAGCTGGTTTCTTCTTAGCCACTGCTTTCTTAACAGCTGGCTTTTTTGCAACAACTTTTTTCTTTGCAGCTGGTTTCTTCTTAGCCACTGCTTTCTTAACAGCTGGCTTTTTTGCAACAACTTTTTTCTTTGCCATGTATTTAAAAATTATTTATTAAAATTCTGCACCCTTATTATTATCCTACTTTTTTAAAAAAGATACCAGTAGTATATAAATGAAAAAACTATACCGCATGGTCTTGGAGTATAGTTGCATTTTAAAATATAACTTTTTCACAAAACTATTTAATTAAGCTGCTTTTTTAAAAGAAAAATATGTACTTTTTACAGTACATATAAGCATTACAAGAGTGTACGCAACATTTCATCGGTAACATATTTATGTCCTTCAGAAATTGTTTTAAATGAAGTAAATATGGTTTCAGAAACTTCGTTTTTAGTGAAGCCCAATTTCTGCAACTTCATAAGCAACGCATGCTTACCACTATGACGTGTGAGTGGAAATGTATCAGGATTTTGACCAACACTTTGCGGATCAATAATCTCGTACGTTTCCCTATTATTCATTACTCCATGTTGGTGAATTCCAGCAGCATGTGCAAAAGCATTTTCACCAACAATGCTTTTATTCGCAGCAACAATCATATTAGAAGCTTTCGCAACCAATTGTGATGTAGCAAAAATACGCTTAGTTTTAATTGCATGAACATAGGGATATAAACTATTCCGAACCTCAATATTCATTACAATTTCTTCAAGCGCAGCATTCCCAGCACGTTCACCAATACCATTAATACAACATTCAACCTGTCTTGCTCCTGCAGAAAGCGCAGTTAATGAATTAATGGTGGCCAATCCTAAATCGTCATGACAATGAATTGAAATAACAGCATCGTTGGGCAAAGCTTTTTTTACAGCTGAAACAGTTGTAAAAATTTCATCAGGTGTTGCATAACCAACAGTGTCTGGGATATTAAAAATCCGCACACCTGCAGTATACGCAACTAAGTACACTTCAATTAAATAATCGATTTCCGTACGCAAAGCATCTTCACCCGAAAACTGTACTTCAAAACCAGTTTGTATTGCGTACGGTACAACCGTAGCAACCAAATCAAGAATTTCAGCCTTAGTTTTTTTCAACTTAAAATCTCGATGCAACGGTGAAGTTCCAACAAATACATGAATTCGTGCACGCTCTGGAATTTGATGTAGCGCAGTTTGCACCGCATCGATATCAGATTTCGTAAGCCGAGCTAAACCACATATTGTTGCTCGTGAAGTCACTGAAGCAACTGCACGAACTGCATCGCAGTCGAATGCACTTGCACCAGGAAAACCCGCCTCAATAATATCAACACCAAGTTCTTCGAGTGCTACTGCAATTTCTTTTTTCTGAAGAATATTCATACTGGCACCAGGTGCCTGTTCGCCATCTCGTAATGTTGTGTCAAAGAACTGTATTTTTTTCATAATTTTTTTTGTTAAAAACAAAACCAGTAGCCATATCGGGTACTGGTTTGTAATCATTAAGATTTTTTATTGAACACATACAAATACCCCATCGTTAATTAACGAGAAGCAGCAGGTTGTTAAAATTTTTGCGTGTGTTTTTCATGTAGGTAAGAGTATAAAAGTGTTTAATGAATTTTGCAACAAAAGCCGACAGGCTGAATCAATGGGGCTACGGCTCAATTCGATTCAACTCATCTATTCCAATCGATAAGCGAGATGAGTAAATGATATTTTCTTTAAAGAAAAAGATACTTAATATTTTACATTTCCTCTTTCATCAATTACTATCAATAATGAAGTTCAATTATGAGAAAATGTACAATCCCGGAAACACCAGTTCCAGAAGACAATGCTACGAGCGGATTAGGTCCGTTTAATAAGTATGGAGTGAGACTTATTGGTTCAGCTGTTTGTGAAAACGAACTTGACCTAAGTGAAGGACAAATGCTGACTATCACAGACAGAATTACTGAACGACACCTTGGTACCATCGGTGCCCAGCTTCAAAACATACTCTAATTCTTAACTTGCTTTACAAGTAAGTTTTTCTTTAATTTAGAACACATAATGGGTGCAGTAGATTGTAGAATAGAGAAAATATTACGATAAGAGCTTACGAAGCTCAGGCTCGTAATCATAAGAAAGATCACTGATTGTATCCAATGTATCTGGTCGGTATATTTCGCATAGTGCAAATGCACCAAGCTCAATCTGCAACAATCGCTGGAATTCCGGATCATCACGCACATGAGATTCTACATCAATGTCAGTAGACAAGTAGTCATACTCTGCTGACGAATGAAAGCGAGTAAACTCTTTGATGAGCTGGTACTCGTACGATTCTCTGGCATGCTGATGTTGCATCCATTCCATTAGATACGATGAGTACTCTCTACGTTTTGTCTCTTTCTTGCATAAACGATATTGCAAGACGAAGATTAGTGGAATCACGACAGTAAGCAACAATTCCGATACTGATTTTCGTAGCATTTGACTGCAATCATAGCCACATACAACACAATTAGAAGAACAATATAATGTATCATTTTTTACTAATAATAAGACATATTATTAGTAATGTCAATTTATGACACTATTCCCCTTCTCTTTTTTTCAATTGATAAAACATTTTTTTAATCTGAGTGGGTGTTCTAACCTGCTTACCTTCATGTAAAGTAGTATTCAAATGGTCAGATATTTTTTGTGCATTTATTCTTGTTTTTCTTTGAAATTCTGGTTGCAAGCTCAAATCTTTAATTAATTTCATTTCTTCAGGTTCATAAGGCATTGAGCCTTGAGCTAGTACGCCCAATCTTCCTAACAACTTTTTTTCTTCCAACGTTTGTCCGTGAATAGTTCTGCCTTCATCCATCTGTTTCTTTGCCGCAGCGGAACGATGGTCTTTTGCACTTTGTATATATTCATCTTTAGACATTAAGCCGCTGTATTGATCACAAGTTACAAAATCGTAATCTCCTTCATACCCAAATAATGCTAACCGAACTGCTGCTCGTGCAACCGACAGTGTGGTTCTGTCACGTAAGTTATATTTATCTACAATTTGCTCTAAAGTAAAACCATTCTGATAGTCATGGGCAATTGTAGGAAATGCTACTTTTATTTCAGCTCCCAATAGCGCACTCATGGCAATTCCTGACATAGTTTCAGCAGTAAAATCGGCCTCAAAAGTACCTTTTGGGATTATGTCGCCATTGTCTTTGTTTGAAAATTTTTCCATATATTGTAAGTATAGTACATTTAAATGACGAAGTTCAAAACAACCTTTAATATATAGATTAAGTTTATGAGCCGAGTCGAGCTCGAGCTTGAACTTTGGAAAGTTAAGGTGGGCAAGGTTGGTTTTAGAGAATTTGAGATACTGGAACGACCCTTCTTGAGTAAGCTATTTTAGATTGTAAAATTGTCTTTTGCAGGTGCGCTATTATAAAAGAAAAACTTATAACAAGAGTTTGCGTAACGCAGGCTCATAATTATAAAGAAGATCATCGTTCATTATCTTTGTGTTTGGTTTATGAATTTCACAAAGTGCGAATGTGCCGAGCTCAATCGCAAGTAGTCGTTGAAACTCTGGGTCAACATGGAGTTCCTGTTCAACAGAAACATCTTGCGATAGGTATTCATATTCACCTTGCGGCGTTGATTGCCCAATGAACTGCTCACTGTATGATTTTCGTGCTATTAAAGCAGCAAACCAAGACCTCTTATCTTATGTGCGTAGTAATCGTAGTATTTCAATTCATTTCTTCTAATTTGGAAAATTAGAATAGCTGACGGAATTGAAACGATAACGCCGATACACACTAATAATATAAAATTACTCATTTACTACCACATTAATCTATTGGGTAAAAAAGTAAAGCGAGGTAATTTTAGTGTTTTATGGTCTCGCTCTGCTTATTACATTTTGTGACCCACTAGAGTGACTTTCAGAACTTTATACCAGTAGAGATTACATCAAATCAACCACTGTTTCTTTGTCTGACGTGCCTACTTAGATAAAATAAAAAACAGTCTTATTTAGACTGTTTTTTATTTAGTAATTCAAACTATTTTTATAAACCACTTAACATTTTCTTCATTTCTATAATTTCTGCAGACTGAGTAGCCGCAATAGCTTTAGTAAGCTCAGAAATTTCTTCATGTTCAATATATGGTTGCACACTTTGAGCCATCATAATTGCTCCCATGTGGTGCCCAATCATATCCTCAAGGAATACACGGTCGAGTTCTGCACCAGACAGGTTTCCAAGCTCACGCATCATTGGTACATAGGTTCCATTATCTACATACACTTCACCATACCAATCTACATACCACTGTTTCATTTCAGCGATTTCTTTTTCTTGCGCGACCACAATATTCTCTACAAGTAGTTTTATTTCAGGAGTAGAACCACCGCGTGCAATAACTTCGTTTGCGGTGTCCACAGCTTCTTGATGATGCGGTATCATCCCCACCAAAAACTCACGTTCGCTTTCAACCATCATTCCTGAATGGTCCATTTGCATCATGCTAGCACCACCATCCTCCATCATTGTGACGTCTTTCATTTGATGCATTCCTGCCGGAAGGTTGTTAGACATTTCTTTTTTATTTGCAATAGCGTAACCACCAATACCACCAATTAACAGTGCAATAATTACGATTAGAATTGTTTGTTTGTTCATTTTTTATTTATTTTTATAGTAATGAATTGGTAAAATTAAAATACAACATACTCACTAAAATACTTTTGAATGAAGAATACCATTTGAAAATAATTCTTGTAGTGGTCTATGGCAAAAGTTATATTTTCTTTGATGCAAATATGGAAGTATTGACGGCGACGAGGTGTTATAGCACTTGCGAAAAAATATTGGAATAATAAATGCAACTAATAAAATCACGAGCACAGAAACAAAAGTTGGTGACACTGAAAGAAACATAGATTGCCATGCATTGATGTGGTCAATAACACTCATTGGGCATATCATTTCTTCATGCGACATAAACATACAATCACTCATTCCCTGCCCCATTTCCATTCCTGCAGACATAAAAAATAAACTAAAAAACATCACTCCCAGAAACATGAAGAGCAGTGAAGCTGATGCAATTTTGTTTATTTGATTCATGGTTTGATTATAGCAAAATATATAATACTGAGTTTTTATCAGCAACTAGACACTGCAAATACATACTCGCTCTGCTCATTATATTTTGTGAGCCTTCTCGAGCTCGAACCGCGGGAGGTTATGGTGGGTAAGGTTGGTTTTAAGAGATTTAGTATTTTAAGATGACCCTTCTCGAGCGATAGGCTTTTATGCTTCTTTGATTACTTGTAATTCTAGTATTTCAAAAAAACATTCAAAGACTTCTTCTTCTATCTCGACTAAAAATTCTGGATGTATAAATTCCATTGCTTTTCCATATTCAAACAAAAAAGACTTATACTTAAAAGTAACTGTCTTATTTTCAACATTGTTTGTAGGAAAATAAAAACCATTGTTGTGTACGGTGTTTCTTATTAAGACCATAAGTGTAAATAATTCAATAAAATTAGTAAGGTCAAACTCTGATAGTACTTTTTTATATATTGATTCAAAGGATGCCTTTCCGCCGTTACAAGAAGTGGGAAAAAGTTTTCTAACTAGGTTTCTGAATTCAGTCTCAACTAATGAAACAAAATCAAGGAACTGAGATTTTTTTAAAAACAACTGATGAAGCTCACCCAACTCCTTAACTTCATCAGTTCCAATGTTTAATGATATCCACCATTCTTGTCTGTATATGGTCGATTCATATTGTTTAATAGTAAGTACTTGAATAGCAATACTCGTTGCGGGACGAGCAATAAAGATATGTCTGAAATCTTCTTTTCCGTACTTATTTTCTGATTCGACAAGAAATACTGCAACTTTTTTCATCAAAGCTGTAGATCTTTCTAATGTTTTAATCATATGTTCATTCATGAAATATTACGCATGTAGCTTATGATATCTCTTAAAATTATTGACCCTTCTCGAGCGCTCACACTAGCGCTCTAAATGGTGAGCCTTCTCGAGCTCGAACCGCGGGAGGTTAAGGTGGGTAAGGTTAATTTTGGGAGGTTTAGGGTTTTGTAAGGACCCTTCTCGAGCAGTTAATTATTTTCTCTTAAAATAACGCTCCCATAGAGTTTTTAATCTTATACCAACTCCATAAAAATTTGGCTCTAAAATAAACAGATCACTCTTTTCTGAATCAGACTGTTTGGTAGTTTCTGTTAAATTATTTTTAGAAATTGTAGTTTCATCGGAACTCTCTTTTTTAATAGGTAAAAATTTGATTGACTCTATATCTTTAAGGTTTATTGTAGAACCGCGTACTTTGTCAATGATTCCTTTGACTATAATTATCTTTTTCTCATGTAGCGTTTTAAATTCTGGGTATTTATTTAATTCCACATCAAAATATATCCATGGAAAGATGGTCTCTTCATTGTAATAGCATCTAACTTCAGATATTTTATGATTTGTTTTGTAGAATCCACTAAAAAGTAATGTCCATTCAATTTTTAGACCAGAATAACTTTTTTCAAGATCCCCCTGATTATAAGGAGGAGCTTTTTTTACATCTATTACTATTTCTTCTGGGTTTATCATGTATGTTTCTCGAGCGCTCACACTAGCGCTCTAAATGGTGACCCCACGGAGAATCGAACTCCGATTTGCAGAATGAAAATCTGCTGTCCTAGCCGTTAGACGATGGGGCCGTTACGACACTTGCAAATCACAAGTGAAAAAATAGTAGCATATTTCACTAAAAAGAAAAGAGAAGGTGTAATACAAATAAGGCTATTTATATGAATATCAACTACATTTTCTTCCTAAAGAAAATGTAACGATATTTCGCAACAAATGCATATCCTTTTTTTGCAATAAAATGAATACCAGGAATACTAAGCACTACGCCAGCAAACTTCCCAAAAAATCCAAAGGTTTTCAAAATCTCTATAATGCCATCTATACCTTTAACTAAGGTACCAGAAGCAGTTGTTACATATATTTCTTTTTGAGCATTTACCAACGTTACATCTTTCGGCAACTCATCTGCTGCAATATTTTTTAAAATAAACTGATCACTTCTTTTCGCTGAAGAAATTTTTGAAGCAAAGGCAGTGCACATTGCACAGTCGCCATCGTAATATATTGTTTTTCTAGAAGTATTTTTTTTACTCATAATTACTTGGTATGTACCTGTTTTTATTGTATCGTAACATCATGAAAATCCTAGCAATAGAAACGTCGTGCGACGAAACTGCCCTAGCGGTACTTGATGCAACTGGTAACATAGAATCGCCAAAATTTAGTGTACTCGCATCTGCACTTAACTCACAAATAGAAATTCACAAAGAATATGGTGGTGTATTCCCTGCTATGGCAAAACGGGCGCATGCTGAAAATATTATTCCACTATTAGATGAACTTCTTACTAGAAATACAAGTATTGATGATGCCTTTGATGCAGAAAAAATAAACTGGAATGAAATAAAAACTATTCTCGATCGTGAACCTGAACTTTTTGCAAAACTAGAAACATTTATTACAAATAACCCGAAACCAGATGTCGATTTACTAGCTGTTACATCAGGACCTGGTCTTGAGCCAGCACTATGGATTGGCATAAATTTTGCTCGGGCGCTTTCAGTTGCTTGGAACATTCCCTTACTTCCTATTAATCACATGGAGGGGCACATTGCGTCGGTACTATTAGAGCAAAATGTTGCTGTATTCCCAATGCTTGCATTGCTCATTTCTGGAGGCCACACAGAATTAATTCACATTCCTGAATGGAAATTATATAAAAAAATTGGAGCGACCGTTGATGATGCTATTGGTGAAGCATACGACAAGGTTGCTCGACTGCTTGATTTACCCTACCCAGGCGGACCAGAAATTTCTAATCTAGCAAACAATGCTCGTGAAGCAAAAATAACTATTCCAGATGAAATAACACTCCCTCGACCAATGCTTCATTCAAAAGATTTTAATTTTTCTTTTTCAGGAATTAAAACAGCGGCATTATATTTAGTACAAAGACTTAAAGAACCTACTGGTGAATTGTCTGCTGTACTAAAAGAAGCAATTGCGCTTGAGTTTGAAACTGCGGTAACAGAGGTGCTTTGTAAAAAACTTACTAAAGCAATTATCGAATATGGTACAAATAGCGTTATTGTCGGAGGAGGTGTTATTGCAAATACCTATATTAGAAACGAATTACAAAAAATTGCAGAACAAGAAGATGTAGCTATTTATTTTCCAAACAAAGAACTTTCTACCGACAATGCTGTAATGATTGCCATGGCTGCATACTTACAACAATTTGATACTGATGTAACCATAAATCCAATAATTAAGGCCAAGGGGAATGTATCGCTTGACTAAATATAAAAAAAGTTATACCTTATTAATTAGTCAGCTAACTTGGGGTTAGTGATTAGAGGGGTTTTCCCTCACAATCGGTGAGTTTTACCCTCGCTGTATGTTGTTGTGGTCACTGTCACCAAGTTCGATCAGGTGACAGTGACTCACAAACATAACGTTCTTTTTGTTTTTGGTGTGGCTGATTGGTGTTGGCTCGGGAGTTCGTCACGCAGTGAGCTAGGTAAGCTCATGCGTGGCGGACATCTCCCCACACCTAAAACCATATCGACACCTTTGCGCACACAAGCGCTTTTTTTATTTATTGACGAATACCTGCATTTTAAATACACTAGAAGAGAAGTATTCGAAGACGTTATAAAACATCTTCCCCACTTCAGTTCTTTCGTACCTCGGTACACAAAACAATTTAAATTGTTGACATGCAGTTTTGTATGTCGAAACCCACCCAAGTCGCACACTGCGACTTATTTTATTTCTTTGAAACGCTTATATTTTCTGCTACTATCACATGCATGACAAACAAGATTGACGACAAGTTTTTACAACCATACGATGCTGCAACTACAGAATCACGGATTTATTCTTTATGGGAAAAAAGTGGCTATTTTAATCCAGACAACCTTCCCACTGTTTCAAAAGAAGCATGGTGCACAATTATGCCGCCTCCAAACGCAAACGGTCGACTTCATGCAGGCCACGGTCTTGATATGACAATTAAAGATATTCTTACTCGCTTCAAACGAATGCAAGGATACAAAACACTCTTTCTTCCTGGTGCCGACCATGCAGGATTTGAAACACAAATTGTATATGAAAAGAAATTAGAAAAAGAAGGTCGATCGCGAATGAATATGGAACCGCAAGAGTTGTACGATGAAATTTTTGCATTCACACATGAAAACAAAAAATACATGGAAGCTGATGTTAAAAGACTTGGAACTTCATGCGATTGGTCGCGAGAAAAATTTACACTCGATGATGATGTTGTTGCAACTGTTCACAACACTTTTCAAAAAATGTTTGATGACGGATTAGCATACCGTGGTCACAGAATTGTAAACTGGTGTACAAAACATCAAACATCACTTTCTGATGTTGAAACAGAGTTCGTAGAGCAAGAAGACAAATTCTACTACCTAAAATACGGACCTTTCACTATTGGTACATCACGACCTGAAACAAAATTTGGTGATAAATATGTAGTTATGCATCCAGATGATACTCGATATGCAGAATATACTCACGGACAAAGCATAGAACTAGAATGGATTAACGGGCCAATCACTGCAACTATTCTTAAGGATGAAGCAATCGACATGGAATTTGGAACAGGAGTTATGACAATTACGCCATGGCACGACCAAACCGACTTTGAAATCGCAGAACGTCATAATCTAGAAAAAGAACAAATTATAGATTGGTATGGAAAACTACTCCCTATTGCTGGTGAATTTGAAGGTATGAAAATCGCCGATGCTCGCGAAAAAATTATTACGAAACTTACTGAAAAAGGTCTCTTAGTAAAAACTGATGAAAAATATGTTCACAACATTAAAGTTTGTTACAAATGCAATAGAACAATTGAACCTCAAATAAAAGATCAATGGTTTATTAAAATGGATACACTTGCTGAAAAAGCGCTTGAAGCCGTAACTTCAAATGAAACATCTTTTGTTACTGAACAGTTTGAGAAAACCTACAAACACTGGATGAATAACCCAATCGACTGGAACATATCTCGGCAAATTGTTTGGGGAATTACCATTCCAGCTAAAATTTGCACGAAATGTGACCATGGTGTTGCAGATACAAAAGATACTATTACCGCGTGTCAAAAATGCAAAGGGCCAGTTGTTGCAGATACCGACACCTTTGATACATGGTTTTCGTCTGGCCAATGGCCACTTGTGACACTTAATTATCCTGATGGAGATGATTTCAAAACATACTACCCAACGCAACTTATGGAAACGGGGAAAGATTTAGTATTTAAGTGGATTCCTCGAATGGTTATGTTTGGAAAATATCTTGACGGAAGAAGTCCGTTTAAGGACATTTATCTTCACGGAATGATTAATGACGAGAAAAATATGAAGATGAGCAAGAGTAAGGGTAACGTAATGAGTCCAGTCGATTTAATTGACGAATTTGGTGCAGATGCTTTGCGAATGTCACTTATTATAGGAAATACCCCTGGTAACGATATGGCATTATCAAAAGATAAAATTCGTGCATATAGAAAATTCTCAAACAAATTATGGAATATTGCCCGTTTTGTTCAAGAAAACACTAAAGAAACAAACTTTGATGCTAATTTTAAAAACTTTTCAGAACGCGATACTACATTGCGAAAAGAACAAACAGTACTATTTACTGAAGTAACGAAAGAAATGGAAGCATTCAAACTCTATATTGCAGCAGAGAAACTGTATCACTACACCTGGGACACATTTGCAGCAGAAATTCTAGAAGCGTCGAAAACTATCCTCGAATTTGGAACATCTGAAGAAAAAGAATCTCGACAACAATTCTTACTTCATACTTTTGATGCAATCCTAAAAATGCTTCATCCATTCATGCCGTTCATCACAGAAGAAATCTTCCAATCACTTCCCCACACCAATGCAACACAAGAAAATTCACTGATGGTTCAAAAGTGGCCTATAATAATTTCATAAAAATAAAGTAATCATTGTATACTTAAGAAGTATATGATTGATATCCAAACAATTCTCTTTGCTTTTTTTGGTGGAATTATTCCAGCTTTACTGTGGTTATTCTTTTGGCTCCGTGAAGATGTAGAACATCCTGAATCAAGAAAAAATATCATTAGAACGTTTATATATGGAATGCTCGCAGTACCTGTAGCTTTTATAATTCAATACACAGTTAATGTTTTTTTTCTTGAAACAAAAAGCCTTGAGTCTGCAGTGCAAGCAACACCATTAATAGGACTTGTGGCAGTTTTAGTAGTTTCAATTTCTGAAGAAGTATCGAAATGGTTTGCAGGACACAAAGGAGAACACAACAAAGGTACCGATGAAGAACCAATCGATGATGTTATTTACATGATAACTGCCGCATTAGGATTTGCTGCTTTAGAAAATATGTTGTTTCTTATAGGACCATTAGCGTCTGGTAATACCGAGTTAGCTATTATTAGCGGAAACATGCGCTTTATAGGCGCTACAATGCTTCACGTAGCGACTTCTGCCACAATTGGTATCTTTCTAGCGTTCTCCCACTTTAAACTTAATACAATCAAAAAACGTTATTTTTTCACCGGGCTTATCCTTTCTGTAGCATTGCACACTGTTTTCAACTTATTTATAATTGAAAAGACAAATGCTGTTTTCATTGCATTAACAGGAACATGGTTGATAACAGTTATCATCATCTTCTTGTTTGAGAAAATTAAAAAAATTCACGTAGAAAAAATAAAATTATTATGTTTGGACGACGAAAAAAACAATCATTCTTTGAAAGACTAACTGGAGCAGTTCCAGCAGACGATTTTGACGAATATGAAGACGACTACGAAGATGAAGAACCACAACCTCGAAGACGCAAGCATCGTAACGATGACGATGATGTAGAGCGGACGAGAACTCGTGTAACTTCTGATGAAGACGATGATGATATTAGTATGCAGCACCGTCATGAATCTGACTCTCATGAATTACTTGAAGAAGAGCCAGTTGGACAACTTTCAGTTGATGTAATTAATACAGATGAACATATAATTATTCGCTCAATGCTTGCGGGTATTAAACCCGGAGACATTGATGTAGATATTTCTCGAGACATGGTAACCATTAAAGGAACACGTGAAGAAGTGAAAGAAGAAGAAAATGAAGATTACTTCCATCGTGAATTATTCTGGGGATCGTTCTCTCGAAACATTCTCCTCCCAGAAGAAATCGATGTAGACGGAGCTGAAGCAAATGAAAAACACGGACTACTTACACTCAAGCTTCCAAAGCTAGATAAGAATCGGAAAACAAAAGTACAAGTAAAAGCTAAGTAAAATAAAAACCTCACAGAGAATGTGAGGTTTTTATTTTACATCACCTTATCTACGTAATTATTAATTTTTTTATAAGAGTCTAAAACTACTACTTTTTTATTGTAAGGTTTTATTATTTTTTCAATTTCAGAACCGAAAAATAATGCTTTAATTCTTTTTTTCAAAATCCAAAATAATAAACCTAAGAGGTTTTTATGTGATTCGTTACTCCTGCTCCTATTTCTCAAAATCAGTGCCTTAAATTGAGGAAAAATAGATTTGAATTTTAAGTAAATAATTACGTCTGCACTAGCCAAACCAGGCTCAATTAAACGCCTTGTACTTCCCTCAACTACCCAAACAGGCAGTTCATATTTTTTTGAAATACTTATAACGCTTTCTTCTTTTGGAAACGGAATGGTAAATTTCTTTTTCCAAAAATAATCATCTGTGGAAATAAGTTCTGTATTATTTATCTCTGCAAGCTTTCTTCCTAATGTACTTTTTCCACGACCCGAATCACCAACAATTAAAATTTTTTGAGGTAATTTCATACATATCTTGAAAGACTATTTGGTGTCAGGAGGCGGGCTCGAACCGCCGACCCTCCGCTCTTCAAGCGGATGCTCTACCAACTGAGCTATCCTGACGTCGCTGTAACAATAAACATACTAATTTATTGCTCGTTGATTGTAAACGCATCAAGCATCTTCTGCAAGCCCGAGAAATTAACATTTGAAACGTCTGGTAACGTTAGCGCACCTTGCGCCTTTGTCTTTAATTCGTTCATTGTTTGCTGTGTTTCTTGCACACTTTTAATGACTTCTTGCGCCTGTTGTAAAAAAGGTTGAATTAAAATATACGACCAAATTGCCAAACCAACAAATATCACATATCGGACAACTCTAATAATATTTCCATAGATATTCTGATGATGTAATTTCTTAAGAAGCTTATTATTTTCTTTAGCTAAGGCAGCAGTGGTTTCAAGTAGTTGTCGTTCATGTTCGTCCATACAGATAGTATATAAGATTATCTCTAAATTGCATGTATGTGATAGTATCAACAATGAGAAAGAGGTTGAGCTGGTATTAGAGCACCAAAAACAAGCTAAAGAGTTCTCTTCTTGTGTTGTTTCACTCTTTAGTAACTCTTGGAACTAGGTTATTCCATTAAAGTTTCTGTGTGTATGAATGCCCTTTTATGGATTCGGAACAGAAACTAACCAGCCTACACCACAGCTTCAGTGGTGTAGGCGCTTTTTATTTTAGGAATAGTTTTCCACAAATATAGCTCTAACAACTTTGCGGTATACTTCTGGCGAATGAAGCTCCTTACCTACGCCATAATTGGCTTATCTATTCTTGCACTAAACATTGAAATTCAAAAACATTGGAGATTTGTGTTTTTTGACAACTTAGTTCAATTCAAAGTTGCACCAATACAATCGGTTACAAATCCTGGATTTTCAGATTCTCAAACGTTGTTCTTAGCGGAAACAACGCAAACAGAATGGGATAATCTTATGGAATCATTTGTTTCAAACAAACTTGAACGAAAGCCGGTATCTTTTAAAGAATTTCAAGATGCATTGGCAAAAGCTGGCCCTGAAACTCATACGTATGTACTAAAACACATACCTGAGCAAAATGGATCTGTTTTTTTTGATCATTGTTTTTGCAATGGAATCACACTGTTTGAAACAAGAATTAGATTAACTAAACCCGCGAATTAACATTCGCTATTTTCTTTTGTGCCCTCACCAGGAATCGTCCCAGAGTTACTAAGCTCATTACGTCGCACACTCCTCATTCACTAAGTACTCCTGGACGCAGCTTGCCGACTTCGTTCGCTACGCTCCACTTCAGTATTCGGCTCCGCTGTTCGATCCTTGCTGATACCTACAAAACAATACTCAAATATTGCTCCGCATTATTTTCATTTGTTTTGTGCCCCACCTCGCTCTCGAACTTTTTAATACCAAGCCCAGTAAAGCTTTTTTAAGTATCTAATTTATATCAACTCGACCCCTCTCGGTCGCTAGCTATTTTTTGTAAATGCGACAAATGAGACACTATAAAAGAAAATCTGAAATGCCAACAAATGCCAATTTTCTGGAACTCAAAAAGTGACAAAAGTGACACATATTGCAGTTATTTCGATACAGTCATTTGTAACTTTTTAAAAATAATTAATACAATTCAGAATGTGTGCCGATATTTACAAAAACAACCATGTCATCATATTCTTTAAAAATGGCTCGATAATCACCCGTCACATTAATGCTTCGACAATTTGTAAAAGCTTTATCTACAGAATGATTATTAAGGATTTTGTTAGTTTTATTTTCTTTAAAAATTTCTAGTCTATTCCAAAATTTGTCTTGTATTTTCTTTGGTAATTTTTCGTAATCTTTATAAAAACTTTTATTAAAAATTACGACCATTTTTTATTTTTGCTGTTTAACCATTTTTTTGCTTCTTCAACACTATTAAATTCAGGGGATAGATTTTTACCAACCTTTATATCTTTAAGTGCTTTATTAACAACCTTTCTAGTAGAAGGATTAAACTCTTCTCTAGAGACAAGACCAATATTAAAATCGCCATCAACAAAAGCCTTTGTTGCAAGCTTTAAAATAACTCCAAAAGGCAAGCCTTGGCTTTGAGCCTTTTTCATAGCTTGTTCTTTTAGTTTTTTATCTATATTAAATATTACTTGTGTATTCATGTATATATAATATATTAGTTAGATATATATTGTCAAATTTAACCAACACTACCACAAAACGAATATACAACTCTGCAAAGCTTAGCATTCACCACCAACGTGTCATTAATATAGATATGAATACAGTAGAAGCAGTAGCTGAAAAACCTTTGAGGTACGTTCTATACGCAAGAAAAAGCATGGAATCAGAAGAAGCCCAAATACTTTCAATAGATAGTCAGATTAAAGAAATGCTTCTAATTGCAGATAAAGAGAAGCTTGAGATTGTCGAAACAAAGAAAGAGTCTCACTCAGCAAAAGAAGCAGGACAACGACCAGTGTTTAATGAAATTATAAAGGAAATAAAAACAGGAAAGTTTGATGGAATATTAACTTGGGCGCCAGATAGAATTTCAAGAAATGCAGGAGATTTAGGAATAATTGTAGATTTAATGGATCAAGGAAAACTTAAGGATATTCGTACATACGGACAAAGGTTCACCAATAGTCCGAACGAGAAATTTCTCTTGATGATATTAGGTTCACAAGCAAAGTTAGAGAATGATAATAAGGTAATAAATGTAAAAAGAGGTCTCCGAGCAAGGTGTGAAATGGGTTTGTGGCCTTGTACTGCTCCAACGGGATATTTGAATAGTAAGAATGTTGATAAGAGGTGTCATGTGGAAATTGATGTTCAGAGAGCTCCTGTGATTAAAACAATGTTCGAAAAAGTAGCTTATGAAAATTATTCAGGAAGAAAATTGTATCAATGGTTAAAAGAAAAGGATTTTAAACAAAGAATGATAAACATCTCACGTTGAGTAATGTATATATTTTACTTCGGAATACTTTCTACTACGGAAAATTTGAATACCCTAAAGGAGGTGGCCAGTGGTTCGAGGGAATACATGAGCCAATAATCACAAAAGACCTGTTTGACCTAGTTCAAAATAATATATCCAGCCACCACATTAAAAATACAGGGAAAGAATTTGCTTTTACAAAAATGATGACATGTGGAGTTTGCGGTTCAGGTATCACTGCTGATGAAAAATTTAAGAAATTGAAAAATGGAGATGTGAACAGATATGTTTATTACATGTGCACTAAACATAATGATTCGAAATGCAAAAATCCGATTGTTAATGAGAACCTACTGATTGAGCAACTAGCAAGTCTTATGAACAAGATTGATCTCAATGAAATCGGGATGAGGGAAAAGATTAAAGAAGAAGTACGAAGAATTAAAAACTTTCAATCATCACTCTTGAATGAGAAAACTTCTATTAAAATATCCAATATTGATATTAGAAATTATGCGAAATATATTTTGAGAGATGGAAAAACTGAGGAGAAAAGAGAATTGTTGATGTGTTTAAGAAGTAAAATATCTGTAGCTAATAGAAAAATAATATTAGATTAGTTTTTCTTAGACACAATCTGATTAATAATATTTTTGGTTACTATCTCGTTGAATTCAAAACTTTTTCCTGAATCTTCAGATTCTTTTTTATATCTAATATAAATTTGTGGTTCCTCATCTTCAGACTCTTCAATATCAATTTCAAAACCTTCGCCAAAATCAAAACCCTGACCACTCAAAATATCAACAAATTTATCTCTATCTTCTGTTCCTTTAGTTAATTCAATTACTTTAGCCAAAAAACATTCTGAAACTGATTGATGTGTGCCCATAAACCTTTCCATTTCTGGCTCATAATCCTTGGAATCATCTTCAACCAACTGTTTCCATCTAGGTAATATTTTTACATATTTTTCAATTATTTGGGCAATTTGTTTTGCCTGGTTTGAGTAACTAAAGTAATCATCTTCGGCACCTAAATCTTTAAGCCTCTGGTCACTTTTCTCCACTAACCATTCTAGAAGTTTTCCTTCCCTGAAGGCTCTTAGGCCCTCTTCCAAATATTGTCCTTCAGTAGGTAAAATAAAATCCAACCTTTTATCAGTATTCAGTTTTGATCCATAATCCAAATCTTTATTTAATTTCTTTTTAAGTTCTTCTAAACTCTCTTCTCCTGTAATCTCTTCTTGAAATCCTGCCATTTGTAAACCAGCTGTCTCCTGTGTTCTTTTTCTAGGTGACCCAAAGGCTACAGATTGAGAAATATTAGTCTCTGAATCAGAAAGAGATTTAGCGTGTTTTCTACCAGATTCAGTCAATCTAATTTCAAAATCAGATTTTGTTTTATCTGATTCTTTTTCATCATGTCTAAAAAAATGTAGCTCTATTTTTGCTTTTGGTTGTTCAAAATTTTCAATTGTTGGTTGTTTTTCCATATTCTTAAATTATTTTTCTTACAATCCCATTATCCGCATCAACCTCAACTTTATCTCCATCTTTTAAAACACTCATAACATTACCTGTACCGATGATACAAGGCTTTTTCATCTCTCTGGCCACAATAGCAGCATGACAAGTTATTCCACCTTCTTCAGTCACGATTGCAGATACTTTATCAAGATAAGGTACAAAGTCTGGTGTTGTCATGTAAGTGACTAAGATATCTCCCTCATTTAGTTTTGAACATTCGCCACTCTTATTAACCAGTCTTGCAATACCAGTAACCTTTCCTTTGAAAGCGGTTTTTCCCTTTATCTCGGAAACTTCAATTACATCATCTGATTTAATTCCATGTTGTTCTAACAAATTAATTGTCTCAATTTCACCTTCAGCGAAAGTAATTTCGTCTTCTTCCGATAAATATATTACAAACATCTCATCTCTCTTTTCTAGATGTTTCTTAAAATTATCAACATCTTCTGTTTCTGCTAGTTCTTTAATCAAACTTGAATCTACCATGTACAATAAATATTGGTCTATATTTGTAATTTCAGATAATTTTTTCAAAACTAGTCCATTAACAAGATAACAGACATGTGAGTTTGTAGCTTTTCTATCATCTTGCATCAACGCCAGGGTCTGCAAAATATTAAAATGCAAGACAACTTCTTCAGACAAAGAATATTTATTAATGATATCTTGTTGATGACTAACGGTTTCTATTTTATCCGGACTTTCTAATTCTTTTTTGGATTCATTTAAGACATTTTTAACTCTAGAAACAACACTCTCCACATCAAATATATCTGGACCACCGTATTCAAAAGGAAACCATATATATTCTTCGCTAAATAATTTTACTGCCTTTATAAAATCTTTTGACTCAATTCCGCTATTTTTAGCTAAATTAACCAAATCATTAAATTTGTCCTCTTCAATATTACTGTATGAAGGTTCAATAGGTGTACTCATAACACTCCATATTTCTTCAGATTCTATTTCAGAATAATTAGATAGGAATTCATTTATTTTATTTGTAACAACACCTTCTGCCGCAATCCACAAAAGCATATTGTCTTCGTAGTATTTAATGTACAAATTATCAATTTTCTCATAAAAATCTGCGTAATCTTTAAATTTCTTGTCTCCCAGTTTTTCAGAAAAATCTGTGCATTCTTTTATAAGATCTTTTGCTGATATATTTCCTTTATTGCGTAAACTTTTTAGATCATCTTTGTAATTTTCTAATATGTAATCGTAAGCCCATTGTCCTCTTTTTTTAATTCCATCTATATCTACAAAACCAGTATAAAGTCTTTCTTTTTCCCATAAATGTAATATGGAACTTTTAACTCCAGTAATTTTATCCATTTTCATCCAGTAGGTATACGCAGGCCAAACCGTTGGTATATATCTTTTTCTAATTTTGAAGTATTTCTTATTTTCCATAATAATTTTATTTTATTACTTTAACAGTTCCACTTTTAACATTAACCTCAACCACATCACCATCTTTTAGGACTTTTGTGGCATTCTTCGTTCCAATTACACATGGTTTATTCATTTCTCTTGCAATAATGGCAGCATGACAAGTTATTCCACCTTCGTCTGTTATAAATCCAATTGCTTTTTTCATCGCAGGTACATAATCAGGAGTCGTCATTGTTGCAACTAAAAATTCACCATCCTCGACTTTTGAACATTCGTGAGATGAATTTAGAATATTTACTTTAGCTTTATAGGTTTCTTCTGGACCTTTACTTGCTACGTTACCCTTAATCTCTTTCCCATGGTCATCTTTTTCCTCTATAGCTTTTTTGAAAATATCTTTTTCTTTGGGAGACAATATTCTAATACCCTTATCATTCGCTAGAGTAACAAACTCATTATTCATTCTAAAATCAATTTTGCTAATTAAAGAATCTTTATCGGATTGTAAAGATTGTAGCTCATGTGTAAATAAATATTTAAGGTTAAGAACAGGAATATCAACAACGTCACTTATTGCGGATAGAACTTCACTGTAATGATAAAATAATTGAAAACCTATCATCTTTCTTTCGTCAGTCCATAATGTGATATGTGTAAGTACATCAATCATTTTTTTCTGTTCAACTGACTCTATTGAACCAAGTATTTCTATCTTCTTGTTTTTTGCTTTATCTTCATTAAGAATAATACCTTCGAGTTGTTCTTTTGATCCGTCGATATTATTTCGGACCTCATTAATTTGATCTACAAAATAACTAGGGTCCCAGGAAGTTGGACCATCGTAGTTAAATGGAATCCAGTAATATTTTTTAGACAATCTGATCGCTTCAGACTTAATATCTTTATCTGACAATCCAACTTCTAAAACATCTTTTTCTAACTGAGAAGCAAATGTTCTTTCATCAGGCATAGACACAATATCTAAATCCTCTTCAGAAAGATCTAGTGCATCGGAAATTTTCTGTTTGATTTTGTCACCAGCCACAAACCAAGATAATATGCTGGCGGAATCATATAAATCAAACAAGTCATTAATTTGTTTCGCTGAATTATATAAATCTTTTAATTCTAGAGTCTCATATTTTTTAGAATCATTTTTCTGAAGGAAAGAAAGTACCTCAACCTTAGCCTCTTCTGTCTTTTCTTTTATTGAATTAAAATAATCTTTATTATTAATTATTTTTTCCGAAACAGATTCGGCGACGTCATCCCAATCATCATTATCCAATACAAATACCATTCTTCCTTCATTAAAAATCATATATCCTGAAGACAAAGATGTTCCGTACACATTTTTTACCTTATCACTAGTTTCTATAATTTGATTCCAACATGTAGGCGTTAGTGCACTAGGTCTATCTCTCATTACTAAAAAGTTATTTGGTAGTTTTTGATTATTCATAATTATTTAATTAATATCTGTTAACGTAGTAATAGGCCTACTCTGCACAATAAAGAACTCATTATTCTCAAAAGCCCACTCAATATCACAAGGAAAACCATAGTGATTTTCGATTTTAATAATTAGATCAGATAATTCTGTGATCTGATCTTCTGTTAGAACTTGTTCTTTTCCTTTTTTGTCTAGATCAATCCATTCATTTCCACCATATGATTTTCTGAATAGGCCTCTAGATTGTTCTGCTACATTAATATCTAAAATATTTCTAGGTTCTTTTTCAACCACATAAGCATCTGGAGTAATTTGTCCTGAGACAATAGCTTCACCTAACCCAAACCCTGCCTCGATGATAAGTTGGTTTCGGTTTTCTGTAACAGGATGTACAGAGAATGCAATTCCTGAAATGTCAGAGTTCACCATCTTCTGAACCACTACAGCAACTGAGATATGTGTAGTATGGAGCTCTTTTTCAAATCTGTAGAAAATAGCACGTGGTGTGAATAGTGATGCCCAACACTTTTGTACATGTTCCACCACAGAGTCTTTTGTAACATTAAGGTATGAATCGAGTTGTCCTGCCCACGCATGGTCGAGCCCATCTTCTGCGGTTGCACTAGAGCGTACAGCAACGAATTCTGTACCCAATTCATTAAAAGAAGTGTCTATTTCTGTTTTAACATCTTCGGGCATTTGTGCATGAAGAATTAGTGTTTGAATTTTTGCAGAAGCATCTTCAACAGTATGTACAGTATTGTGATCAACAGTATCTAGAATTGCATCTATTTCTTGTATTAAATCTGTTTCTTTTAGGAAGTATTCAAAGGTTTGTGCTGATACAACATATCCAGGAGGTACAGAGATGCCGGCTTGCGTCATTTCACCTAGTGATGCACCCTTTCCCCCTGCTTTATCGGTGTCTCCTTTAGAAAGTTGTGTGAATGGAATGGTGTGGTTCATAGAGAAACTATACACAAAACACACCTAATAATAAAGGTGTGTTTTGTGATTTTATACAGACTATACCCCTCTCGATAGGTCTCTCTACGTGGTGCCCTCACCAGGAATCGAACCCAGAACTAACCCTTAGGACGGGTCTGTTATATCCATTTAACTACAAGGGCAATACTGTTAGCATAAAAAGAAAACGTCTTGTATGCAAACATACAAGACGTTTTCTTTTAGCGAATCAAAAGCAATTATGCTTCCATTCCTAATAATTCTTTGATTTTTGGCTCATCGAAACCAATAATGATAGTTCCTTCAATATCAATTACAGGAACTCCCATTTGTCCACTTTTTTCTACCATTGCATTTCTTTTCTCTTCATCTGCTGCTACATCATATTCCTCAACAGTAATATCATTTGCTGCAAAAAAATCTTTTGCCATATGACAATACTGACAGGTTGGTGTTGTGTACATTGCTACGTGCTTCATAACTTAGTTATCTTTCATTAATTATAAATGTACAAGTATTTTACCACAGTATTACTTCCAAAACATAAGTATTTCAAAAAAGGCTTTTACACCAGTAACTTCTTCTTCAGTTGTCGTTGCTGCCACTTCCCTGTCGACTATTACCACAAGTTTTTCATTAAATTTTGAAACGTTGAATTTTTTTCGTATTTCAGATTCTTGTCCTGTTTGAGTACCTAATCGCTGCAACCGAGACTCTAAAGACAGTTTCTTTCCTTCAAGAATTATTTGTTCTTGCTCTGCCACAGTTCTTAACTCTTTTCCTTGTGATGCTTTTCGGTAAATACCCCATGAACCTCTTAGAATTAAAATTAAAATAATAATAAGTAAAACTATGAATGGTTTTGAATAATACCATGCAACGCTGTTTCGCTTGTTATTTCTGTGGCTGTATAATCGTGTCATTGTATTTGCACTTCTAAAACGTATAGTGCATTATAGCATTTACAACTTTAGTAAATAATCTAAATAATAAACACCAACACCATGTCGATTCTATTTCACCAAAAAAGTAGAAAAACTATCAAAATAGTTTTCAGTTTTCTTGCAGTACTTATTGCAATTTCAATGACACTTCTATACGCGCCAGGCTTCTTCTAACAGGAAAAGTTGTACGTTTATAAAACCTCGTTTTAATAAGCGAGGTTTTATAATACACATTACATTGCACAACGAAGCATAATTGCTGCACTTCTGTAGTGACAAAGCTCTTTGCAATGGTGTGGTGTATTGGTTTTTTTCTTGACCAAACAATCGGTTTCATTATCTGGAAAATATACAAAAAAATTGTGGGAATAAAAGATTTCCAATATTCAGATTTTAGTAAGCCAACAAGTCCAAATTGGAATTATCTCAGAATTAAATATCATCTAAAGTATTTAAAAATATCAGAGATGGAAAAGTTCGAGAAGTTTTTCCTGAAAAACCATAGTCCGTAAGGGCTTTTTTCTTTATCGCTTGAATTTATTCAAAAAATCATTTAGATTGAAAATGAGATGAACAAACTACTTGAAGTAATTAAAGAAGGAAATAGGCGTCGTGCTTGGAGAAGAAAATACACTGAAATCGTTAATGAAAATAAATTCAATTTATTTATAAATGAACGCCCCGTTTCGCATTTCAACGCAGACGACTTTAAGTCTGCATACATTGATGTACGCAGAGCACTCTTGGTAGGAAAACACCATTAAGTTACTTATCGCAATAATTCGTAATTGCGCTTTTCTTTAATCTTTATCTTTCATCATCTTAATAAACACATCTTGCCCGATATGAACCTTCCCTTGCGACTGCATACGCTTCTTTCCTTTCTTCTGTTTTTCGCGCAACTTCATTTTTCGTGTAATATCACCCCCATATAAGTGAGCAGTAACGTTTTTCTTTAACGCAGAAAGCGTTTTTGACGCAACAATTTTTCCGCTAGCTTTTGCTTGAATTTTTGTAACAAACATTTGTCGTGGCAAAATGTTATATAAACGCTCGACCATTGCTTTTGCATCTTCCTGCAACCGCATTACAGAAATTATTCGTGTGAACGCTGCAACAGGTTCTTCTGCTACATATACTTCTAATTTGGTAACATGTGCTTCTTTATATTCACCTATTTCATATGAAATTGAAGCATAACCAGAAGAGACGCTTTTTAACTCATCAAAAAAGTTTCGCATTAATTCACGAAGTGGCATATCAACCACCAATGCATTTCTTCGTAAACCAACGTTTTCTGTTTCAAGAATAATTCCCTCATGCTTATAAAGTAATTGCATAATATCTCCAACATATTCTGGAGGTGTAATAAGACGCATATGAACCCACGGCTCTTCTACAACATCAACGTCACCATGATCTGGAAACATCGAAGGAGAATATATTGTTTCAAATGTTCCATCTTTCTTAAGCACCTCATAAGTAATTGTTGGCAATGTAACTATTAGCTCTAAATTAAACTCACGACGCAAGCGTTCAGTAATAATTTCTAAATGAAGCATTCCTAAAAATCCACATCGAAACCCGCGACCGAGTGTCCCAGAAGATTCTTCTTCAAAAGTAAATGATGCATCAGAAAGTCGGAGTCGCAATAATGCTTGTCGTAAAATATCAAAATCATCTTGGCTTTCAGGAAATACTGAAGCCCATACAACTGGTTTTGGTGCTGAGTAACCAGAAATCGCAGGAACTTTAGCATCTTTCAAAATTACCGTATCACCAACTGAAGCAACTCCTGGTTCTTTAATTCCAGTTACAATATACCCAATTTCACCAGCCTGAAGCTTAGCAACAGGAACCTCTTGTGGTGAAAATATACCCGTCTCAAGAGCTGTAAACGCTCTTCCTGCAACTGCAAACTGCAATCCTTCCCCTTTAGCAACCTCTCCCCCAAAAACTCGCGTGTAAAGAATTACACCTTTATGATTAGAATACTGAAAATCAAAAATAAGTGAAGATTGCTCTTTACGGTCGGTGGTTTTTATTGTTGGCGCAGGGACTGTTGTAACAATATGCTCAAGTAATTCTGATACTCCCTCTCCTGTTTTTCCAGACGTTAATAAAATGTCTTCTGGTTTACATTCAAGTAAATCGCACACTTCACTTCGCACTTCATCGATTCGAGCATTTGGTGAATCGACCTTAGATAAAACTGGAATAATTGTAACTCCCATTTGTTTTGCAGCATCGAGTGTTGTCAGTGTTTGTGCCTGAATCCCTTGTGTTGCATCAACCAACAGCACTGAACCTTCAACGGCTTTTAGTGCTCGCGAAACTTCGTATGCAAAGTCGATATGGCCAGGAGTATCAATTAAGTTCAGTATATATTCTTCACCCTTAATTTCTGTTTCCATTCTAACGGGACGCATTTTAATAGTGATTCCGCGCTCACGCTCGAGCTCCATAGTATCGAGCATTTGATCTTGCATATTTCTTCGTTCGACTGTTTTGGTAACTTCTAACATTCTATCGGCGAGTGTCGATTTTCCATGGTCGATATGGGCAATAATAGTGAAGTTTCGGATTTGTTTATTCATATAGGAATTGAGAATTGTACAAGCATAGTAGCAGATATTGGGGATATATAAAGAAAGTATATGAATTACTTATCGTGCAAACTAATGGTAATTTCTTTTTTCCATATTTTAGAATGTGCAGTATGCCACACTTCAAAAATCTCGTCGTTTTCCAATAAAATAAGTACAAATACTCCAACCAGAATTCCTCCTATTCCCGCAAACAATCCTTGCGCAAAAATACCCACTAATGTTGTTGTATCGATAAATGAAAGCGGTGCAAGAATTTGTAACAATAAATAGCTTGTTAAACCAATACAAAGTGAAGCCACTACACTTTGCCATACACCATGAAGCAACTCCTTGCTAAAACAATTATATTCTTTTTGAAATGAATACCAGAGCAATGTCGCAAAGCAAAGTTGCCCAAGAGAAAACGCAATGGGCAACATCAGCACTGCACTTTGCGCACCACCATCAACACGCATTATCGACTCGAACATACCCACAAATCTTGGTGATAGTTCATACCAAAACAATAAAAACCATGCAGACAAAACAGTTAATGAAAGTGAAATTATTGCGTAAAATAGTGGGCGCTTTGTTTCTCCTGCAGCATAGAATGCACGTGAAAAAAGTAGTATTAAACTTTGTGCAACAACCGATATTGAAAAAAGTGCTAATGCTGCTGCAACTAGTTTTGTGTCACTCCAACTAAATGCCCCACTTCCCAATATTGTTCGTACTATTTGGGCTCGCAAAACAATAAACAAAACCATTACGGGAATCGACCAAAACATAATATGTTTTGCAGCACGCAAAACATGCTTAATAAATTCCTTTCGCATTTTATTTTTATACAATGAGGATAGTGCTGGAAAAGCAGCCATTGAATAACTCACTCCAATAATTGCCAAAGGTACCGATTGTAAATTGTAACCAAACGTAAATAGTGCAATAGATCCAGTAACTAAGGTTCCTGCCAGTGAAATAAGAATAAGCATGGTTATTTGTGAGCCAGCAAGTGCCACAGTTCGAGGAATTGAAATACGCAAAACGTCGAGTACTGGTTTAGTTTTAATACGAAACGTAAATTTAGGAATAATATCGTGACTTCTTACTACAGGCACTTGTATTAGAAAGTGTAATAATGCACCCAAAACTACTCCCATTGCTAAGCCATATACTCCATATACAGGATAAAAGAAAATAACACCGATGATTATTCCAGCGTTGTAAAATATTGGACTTAACGCATATGCATAAAACTTTTTAAAAACTTGCACAAAACTAGAGAAAAATCCCGATAGTGACAATAATATTGGTTGCAGTAATAAAATTCGAGTGATTCCTACCAACTCAGTTGCATATTTTCCTTCCATAATTTCAGGAAAAAGTAGATTTGATAATTGTGGAATACATACAAACAAACCACCACATAGAATTACTGATAAAACTAATAATGTAGAAAAAATACTATTGATAAAATCGTCTTGCTCTTTTTTTTCTTTATCGAGTAAATGCGTAATTCGAGGAACTAAAACAGCACTTGAAACTAAAGCAATTATTACAGTAAAAGCAATATCTGGAATTCGAAATGCTGCATAATACACATCAAGCAGTTCGCCTGCTCCAAATTGGCTTGCAAAAAGCCGGTCGCGCACAAGCGCTAACAGTTGAGAAAGTATCGCAAAAAAAGCTAGCAAATAGGCCGCTTCATGAAGGCCTTTAATTTCTCTACCAAAAAAGTGAATGATTCGTCGGACCATATGTATTTATAAGTATACTGGTAAGCGCCTATTAAAAAAACCCGCTCATACATGACATACCCAGCGATATGTGCACATGAGCATATTACAGAGACATCTTGGAAAAGAAAAACCACTCTTACGAGTGGTTTAATGCCATACCTATAAGCCGGATTCTGTCCGTACTACGCTGTTGTAGTACTGCATAATCATTTGTCTAGCCTTACAATTACTTGTAAAGTCTTGCGATTCTCCACGACAAGCGTGGCACGATCTTGCACTTAGGTAAGAATTTAGCCGTTTCACTTTCTATGTTTCCATAAAAACTCATCCCGAAGGATGCCCTCGTATTTCTAGTTGGGCGTCTCTGTTCGCATCTCGTGAGTTACCTCAGACGGGCGTTACCCGCTACCCTGCTCCGTATAAATACGGAAGTGTCCGGACTTTCCTCGGTACAAAAATATATAAATATGCTTATGTAACGCGATTATGTAGTATGGAGTAATATTATACAACAGATACTAACTTTTGAAAAGAAAAACTATGTGCATCTTACACATAGGTCAAGAAAGAAGCTTCTGTATGGATCATCAACATGTTGTAAACGGTATGAGAACATGATTATCCTCACACAGAAGCCCTATCTTACTAACAACTTTTTTAGGTAGATTTTGTTCACCCTACGTTTAGAAGCGCCACGTTAGTCGAGCGTTTTCCCTCAAATAAACTCTGTGTTTACCTTAAATGATTCGCCTCACAGATTATACTATAAGAGTTGCAATGTATCCCCTGCTTTTAACCAATGTTGATCAACAAAACCTGCAGGAAGCTCAAGCACAAAACGTGCAGGTGTTTGAGGCCTGAATACGTTTGGATAAGAATTTGGACTTACATTACGTTCTATATACACAATTTCATTGAATTCATTAATCCAAACAATATCAATCGACATCAGCATATCTTTCATCCAAATACCGTGATATGCACTATCTTTAAACAGAAAAAGCATTCCATGTCGCTTGGGCAACGACTGTCTTCCCGACAGTCCTTTCTGCAAGTCGGCCGGTGATGAAACAACTTCAACGGTAATATGTGATTCCCCAATAATTGCACGAGTAACATCTTTAGTGGAAATTTGGGCAGAAAGATATTGCACTGTTGGAACTGAAAACAAACAAATTAAATAAAATAAATACAAAAAGAATGTTTTCAAACTAAGCTTCGCATAGTGCTTAACACCGTGCTCTCGGTTGTAATACATCATTACACTATCCATGTTTCTTTTTTAGCCACAATAATATTGCAATCATCACAAATGACGTTAATGATAATACTGGAATAGTAATATACCCATATTCAATAAAATATGAATCGGTGCAAGAAACCTCACTATAAATAGAACATGTTGCAGAGCCTTCTTTTGTTGCTAAACCAGACTGCAAATATGTATGATAACCGGCAAGCAGTAACCCAAGGAAGTTTAAGAATGCTGCATATGGCAATATCGCTCGACCATCCTTTCTAAACAATGCGAGTGTGAAAATAAAAACGAGCGGATACATAAAAAT